>Ga0126342_10001083_pt1 | contig 36051 bp, 24 predicted proteins | sample Cyp1metagenome_FD_92528 | JGI IMG/M metagenome (GOLD analysis project Ga0126342, IMG submission 92528) | Coral microbial communities from Lord Howe Island, Old Settlement Bay, Australia - Cyphastrea 1 metagenome | ecosystem: Host-associated > Invertebrates > Cnidaria > Coral ... | reverse complement strand
CAGGAGCTACAACGGCCAGTCAGCACCAGAAGCTGGTCGATGCAAACGGTATCGGCTGCCACAATGAAGCTACAGCGGCCAGTCAGCACCGAAGCTGTCTTCAACCTACTTGTCTGCACATGGAAGCCAGACTGCGGGGATGGAGAGCGGGATGGCGCAAAGGGCGCCTAAAGGCAGCATGAAGCAAGTGTCGTGACCCATGATCTCCAAACAACAACCATCAACAAGCCCCCAAAAATGATCTTCATTTTGGGGGTTTGCTTCGGGGTATGCTTCGGGGCTATGCTTCGGGGTGTGCGTCGGGGGCATGCTTCGCAAGAGCGCCACCTTCCACCAATACATATCTAGGACCACGGAAAAAAATACTAACATATATATATATATAATCAAGAAATTTTGTTTTCTGAAATCTCCCGGGGTTTTAACAAGGCGTCTTTGAAACTGATGTCTTGTAGTAAATGATAGGTGCAACATGCAAAACCGTGGCATAAGAATGAGCCCTGTTTCGAAATTTGCTCATGGCATCGATTGCATCACTCAACATGTTGTTTTCTTAATGGGCTATATATACCCCTTTGAACACTTGTTCGGAAGCACAAAAATTGGTCTTTCTGCCCCACATCTTTGTGTGAGTTCTTGTTTTTGGTTGCGCACTCCCGTCCGCATCCGCTCCTCCTCCTCCTCCTCCCGCCTCCTCCTCCTCCTCCCGCCTCCTCCTCCTCCTCCCGCCTCCTCCATCACACACAACTCTCGCAAACACAACTTGCTCACACACATCTCTCTCACACACAACTTACTCTCACACACACACACAACTCTCTCATAAACAACTCTCTCATAAACAACTCTCTCACACAACTTGCTTACACAGAACTCTCTCACACACAACTTACTCACACACAACTTGCTCACACACAACTCTCTCACACACAACTTGCTCACACACAACTCGCTCAAACACACACACACAACTTGCTCACACACAACTCTCACACATAACTCACTCACAAACAACCCTCTCTTGTCGCCGCGGCTCTTTGTGTGGCAAGCGTGGCACTTGGCGACATCGACCTTCATTTTGTGTGGCAGGTGTGGCAATTGAAAGCATCCACCTCCATTCTGTGTGGCAGGCGTGGCACTTCGCGACATCGACCTTCACTTTGTGGCAGGCGTAAGACTTTTAGCACTGGGCTGGCTCTGGTGGCGCGCTTGGTTTCTGTTAGGTTTGTCGCCGCGCCTCTTGGGCGTGGCAATCGGAAGCAGGCGTGGCACTTGGCGACATCAACCTTCCTTTTGTGTGGCAGACGTGGCGCTTGAAAGCACCCACCTCCATTCTGTGTGGCAGGCGCTGCATTTGGAAGCATCGACGTGCAATCTGTGGCAGGCGGCACTTGAAAGCATCCACTTCCATTCTGTGTGGCAGGCGTGGCACTTGGCAACATCGACCTTCACTTTGTGTGGCAGGCGTGCTCTTATGGCACTGGGCTGGCTCTGGTGGCGCGCGCTTGATTCCCGTTTGTGTCGCGGCCCTTTGCGCGGCAAGCGTGGCAATCAGAAGCATTGATCTCCAGTCCGTGTGGCAGGCGTGCCATATCCACCTTCATCCTGTGTGGCAGGCGTCGTACTTGGCGTCATCGACCTTCAGTTTGTGTGGCAGGTGCGCAGTGTTTGCATGATTTTGTATACGCTGCCTGGGTTTGGTCCAGCACAGATGTAGTTGGAAAATGTTGGAAAATTGTGATTGAATTATTTTGAGCTCTTCATAGCTCTTCCTCCCGAAGTTGATTTGTTTTGAATCCCCTTTTGAAATTTGATGGTGTTTGTTTGAGAGGAACGGGCTTCGGAGTGTGACAAGGGCCATGTCCAAGACTCGCATATGCTGAGAATAGGTAAGGCCAAAACTGCCAGGGCGCACCGCCATCAAACCATGCAAGTGCAGGTTTTAGTGCGCTTTGTGCTGAAAAATCCGGAGAAAGACTCAATGCAGCTGTTGGTATACGGCATACCTACAATGACTTCCAGTTATTGCATTCACAGGCTAGCTCTGGTGGCGTGCTTGGTTCCCGTTTGCCGCCGCGCCGGCTCTTTGTTTTGCAAGGATTGGCAATCGGAAGCATCGACATCCATTTCGGCCTGGCGTTTGGAGACATCGACGTGCATTCTGTGTGGCAGGCGTGGCACTTGGCGACATCGACCTTCACTTTGTGAGGCGTGGCACTAATGGCACTGGGCTGGCTTCGTTCTTGTTTGTCGCCGTGGCTGTGCAGGCGTGGCACTTGGCGACATTGACCTTTACTTAGTGTGGCTGGCATGGCACTTATGGCACTGGGTCGGCGGTGGTGGCGCGCTTGGTTCCTATTTGTCGCCGCGACTCTTTGTGTGGCAGTCGTGGTAATCGGATGTAATCGACTTCCATTCTGTGTGGCAGGCATGGCACTTGAAAGCATCCACCTCCATTCTGTGTGACGGGCGTGGCACGTGGCGACATTGACCTTCATTTTGTGTGGCAGGTATGGCAATTGAAAGTATCCACCTCCAGTCGCCCTTCCCGTGGAAAGCCTGGCACTTATGGCACTGGGCTGCCTCTGGTGGCGTGCTTGGTTCCCATATGTCGCCACGGCTCTTTGTGCGGCAGGCGTGGTAGTCGGAAGCATCGACTTCCATTCTATGTGGCAGGTGTGGCAATTGGAAGCATCGACTTTCACTTTGCGTGGCAGGCGTGGCACTGGAACGCTTCCACCTCCATTCTGTGCGGCAGGCGTGGCACTTGGCGACATCGACCTTCACTTTGTGTGACAGGCGTGGCACTGGAAAGCATCCACCTCCATTCTGTGTGGCAGGCGTGGCATTTGGCGACATCGACCTTCAGTTTGTGTGGCAGGTGTGGCAATTGAAAGCATCCACCTCCATTCTGTGTGGCAGGCGTGGCATTTGGCGACATCGACCTTCAGTTTGCGTGGCAGGTGTGGCAAATGAAAGCATCCACCTCCGTTCTGTCTGGTAGGCGTGGCACTTGGCGACATCGTTCTTCACTTTGTCTGGCAGGCGTGGCACTCATGGCACGCACGCAGCCTTTTCACTTCACGCATCATTCTGTCACTGACACCTACAGTGCATATACGTCTATCACCCACCTTTCACACGCAAAGCATCTTTCACATGCAACATCATGCAACTCTTTCACATACAGCTCTGTCACACACACACACAGCTCCTTCACACACAACATTGTCACACACAACTCTTTCACACACATGTCACATGTAATGCTTTGACACGCAACTTTGTGACACACAATTCTTTCACTTACTACTCTTTTCCACCATCTTTCCAGCCCGTGCCCTTTCTCTTTCCTGTCTCTCCCATTTCATTTCACATCTGCTTGGTGGTTATTGGAAGAAGTTGACATGTGGGGTTATCCAGACCTGAAATCTTGGACTTACAAATTTTGTGGGCTTACCAAGGCTAAATGGAACAGGAGCGGTTGCAGAGTTGAGTTGTTTTTTTCCCCACAGCTTTGTGTGGGGTTCTTGTTTTTGGTTGTGCACTTCCGCCTAGCCCCGCCTGGTCCCGCCTCTCCGCCGCTTACTCACACACACAACTTGTCACCACACAACTTACTCACACACAACTTGCACGCACACAGCTTGCTCTCACACAACTTGTCACCACACAACTTGCCCACACACAACTTGTCACCACACAACTTACTCACTTGGTCAACCCCGTTCAAAAGAAAACCTGTAACATGCCCACTTATCTTCTTTCTGTTCGTGGCTTTAAACTTGATGGTAGTTGCAGCATTTCAATGCATTTGACCCATATTTCACCCCAAAATGACCATGGATTCTAGTTATTGTGACTGATTTTATAGCCCCAGTGGCGTGGATTTGCTTAAGGGGCTCCAGAAACATAAACCATATTCCTTTAATCTAGTCCCACAGTAGTGGATTTCCAATTGAGAAAATGCGAAAAATAACCATGTCCCAACAACCCAAGCAAATTCTTGGTTGCATGCGCATTATTATATGCTAAAGAAAAACGTCATGTAAAAATGATTTACCATTATATTATTCACACTATATTTCAATTAGATTTCCAATTCTATTTCCAATTTGCTGGAGATCAACCGGCATCCATCTTCCAAATCTGGCCTCGTCGTACCCCGTAATGAAGGCGTCAGCAAGGATGCCCTGGCTCTCACACTTGGCGTCAATTCCATAGGAATTTTGTAGCCGGTTTTGAATTCAAGGTGGGGCCCCGTCTCCCAACACTAAGTTGGCAACTATGCTTTCTAGTATTTATAGCTGTAGTTAGATAGATCTTACAACCAACGAAAATGGGGGGCCCAACCTTGTCGGAAAGTCATATATTTTGTGCCATTCCTAGTTAAAGCAATGATGACAAATAGAACATTCCAAAAATAAGTAGAGCAACTCATATCTAGATGTGTTTTTTTGGCTCATCAAATTTCGAGTGATCCCCACCCTGAAACACTATTCTGACATAGTTTCTGACATACCATCCAGAAGTGTTTATGGCATATTTATTCTGACATTCTGTCTGGCAAATATCCTCACATTCTTTCTGACATTCTATCTGGCATATATTCTGAGATTCTTTCTGGCATTATCTGGCATCTTTTCAGGCATTCTTTGTGGTCGAGGTCCGGCGCGGATCACTTTGATCCAGAGGTTGCTGTTCGGGTCCGGCAGGGACCACTGCGATCTAGCGCTTGCAAACGGACATCAAATCTAACAACTCTCGCCTGACAGGTGGGAAAAATGTAAGACTGCCGCAGTCATGGTTGATGGGATGGTGCCTATGGCAGCCAGGGTGAATCCCACATTACCATTTCAACATGGACTCACGAGTCAATCATCCATTAAATTGAAGAGCCACCCAGCCGCAGCGTTTATCCAAATATGGCCTCGATGTAGAGGCTCAGCTTCTTGAACTGCGGAGGGCCCTGCGGTGTGCCCAACACGTTGCAACCACCGTTGGGGCTACAGCTGGGGTCTGCAGAAAAAAACAAGTAGAATATCTGATAGGGTAGGTGCACTTGATAGTTGGGAGTCATGGGGAAAAATATGAACATATGATAAGATGATTTTTTTTATTGAAATACAAATATGTGTCCCTCATCAAATCAATGTATAGGATTGGCTCACAAGAATAAAAATCAAGGAACATCGTTCATTTTGCATCATCCAATTCTGGGATTGTCCAAATTTGCTCTGCACGTGGATTTAAAAAAACGGTTCAACATACGAAACTACAAACTGGAACCCTCAGTTTATTCATCCAAAAATAGGTATGGGATCAAACCTTGATCCTTCCACCAAAATAATCTGCAACTTTCACCCAACTAAAACCCTGACACTGGTACTATGAAACTTCACCACTCCCAAATGAACTTAAATCTTATAAAGTTCAATATCAAAACTTCTGTTGTTTGATGATGATTAGTGAAAATCATTCCCTGGAAAACAACACACGTAATCAATCTGTAGAACCTTACGCTTCTTACAGACTGATGGTTTACTCGTTGTTTGGATTGCCTTTGTGCATGTCTGGAGGTGTCCCGAAATGATTCATATATTTTGTCCTCCACGACGCCCATCAATTTAAAATGAAGTCGCTGCGAGCTTGCTTAAAAAAGTACCCAAGTGATGACCCCCTGTGTCCATTGAGCTATGTGATTCTGCCAAAAAAAACATGTATCATATAGCATCAATCAACTAAATATCAATCACTTGTCAATAATCATCAGGCATCAATGTGTTGACGGCCCACAAAAATATTTGCATATATATATACATTTTTCATGTTTTTATATATATATATATATATATATAATACATATGTATGTATATCTAATATTATATATATATATATAATTATATATATAGAAACTAGAATCAACACTTCACATGCCAATAATCATGTTTTCTCCAATCCACTTGTTATTGTGTAATCCTCCAAAATCTAACACTTCAGCAAAACAATTTTACATAATTTTACGCTATGAATTCAACCCGTCTGTGCAGGCCCCTCCGGCGCCTTGGCTCCTGCGGCGCTCTGGGGGGCTTGTTGGAAGCTCTCAGAATCTCAGAACCAACCACCAACCACGGGGATAGATTTTGGGATTAAAAACAATACTACCGGAGTACCTGACCATCTATATACATGTATACAGCTATAATTTTTGATGAAAAAACATGCTACAATCTGCCGACCCCGCCATCAGCAAGGGGAGCGCGTCAAAGGAAACCCACCGATAGTCGAACTTCGACTGGTTTGCATGCATGTGGTTTTGACGGCACAGAACTTTGGGAGCGGCCTGCCATGGTGCTTTGCCGGGGCACCTGCTCTGCTGCTACGCAACGCGCTTCTTCTTCGGTCGACTCAAAAAAGACATCCTGTGATGTCCATCCAGAGCGCATTCCCGTTTTCCAAGCCTCAGCTCAATTTCCCGAAAAAAAAAGAGACATCTCCTAAGACTACTTGTTCATGGGTAAATTTTGGCTGTAGCTCAAACTTTGCACTATAGCCTCAGACAGTAAGAAATCTTACCATTGCTACTAGCAAGTCGCCCCGACTCGACGCTACAGGGCCCAGACCCCTGACATGGGGCACTGGGGTCGGCGGGGGGCGGCAGCTTTGGAAAACAGCTAGCTAGCCATCGAAATCTGAGAGTGCCACCCGACAGTAACCCTTCACCAATAGGCCAAATCTTCCGTCATTACTAAACCCCATCAATCATGACGAATAGATACGAAAAAAGGGGATTACTAAGCTTCCATGGGTCGGGGTATGTTGGACGGCAATAACTCTATCAGTAGGTCAGGATGATCGGATGTCTCGTGAATTCAAACGTATTACCCTCTGGTTATTTGACATAGCCATGGTATAAATGGCCCATTTATATAGATGATTTACCCATTAAATCCTATTAAAAATGGTGATTTTCCATGGCGATGTTAAATAACCATATGGTAAATTGAAAAGCAAACATATGCAGTAATTCTCAATAATTCGTCCCCAAACAAAACCTACCCGAGCAAATTTTACCTAGCAATAAAGTTTCACGAAACCAATCAAAACAACCCATAAACGGTATTGTTTTAAGTTTTAAATTTCGGTCAAGGGTTGCTGCTTGGTTGAGGGCGGGGTTCTCACACGGGATTGATACACGAAACATGGACCGAATGGTGATTTGGGCGTTGCGCAGTTCGGGGTATATCTTAAGAAATTGATATTTGGCGAAATATTTCACTGTGCTTCCCGCTTGGCCGATGCAAAGAAACGATTCTTGGCGCTGCACCTGTAATTCACCCAATGTACTTCGTACAACATCTGGACATTGTTTCTTCAATCCCCACATGTCTCGGCTGAATTGCAAGTGCTCCAAATGACACAAACATAAAATAGATACAGAAACAAAAGCACACACATACAAACCAGCTTTGCCACTGAACAAGCACGAAACAAACTTCTCGAATCACCTCTGGACTTGTCAAACAAAATAGTCAAACAAAATAGGAAACCCATGTTCACCCAATATTCGCCTTTCTTACATGTCAAAAACATGTCAAAAAATTGGCCCAGTTCCAAAAATCCACCATTTCTAGATCCCGGCCCTTCAAGGGCAACCTTGGAAGATGCAGTTGAAAAAAACAGTGCGCAGTGTAAAAAAAGGCCGGCATCATTTTGGAGCTGGAAAGTGCCATTTCAACGGTATTCGCAGCATTTTTGAGCTCGAACCTGTAATTTTCCATGGAGCTCGAACTGTTGGAACATGGGAGCTTGCATCTTTGCAAGGTTCATGTGGGGTTGGTTTAGGGTTTGTGTTAGGGTTGGCTTTAGGTTTTTTTAGCGTTGGTTTTAGAGTTGGGGTTTGTTTAAGATCGATTTAAGCTTGGATTTAAGAGTTATTTAGGCTTGGTTTAACATCTATTTAGGGTTGTTTGGGGTTGGTTTAGGGTTGGTTTAGGGTTTACCTAGTCCTGGTTTAAAATCTATTTGGGTTGGTTTTGGGGTGTGTTTAGGCTTGGTTAATCTATTTAGGGTTGGTTACGGATCAGTTTAAAGGTAGTTTAGGGTTTATTGGGGGTTTGGTTTACGGTTTTATGTACACTTTTTTCAAAATCTATGTAGGGTTGGTTTAAGATCTATTTGGGGTTTTGTTTTAGACTTGGTTGAGGATCTGTCTAGAGTTGGATTAGGACCTATTCATTGTTGGTTTAATCGTTGTTTAGGTTGGTATGGGATCTATTTTGTCCTGGTTTTAGAATCTTTTTAGGCTTGGCGTGAGGTTCATTGAGGCTTGGTTTAACATCTATCTGGGGTTGGTTTAGCGTCTATTTAGCGTTGGTGTGAGGTTTGTTTTGGACTAGTTTCAGCTTTATTTAGGGCCTGTTTGGGGTTTTCTCAGCGTTACTTTAGTGTTTTGTTTATTTTCGGATTTATTTAGATTGGTTTAGGGTTTGTGTATTGTATGATGCTTCTTAAAGTTAATTTACAGAATGACAAACAAAAGAAAAGCAGTGAAAAGCAGAGAAGCAAAAAAGCAGAAAAGCAGGAAAACGGAGAAAGGCAGAAAAGCCAAGAGAAGCAGGCCAGCAGGAAAAAGCGGAGATGCAAAGAAGCAGCGAAAAGCAGAGAAGTTGGGAACCAGAAATCAAAAACAATATCAAAAAGCAGAAAAACATATCAAAACATCCACCAAGCAAAAACCGGTTGCCGTTGTGTAAAAAATAGCATGTGGATGCATGTGGCTTGCGGGCTGGCATGTGGAAATAAAAAAATATTTCATTAACAAACGCGCACACATATACATATATATATATATACACATTCCATTCCATTCCATTCCGTTACATCATTGTATTATATTACATTACATACATACAAACATTTATTCATACATACATACGTGCATACATACACACATTAGTTACATTAATTAAATCACATAAATTACATTGCATTGTATTACATTACATTACATCACGTCACATCACACCACATCACATTGCATTACATTACATTCCATACATAGATGCATTAAATTGCACACACATACATTACATTACATTATAGTACATCACGGTACATTACAACACATTACTGTACAGTACATTGCAGTGCATTACAGTACATTAGATTACATTACATACATACATATGTGTGTGTGTCAATATCTAGATAGATAAATAGATATATAGGTAGATAGATAGATAGATAGATAGGCAGGTAGGTAGATAGATAGATAAAATAGATAAGATAGATAATATAGATAAGGTAGACAAGATAGATAAGATAGATAAGATAAGATAAGATAAGACAAGATAAGATTAGATAGATAGATAGATCGATAGATAGATGGGAAGATAGATGGATAGATAGATAGCTAGTTAAATAGATACACATAGGTAGATAGATAGATAGATAGAAAGATAGAAAGAAAGAAATATAGATAGATAGATAGTTAGATAGATAGATAGATCGATAGATAGGTAGGTAGATAGATAGATAGATCGTTAGATAGATAGATAGAAAGAAAGATAGATAGATAGATAGATAGATAGATAGAACGATCGATAGATAGATAGATAGGTAGATAGATAGAAAGATAGTTAGATAGATAGATAGTTAGAAAGATAGATAGGTAGATACACATAGGTAGATAGATAAATAGATACACATAAGTAGATATATAGATATATAGATAGATAGATAGATAGATAGATAGAGAGATAGATAGATAGATAGATAGATGATAGATAGCTAGTTAGATAGATTGATAGATCGATAGATAGGTAGATAGATAGATTGATTGATGATAGATCGATAGATCGATAGATCGATAGATCGATAGATAGATAGATAGTGAGATAGATAGATAGATAGATAGTTAGAAAGATAGATAGATAGATAGTGAGATAGATAGATAGTTTGATGGATAGATAGATAGATAGATAGATAGGTAGATAGATAGATAGATAGATATATATATATATAGATAGATAGATAGATAGGTAGATAGATAGATAGATGGATAGCTAGATAGATAGCTAGCTAAGAAAGATAGATATATAGAACGATAGGTAGATAGATAGATAGATAGATAGATAAATAGATAGATAGATAGGTAAATAGATAGATAGATAGATAGATAGGTAGATAGGTAGATAGATAGATATATACATATATATAGATACATAAGATAAGATAAGATACGATACGATAAGATAAGACAAGATAAGATAAAGATAAGTTTAAACAAAATAAGATAATACAAGATAAAATAAGATAATATAAGATAGATAGATAGATAGGTAGATAGATAGATAGGTAGGTAGATAGATAAGATAAGATAAGACAATACAAGATTAGATAGATAGATAGATCGATAGATAGATGGGAAGATAGATGGATAGATAGATAGATAGTTAGATAGATACACATAGGTAGATAGATAGATAGATAGATAGAAAGAAAGAAAGAAATATAGATAGATAGATAGTTAGATAGATAGATAGATCGATCGATAGATAGATAGGTAGATAGATAGATAGTTAGATAGATAGATAGATAGATAGAAAGAAAGAAAGATAGTTAGATAGATAGATAGATAGAACGATCGATAGATATATAGATAGGTAGATAGATAGATAGATAGTTAGATAGATAGAAAGTTAGAAAGAAAGATAGATAGATAGATACACATAGGTAGATAGATAAATAGATACACATAAGTAGATAGATAGATAGATAGATAGAGATATAGATAGATAGATAGATAGATAGAAAGATAGATAGATAGACAGATAGATAGATAGATGATAGATAGCTAGTTAGATAGATTGATAGATCGATAGGTAGGTAGATAGATAGATTGATTGATGATAGATCGATAGATCGATAGATAGATAGCTAGTGAGATAGATAGATAGTTTGATGGATAGATAGATAGATAGGTAGGTCGATAGATAGATAGATGGATAGCTAGATAGATAGATAGATATATATATATATATAGATAGATAGATAGATAGATAGGTAGATAGATAGATAGATGGATAGCTAGATAGATAGCTAGATAGATAGATAGATAGATAGATATAGATACATAAGATAAGATAAGATACGATACGATAAGATAAGACAAGATAAGATAAAGATAAGTTTAAGCAAAATAAGATAAAACAAGATAATACAAGATAAAATAAAATAATATAAGATAGATAGATAGATCGATAGACAGATAGATGGATAGATCGATAGATAGATAGATAGATAGATAGATAGAACAATAGACATACAGGTATATATATATATATATATGTGTGATATATAGATAAGACACTTGTTTACATCTCCTCTTTTGGCAAACAATCCTGAAAATCACCTACCAATCCAAGATTGATCTCAGACTTTCCCTGTCCTTTTGGCATGATGATGACCCTTGCGCCCCAAAGGGCTTCTGGCCAATCTGCGGGGCAGGCACTCAAACCATGAAAAACATGCTGAATCTATTCAAACATATGTAAGAAGTATTTTACACCCATTCACTAAAATACTCGTTCATACAATGGTTAGTTTTGGCTGGGTGGAAAGTAATTCCCATTAAATACGATTAAATACCAATCAATATAAAGGTATTAAACATGGGAAGAAACAGGGTACATGGTGGTTTGTTGATCCCGCGCGATAAACTGAATTCTTAGCAGAATCATGGCAAAAACCAATCTATCCCAACGAACGAAAGTCGAACTTTTGGAGCAGGGGTGGGGGGCAATTATCCCATTGACATCGTGGGGCCCCAAACATATTCCAAATAGATTCACCAAATATATGGTGGCTTAACGCATGGGAAAAAATCACCTTCAGCCGGCCGAAGATATGTATCAATGATTCCCTTTTGGGATCTTTTGGGAAAATAGGGTCGGCTGGGCATATCAATAATCTTCACTGACCAATTGGTTGTTACCCTCTAGTAACAAACCAACTCATGGAAAAGGACATCTGCAATGTGGTTCCTCCCCAGTTATAAGTTACAAGTTGGTTCATGCATTCCATGTGACAAACATACTCCAACCATAAATCCGAGATTCCTGTCATTCTTTACCAGCGTAGCTGAGGTTTGGGGGCATCACCTTGCTAACATCATACCGGATCGTGCCCATATCATTCTATATTTGTCCCAAATTGTCATATCGTTCTCACAATGGGATTCCTGAGGGCGGCTTTGGTATTTGCTAAAACCAATCTTCTGGATTCTTTTGACACCCTGGTTATGCCCTGGTCAAAACAATGTCAAAACCAACCGGTGATGGAAAATCACCCTGTTTTCTTCGGGGAAATAATCGATCAACGTCTGGTGCATCCTGACTTCCGCAACTGGCGCGGAGAGCCCGCGCGGAGAGCCTTGAGAGCCTTCTGTCCTGAGGAAAAACTCTGGAGATACCACAGACTTTCCTTGGAACCCCAGAAAAAATGACCATCTGGTTATGACATTCACAGTTCGCCATGGAAAGATCCACCCATTTTTAAAAGGTAAACCATCTATTTCTATGGGCCATCTATACCATGGCTATTTTAAATAACCAGAGGGTAGATGATGGCCAAGAGATCATGTCGAAGCTGAAACCTCCAGTTTAGACAAAAACATCAGGGGTGCCAGGAGAGCTGGAGCAGTCGACACCCCTTTTTTGTTGCTTCAATTGTGCTTTTCATGAACCACTCAAGGTGGTGCTAATCCCCCGAGTTCTGTTTGTTGGTCCGTTTGTTTATCAATTGTAAAAACCAGAGCTAGTTCGATACATCTACAACCCAACAGTTATTGGAGTTATAACATGTTATAAACCCACCAAGCGATTTAGCTCTCTGGGACCTCATCCCAAAAGTCCAGTGACGCACCTCGACATCACCGGTGACGCGTCCGTGTCACGCGCTGGTCCGGGTGAAGCGTGGTGGCTGTGGCTAAAAAGGCCCTATGGTTTTGTCCCATCTGGGCTCCAGCTGCTATTTATGGCATCCTCATGGACCTTTTGGACTCACTAAAAATTGGTAAATAATCATCACCAAACCGCTAGTTACCGCTATTCATGGCCAGGGTGAATCCCACAGCCAGGGTGATACCCAAAATGGCCATAAAAGAATAGTGGAAAATCAACCCATTTTGACCGGCATCATTCTCCCAGAAACCGAGACCGGCCGTGCTTGAAACTTGAAAGGGACAAGCAAATCATGGATCTCAAAATTCCGCGAACCGGAGCCCCAAAATGAATAACGGGGGTAAAAACCATAATAAACCATCTCCTAAATCACTGTATGTCTGTATGTCTGTATGCATGCATCCATGCATGCATGCATGCATGTATGTACACAGCCCAATCGGTTGCTGAACCCATTTCGGGTAGGCTTGACTCTATAGTAACTCTAGTAGAAGTATGTTCTGCCGTCCCGTGGTTTTCCATGCAAATTTCAAAACTACTAGCCCAAAAATATAGAAACTACAAGTTGCTGGTTTCCACCCCAAAAGATCGAACAATACCATCCTGCTGCAATGATCGCAATCTGTCCGAACGACTCTGATCCTGTGGAATTTAGAGCATCCCCATTGTCAAAGAAACCGGTGGAACTTTCTGGGCATTTTGTTCGGTTTCTCGAGTGATCCGTTCGATGAATAAGTTCATTCCAGCTATGGCAGCCCGATAAGTCAATGGGAAGACCTGGCAATGTGGTGCCCCAGTTCGCTAGTAAAGTTGGTAAATCACTGGTATAATCCCGGTTTATTGTAAAATAGTGTAAAAATAGTTATATAATGGAAATTAAACACCAACTTGTAGCTGGTGGAAAAGACCCTGCAACATTATTGTCACTTTCAGCTGGGACATGTTCCCCCCATTGCCAGCTAAACCGTAATCCATGTGTCAAGTTAACCAAGGTCTACACATGATTTGTGGCTCTCATACCCTGCGGCATCCGCATGTCGCATTTTAAGCTTCACAGAGGCACTTCTCTTGCGTCAGAAGCCTGAGGCAATGAAGGCTGCTCATTTGGGCGGCACGATTTGTGCAACAAATTCTTACAATGTGGGGCCCCCCAGTTATAAGTTGGTTTATACTCCCCAGGAACTAGAGTTATAAGTACCATAAAACATAGTTATTGGAGTTATTTGCACCAGCTTAGCTATTTTGGGGGCCCCACATTGTACTGAAAACCGTACAATTTTTGATCAACCAGGGTTTATTCATCCAAAAATTGGCTTCATCGCTAAATCCTGGCCCAAAAAAAATGCGTCATTTCCAAGTCAGATATCAACCAATTCTTGGGGTGGTTTACATATGTTTACATTACTTACAACGGTGAATCTTGAATTATGCATGGTGAATTCCCCTGGTTTATACAACCTTAGGCAATGTTGCGGTTAAACCACCATGTTGAGTTTAAGGCTAAAACAATGCCAAAGGACTGTTTTTTGTTTATGTGATAAAGGCCGGAAAAACCAATGCCGTCCCCAAAGTTTGGCTCAAATCTAGATCTGTATGCCACACTGCGCAGAAGATCACCAGGGGACTGTGGCAGTGCATTTTTTCTGCATATGACTTAGTTTAAAGACATCATATTTTCTGGTCACAAACCACAATCAATTTCTTCAATGCTCTGCACTTTGCTCTTCTGCTTTGGCATCTAACTCACAACCCCCCCCAAAAAAAAACAACCCTATGTCTCAAAAAAAAGGACCTCCTCCATGGACTTTTTTTCTGGTTTTGCATAGTGAGTTGGATGCCAAAGCAGAAGAGCAATGTGCAAACAACATTGACATTGAAGAACGTGAGAGGTGTTCCCGAGGTTTTCGCAACTTCTACCCAACATGTCCAAAACCCAATGGAAAAAAAACAAACCAATGGAGGTCCATGAGTGGTTGGCCCATGTCTACTCAGCCACACCTCATGGATATCATCCAGGTGTGCAGGTTTTGTTGTTCCCCACCTGCCAGGTGAGGGTTGTTAGATTTTATCAGAGCTGTTCTCCTCCTCCTCCGCCTCCTCCTCCATCTCCTCCTCGTCCTCCTCCTTGCAGTCCAGATCCCAGTGGGCACTGCCGGACCTCCACTTCGAGCTCAAGATCCCAGTGGGCACTGCCGGACCTCAACCGCGACTTCCATGTTGCAGTGGGCACTGCCGGACCTCAACCGCGACTTCCAACTTCCAGATCGCAGTGGGCACTGCCGGACCTCAACCGCGAGCTCCAGATCCCAGTGGGCACTGCCGGACCTCAACGGCCAGATAGAATGCCAGAAGATATGCCAGATGGAATGTCAGATAGACTGCCAGAAGATATGTCAGATAGAATGCCAAAAGATATGCCAGATAGAATGCCAGAAGATTTGCCAGATAGAATGCCAGAAGATATGCCAGATAGAATGCCAGAAGATTTGCCAGATAGAATGCCAGAAGATATGCCAGAACATATGCCAGATAGAATGTTAGAAGATATGTGAGATAGAATGCCAGAAGATTTGCCAGTAAGAAAATGTATAAATGTCATGGTGGGGATCACACGAAGTAAAGTAATTTTTCTCATGGTTTAGGCGCCCTCCCAGAAAGTTACCTGAAACCATGGGAGGAAATATAAACACAGCCAAGACTTGAAAATATAATCAGCAAACAAGTGTCAGCATGGCCTTTGACATTGGTTTTCAAACCTACATGCCTTGTGCCGCATTTTTTTTGCCGAGTATATGGCATTCCTAGCATAGAGTCACATCTTTCCTTGCATAAAGCGGCATCATTTTGTACAGTCCCCTTACCCAAGGAAGTGCAGCATTTATTTGTCATGAACCCAGTCGTTTTCAGAGAGACAGCTGTGCAAAGCTCCTTAGAAGAAGTAATGGAAGAAGGACAACAATATGTCAGAATGGAATCCTTTGAGTACCTGTTCTAAATGAATATGGTCTTCCTTAAAGAACGTGTTGGTGCCAGTATGTGCAAAGCTTCCTATATATACCTTGATAAGGCTGTGAACCAATTGATTGAAAAAAAATGCAACAATACAAAGAATCATTGTTGTGAAATAGAAGTGTATATATAGTACTTTTGGGAAGAGACATGGTTGCATGTATGCAGTATGCCCTTGCATATGAGTGAAACAACAGAACAAAACAAACATAATTTTGAAGCAGTCGGTTTTTCCTTTTGAAGCAAATCTTATGCAGGAAAATGATGGTGAGGCGTAACTTCATTAAGGATGTATTGCATTTGTTCACATATTGTATTTTTGCAAGAATAATCCTTTTTACTTCAGGAACTATCGTGTCTTCAAGACAATTCTTTTGAAAAAAGTGATGTTCCTCCGGTAAAAGCAAATGCCATGGAGAAAAAAATGGAATGAGGCTTAACCTCATTAAAGGATGTATTGCATTCGTTCCACGCATTATATTTTTTGCAAGAATATTGCTTCTTATTTTGAAGGAAATCTGAGGCAAATTGCAACCTGTAAGCAGCATGTTCCTTCAACAGTAACCCTTCCTCTTTCAAGGAATGCCGCAATGTGCATCGGCCATTGCACCTTTTGACAGCAATACTGAATGTCAATCACGCACTGCATATTGTGTAGGAATCTGATGTTTTGAAAGACATACTGTATGATTGAAGGCAAGCTTAATATTACTATGAAAGGAGGAAAAACCATGAAAAACCACACTTCTACAGAAAGGAGCGCTGCATGTTTAGAGTTTAGAAGATGCTCTATATTTTTGCAGGGATACTCTTTCTTGAAAGAAATGATGCCGTGCCTTGAAGGAAAATTGCAGGCTATGAATGAAAGGTCTATTTTGACATGAAGACTTTTGCCCAGGCAACACTATATCTGGTAGATGAATGCCTCATAACGCGCATGGGTGCTTAAAGGGTTGCATTTGCAGCTGTTTCAAAATGGTTTGGCTTAATTACTGCGGTGTAGTAATCGCTCAATACCGTTCCCCCCCCACCGGCTATTTGCAATGTTTACAGTTTTTTTTGGCTGGTGGCATCTTCATTTGGAGGAACATCTTGGCAGAGACATCAGGCATGATGATGTGTATGAAGAATTAGCACAAACAACACACTGCAACACTAAGAAAAAAAACACTCCCACAGTCCCCCGCCTTCAATATCACCCACACACCATCTTACATCGTCCCGAATATATACTTTTTTTGTCCGTGCCGGTTGCCGGTGGCCGGTGCCGGTTGCCGGTTGCCAGTGCAGGTCAAAAATGTATATTATGATCGTCCCATGACGAGGGCATAGCCAATTCAGTTACATATTACAAATGGTGACAACTTTACTTGCAACTGTCCCATATTGTTATCCAATATCAAATTATGATTTCCCAAGAATTACACGTTGAAATCACCAAATAATGCCCCAGACTGGGTTTAGAAGTTTAGCACATCATTTGTCATGATACATTTCCATACATTTCGATGTGTTGCTGGTTAATTATCCATTTTTGTTGGCTAAACACCTGAAAAAAATGCCGTAGGGGATCTGCACCTGCCAATCACTACCTTGTGAAGTCCTTTGTGGCGTTGCCACACATTTGGGGAAAAAGGCCCATCGTGCCCCATGAAGCCCCTTACACACCATTTTGAATTAGATTCTTGATGGGTCGTGATGATATATAATGATAATCATTAATTAACCTGAATCGTTCGCTCATGCACGAAGAGTTAGCCCGACATTCACGATCACTCCAGTGACGACACAGTGAGGTTTCAAAAACTATCCAAATCATTGTTGACATTATTCGGGCTACCAATATCCAATACCACCCCATTATACATAGTTAGCATTGAACATCATTAAAACATTTTTTTGAAAAAAATACAATGCCTGCTTTAACTAGGGTCCGTTTTCAGTCTTGGGAAATCTGAAGTTGGCCAATTTGACTTTTCATTGATACCCATCTGAACAATAAAAAAATAAAGGTCCCATTTGAGGGTTTCACCCACTAATAATAAGAACTAGTTAGCCTTTGAAATCGAAAATTCTAGTTTTCTTTTCTGAATGAAGGATAATAAAGGCTGTTAATCTAAGACTAGGGGGACCTTCGAAATCCAATTTTTGGCAATCTGTTTACATTACTTTTTTCCAAACAAAAATATAATCGATAAAGAAATCAAAAATTTCAGCTGTGTTACATGAAAGATCATGAACTATTTTATTTCATACAATATTACAGGAACTTTCGAAATCCAGGGTATTTGATCGAAATACGGCACGATTTTGAAATCGACTGTTTTAGTCCTTGTTATTAAGGTGTTAAATTCGACTATAAGGGGGAAGCTTCACACCCTAATACTAAATACCGCCTAATACTACACACTCCTGCAGGTGTTTATTATTAGGGGGAGGGCGCCCCCCAGTTTAGTATTAGGGAGCAAGGATTATATACAGTATACATACGTGTGCATGTATATAAATATATCAACCAGGTATCAAAAACATTCAAAAACTAAAATCAATTGCCCTCTGGTTGTTCCACATAGCCACATCGCTATGAAAATGAACCATTTACGCCCCTTTATGGATGATTTACGATTACGGTGATTTAGCCATTAAAAGAATTTTTAAAAAATAAAGACCGTTCAAAATAGTGATTATCCATAGCTATGGGAATAACCGAAGGGCAATTGAACATTGGTGTAAACTCACCAGCCACGGCCAATGCGATGAAGCAACGCATCATGGGGCTGATAGCAGAGAGCAGCAGCAAACGCATGTCTTCGGTGACCTCCCGTGGCTTCAGACATGGTTTACCTGTCGGGTGGAAAGTGATTGCAGTTATGGCCCTTTACCAGTTTTAAGTACTTATAACCCCATTTATAGAATGTACAATCTCTTTTATAGCCAGTTATAACTCATAGATGGCCATAGCTGTGGCTGATATACCAATAATGTCCTTTTGGTCAAAATAGAGGGGCCGGGAAATGGTATACCATCAGTCATCATTTACCTGTCGTTAAAGGGGTTTCGTAAAAAAAACCCTCTATTCATCAACCAACCAATGGGAAAATGACATGAAAATGATTGAATATATTGAAGTATACTGCGGCTATTATGGACTTGAATGGCGTGGTTCTTTTAACAAGTTTCCGATAAGTTTTCCTACAAATGCATGACATGAACAAATTACCCGGAAATATTTCATCGACCCATGGTTACCTAGGTTGGTGGTTTGGGCTGGTGCCTTGGAATTGCTTGGCCCCGGCAATTTTTGCGCAATTCTTGTTTTATAGGTATGCCTTAAGATACCTCCAATACGTTTGGATCATATGTTCTACCCAAAAAAGTGATATCTTCATTGCGAACCTCCTGTGAGCCGGAGTTTATGTCGACTATGTCTGACAAAACAAATGCACACCATCAACCTATGGCAGCCTAACAATGTATACCAGCCTAGCCAACTAAAATCCCACATATTCCCATTCTCAAATACCACCCGGGTAATTTCCCAGATCAAAATTGCCCAAGCATTACCAAGCATGCCCTATCATTCCCATTGAGGAAATCCGAGAAGGGGTTATTTGGGGGATGGCCATTCACCAATATGGGCAAACTATGGCAAACTAACCATATTTTGACCCTGGCACATACCAGACCCCAACTTACATGACCCCAACTTACATGAATACCAAAGTTACTTCCATTTCGCTTGTCTAAATCACCATGTCTGTAAATTCAGCAGCCACCTTTGCTGGCTAAACTACCATCAAAAGGATTGGGGGCACTACTATATTTATATAACTCTGTTAAGCCCATTAGATCCATGATATCCTCATAGATGGATTATGTCTGATATCATGTCTGAATTATCTCAGAACTACCCGGCATCAGTCTTTTCTATCTCTCTCTCAATCTCTCCAATATCAGTGCTTGTAAGTGACATTTTTTGCTGGTTAACCCCATTTTTTTCGTTGACCAAACTCCCACCACAACGGTTGTGTCATCATCACAGAATGAATGCAGAATGGGATTCCCCAGGATCCCATAAAGATGGTGACGGTGACATTCACCTTACATGAAAACCATGCGCGAATGGCGAATGGTATATCAGTAATCCCATATTGAAAAGGTATATATATCTTCCGGATCATTTCATTAAAAAAATCATATGATTTCCGAATGGGATTCCCAAGTTTGCTGACCAAAAATTGTCACTGTCCAGCTGCAAGTTGCGACCTCAGTCTCTCTAAAACGACCCTCGCGTTCCGTTCTTGGCTGCTTCCATGCCGGCCACGTCCAGCAAGATGCCACAGGAAATGTCCGAAAGCGGAGTGGAGAGCTAGTTGCTACGATCAGAAAGGACCTGGTTGGTGGTTGACCTACCCCTCTGAAAAATGTGAAAGTCAATGGGAAGGATTATCCCATATATTATGGAAAATAAAACATGTTCCAAACATTTCCAAACCACAAACCAGGGACCATTGAACTATCTTAGCGCAAGGAAAAAAGACTTCAAAAGAAAGAGATGGCAAGAGAAAGAGAGAAGAGATGCCGTCAGAAAGAGCTCTGGCTATAAAGGCATGAGGTTGCAAGAGAAAAAGATGTCGCAAACCCATTTCTGAGCAAATTAGGTGATATACTGCACCATCCCGACATCTTTGAGGACGATAAAGCTTTATTTCCGGGAATTGTTCATTTGATTCAAAACCTACAGGACACTTGAATGCATTTGGATGGTAATCAGAACCGCTGTTTCCTTGACTTTTTTGCTTTAACAGTTTGTCTCAAATGGATAGTCAAAAAGTCAAAAAACAGAGTGCAAGAACACCTTTCCACAACATTGTAACAGTATGATGTGGTTGATAAACTCTTAGTTGCCCCTTCGCTCTACATTAATTACAGTAATTACAGTATTTATAGGGAAAATGGCGTCAGATGTGGCGTCTTGGCTCTCCCAAGAGCCAAGACGCCACTAATCTGACATCATTGAATTAATTGAATATACAGTAGACGTGTTAAATGTATACGTGTGTGAATAGATGCCGTAGAATGCTGAAGATATATGTAGACATGTATATATATATATATACACATTCAAATATGTGTATATACAAATATATATATATATATATATATATATATATATATATCGCATGAAACGTGCACATCATCTACAAATCAACAAGTTCGTGCCTTTTCTACCCCACACACGTTGAACACTGATTCACCGTGGACACCTTTCAATCAACTTATTTTGTAGCTGGTCAACCGGTTCTCCCATCAAGATTGCAACACCAGAATATTGTGCACTAAGGCACACATCCAAGGTTTACATAGGTCTACCCGGTCTACCGTATATCACGAGGTTACATCCCCATTTGATTTGGTTAGACGTCCATTCATTTTTTGCGCACTGGGGAACCCCGACCAGTTAGATCACCATGGCTACATGTCAACTGCCCCAAATAGCTAAACACTTCAACTATCGGTTGTACAATGTTACTTATGGTTAAAACCTGGTTAAAACCCTTCAAAACCCGATTGATAGTTGAATCTCATGCAAATCCCCGATGAAAAATCGGCAAATCCGCATGTTTCACAAGGCCCAGGTTACCTGCCCAGCCTTGGTACAATCCTCCGTTTTCACGTCGCCACAGCCCTTGAAGCTCGCCTGAAGGTGGCCCTAAAATAGGTGCCCTTTAAGGGCCAAGGTCATAGGGCGAATTTTCATGGAACAACAGGTGTGAAACAAAAACTATAGTGACCGACATACACTTAGAACCTCAATTTTGCCAAAATGTTTGGAGCAAACACTTAGAACATTTGGGAGGTTCTAAGTATTGATTTGCGTAAAAAAAACAAAAACAAACACGTAGAACCTCCTTTGGGGTTATGTTTGCTCCAAAATGTAGGTCGGTCACTATATCTTAACAAACACATATAATACATATATATATATATGCATGAAAACACACACACACATATATATATATATAATGTAGTATGAATATTATTATAATCAATCCAAAATGAATCCCTGCCAGTGTTCAAAGCAAGATCTGAACCAATTTCATGTTTTTCATCATCCAAGTTCTGAAACCCAAAAAATGCAAAACAAAACTTCTGGGATGCATTTATACTAAGTTTCAAAGTCTAAACTGCAGACCGTGAAAGGGGGGGGTGCATCGCTGTCAAGACGATGGCGCAGGCAGGGGTAATTTTTCAACCTTGCGCATGTCAAGACAGTGGGTTACAACAAGGTTACTGCAAACGACTTCTTGAAAAGTAAACCATATTAAACACCATGTTCATACGTTTTCTATCATGTGTTTATGGTATTGCAAATTTGGAATTGAATTGTATTGATGTTGCAATATTTCTAGTTTTATCAAAAGATGCCACACCCTTTTCTATTCCAAAGTTTTCCAAAACATTTACCCACCATTTCTCATTTTCCAGTTATCGCTCGCTACGTTACATGCAAAGAAAAACACCAAATTCCCCTCGGGTTTATGATACATACATCGAACTAGTCAGTTCATGGTGGTTAGGAAAAAAAACATCAAACAAGAAAGATGTTACTGGGAAAAGCCACCTATTTTTATATGATGTTTCAAACATTCTTTATCATTCTTTGCCCTTAGAATCCCTTCACCGAGGTTACGACATCTGCCGATGGACAAGTGCTTCCTGGGCGGGTTGCTGCAGTTTTTGGCTACAACACTTTGCTGTGGAAAATGATAGATTTGCCATGATTTACCCTTGAATGATGGTGAACCATGACTAGATCATCAAAATGCTGATCATATGAATCATATGGTATCCTAAACATGAATAATGACAAATGGTGAATTAAACTGTTGAATATTTACCTATTCCGTTACCTAATGCTATCTAGTTATTCAACAGTAATGTGTTCACTGTTGAATGCTTGCGATGTTTTTTATAAAAAAAAATGATTTACCTATCAAACATGGTGATTGAAATTACCGGAAGGTCATTGAAAAGAAACTCACCGCCCTCCTGTTGTTCAAAGGCATACTACCACCATCTCCCTGATGTTAAACACCTCCATTGGAAGGTCCTGCATGTCATATATGAACGGAGTTTCATGGATTCCTCTTTGTTTAATGCACCAGCAATGATGTTTCCCATGTTCAAATCATAATTCTAGTGTTTCATCATGCAAACACGATTTAATTATATATTTCATGTATCATTGATGTTTGCCTTTCCCATTCTCTTCTTCAATGATGTTTCCCATCTTCTGTTGATGTCTCCACATGCTTTGGCTCTGCCTTTTGCAAATGTCAACTCAGTTGCTCCAGGTCGTTGTGGACAAATCATGTGTTTTCTCCCAGTTTTGGGCTTCACCCTCCGCGTACAAATGGTATAACATTTGAAACCCACTTTGGTTTGTTCCTACATCTCGTTGGTTACTTGGTTAGTTGATGTTAGTTGATGTGAGTTGGTGATCTTTCTACATCACAGGTATGAACAAATTCACAAAAAACTCCATGGAACCCCTCGCTATGATTCACATTCCCCTTTCTGACCGGGTAGTATTTGACACTACCCCCCGGAAGGTTCATGATGAAGCCATCAGCAACTATCATTAACGAAAAAAAAAAGAAGCAGAAATGACGCCATAACTCCAGTCATTCACCATGTGCCATTATCAGAAAATGGAATAGGGGGTATATTCATCTCACCATCAGGCATTCCTCATGATGAGCTCAATGGATTTTGGTGGCGTACCATCACTGACGACACACCTCGGACGTTTTACTTGGGAGCAAGTCCGAAAAGTTCGGAAAAGAAAACGCTGGAAAAATGGATCGATGACCATCCCCTTTGATGCGAAACCAATGTTTTCACCATGGCACATATACGCAATCAACAGACAGGCTTGCTCCCAACGGCCCAGAATCAACATGAGAATTGGCCACATTTAGCACACAAATCACAAATGACACCCCTTGCGGCAATGATGTGACACCCCGAAGTAGTTGGAACATATCCAGATAAAATCGCTACCCCATACTCCCTTGACCCCAACTATACCCAAGCAAGAGTGGCTCTATTCAAAATCTTATATAGGATCAACTCAATGAGAAAAACCATTTATATAAATCATTCTATAATCAATTCGTGTCAGAATTTCAGCAATATGTCAGCACGAATATATGTCCATCATTTTATGGGGATAATACATAGATCCTGAGAGTGGCTGGCACACATTTTTTTCACAGGGCCAAATTCTGGCTTAGAAAAACTTCAACAAATTTGACAAAATGGGCAGCCACTTTGCATTCGAAACAGCGGTGCTCCTCAAGCTGGGATTTTTCATCCGCCAGCTTGCGTTTTTCCTCAACCATATCCTTCCAACGGCCTTCGTTGCGCTTTCGGTTGCAAAAAGTCCCTCATTTCCTCGCATTCTCCTTCCTCCTCTTTTCCTGCTGCTTTTGCTTGGTCGCAGCTTGTGCGGTAGCTGCTTGCTGTTTTGGACTAACTATGAGCCATCATTATTTCAGGAAAATCAATCAATATTTAGTTTATTTATCTGGGGAAATAATGATCACTTCTGGTTGGTGGTTTCAACCCCTCTGAAAAATATCAATGGGAAGGATGACATCCCATATATGAAATGGAAAATAACAAATCTCTGAAACCACCAACCACTCATTAACCATTATTAACCACTATTAACCACCATTCACCACCATTTTTTCCAAGCCATGTTCCAAAGCACCAGCCACCCAGGGGACCCAGTGCTGGGAATCGAAATCGCCGAGGCTCCATCAGGGCAGCATTGATTCCCCTGACAGCTGCCTCCTTTGGGACAGCTCACTGCTGCCCCAATGGAGCAGGCACCCAACGGCGCGGGAGCCTGGAAAAGCTGGACATTTCCAGAGGCTTTGGTGCTTTTTTTTTGGGGATGGGTCTGATTTTGGACATATTTGAAAAATGTGTTTTTATTGGAATTAGAACCCAAGGTAAAAATGGAAAAATGTTTCAAGTTACCCTCTGGTAAACTAACATTTAACTATGGAAAATCACAATTTTTAATGGGTAATTCCACTATAAATTGCCATTTTCAATAGCCAACTGCTAGTTTACCAAAGGGTATTGGCTATGGTGTGAATAAATGGTTGTAATTAATATGATGTTTGATATTGGTCTTAAGATGTATGAATGTTGATATGGACCTAGAGAGAGCCGCCAAAAAGGGCGTTGATATGGTTTAGCCACCATTTTTTTAAAGATATTTTACAAAGCGTTTCCAAAATAATGGTTTCTCTGAAAAACTGGATCTTGAAAGTTGCAACTTGTCCATGGTGTGTCTGAAACACTGGTGGTATACCCCAAGCCCATTGCTATTTCGTATGGATGATTCACCAGTGCATTTAGGTACCGTATTTTCAGACAAACCGGGATTTTCACCGGGAGAACTGGATAGAACGGAAGATGCTGGAAAAAATATGACTTTATGATACTTTATGGAAGTTCGGTTGGGAGAAGGGTGGCTTATTGATTGATGATTGACTTAGATAATTAGAATCTTTTGCGGCTTATACACAAACTCAATTGGGATCACTGTTGGGTTTTGATTGAAATTTCTTCAGGAAAATGCATGGAAACAGTGAATTTCCCATGATTTCCTTTCGTTTTGGGGGTGGATGTTCACCCGGGAGTCAACCAGTACTCCATCTCTTGTTGAGGGATAGAAATGGGATAGATCTGCCCTTTTTTTTCAAGTGGATCCTGGTGGATGACTAAGCCTTACCCTCTGGTAATGACTAACACTTTGCCACATAGAAAATGGCCCAGTCGAAATAGTTGATTTACCCATTAATAGCATGGCAATTTTCAATAGCAAACTGTTAGTTTACCAGAGGGTAAGGCTTAGAAATGATGTGCGCACGGCTTTGTCACCATGGCATACGCCTCCTTCATCTTTAGACCAGGTGAATCATGGGGGTTCTGGGTCGTGTATACAGCTGGAGAAGTTCATCCTTTCAGAAATAGCCTAGCCACATAGATCTTGAACCCCCGAAACCACAAACATTGAAACCCCCGAAACCACAAAAATGGTTCATCAATTTCCATCTTGTAGCCTATGAGAAATAGTTGTAGGGTCGCCTCAGGCCGTGTCTAGGCCGCAACGATTTTGTTGGACGAACAGCCCAGGTGGTCTAAAAGTCGCATCACGCGGTGGTGAGGCTCTCAACGCGGGCGGGGCGGCCTGCTGCAACCATACACCCTGATCTTCACGGAGGATTTTTGTTCGCCCAATCCAAATAGAGGCTGGAGATATGTCACAATAACTACAATACCCATATACTGCATGTATGGATCTCATATGTTACAAGATTGAGGTAATTTTGGGGCTAAATGTTGATAAACAACGATTCCATAATATGGAGCAGCTAGAATATAAACTTTATTAACCAAACAAATCAGGAAGGCCAGGGTAAACTCCAGTGGCACGCTGAATTAGAAGCTGCAAGTGCTCTCTGTCGCACACGGTCGGTGCGTTGGTCAGGTCTTTTTCGGCAGGTCTCAGGTGATCATCCTTTAGAGGAGAGGTACGCACCGAGGCACCTCTGAAAAATGTGGAATTTTCTTGGGAAGATCATGTTCACTTCGTCAAAATGACTCAATTTACTACAGGATTTTTGTGCCCCAAAAGTAAGCAAAAGTGTGATGGCAATGTTGGTTGCAGCCCATTAGCTATAGTTATATCTACCATAAACCATAGTTAAACCACTCAGGCAACCCATCTTGGGGGCCTGCAGGGCCCCATCCACCAACCATTCACCAAGGTCTACGGAATGGCGTCCGAAGCATGAATCGAAATCTGATCCGTGGGATGATCATCCAAGCATTAGAAACTTTCCAGCAGGCAGTGGCCAGGAATCCTTCTGTCTCTGCAATTCATTCTGAATATTCTGAGATCAAGCGAAATTTCAGGATGATCTTTGAGTAGAAATTTATATGATTGATTATGATTTTATATGTGTGCGCTCATGTAGATCATGGGATGCTGATTTCTAGATGTAGACTCTTTCACTACTGAACAAATGCTGATGATGTTTGAGGTTTTATTTTCCCCAGAATTTCTTGACTTTGGTAGATGAGCATGAGCATGATCAGCATTTCTGTGGCGAAATCCCCAGCGTCAGCGTTTTTCAACACGGGCTGATCTTAGATCCCGCTGGTCAATCTCACCTGGATATATTTGAGAAGGAAAACTGTATCTAAATAGTCTAAATACCACTCCAGTGACGCCGCAGTGAGCCATTCAAAAGTATCCAGAAATCATGTATTCCATTTTTACCCTATTCATATCACATCAATATCCCATTCATATCCTGCAACAAGCCGATTTTTTTGACACCTCCAAGATTGGAGGGACATTGGAGGGGTGGAAAACCCTCCATTTCTACTGAATCTGGGGACCATCCAGATCTATGATGATCTATGGACTCCGTTGCCACGAGTCGCCACGAACGTCTGCGTCTGCATCCTACTTTGCGGCGCCGGCTGGGCGGTTACGGCGCCAGACAGCATGCAAGGCCGGGTGAAGGATCCCCACCGGCCTTACACCATGGGCTGGGACTGTGCTGAGTCGCTGAGGTCAGTATCCCCGTGTGCGATGAACATCGTGGGACATCTGGTGATTCAGTGGGATTGGAATTTAGTGATGATCCACGACAATTGGGTTTGTCTCAAAGTTTTCGGGAACCCCACTCTCCGATGAATGATCGTCATTTTCGCTGCAAACGTGATGGTTATTCGGGGCTTACCATCTGGTTATTTAACATAGCCATGGTTTAAATCACCATTTTTAATCGGTAAACCCAGGTAAACCATCTATTTCTATGGGCCATCTATACCATAGCTATGTTAGTCATAACCAGAGGGTAGTTATCATAAGCCATGACATCCCCACAGGATGGCATCCTGTGGGCATCCCAGTGCGTTCGCGTTCAGTTGGTGCAAAAAACATCAAATAACAATAGGCATATTTAGTTTTACAATAGACTATTGACTAACATAACAGTATATAGTATATAACAGTATATATATATACACCTATAAAACACTATTGTGTTATTATACAAGTATCAAAAACAATTTATAATAGTGTATGATATTTATACCTATATTTAGATGGGGTTATAAATCATAACTGGGGGGCTCCATCCTGCAGGTATGGCAACCAAAGGCACCTACCAATCTGCCAGCATTCCAAGGGAAATCTGCAGCACTGCGACTGCCCATTTGGCCCCGCTATTTTGGGGCCTGGTGTGAAGAAATGGGACCCATGGATATCCATAGGACTGTTGCGCGAGCATCCTGGATTTTGCCCAGATCAATTTTCCAAAAAGACTTGGAATTTATTGGGAATGAACCACCAATATATGGATATATATATATATATATGGCAACATTTCATGATATTTCATGGTGAAAAACACGGGGATATAATGGGAGAATATGATGTTTTTCTCGTAATCTATGGAACTTTGGTACAACGTGGTGACAAAACCAGCGAAACACAACTGGAGGCACCACTTTGTACTTCTGCTAAATTAATCCTTGGGCCCCTCAGGTTTCCCCTAAAGAAAACAGGGAGGATAACCGGATAACCCACAGTAATCGGAACAAGACCAAATAAATCAATGCCTAAATTGAAGGTAACTACCATGTATAAGGGCATGTAAGGCCTATGTATGGGGATTTGTCCCCAAAATATTGTTTTATATTTGACAGCACCTCAATTGTAGTCCTGAAATTCCCATTCATATACAATAATTTGGGACACTAAAATGGGGCTGAACATGGCTTCACCAACCATCAAGTATCGGGCTACCTGCAGATTTTCCCTTTGTCCCTGACCCAGTTTGATAATTTTCTGCTGGATATTGGTGTGGCTCAATATTTGGGTATACAAATTAGGCCCAACAAAAGTGTGCGTCTTGTCACATTTACGGGCACCATTCCCAAAATAGGCTTCAATGCTTTTAAGCGCGAAATGCCCCCCAACTGTTGCACCAAGGCGATTCAATCCATCTCAGAGGACAAAAAATCATTGTCAATTGGAATTATACCCAAGGTAAAAATGGTAAAATGTTTCAAGTTACCCTCTGGTAAACTAACGTAACTGTGGAAAATCACAATGTTCAATGGGTAAATCCACTATAAATTGCTATTTTCAATAGCTATGTTAGTTTACCAGAGGGTACATGTTTTGAAGCCAAGTTTCAGTGTCACATGTTGGTGGTCTAAACGGACCTGTTCAATCAATAGTCAAAGGATGCAAGCAACAGCGCTGTGAAAAAAAAACGCCAGCAATGCAAGCGACGTAGACTTTGGTGACCATCCATCGTTGAAGCTGTCACGAGACACTTCAGGGGGTATCCTCAGCTAATGTGACCTTATTAGCTTGGAAATATCCATGGTTTACAACGGAAAACACCTTGGGATTAACTGTTGCCAGTGGTTTGATATCTAAAGTAGAGGCACCACAGGACACCCTGGCGAGTTTCAATCTAATTAAACAAGGCTAGATACCGATACCTGAGGTATCTAAGGCCTCAAATGTAATTACCAACCAACTTTTCCATCCTGGTGCGGTCCGTGTAATTCACCTAGTTAGGGCATCGGCTCATACAAAGTGGTGCCCAAGTGGTCCCAGCAGTTTCTGAATTTTCTGCGTTAGTTGCACCAGTTAGTCTTTCTGCGTCTGTTCATAAATCACACTTCACCTACTTGGTGGCTCATCCCACTTAGTAAGTGCGTTATAACCCGAGCAAAGATAGGGGGCAGCACTAACGCACTAACTGTTTCATGGCCGAATCCAGGTTTCAGGGGTCAGATTGGCGACAAATGCTGGCCACAAAAAACGCTTCTGATATTACCCGCTATTACATGTATTGAAAAGATAGTTTGTCCCATTTCACATAGTTTTTCCCATATTACCAATGGTTTCGGAACACCTTGCTTTGATTGTTTGTTTGCTTCAATCTCATTTTACATGCTTGAATTGAACATTTTCGGTCTGGCAAAATACAGTGTCGACAAGCCAGAGCATGCTGAAAAAAAAATGTGAGGTGTCATGTAAACTCTCATTAAGTCTGATGACCGTCTACCATAAACATAGCAATGACCTCATCTGGCTGAATTGGAATACTTCATCGATCTAAAAATGGCCCAATACTATACCGCCGCCATTTGGGGATGATTCCTCTTACTAACTCTCATTCCAGCGACGTTACATTCAGGTCATTAATCCATTCATCCAGATCTCATTAACTCTCGAAGTTTGCTGCTTAAATCTGGATTTTTGAATGGCTAGCCATCACCAGGCAGTTGACCTTTCCATATGTTACTTTTTTCTGGGGAGGGGGGAACTATCATAATATATATATATTATATATATTATATTATATATATATATATTTATTTATTTACATAGACATATATATATATAGATATACATATCCCAGATGCTCATGTAACTGTTGGCACAGTAAATCCCATGAAACACCCAGTGATCATTGGGCAATCTTCTGATGTATATTTAGCTACTGTTGGGTGATTCTTTTGGGCAAATGATGGTGACAACTGTTGGCTGCTTAGGTTATGTTCCCGTCCCAACATGGCAACGAACAGAGTTTTACCAAGGCTCCATAAATTCCAAATCAACGATCCACATGAAGCTTCAAAAAGTACAGTGGGGAATCATGGTTAACTCATATGCACCATGATACGTCCAGAATATGTCCATGAATGATTGCTGGATATTTGTCAGAATATGTCCATGACAAACAACTTGGATATGTGCATGACAAACAATTTCTGGTTGATGGTTTTAACCATCTTGAAAAATATGAGTTCGTCAGTTGGGATGGATGACATCCCATATATGAAATGGACAATAAGACTGATGTTCCAAACCACCAACCAGTTATTAACCACTATCAACCATTATTAACCACTATTCATCACCATTAATCTGGGTAAATTACTATAGTAATCACTATCAATCAGTATTAACCAATTCAGAGGTATGGCAACCAAAAATGCCTCCGTCGAAGCAGCTTCCCGAGCTTGCGTCGGGATGCCGTTTCCATATGACCGGCTAAGGGGTCTGCGGTTGAAACGGGCCGCGCCCTGTGCCGGGGATGGTGAATCAGATGGGTAAATTGAGCAGATCTAGATATACGAAACCATGCCAATATGGATAATATAGCATATATTGAAACTTCACATAGATATTCTAATAATAACTGTATGGACATGTATATATATATAAATTGTAGATAGATACTATGTAGATTTGTGCGTAATAGTTGACATAGTTTTTACGCCTAGAACTGGAGCACCACCTTGCTCCAGGCTTCTAAGGGACATCATCCTGAGGATTTGGCATTTAGGTAGGACTATGGTTGGAATACGCGGCTGCGGGCAGCAAAGTATATTGGAAACTTTAAGTAGGTCTACCTATGAGTTACCAATGAGTTCCATGCGTATAAAATATATACATTTCATATATCTATATCTGGTTGGTGGTTTGAACCCCCGTGAAAAATATGAGTTCGTCAGTTGGGAAGATGACATTCCCAACTAAATGGAAAAATAAAAAATGTTCTCCATCAACCAAATATGATTACAATATTACATATGCATAGATAGTTGAATGGGTGAAACACAACAAACTCATCATAAATGTGGGGCACCGCTTTGTATGGGCGTGGCTACATTGCTGTGCATCTTACTATTTCAGGCAAGGCAGGTCGGAACATCCGGTCCAAGATTGGCCCAGTATGATGTTTGGGCTGTTTTTCATGGATTTCCCAGTGCTACCCTTCAATCAAACATGCATTGCTAGACAATCACCCATTGAGTTCCATGATTTTCCATGACTTTTCCAACTTAAATACCAAATTTATCATGCAATTTCCTTGGTTCTTTATATGTTCCCATGATTTCCCCATGTCGCACGGGGATTTCTTTCCCAGCCTTCATTCGGGCACAGTCTCAGAAGCCTAAGGCCGTGAAACGGTACATGGCAATCTTGGCGCCATGTAGTGCCCAATAATCCCAATAGATGGCTAAGTTGGCAACTAGCTTCGCTAGGGTTTAAGGCTCTGTTGGTAAATTGGTTAATCAAGCATTTTTTCACTGGGAGGCAGCAGGGGTTACCGGTACGGTAGCAGCAAGAACCAATGACCAGTAAAAACACAGAACTATAGAGATACATCATGATATATCTAGCCTAAACGATAGTTTAATTAGTTATATATATAATTATATATACCTATAAATTATATTATATATATGTCAACTATCCCAGCAATGACCAAAGGTGGCAATCCGCTGTCATAAACCACCCACTAAAAAAATGATGGTGTACCCAGAAAAACCCATCAGTTTGGGGATGATCAGTAAAATCCCTGAAGAATAACCATAGAAATAACCATCATTCATCACTAGCCACTATAAAAACCATTATTAACCACAAAAAAAATCACCATAGAAATCACCAGTTAGAACAAACATATTAACACTAATTGTTTTCACCTGGTTTTAACTATTATTAACCACTATTCACCACTATTCATCACTCTTAATCACCATTAATTATCATTATTAACCACTATTAACCACTATTAACCACTATTAATCACCATTATTAACCACTATTCATCACCATTTTCCCATAGGTTTTCCCATGGTTCAAAACAACCCCATGGCTTCATCGCTTCGCTTCGGCAGCCACTTCGATTCATCGGCCAAGCTGCGGTGGATTCCTTGGAGCCTTTGGCCTTCATCCGCTTGCGACGTTTGATCTCACCTGTTGCCGCGTTGCCGCGCCAAGCGACAGGAAGCAGAAACAGAAACAGGTGAAACACTTGGGAGTTGAACAGGTGCTATAGTAGGTTTACTGGGTTTTTAATGGGCTTTAAATTTTGGAGAGGTGTTAATAAGTGATACATAATATATAAACTCTAAATGACTGTTGGTGATGTTTTTTTTTGGTTGTGTTTTTGATGAAAATAGTGAACAACTACATCCAAGTCAAAACGAACAAGGTCTTGTTGAAGTGCTGTTAATGATCTTTACTAAGAGACATATTTCTAGATGTTTTGGGATAATATCACCAACAGAAACTGGATCAGCAAAGATTTCCTCAGAGAGACCAGCCGCTCACCGACCGGCCCCGGGCGGGGCCTTTCTTGCACAAGTGGCAGTACGGGCAGCGATCGCCTCAAAAAGGAAAGCCATGGGAAAGCCATGGGAAAGCCATGGGAAAGTGGACACATCAACAAATGGTTATTGTCATGGTTATTGAATATGTAACATGATTATCATGGTCATCATCTTGGTTATCATGGTTAGACCATGAAAAACATCAACCATTTAATATGGGAATATCCATGGTGATTTAACACCATGGATAAATCTTGAAAATCATGGTATTCCTAATTCAATGGTGTTATCATTGGATGGGTGGAAACATGGTGTGCTAAAACTCCAGGTGGGTGAAACCCATGATGGCCACGACATTCGCTTGTATTATGTCGTATCCCATAGCTAGATATGTTTGCAACATCAACAGAATCACACAAGGTGAGGTTGGTTTAACCACCTACCCTCTGATAAACTGTCCCATAACTATGGAAAATCACCATGCTATTAATGGGAAAACTCCTTATTTCAATGGCCATTTTCAATAGCAAACTGTTAGTTTACCAGAGGGTCCTACAGATATCTCTACCAGCTGGACCATGGAATTCACCGAGTTGATCACCATAGGGCCACACCTTTCTCGGAAGCCCTGCCGGCAAGACTTTGGCAGACTCCTACATACGTCTACATACGTCTACATATGTCTACTATATATAAGAGCAAATCAATATGATGATTATATATTTGTGTGTAAATAAATATATATATATATATATGTAAAATATACACATGTATACCATATAGATAAGTATATACTTTTTTTCCTGGCTGCTTATTAGTCCATATCACCATATGTCGAGAAGTGGCCAACCATCCAACCCCTCATCGCTCAGTGGCCATTCCGGCACCCATCCGCTTTGTATAAGAAATAACCTCAGCAGTGGCCATCAACTGCTGGTTGGTTGGTGGTTTCAACCCCTCTGAAAAATAATAGTCAATGGGAAGGATTATCCCATATATTATGGACAATAATAAATGTTTGAAACCACCAACCAGCTGGGGACTCTGGTGCTTTTCTGATCTGGTTTGAGAAATGATTTGGAGAGGAGCTGCTGACATGTGAAAAGATGCATGCATCATGCTGGTGTATTTACGCAACTCTTATGCAAAATGCTGAGTTGATCTATAGTTATGGCCCTTTTACCAGTTACAAATCAGCTGTAACCCCATTTATGAAATGATAACGCCATTTATGACCATTCTGTTATGTCCATTTAGAACTGGTAAAGTGCTTTAACCGTAGATAAGACAACTCCACATGGCCATAATATACCTATATGATCAAACAAGGCCAAAGTCAACATGTGCAGGACCAAAACATGTGATCCATTCGCAGTGCTGTGGCTGCTGACATAGTACCAATAGAACCTCTATGAGGATGCCTACAGTGTGGCCCCCCAGAGTTAAACCGATCAACCCATCCAACTGTAGGTACCCTCGGGTCATCAAACATGGCAATGGAAAATACCTCATTTCTTGATGAATTTCCAATTAAAGGTAAAGCCTCCGTTTTTTGGCATTTCCCACTGCCTTTTTTGATTACCGGACGGTACATCAATTGTAAACCCCAGCTAAGCTATGTTCATCAACTGACTTATATCAACCGATGGATGTCCCTCTGAGTCGGTTCATTTTAGTTTTAAGTATATGAGATTTAGATCTGGCGGATATATCATATCTACCTACCATCAATGAATAGCAAAAGATTTGAGGGAAATTACACAATTCCCAGTTGGCTAATCCAACCAAAGGAGAAATTGTACAACAAGTGCGCGGCCGCCCAACTGGGGTTGAGCTGCGAAAAGCGAAAATGCAAAGCAAAAGCACCGCCACAGCACCACGACAGCTCTGCTCTGTGCTCGTTTTGGAAGTTTGAAGCCCGCGCACCAGTCTGCCATCTCGTCTTTGTTGACGTGTCCCTGGGGCACATTGGCGGCGCTGCCGAAGCCTCCGAGGGCACCAAATGGCGGTGCCGTGTTGATCTACAGTTGGACCAACCAACTTGTTCATCGCCTCTCAAGTTTCCAGCCTCATCTCCAATCAGGGCAGCCAGCTGATTCGAAAATCCCCACCCTCATGGCCAACCGGCCAACCGGCTATCAAACACCCAGCACGCATCTGAAAAAACGTTGAGGGTGAGGACAGTTTTGCTCCGCCAAATATGGCTGAAATTGGAACCGGTCCTTTTCATCATGGCCGTGACTTAGCGAGAGATGATGAATCTTGCTTACAGCGTTTCAAGAGCTTGAACTAGCTTAAACTTCCGATATTATTGGATGATTTTGGCTATGCGTTTTTTCCCAGAAAAAAACTGCTTCCCCCAAGCCTTGCACTTTGGTGCCCCAAGAAACCGCAAGGCTTGCATTCTCCGCGGTTGTGTGCCGCCTAGCGCCATGATTCGCCGACTCGTGGCTCTCCCGAAACGAAACCATGATGTTTGGTACTTTGCTTTAGCCGGGAACTTGTTGAACTTAAAAGTAAGTTATGGAAGTTATATCGAAGTTATCTTGATGTGTTTTTCATAGAACTTATAAGTTCATTTTAAGTTCATTAAGTTCCAAGTAGTGTTTTTTGGCTGTTTTTGATGATTTCATTGTTTTTGGCGTTTGAGCAAGTTTTTTTTAATGACATGTGTTTATTTCCTGTATTTCATGTGTTTCCTTAGTTGTCACGCAGATTGCTTTTCAACTCCACATTCGCGGACGCTCACTGCAAGAGCCACAACGTATTGTTGTCGTGGCGCACATACATGAATTGTGTGCAATCCGAATTAAAGTTCTTGGTG
>Ga0126342_10001082_pt1:12500-36057 | contig 36057 bp, 30 predicted proteins | sample Cyp1metagenome_FD_92528 | JGI IMG/M metagenome (GOLD analysis project Ga0126342, IMG submission 92528) | Coral microbial communities from Lord Howe Island, Old Settlement Bay, Australia - Cyphastrea 1 metagenome | ecosystem: Host-associated > Invertebrates > Cnidaria > Coral ... | reverse complement strand
ACCAGGCAAGGCTGAGTCATCCTTTTGAACCACCGCAGGGCAGCCGTGTGAATCCTCATTCTTGGTCAGGTCATCCTTGGTAGAATTCAGGCATTCCACAGGCTTTTCACCAGGCAAGGCTGAATCATCCTTTTGAACCACCGCAGGGCAGCCCTGTGGATCCTCATTCTTGGTCAGGTCAACCTTTGGGCAAGGCGTGGTTGTGGACCCTTTCTTGGTCAAGTCATCAGAGGTACTTTCGTCACTCACAGACTCCATATCCTCTCCAAGGCTGTTCTTTTTCGGCCTTCCACGTGTATTCTTCTTCTCACCCTTGTCCTTCCAAAGTTGAAATGATTTGACAATTTCAATCCAGCACCATGCACATGCATACATATGCACACACACATGTCTCAGTAAAACACCAACAGCAAAACAACAAAAACATGTAGACTATTTTAATTAGTTTGGGAGTTTGGGAGTTGTCAGCTGATTGTCCTTGGACTTCTTTGTCTTTTTTGCAGACTTGTCTTCATTCTTTCTCCTTGATTTCTTCTTTTTCTCTGGCTGTTCCTCCTCTGCATCATGTTCGTCAGGGTCATGATCATCGTCATCTTTGTTCTGGAGGTCGTCGAACATGTCATCATATTCATCCTTCTTTGTTTTTTTAATGCAGGCTTCTTGAGAACTGGTGCATCGTCATCAGGCTTTGTCTTTCGAGATTTTTTGGCTGGTGCCTTCTTGTCAATTTCTCCTTTTTCCTCTGATGTCTTGTCATCAGAGGAACTTGCAATCTCACAGCGCTGCAATAGCGAAGCTGTGGGACGACTTGGGCCTTACAGCTCTTTGAGTTTGGAACGTATCAGAATCAACATATCACCAAAAGATATCTTACAGGAATCAAAAAACACACATTGACCTTGCGATTCAAAAAGCAAGCTACGGCCAGAAGCCCCAGAAGGTTGGTTCTTCGCTGCTGCTGATGGTGCCACTGATGCCAAAGGTGAACTGCTTGCGCTAGCGCTCACAGATAACAAACTTTGGTAGTCTTCCACATTGAATCTCGGTATCATGATCCAGCCTCGATGGCCTTTGACCCGGCTGCCAAAGTAGAATGTGATCCTAATGCCCTGGAGCCAAGGTTGTTAGACCATATTTCTTTTCAGCGCAAAAATAAGCAATGCAAAACAATCAAAAACCATCAGGTGTTTAAGTTTGACATCCAACAGTTTGACATCAATGCAAAACAGTCAAAACCTTTAGGCTTCAACTTTTTTTTGGTTCCTACGCCCTGCGACTCACGTTGAAGCAACAGCCATGATGATGCCAAGCATAGTTTGCTTGGGCCCCAAGTGCACTGCTTGCAGTGCAAAGTACCATTGGCACATATTTGGTGTTATCACCAACCACTGCCCAAAAGCCAAGTTCTCTCCCAAAGATATACATAATAAATATAGAACATAGTATGAAACTAACCCTGCCTGTGGTAAACAAGTATAACCAAATGCTGTGAAATATGGTATAATATATTTTGGGCATTGGCATGGGTGCTTTTGCATTGGGACACATTGGGAGATCCTTTTGGTGACTCAAAACAGTTGATACATTTCGTCCATCTTGCCCTCCAAGCCCTGTGTTAACATTGCCACAGGACGGATTGGGACGAGGTCTTTGCCCGTTCCAGCTTGGTCCGGCTGAAGCCTGGCATTGCATATGGATGGATTGGATGTTTTTGGGGGGTAAGTTTTCTAGAAGTGAAAGCTACAACTCCCTATCGCATCAATGTGGGTATACAATTACAATCAAGGTGAATGTAGTTTTACTCAATGTGGTGTTGGTTTGCCACCATGCCTCAAACGCCAGCAAATCTTCAAGTTCTGGCATGTGCGAAGCTTGGTCAGCACAATCTTCGACCCAAACGTTGTAGCAGATGAGTTGGCCTGCAAAGGGTCTTCAAGTGATATGATTTTAATCTTTGTCATTCTTTGTCTAGTTTCTAGTTTTGTCCAACACAGGGGGAAGGATTGGTTTCAATGTGCCTTCTTCTTTTTGCTTTCCTTGGGCTGGTCCAGCACGAAGCACACCTTCTTCTGTGCCTTGAAGCAAAAGTCATTCGAGCCTTCTGTTTTTTCGATGGTATGCATGGAGATCTTCACATTGATTTCGCCAGCATTTTCAAGATCCTTGATGGCATCCTTGTAGCTGAGAACCTGCAAGGTTTTGCAATGGAAGTTGGAACTGTCCTTTTCGAAAAGCAAGTATAGCTACTATCTAATTGTCTTCCAAACTGGAACTTATATAATATACTTGGGATATTTTAAATGAAACCAACTGAAAGTCAACAAACTCAAAAAAAAGAAACAGAGCCTTGGAAAAACAAAACATCAGTAGTTCAAAAAAATCAAAGTGTACCACAACAAGCAACCTTGCCAAAGATATCCAGCGATCGAATATGCTGGGGTAGCCGCTTGTCAGCTTCGAGCACACACAATTCACTCGACTCCCCAACCTTGAAGCTGATCCAGCGACCAGAGACATCAGATTGAACATCTGCTGCCTCTGGCCCCTCCACATAGTCCCCTGACCCGAAGCCAAAGAGCTCCAATGGTGCCTGGACTTCAAAGACATCACGCTTCTTGTTCTCTGTCCCTGCAATCCACAGGGCATCTTCTTTGACATCATAAATCAGCCGGCAAGTTCCGCAAGTAAGACAAAGCCTCAGGGACAGCCAAAGACCACAGGGTGGTGAACCTACTAAACATGCTGAAGAACATATTAACAACTTTGGCAAATCAAATTTTCAGAAAATCAAAGAAAGGGGCTTGTCTTGAATGGTTGGCTCATGCTCAGCCAGCTTCATTGTAGTTTGAAGGCGAATCTTTTTGCAATCATCAGCCGCTTCATCTCCTTGATGTCAAAAACATACAAAAAGGAACATCCACAAATTTACAGTGTAATGTACTGCAATGTACTGCACCTGTTTATTACCACCTTTTTCTACAACAGCAGGCAGTAAGGTGCCAAGCCACCATCAGCTTCAGACCTGGAGATCTCTGCAGCACCCCGCTTGATCCCATGTGGGTTGTACTTTGCATTGTGCTTTTTGACCAGCTCGCCCACCTCCAACTGGTAGCTTTCAATGCCACCCCAGTAGTCAACAAGATTTTGTTTGACAGCCAGTCCATTTGGAACAGGCACACAAACTTCAAACGTAGGGACTGGAACATCATGAGCATTTTTCTTCAAGTCAGCCACCATGGTTTCGAAGCAGGGAAATCCAGGGAGCTTCAGTGTTCCAGATCTCGCCAAAGAGTATGCCTTCTGCGACACCACAGAGGTACAGAAGGCAGCATCGCTTGGACTGTGACAAGCAGTAGCACATGCCCACTTGTATCCTAGAAGGTTGAAAACCCCCCCAAAAACAGAAACTATCAACTAGAATCCTGCAACATCTAGAAACATTAGGGCAACATGGAACAACCATTTACTTGTCATAGAAGCACAGTTTCATGCTCTGAACCATGAGCAAAGTTCACCAGTATACAAAAAACATCCAAAACAAACCCAACACTATAACCCACTGCAATGCTTTGCAACAAACACACCAACCCAAAAATGTCCTGAGGCCACCTGTGTCATTGCAAATGATGCTGGCCAGCCATCAAACCCACACAAGTCCAACAGCACATTGTTGGTCTCCCCATCCCCAGTGCTGAGGATTGCCGAGGTCACTTTATCGACCAAGCTCAGTCCACCAAGGTGCTGAGGGAAGGCAAACCAGAGTGTCACTTGCAAACCCAAAACTGAGAGGTTTAAACCACCTGTAATTCAAAATGATTAATACAATGAAAGAATTCTCAACAGTAGGTGCTTGGCCAAACTTGTTTTGTCAAACTTGCCTGCTTCAGCTCCTGCACCCTTGTCAGTCGTGAGTCCGTTGCAAACTTGGAATTGCTCTTCTCGGCTTTCAGCATTTCTTGCCTGAAATGCTGCTGATGTTACCCTGAAATTTTATGTTAACCATACATCAAACAAAGCAAACTCCCCAGCTTGAATCAAAACAAATTTGGAAATTTTATTAAAATTATTTCCAAGTTTAAGTGAGAAACCTTGGCAGCATGCTCACATTGTGAACAACACCTGACTTGTAGACTTGGCTCTTCAAAAAGTGGTTGTGACGGTCCTGCGAAGTGATCATGAGGGCCGAGTGGTATCCTTCTCGAGTGCCATAAACCGTTGAAGGTTCAAAGAAGATGGACAGCGGGCGAACCTGGAATAGGAGGCTTCAAGTAATGTCATCAAATTTTCATGGAATCAAAAACCCAAAATGAACAATGAAACATAGCAGTATCATGCAGTATCCCAACAAAGGGCTGAACACCCCCCCCAGGCCTTCAGGTCACGGCTTGGCTCCATGAAGGCACACTGAAGCCTGTATCTGAAGTCCCGCAAGATTGCATCAGCCGAAGTGTGGGCAGCTGGATCCTCATCACCCTCGCCCTCAGCTTCGCTTCCTGTAATTGTTCTCTTACAGACTGGGAAACATTTGATAATAAAAAAATGGTCCTTTTCCAAACCCATGGTGACTCATCACAGGGAAAAAAGTTCATGACAGTCCTTCTTCTTGTTTCTTCACCTGACCATGCTCATCATCAGCTGCATCTTCATCATTCATGGGCTCATCCTTTTCATCCTTCCTTACCCAGTTGCACGAACCAGTAAAAAAAACAAACCTGAAGTCTAAGCAAGTTTGGTTTAAAGTTGTTTTGGGGGGTCATGTGAATACCCGGTGAGAAACAAACATCCATGTTTGGGGGGATGAACAAACAAAAAACAAAACACAGTTGTGCAAAGTCCTACCATCAAGCAACTTTGGAGAGCTTCTCAAATCCCCAGCCCGGTTTGGCAACAGAATGATGGCAGCAGCATTCTTGGGGAAAGAGTGCAAGACCTGGGTGACCTGTTCCACTGTGAATTGGATCTTCTTTGCAGGGACAACACCACAGCAGGCATAGTTGACCCACGCAATCACACGTTCACATTCTTGGCGACGGATGCCCTGCCCAAACGCTGTAAGTGTGCTTTGGAGCCACGGTTCATTTTTAGCTGCAAAGCTCGAGCCTTCACCCTCAGCTTCAACTCCTTCAGGGATATGCTTACAAAAAGAAGTTTTCAGAAATTAACGCTGAGAAAAAAGGGACCAAACATTTCCAAACAAAAAAAATGGCTAGTCCTTGCACTGTCTTGGGCAATGATACATCCCACGATGGAACCGTTTCACCAACGAAGTCATTGACCAGTCGCCATGCAGTATGATGCATTTTCTGGCAGGGTTGGGAAAGGAACACAATGATGCATTTTCTGGCAGGGTTGGGAAAGGAATACAATGGTTAGGAAGGTATGACTATAATATAATATAATATAATAATAATTTCATCCCCCTAATATCAAACACCCACTAAACCATGGTTTAGTATGAATTCAATATCATATAATTGGGACTATTGAGGTTGTCTTTAACATTAGGGGGATATGATGAGATTAATGGTTTAATATGGAACTTTCATATCATATAATTGCATATAATTGGTATTAATAATTGGGACTATTTAGTGGTATTTAGTATCAGGGGATTACCAACATGGTTTAGTATGGAACTTCCATATTATATAATTGGGAGTATTTAGTGGTGCTTAATATTAATGGGATGAGGTTCATGGTTTAAGGTTGAAATTACATATTATATAATTGGGACTAACTAAGGGATATTGAATATAATGGGGATATAATGTAGCCTCTTTTTTATGAAAATTCCAAATTATATAATGGGAACCATTTAGGCACTGTTTAATCTTTATAATGTTAGATTGGATGGGATTAATGATTACAACAATTTATATTCCAACAGTAGGAATCATAGTTCAACACTAAGATATCATAGTTAGTCGAACCATGTGTTCCTAAGAGTCAGATTTTTTGGGGGGCTTTTCCCAATTAGGTTGACCCATATTATCCCTCATATTCCCTAATAATGATTAAATATTTTGGTGGTTCAAAAACATACACTAGGTTTAACCCAAGATATCCCCATATTTCTTGATGAGGGCCATCACACCCAAAAGCCTCTAAGCCGTGGATGAGGACAGAGCGCGCTCGAGAATTGGTCATCTCAGCCATTGCCAGAAACTTGTCTTGCAAACATTGGTCGTTCGTCAGGTTGGTGGCAAACAAGTTGAATGCTGCAGCCAAACTGTTCTTTCTGGCATTGTTGACAGTTGACTGGGCATTGACCACATGTTCCTCTTGCTGTTTTCCACATGCCTCCTGCACAAATCCCAGCTTCTTGAACTCAAATTCAGGATCGAGGCCCTTCCTCGACAATCATTTGTGATACTTTTGAAACTGGACCCCTTGTAAGATAGACATAGACAATCATCCATTGTATGATGGGAAATCCTCTTTGTATCAAACAAAGCTTGCTAAAATGAACCCAAGCTCACTTGGACACGCAGCTCGGTATCCAAGGCCCTTGGATTGGAGGGACTTGGCACAGAGATTTGGAACCCGCTGCGAGACCACCCAGTGAAATTGAGATTGAGGTTTTAACTTGGGGATTGGTAGGACCTGAATCTGATATCGATGATTTAATAAAGATAATAAGTAAAATGTCATAGAATATCATTGGATATTGGGGAGTATGATGGATAATATGCTTCATCACATGGTAAGGTAACCCATAAACACACACACACCATTTCCGAATCAAAGTGTTGAAGCTTTCTGCAGACAGCTTTAGCACTTTGATTAACCAACCGCTGGGTGTTGTTCCATGAAATTGGTGGGATAATTTCACCATGTTACCAAAATGATTGCCCAACAATCCAACACTAGTGGGGGATAATGTAGATTGCCACAGTGAAGCAACAAAAACAACCCAAGTATCATAATTGTGGATTTATGTCAAAAACATTGTTAAATTGTCCTAAAATCCTTGGGGTATTTGAAGCATATCCAAAGGATTCTGAGATTGGGTTAAGATTTGCCCCAAAGAATCATAGAAGTAACCTGATTTGCCCCAAAGATTTGTAGGAGTAACCTGGTTTGCCCCAAAGATTTGTAGGAGTAACCTGGTTTGCCCCAACGATTTGTAGGAGTGACGTGGTTTGCCCCAAAGATTTGTAGGAGTGACGTGGTTTGCCCCAAAGATTTGTAGGAGTGGTGTGGTTTGCCCCAAAGATTTGTAGGAGTGACGTGGTTTGCCCCAACAAAACAGTAGGAGTGACGTGGTTTGTTTTTTCAACCCTTGTGGAGTGACGTGGTTTTTTAAAACCACATCATGGAGTGTTGCGGTTTTTAAAAACCACATCGCTCATTGGCTAGTGGATGGCATTTCAATTTCTGGAATAATATTTTGGGATATTCTGGGGCTAATGGAGGGCCAGCACCTCTATAAATTGGGAATCCAATGGAAAACATGTTTTTTCCAATCTGGGATTTCCAGCTCAAGTTTTCATGCGGAATTTAAATTCCACAGCACAAAACCCAGTTTGTGGAGATAGACATGATTTTTGGTGCCCAAAATCCAAAATTGAAAAATCACTCTTTTTTCAGGAACCACGAGTTTGTACTGCGGAATTTAAATTCCACATCACTTTCCAGGGTAAAATTTTGGCTCCCAAAAATGCATGGTTTTGATCCATTTAGCCAAGGTTCCCCAGCTTCCACTGCTCCATCACATTGCTCAGCAGCTTGCCTGCACCCAGATATGCTGCCAGTTTGGGCCACACGTAGCACATCAAGCAGCAAATCTGGAGCAGGTCAATCATACCATTTTGATCCCGTTGAGCCATTTTCTGCCAGGGGCTGGAATCAATTTTGAACACTGTTGTGGTGTCCACCATTTTCAAACTTAGATTTTCAGAACCCATGCCTTTTGCTTGGCTGGTGCATTCTTGGTGACCTTCCGGTTGAAGTCAGACATAGCTCGGTCTGCCCAAAGCTCAACTGCTTCTTCGGTCACTGTCTGGCAGCAGGGATTTATTATGATACCAGTTTTCTATGGGGCAGAAACTTCAACATGATATCAGCACCCCAGGTAAGGCTAAGTTTACCACTGGCCTCTATCTCTTTCCAGATCGGTGGGGCATTGTCCAAGAGCTCTGTTCCTGGAACGAAGAAATCCCCTTCCAAGTTCTCCATGGTCAAAGCTGCAGGGCAGAGTTGAGACAAAGATATTTGGTCACAGGTTTGGTTCAACCCATAGTTTACTTTCAAAATGTTTACAATTTATGAAAGACATTACAATTAAATGTTGCTGAAAAAGACCCAGCCTGCATGCTCTGGTTTGGACTCATTGTAGCATGCCTTCAATGCATCCAACAAGCCCTTTGGTGAACGCAGCAAGTTGTAGATGAGCTTTCGGGTACTGTCACCCACACGCCAAGCCTTACTTTGGGCTTTGGACTTAGGACCATGAAAGATTCCATAAATATACCACTTTAAAATAGACACAAGACTAAACAATGTTAGGCAAGGTGCACGGTGATTGTTCACTGTCTTGTTGTAGTCTGCAACCGATGCAAACAAAAGATCTCGGAGGGCCCCCTTCTTTGTAGCTGTGCTAGACTGTTTGATCCGAATCGACTCCTTGAACACCAGCAGCATATCCAAGGCTGATGGCTTGGTCTTCTCAGCAGTGCGGTTTGCAAGGCCTGGGAGAACAACTGGCAGGGGGGAAAGAACCAGCAAGGGTCGGTGATTGATACATATTGATACAATAGTCTGTTGGATCTTGATGTAATGATGTGCAATGCCAAGGCCCTGGCTAAGTGTCTCATAGAGAAACCCTTCAGCCGTTTCATGTCTGCCATAGTTGCACTTCACATACCGGAAAGAGGCAACAGCTTTTGACAAAGCTTTATCCTCCATCATCTCATCTTCTTTGACCCCCTTGATTGACACAGAACATTGCACAACAATGACAATAAGTTCACAAGAAACTTTGTTCAGAACCATGACTTGATTATATTTATCATTGTTTTCATATTGATGATTGTTCTCATACTGATTGTATTCCAAGGATCCAAGTCAATCAGGAGGGCCATGATGCTCAGCATGATTATTGCCTTGTTCTGGCCATCCACATACCCCACGCTGAAGTCATTCACCTTGTAAATCGATTGTTCAGTTTCCTCCTTGCTCAACCGAAACTTGACCTCTAAGCATTCACGGTGGCTTTCGAATCCATTCTCAAGAAAAGACCCAAAGTGGGCTTTCAAGGAATGGGTGGCAGGAAACCGGCCAGTCTCACCATACTTTGCATTCTCATAGAACGATAGCTTCCAAAGGTCCAGGTGGAATCCCTTCATAGAAGTTGCCGGGATGTTTTCGATAGGCTGCTGGATCTCCACATGTTTCTTGACAGAGGACCACTCGAAGATTTGATCCATAGCCTTACTTCAGGGACATAATTAAGTCAGTCATCCCAACTCCATGTGATTGGATTATACATTAAGCAAGGGGCCCTTCGAAAGCAAGACGGGTTCTTCTCCCTGTCAAACTTTTCGCAGAGATACTCACCCATATTCATGACGGCAGTGATCTGCAGGGCAAGGGACATGGATGCAACCATCCTGCTGACTAAAAAACAAATACTATAATCAACATAATGTAAACATGTTGATGCCTGTCATATGTTTGTATGGTCCATGTATGATGGTTTCCCAACCTCTTCCATCCTCGCAGTTAGTGCTGCCTTGAGGGAGTACTCCTTCTCTTTCTCAGAGGTGGCTGGAGTTGCCTTCAAATTGAAAATGATGTGGCTAACCCTTGGAACCCCAAAGAGGTTTTTTGCTTCCTATACCATTTGGGGAAACCAGTTTCAAAATTCACCCAACCATTAGGGGCCAAAGCCACCTTCAAAGCTGCATTGCCAGGCACTTCTTGCTTTACTTCTTGCATCACCAAGTGCAGCGCAGTGCAAGGTGGACTGACCAACTTGAGACCGATGGCTCTGGGATTTTGGTGGTGGGAGTTGGCATTGCTGTAATATCTAAATATCACAAGATTAACATTGAAGCTGCATTGGGTCTGAAACCTGTTCAAGGGATTCCTTTTCAGCTGGGAACTTTGTCAATGGAAGCGGTGAAAGGTCACCCGCATGGTGTGGATGGTGTGAATCTCAGGGTTTCCCAGGATCACAGCACCCCTTTGAATTCCAGCCATGTTCAGCAAAAGGAATTCAATCCTTTTTGGAGGGATCCGACGCATGGCAATTTGTCCAGCCAACTTCCGAAGGTATTCAATTCCACGGGCATAGTTGGTATAGTTAGCCTCGAGGTAATCTGCCATCTCGATTAATACCTCTTTGCGTTCATCATCCAGGTAGACAGCCACACCTGGCTGAAGGACATGTTTCTATATTGTAAACACTTAGTGTTGTAAATTATTCAACACAAAGATTTGGGGATTGGGGACATCAACCCTGTCCTGGCACTTGGTTGGATGCTATTCGACGAATGGCAGCCATAGTAGTATCCATGTGCCTTCCAGGCCATACCACCAAGGGCTCTTGGGAGAGGGTTACATCGGATACAAATGCTTTGATCATCAAGAAGACGTCATTGGGGCTCTCCCCACCAAACCGTGGAGGCAATCGATTTGAAGTTCTTGCCAATAGGTGTTGGGGCATACCTTCCCAGCTTCAAGTTTTCAATACAGAAAATCATGAACATTCATGGGCAACTAAGAACAAAATCTGTTGCTGACCCTTGACAATCAAAAAGCCGAGATACATTCTCGTCTTGCAAACACAAAAGAGTGAGGAATCTCTTTGACATCTGTATTCAGCTTTCTTCGACGATAGGCACCAGAAAGGGTGGATAGGGCAGCCAATGAATCAGTCCAGTTCCTGACAGATGTCAGATAGGTCACGTTGAATTCAATGCCAGACTTGGCAAAGCTGTCAGTCAATCTTTGCCTCAGCCACCTGAGCCAGAGCGCCAAGGAGGGGTGCCACTGACTATTGGAGGTTGGCAACTACACTGGGACTTGTGGAGACTGGCATGCATGACCACCACTGTCAGTGAAACTTGGCACAACTAAGCTGGATGCGAAACAATGTCAGCTGGGTTTTGCCTAAGGTAACAAGACAGATCAGTTAACTGATTTTAACATTGATTGAAAATGATCACACAACTTCTTGCATACTGACACAAACACATAATGTAACTGGGCTACATTGTTTCGTCAGCTTGTCGAATAAGCTTCGATATCAGTCCAAAAAAGCCATCTTAGCTTTTGGGACATGTCAGGGAACATGTGACTCTGTACTTTGGTTGGACAGGATATGATTGACCAGTGTCGGGTGTACCTGAGTTTCAGACCAATGTCTTCGTGAGTGTGTCCAACTGGCAAACTTTCATGTGCCAATGTGGCAAATTGGCGTGTTGCCACAAGATGGCAGCAAAAGCGGCCCAGGAACGCATTTCGATATTCCTTGGGTTTTGAACATAGACAGAAAGAAAATGAAACAAATAATAGATGATATTAACACATTTGATATTGTTATTTCACTTGGGGGCTTGAACAATTTCAGTGCTTGATTTGCCAAGCATCTTTTGGTGTGTTGTCTGTAAATATTCTCAGGTGGTTTGGCCAGGCTTCTTGATTCCGTTGGCATTTTGCAAAAGTTTTATCCAAACTCAGAGCAAGGACCTCCAAGCTCCAGTCTGAGCCAGTTGATTGTTCTGAGTCTGTCACAAACACATTGATAGAGTGTCCATGCATTATGCATGTTGTGAATTCCAGCTCAGGGCGTTTCTTTGTCTCGAGTGTCTTCGGGGTTCTTCCTGCTGCAAATCGTGGTAGACGGAACTTACTCTTATCCATGGAGTCCACGATGCAACACAAAATATCTTTTTGAGTTTTTGCACGCCATTTTGTTTGACCATATACCTGCCTGTCAGCAAATATACCACTTAGGTGACGCATGTATTGATCACAAGACTGAGCGTGCATGTTGATGTCTCTAGAATTGCGAATCGCTGACTTCAACTTGTGGCAAACCCAGCATTGGGCATGTGTAGATTGCCCTCTGAATTTTATCTTCTTTCGCCAGCCAGAAATTCTCAATGTCCGGAAAAAAGTTGATGCCGAGGCAGTAGGCTGGTCTTTTGCAAAGCATTCTGCCTGATACAGCCTGTAAAGGTCTGAATAGGTGCCTGGTGGCAAATATCGTCGTGGTAGAACTTCAGGGTTGTGGTTTCCAATACCAGCATCCATCTCGAAAGAGTTTGTCATCAAGCATTCAACTAGCTTTTTGCGCCCTTCTTCTGTAGAAGCCCATCTTTCTTTGGGGTTGAAATGCATCCTTGATTGCAATCAAATTTCAAATAATCAACCCCTAGTTAGTGATTCAGACTGAATTACTTTCACCCATTGGACAAAGTTCAATTTAGCTAGGGTCCTCACTCATGGGGCAAAGTTTCAGCTATGCCAAAGTAGGTCTTCTGTAAGAAGGCCAGCACAGATGCTGCAGCAGGTGCACTGTGCACTTGGTGTCCTTGGTATTTATTCAAACAAACAAAGTCAGTATAGTATGAAAACCAACTATTCAAAGAAACATGGTTACTGGAACCTGATTCAAGATTCCAATGCTCCTGCCATCGGTTCCTCGAAAGTTTCGTTTGCACCTTGGGAGACGATCCCTGCCAATGCCAAGGATTTGAAGCCATGCCTGCCGGCATACTTGGATACCTCAGGCCAAACCGGGTGGGATTGAGGATATTCTGGCACTTGCTTAAAGCCTTGAAAATTGCAAAAAAATATGCCAAATTTGACAGCATCAGTGACCTTGAAGGAACCAGGTGGACTTCTTTCCAATTGATGAACTGCTGTCATTGCTGCATTTCGAAGAAGGAGAAGAGGAATTGGAATCTGTCCCAGAGTTTTCTGATTCACCATCACTTTCTTCACCGAATTGCATGGCAGGGTTCTGTAGGCTCCATAGCCTTAAGAAGTTGTTGTCCATGTTTTACAGAAATTTAAACATGACAGCATCCCACAAAAAAGGCCCAGGATCAAACATTGCCAAGTGGCAAAGAATCCTGCGCTCCTTTTGTCAATGACCAGAATGCAATAACCAAGCCCAGAACTGTTTTCAATGAAAGCTGGGCTTTGCACTTCTTTTTGCAGCAGGGTCGTTTCAGAGCTAGTGCAACACGTTCTGCCGATTTTCCATTCTGCTGGTAAGAGTTCAACACAGTACCTGAGTTTGAGAGTATTCTTTTTCCAACAAGAACCAAGACAAATAAATATTACAGCAATATCCCAATGAAAAACAGCACACAACATACCCGATGAACATAGGTTGGATAAGATGCCTGGTTCCTCTGCATCCATAGATTGTAGCTGATTCCAGGACAAATTCCTCATTGAATCAGGGCCCTCAAGTCCCTTTGCCTTTTTTGCTGGGGGCTCATCATCCTCACTCGCAGAGGCAGAGCCAGTGCTGCTTGCAGAGCTGCCACCATAACTGGACGATGAGGCACTGAACCGCTGCAGTGCCATGGGTGAAGTTGTCAAAATAGATGTCAAAAGGTTTCGGTTTGGGTTTGGAACGAGTGTTTCCAACAGAAAGTGAAAATTGAACAGAATGTGAAACTAGCCCTTGGTTTTAGACTTTTTTGGGGGGGGCCATGATGACTTTTTTTCAAGAAATACACAAGGTGGTTGGGCAACTGCCATCATTGAGAACCAGTGAGTGCCACTGATTAGAGCAAAAATGCAGCCTGGCAGTTTGTGACCAATGGTTTGTTTCTTTTTTGAACATCTAAACCCCTCCCAATCTAGGCCACCAATGAATCCCATTTTCCCATGCGAAGCTCACCATCCTTGCCGCATGAATGGCAATGGGACCTTGTCTTCAAGGGTTTTAGCGCAGTCATTCCAGGCATTGAAGTTGACAGCGGCGAATCCTGCTATCCAGGCCGCTGCCGCAGCTTTGACATTCATGGCATTTCCTGCCAAGTCCTCCAACTCCTAAGGCCACAAAAGTTGATTGGGTAACTGAGGTTGCAACTAAATGGTGTTGCAAAACAAATCATGAAGGTATAATTATGATGTTAACACGATTTGATGGTTTGAAAGCAATCACAATTCCATAATTTTCTATGTTCATGACCTCTTTCCACAAATTAAATCAAGGGCTTATAACCCATGTAGGGATTTAGCCATGGGATTGCATCTTAATATTCACATCCCAGGGGTTCATGCAAGATCTTTAGATTTTGTTCCACCAAAGTACCAGTAGGCAACAGATCCATACCACCCTTTGCATAGAGAGGGAGGGGTTTACATCTTTAGATGTTGTTCCACCAAAGCACCACCCTTTGCAAGATAAGGGTTCAAAAAACATTCAAAAACATTGCATGAGCTTTCTGACAATCTTCGGGACATGAGGGCCCAGCAGAACAGTCAAGGGTCACCAGAAGCTCCCATTTGAACTGCCAAGTTGAATGGAAAGTTAACGTGGATGCTGACAGCATCCCGAAGCCTATGAAGGTTTCTGAATTGTGGCATGTGGTACACTTGGGCTCCCATGGACAACACTTTGGCTATTGTACCCAGTGAGCTCCAGCAATAAAATAAAGCATTGAGTTTAGACAGTAAGATACAATAAGTTTTAACTTATTTCATGTAGCTTTCACATTCAGCTTGCCTATCATATCTCCACTGCCAGGAGATTGCCAAATAGTTGCCAGCAACCAATGCCATCTCTACAACCAAGCAGCTGGGTGGCAGTGGAGGTGTGTCCAAACTACTACCATAGAATTTCCCAAGTTTCCATTGTTAGCCAAGAGTCTCGTTTTGAGAGTGGTCCCAAATTGAGGCTCTTCAATGGAAAGCTCTGAAAGAGGAGCTTTTCAACATCTTCAGGGCCCAGGTTTGCAAAGGCCAGGTAGGATCTTTAAAAAAACATTGTTGAGGAAACTGTTCAAACACCAGGCCTAGAATGTAGCGGTCCTCACCCAAGTGGTAGAATTCACCACGTGGTGTAACACATGGCATATGCGTTGACAAGCCCATTCGTTCCACACTTTGAGAAAGGTTCAGGAAACCAGATGCCCCCATCACTTTGTAGATTGCCAGTGCCTTTGCTGGGTGTTGGTCAAATGCAAAGGCCAAGTGCAAACTAAGGTTCACAAACCAAAACCCATTGCCAAGTTGCATGTCGTTGCCTGGCATTGGATATGTGCTCAAAGTTGTCCTTTTGGAGGCACTGCGCAACACGAGTTGGATCCACCTGATTCAGGGCAGCTGAATGTCATGAAATATGGGCTCCACCTGTTTTAATGATATTGAGAGGGAGAAGTAATAAAGTTATTAAGATACAATCCTAGATTCAGATATAGCCTTCCAATATTTGAACAACCACCGGGCCTTCTTTGATTGCATAAAATCCCAATGTTTCTTTGGCCAGCGAGGTCGTGCATTCACAGGCCTCGGTTGTCTTGAATGACTCTAAGCTTTAGGATACTTTAGGATGCATTCTTAAAATAAATGCAAAACATAATGCCAAATAAATAGAGTCAAGTTGTTCCATTGGCAAGTCAAGGCACCTTTGGGTAAGATCAATGTCTTGCCCAGTTTTGTTCTTCGACCTCCTGGTTGCCATGTCCAGTTCCACCATCTCATGATCATGTGGGAACATCAGGTGCTGCCTGAGATGTGCCAGGCACCAAAGATTTCCACAACTTTGATAAGAGTAAAGAATGAAAACTTTCCACACCATTCCCCCTTCTCCTTTCTTTTAATTTGCCAAGAAACGCATTTGGTGGTGGACCCTCCACTTTCAGTTGACTTATGGTTTGCTTCAAGACTGCTTCTAATTTGTCATTGGTGTCAATCTCAGGGCGCAGAATCTTGCGAGCGATGACCAGTATGTATATTCGACGTCTTTTGGCAGACCCCCCAAGCTCCAAGGGATCCACTATAACCTCAAATCTGGTTGGATATAGTTTGGCCATAGAACCACATCAATGTGCTCTTTGTTCTGCAGCTTTGGGGGTTAAACAAAAATTAGGCCATGTTTGGGCAAGTGACTTTGCCATAGAGGTACCCATATTGTGTCAAGCGGCAAAAAGCTTTGTCAGCCTGTTCCAGAGAAAAGATTGCTCAAAACGATGATGTTGAACTGGACCAATCATTTTTTTTGTTTGACCTAATTGTTTGCCCTTAAACAGTTTAAAAGAACATGTTTGAAGACCCTGCCTGCTTCCACACTCTCAACATTCCCAGCACATTCTCAAGTAAGCTGATGAGGGGGCGCCCTCTTGCAATCTGTGCCAGGCAGCGATAGAAAGTTCGCGCTTCAGCTTCTTGGAAGTAGCGGCTGCCATGATGCAACATACTATACCTCAGTCAAGAAGGGATGGTGCTTGGAGGATTTAAAAGATCACGTGGTAGTCGGCTGGGTTTGAAAGCAATACAATACAATAAGACACTGGAAGATACTGAATCTGAACAAGGAACGGCTGGCATGGAAATCCACACGCATATGCATTGGCATGACCCTGAACTTGAGTTGTGTCTCTGTCTTCCATCGAAGTAAAGATCCTTTCTGATTCTGGACTCCAAATGCAAAGTTGTGAATTGAATTTCAAAAAAGCTTAACTAAAATCAGCAGAACCAAACAAAAATTATTGATCACATTAAGCCAAAGTGTCACTCGAGGACTCAAATTCAAGAGAATAAATTTGAGTGGGCCAATCGCGTGGTCGCACCTTTGAACCAAATGGACAGCCAGTGGACAGCAAACTTGAAGAACAAACATGTGTGAAACACATGAAACACTGCCAGCCAGTTCAAGACAAGAATCGAAGAAATCAACTGGCACTTGGCACTCAGCTGAGTCAGAGAATAGTATGCCTCCTCGCAACCACTGCAATCTGATTGCAAATAGATAGGGTGCATCTTTGCGAAGAAGCTCAGCATATCTCAGGGATTCATTACCATGCTCCCCCCATTAGTGTGAAACATCCAACCCCATTAAAATGTTTGAAACATCCCTGTCCTGTCTTGCGAAGCATCTCATATCCCCACCCATCCAAATATCTGCCCTGTTGAGGTTTCAATCGAAAGCGTGAGCGGTGCTCTTCACTCCTTAGTAGTTGGATGATGTTGGATGCGAGTGGGCAAAAAAAGCATAGGCAACCTCAGGCATGTGAGTGCAAGCTGGTTGATACTAAGCGAACCCAATAAATAGAAAGAACATGTGAAAGCTTAAAAACTAATTACTGCTAAGGTGCAGCTTCTTTCGTGCCACTGCAAGTAGATCCATTTTGCTGGCCAGTGAAGTTGAGGATGCTGAATCAGAATAAGAATCATAGGAGTACTCCTCCATGTACTCATCATATGAAGATGAAGATTCTGACCCTTCAGCTTCTACATCTGAATCTTCCAGCACCACACGTCCTGGTCAGTGTCAAAACATGGGGGATGGACAAAGTTGGAAAGGTTCTTTGGCAAACAAACCATGGAAAGAAAAGGAATTTGTGGGACAAAGTAAAAAATTCCACATTGATTTCAGGGCACCACCTGTACCAGCAACTGTGACTGCTGGACTCCGGCTTCGTGCAGACATGGAAGGCACATAGGAGTTATAAGATGTTGTGGGATGTTGTGGGTTTTGATAAGCTTCATGATTCTGATTATTTCCTGGTTGATTCTGATTGATCCATATTTTCCCTTGATCAACCATGAGAGGGCTGGCAGCTTGAACTGAGTGGCTGATAAGCTGTCAACAGGACAAGGTCCTGGTCCCACTTAGGAGAGGTCCTGCTTCCCATAACCCAGTTTTATATTTGCTGGTTAGCCCCTCAGAGCTGTTCCTGGCCAACAAAAAAATCTGCTGAACATCTCTTGAAACCGCTGCTTAGATCCTTGCAGTTTAGTGCCACATCACTGGTGGTTGAGCCACCCCTCTGAAAAATGATGGAGTGAAAGTCAGTTGGGATGATTTTTCCATTCCCAATATGATGGGAAAGTCATAAAAAAATGTTCCAAAGCACCACCAACCAGATCACAAATTCTTATTCTTTGTTGGTATATATTTCAATAGTTGACATCTGGTAGTAAAAAGATCATCAAGCCTCGTTTCTGTCGCTGAAAGCTCGCCATCTTTGCTGGAAAAAACCATCCCATTAGCGGCCTGTGCTGTCCGCCACTCCAGTGAAGGAAAACCTCATAAAACCCAAGACCCCGCGCGGTAACCTCTGCCAAATCAAAGTTGGGAATGGAATTCCTGCTTATTTAGCTGAATTATTTAGATGGTTTGAAGAAAATGTCTGAGGCATCTCCGACTTTTGGGCGACTATGGCGCCAGTTAATTTATGGTTGAAATTTCACCAGAGAAAAAAGAACTCTTAATTTCCTTAATAACCTTAATACAGTTTATGTGGAAAAGGTAATACCCAAAGAATGTTCATTTCCACGCTTTATTACTGGGTCACTCTGTGAATCTGAAAGCAAGATAGCAGTGATTAGCATATGCTAATGATAAGGACATGATTTTCCCCGTATGGATCAACATGTGATGCCCGTTTCTGGAATTTCCGCAACTGGAGGATTTTGGAGGAAGCTTTTGGGGATGCTCCCATAGAAACTGCCCTAAAGATAGCCCACAGGGTATCTTCAATGGCAAACCAAAATATTGTGTATATATATATAAACTTAAAGTAATCCTCGAGTAGATAGAATATGATACTTCCAAAAATCATGACACAATTTTATCTACTTCAGGATTATTATACATAAATGAATTAAATGAGTTAAAACTAAACAAGAAAGAGATGCACAAAATTCACCAACCATTCACCTGTTTCCATCCCCATCTCCCACAGCATCCAGCTCACAAAATCCTGCCGAAATACGTGTTGGCCTTTTGTCCTGAAAGTTCTTGCATCAACCTCAGCAGGGAGGGTAACGAGGAGCGACTTTTGGTGCATCCAATTGCGACTGAGGATTGACGAGTATAAACTAAGATGTCTATATAGAATGAAATGTATATGTATTTTAAAAACCGTCATTAAATATCTACATATATCTACATATTGATTTAATATACATCCATCAAGTATATAATCATATTTAATATAAATCAAATCATATATACACAAATTTCATATTAATCATATAACATATAGATAAACATAATGCAATGTACAGCTGCAAAACACCTTGGCACCACTATTTCCATCTCAGCGCCCATCGCTTGGTGATTGTGATGTATCAAATCTTTGCCATGAAGGTACCATTGTAGGATGGCTTTGATAAACATGAACTTGATATGCTACCAATATGCAACCAATATTGTGGCTTCCAATATACTTGATAATATGATCTTGATAAGTATCTGATGATGTTTGTGATAATACTTGAAACCACAAACTCAGAATCATTATGGCTTCCAATATGTTGCAAATAAAACCAGTATGGTAGTGTACAATTCTGAACCGAACACACATATGTACATGGTACTGAAATTTGGGAACCCCAAAAAAAATCCAAAAATGGATGGTGGCAAATACATAAAAAAAAAAAAACAAGATCTTCTGAACCTGCAACTGGAACAGATTTTGAAACTGTAAGACACGCGTATAAATATATATATATATATCAGGGACCCATGATAGATCATAATACCAGTACCTATGTGTAAGTGTGTGTGTGTGCGCGCGCGCGCAAACACTCGGACCCCCCCTAAACTCCTCCTCATAGCGCTTCATAGTCCGGCAAAAACGAAATGCACAATTTAAACCATCATCTAAAGTGAGGCTGGTCAGTGACATTGACCCCTTTTTTGAATGCTTAATTCCTCATATTGTTGCTGCTTGCTGTACATCTGATTGAATCATTTTGAACCCTTATATTTGAATCAATAATTCACCAGACTTCTCCAGCTTGCATCTGGGTGGCTTAGATGCCACACCATTCATAACGGCATCCTGGGCCATGTCGGGCGCACCAGTAAAATATGTACGGGGCCGCTCAGTCAGCTTGCGAAGTTGTTTTGTTTAAGATGTTCATTGGTTCTTCACTCATATTTGCTCGGGCTTATGATAGATATGTTAATGGGGGTAAAATGAAGCAACTTATAACTGGGGTGCACCACCTTGTGTGGTTTGATTCTGAACAAGCAAGAGCCAAGTGAGTTAATTCATAAAAGAAGTTGCTCTTAATATTGGGTCAAAAACTGGTTTTAACTCCAACATAATACAAATACAGTAGTTGCCTGTCATATTTGGGTCAAACATCTGACCGTGGAAACATGTTTTGAAGGTGGATTTCCTCATTAGGATTCCATTTGTGGCCCCCAAAGCTGGGGCTGATGGACATTGTGCTTTGAGCATCGGAATCATGGTTTAATTAGTTAATGCTGAGGTATCCATAGTTAACCCAACTATAAATGGTACACAACATAGTGATTTATATATATTTTTATACCCATTCTGATTCTGCCAAACCAACCAAAGGAATCAAAAGAACTTACCCTCTGGTAATTTCACGGTTTGCGAACTGGACAATCACCATTTTTTGTAGGTAAGTCATCATCTTTATCATCTATAAAAGAGCATTTTCCATAGCTATGTGAAACAACCAGTTGGTAACGTTTCTTCAGTAGTTAAGTTCGCCGCGGTTTGAGTCCACTCCAAAAACGATGTTTGTGGGTAGTCATGGTCCGATGTTCGTGTTTTTTTCCAAAAAAAGCTGGGGGTTGTCTAAAATGGTGTACAGTAATCCTAACTCTGCTGATTAATCGATCATAACTTTCCCTATTGAAATGATACCATTATGAGGCATCCCCCATTTTCAAAAACACCCTAATTATCGTATTAAGTTGGTCATATCTATATATGTATATGTATATTCCATTGCTTCCACATTCTATATAGCTGGTTGAATTGAATTAAGTCCCCGATACCCAGCACCGATTCTTGAGTGAACTGCCAAGGCCAAACATGGCAATGGAGATGATGCTTGCCAGGTAAATTGTGGTGCTGCAATCAATGTAGAGCAACATGCCACTTTGTAGAGAATGCTGCTTTCATAATACTGCAATATTATCATATTATACAAAAAAATACAAAAAGGCCCCGAAAGTCATTTATGGGACTTCTTCTGGTTTTTTATTTAACGGGGAATTGAGTTTGGCCACTTAAAAACTGGGTATAGGAACCACCCAAAAAAAATCGTGGCAATTCCGCAGCATCCTATTGTGGGAGTTCCATCATTGTCCCACTGATGTTACTTAGATAATCATCATCATCATCATCATCATCATCCAAGGCAGTATATGGGAATCCCCATAGATCACCATCTGTGTTCTTTTCCTAGTATGTCAAGTATGTCTATGTCGACCCCACCTGGGTTCCATTGTGCACAAACATGTAGCCCTCCACATAGTCGGCCTGTGCGCCAAGCTGGAACTTGGATTTTGGTGCCCGACACCGCCCGGTAATACCTATAGTTCAATAATGAACGCTGGGTTTCCCAGAAAAGAAACACATGTGTTGAGCTGTCGAAGTGAGATTCGACGGCGAGTTGGGATCGTGAAGCCCCAGCCAAATTGCAATGGACACGGGCAGCGAAGCTGGGATTGATCCGCATTAAGTGAGGTCCAAAATCTGGTCGTGCCAAGCTGAGTCCGTGGCGAATTCCAAGCTAATATCATCAAAAACCACCAACCCTCAGAGTTTCACATGCAGCCACAACTTTGATTGAATTGCCAGCGTTGTTGCCGTAAAATGCTGGGACACAATCACAAATCTGATCGAATTATGTGGCTGGCTTTGTCTGAACAGAGGGTACCCCGAAGTCCACTGATTCATCATATTGTTCCCTTCAAAACTTACCATTCGGGGGTAGACAAACCCCATGTTGAGACACACGCCTATGTACAGACGTTTAGAATCACAGAAACATGATGCTCCTACTGTTCTGCTTCCCTGATTACTTCGGGGTGCACAATGGTAAGTGGTTGCTCACAACAGCCGAAATATCAGGAGAAATAAAGGTACAGCAAATAAACGACCATCGATTTCTGCAGCTTGCTACCTGATCATTGGTAGTACATGCCCCTTTTGCATAGGTTATAGCAAAAAATCTTAAAATACCATCGATTTGCCCTCTCTGTGGCAACCATTTCCTATAATACTAAACCTCCTTCGAATTATAAAACCTACGATATGGGTATTATTTAGGGGAGGTTAAGTAAAAGGAAGAAGAGTTTATTTACCCTGATGATCTTCCCCACCTCTTCCTTCTGACGTCGCAGGCATTCTTGGATCTGCCAGCTCACCAAAAGGAAACCGGGCAAGTTGTTAGGTTCTTGAAAAAGAACTAGCTACTGTGGGTGTGGATATATTATATATATATATATTCACATATTTTGCGTGTATATATATATATATATATAATTATGTATATATATATATATATATATGTATATGTAATGGATATATATATATACAAAGACCATGTCAATATATATATCAATGACATATGTAAATATATACAATGTGAATAAACTGCATGTACAATATGCATATGTATTTATATAATGAAAAAACATGCATGTATATTTTGTTTATACATATATGTGTATATATATAATGTTAATAAATTCAACTAAATAGATTGTATATAGGCATACAATGTCAATCAATGACATATATACATGCACATGTGTATATATATATAGTACTCATATATCATGTGTATATATATATGTCATATAAGGATTCTACCCAATGTCCTCATATTTGCAGTGAACATGACAGGGTGCACTACCGTTTCCTGTCATCCCTGGGATGTGAAACCCGTCTTGAAACATGAAGAACTATGTACCATTAATTTATGTTTTTTAGTCTATTATAATTTTTGGTGGCATTCAACCGATGCCTCACTCAAAAAAAATCAAACAGGTTACACATTCAATGGACAGAATATTATATGTCTTGTCATATAGTTGGATGTGAACTACTCCACAATAAATGTGTCAACATTCATCCAGAAAAAACAAAAAAAACAGATCCCTCACCAGGTTTGCCACCTCCTCAATGAATGAGGAATCACCTTGACCGTCATAGAAGGACTGCTTGCCTCAGCTCCCACAGTGCCACAGCCAGTTCTGAGTCCAAGTCACTTGGCAAATGCTTGATTTGACATTTGAGAGGGCATGAAAGTGGATGGTTTACTCCACGTCCCACACCATCATAATTTTTACATTTCTGATCTTTTCTGGTAAGATTGTGGTGAGGTCCAGCCCGGTCCCAAGGCCGAAGCCATGGCTTGGTCCCACCAAGTTCCCCGCCATCCCGGCTGCCAGAGAACAAACAGGTGGGATTGAAGAGTCCGGCCTCCAGCTATGACATCTCATGGCTGGGAAATCGTCCTGGAAATGGAGGTTTAGTTCGCTGGGAATATCATCAATGGTGGATTCCATTGCCATGTTTAGTAGCAAAAATGCAATGTCGCGGTTCCTTTAGATTCCCGGTCTATATATCTGGTGATACGT
>Ga0126342_10001082_pt1:0-7500 | contig 36057 bp, 30 predicted proteins | sample Cyp1metagenome_FD_92528 | JGI IMG/M metagenome (GOLD analysis project Ga0126342, IMG submission 92528) | Coral microbial communities from Lord Howe Island, Old Settlement Bay, Australia - Cyphastrea 1 metagenome | ecosystem: Host-associated > Invertebrates > Cnidaria > Coral ... | reverse complement strand
TCCCCATCATTTTGGATGGTGAAATCCATTCAGAAATCCCCATCGGCCCAGAAGGTCCAGTTTTGACGGAGCACCTTAGGTCGGCAGGAGCCATCGAGTTGATGCTCGGAGCAGTAGCGCTTCCAAATCCTTGCGACGGATGGTGAAATAAGCACGGGCAAGGGAGCTGGGAGATGGGGCCCATATAACTATATAGTTATAATATGGCAATTCATTATTAATATTTATATATATATCACAATATACGTGTGTATATATATAATATCATATCTACTTATAACTGGAAGTGCACTTCCAAGTAGACAAATGGTTGATAAAACCCTGCCAAAACAGTGATACAATATGATGAAGCCGTACTGCAATGGATGTGGGGGGCCCAGCATCCAGGGACTACATCTGCCAACTTTGGTTGTAAGGTGCCTCCAGGTGCTGGTTGGTGGTTGACCTACCCCTCTGAAAAATGATGGAGTGAAAGTCAGTTGGGATGATTGTTCCATTCCCAACTGAATGGAAAAATAAACTTCATGTTCCAAACCACCAACCAGAACATCATTTGGCCTAGCGTTAAAATCTGAATTTGAGGTTTGTGGAATAACCTTCAAGGGGCCCGGGCATGGTCTATGACCTCTGGTTCAGCACGCGGACTCGGCGCCCAGACTCGGTTGCTGCGGAACATCCCTCGTTGCCCAATTGGATGGTGATGATCTCAGCAGCTCGCTCGAATTTCAGCTTGCACTTAGGCCTGCTAACTGTAGCCACAAAACAAAGCAGTACCCTGGATTGCAAAAACTACAACTTGCATCCTGGGTGGCCTACCATCCATAAAATATGCCCCTACAAAATGCATCGTTTTTTTTGAAGTACGTATGTTCTTTGGATTAAATAGACAACCCCAAGTGGCATCATACAAAAACGCAATGCATTTTGTAGGGGCTGATTTTTGCTCTGCAAACCTGGTCCCTCTTTTTTGGATATGCAAGTTGTAGCCAAGACTGATTCCTGATAACAATGAGCTCCTGATAACAATCTAGCACCTGTCCAGAAAATAACGTGGAATAGAAGGCTCAACTTGGCCCTGGGTGTGGGGCTTTTTAAGCATTCCACAGGAATGACCCAGGAAACATTCGAACAAAAGTTCGATTGATTTTTCTTTCCAGCCCTTTTCTCTCTAGAAAATGATCAGACACAATTATATCATCACACAATTGGTGGACTGAAGGACCTTGTCGAAATTCCCCAGGAAAATGTGGGAACATTAACCAAGTACTGTAGGACTTTCCTATCTAGAAAATGAGGGTAACTTGAGTTACCCCTTAAAATCTTTGAAATGTCAAGGAGGATTCCTAACCTACGATTCAAAATGCAAAACCTACCATTTGCATAGTCCATCCTATCATGTTGATAAAGTCAGCCAAAAGTTGATAAGATCAAGTCCCCTACAACTTGCACCTGGCTTTTGGCCCAGGCTCAGTTTCCTACAAAATGAGCCCATCCTACTTTGGCAAATTTTGAAACCCTACAAATAGCCTATGGGATCTCAAAAGGTAGGGAACCCAAGCAAACCATTTTTGTAGCTAACATTCGATCCCCCATCTCAGCAGTGGTTTGCTGCGTGGATGGCTTGGTTTCTTGGGAGATTTTATTTTAGTCATCCAATGGTGTTTCATAATGGCCTTATATTGGTTTAAGCGAAATTTGGAACTGGAGACCATGGGTAATACCATGGGTCATTCTGGGTATATAACAATTCACCCAGCTGAAACAAAGCTATTTGGGGATAGTTGCCCCTAATGACCATGATTCCAGTGAGGGAGGAACAGTGAGGTCATCCTTTGGGATAACAATGGGAATATGACCCATGAACTATAGAAATTGAATAGACATATCTAAGGATATCATATCAGCCATAAACCACAATTAAACATAAGGCAATATAACTATATATTATATAACATTAGTTGACCAAGTTACAAAGCAACTTAGCTATTTAGCACCTCCTTGTGGGCATAAGAAGTCATTCATTGGGATTCCTGCAGAAGTTCGCTTCAATTCTACTCCCAAGAGCAACTATCGATGGGTCTAAAAAATGAACAGCCCCAATTGAGCATGATTTAGTTGTAATAAATGTCCCAGCAATTCTGGGATTGATGCCTTTCAAGGCTGAGAAATATGAAGATTGGAGATATGATTGATAAGTGGGGACATAAGATACATAAGACATACTTAACACAGGGATCACCAATTCGCGACTCCATGATGGTTGTAACAATCACAGCAGAAAACTGGTTGCTGGCAGCCAACCATCCAATTTGTTTCGGCCAATCTGGGGCTCGGCAAATCTCGGCTCTATACTTTTCGATGATGAGTCTGGCACATCATAAAGGCAGCATTTTCTGCATTAAAACCCCTTAAAAAAGACAATCAATGTCGAGAAGCAACGACGTAAGAGGCGATCGAGGTGATCCAATCTGTTGGTAGATGGTGTGTGGGGTGCATCAAAGCTTAGCCACTAGCCATGTCCCAAACGTAGGGAAATATGGTTTTATTCTACTGAACATATATATATATATATATATTTATGATTATATATGTATTAAACATACATGAGATAGATATCTAAAAGATCGATTCGAATCGATTGGAATCTCACCTTCTCCCATGGGTTCTCCCATGGGTTCTCGGGCCGATGGGGCCGGATTGGCTTTCGCTCCTCCACCTTCTCCCATGGAAACACCTCCTGAATTGCCGACTGGAATGGGGAATCCCAGGGAATTGACATAGCCGTTGGGGAAACAAAAAGTCAGTATCTGGTTGGTGGTTTCATTGGGTTGCTTTAAGGGAAAATCTACAGGAAACCATGGTTTTTACCATCAAATATAGGGCGTTCTTGTAAATTTTCCCATCATCCAATTCTATGATGGTTGAGCCTATTTCTCTGAAACATATGAGTTGGTCAGTTGGGGTTATGACATTCCCAAATATATGGAAAAATAAAAACATGTTCCAAACCACCAACCGGGTATTGTAGTCACTATCACTATATTGAATAATGGAATATTCGTATGAATGGAACAATATTCACAAAGAAATATAAATAATGAATATGAGGTACTTAATGTGAATGGGATAATAATCACATATAATTAATTACTGCGATAATTTTCATATGAATGGGACTTCTTATAACGGACAATTGATGGGATAATCATCCCAAACGATTGTGAAATCCACCCTACAGTTCCAAGTGTCAAAGAGATTCAAGGAGTATATAGGAGACACGAAAGGTCAAACGAGGCAACTATGGAAAAGTAGAATAATCACAATAAATATTGAATTAACATGGACAATACTCACAGATACCAGAATATTTAATATGAATGGCATCATAATCACAGATAATTATGGGATCATTCCTATGGCTGAGATAATACTCACGGATAATGTGATACAGTAATTGCAGTAATATGAGTGGGATAATAAATATACAAAATATTAGTGTTGGTGAAACAGAGAAAATCACATGATCACAAAATAATAAGGGTACAATCGGATAATTTTCCTGTAAAATATGAACGGGACATGTAAAATCATTTAAATATACATAGTCATCATATTAGGCATCAATATCACATACATTACCAAAAATATTACCCTCTGGTAATTTAACGTAGCTATTGAAAATGGCCATTTATAGTGAGTTTTCCCATGAAAAATGGTGATTTCCCAATATTTTCCATAGCTATGTTAGTTTACCAGAGGGTACCTGGATAATTTTCATGGGATAAATTTCACATGATGATTCACCAATTTTCCAATCACCAAGGACATCATTCGTGAAGCGTTTCCATCCTGGATGCGGCCAGAAATGGGATCATCATTTTAAGGGATGGCCTGATGGGGGCCACAAAAAAGATGTATTATATACATATCTATATATATATATTATATCTATATACGTATATATTATGATATATCCACAATGTGTAGATAGATGATGATAGATGGATAGATAGATTCAGCATCTACTTAGTTCACTCGTAAAAAATTATGGTAATTACCCTCTGGTTATGACTAACATAGCCATGGAAAATCACCATGCTATTAATAAGTAAACCATCTATTTCTATGGGCCATCTATACCATGGCTATGTAACAAATAACCAGAGGGTAGATGTAATTTTCGTTAGATACCCACATCAGGGATTCAGCCACCGAATCCAATAGGGCACCTCCTTCTTTGAAACCTGAGACGTTCACCTGAAAGGTCGCGGAACTTGTGCCAGATTTTCAGGGCCTACAAAATCTACAAATATATCTTTCTATAGCAATTTGACAACAAATTCCAACAGCTTCGATTTGAGAGTATTTTTATCATTTTAGTGGAATTTGACTTTAGTGGAATTTGAATAGCTTTGTATTTCTCGTATCTTAGTGGAATTTGACTTTTCTATCATTTTTGAAGTTGCTATGATGGGTAGATAAATCCCTATTCATGGACTGGATAGACTTGGAAAAACGATCCATGTTTTGATATGTTTTGATCATAGTACAGGTCAAACCTAGACCTAGGTAGATCATCTATAAAGGACAAATATTCTGTGACCACATATGGTTATGTAAAGTGTATTCAATCAGATACATCTTTCTGAATGGCAAACTGAAGACATGATTCCACTATGATGCAGCAAGGCCAGCATAAAAACTGAAAAAAAAATATTGAAGTTGTGTGACACTGCGCGCGCACATAGGCTTACAAGCCTTAAACTTTCCAGGCAACTTGTGATTTATAAACATGAAACGGAGTCATGTTGGGATACTTCCCCGGTCTAGACCATCATCTATGTTGATGTGAACCTGTCCCCCCAGACTGTTCTTCGTGTAGTGTAGGTCAACTCAACTATACAACGAGTCGCCAGAGACATCCAAACCTGAACCGCCGCTCATCTGGTTGGTCAAATCGGAATCTTACATCCCATTGCTGGAATAATTTTGCCACGGCTTGCAGAAAACTCCCCCCAGGTATGTTTGCTTATTTATCAACCCCACTGACTATAATAATTATATCAGATTATACCAGTAGCTCCAGCCTTCATATGGGGATGGGTCAAAACCTTGTACCCCTTCTGTTCACATCAAAATAGCTGGGATTTATGGATGTTTATCCCATTAAAAATGGTATTAATAGGTATTGATCCATACCCTAGTTATCCCTAGTTCACCGTTAGCGTCCTCTTCAACCGCCCACGCGAGACCAGTCCAGGCCTTGGGCAACACCCTTGGACCGCCCGCCACCGGCAACTTGTCGAACAAAACGCCGACACCGTCGCCTTCCTGTGGCGATTTGGCGGCGTCCATTGGGGGCGATTTTTTTTGCCCAGGAATGGGTGGATTTAGAACCACAAAAAAGGTTGTAAAAATATGGAAAAAATCAAGGACTAAGGCAATAAAAGGGCGATCTACTTCAAGAATTCCTTTGAACAGATGAGAAATGATGGGAACATAATGGACAATAACACATGTGGGAACAACTACTGGGGATGATCGTCAGCGGTCTGGTATGATTTCGAATAATACATCAGGTAATTGTGAAGAAGACAGGAGACAGGTTCAAGTGCTGATGATCACAAATGGCAAACGGGAAAATAGATAGAGAGTTAATCTGAAGTGGGTGGCAGATGGGCGAATGATGGGGTGCCTATTCTTTGGTATGCTTGTTGTCATGGCATTTGCTGCCAGTTCAAGTTATACCGTATTACTAAAAACCTACGTTGCATGCTGTGGCGAATGATCTGTGTTGGTTGACATGCCCGTTTTTTTGAGTTGGATAAGTACTTCTTGGCGCTTCACCACACTTAGTCTCTGTATGTAGATTCAAACATATCAACATGACCCCTGGACTAAGCCCACCCCCATTTTTTCCAGCAGGTATGCATGACTACTGTATGACTACTGTATGAGCCTAGTACGATAAACCGCCTGTGGCACTGTGGCACCCGTCCAGCAAACTGTGACCCGGGGTTAGCCCATGTCGCCCATGTCCTGCTTGGCAGAGCTGTCCATGGTGCAAAAGGCCCGCAATTGAGCATCAGACTGACAGGTGAATGGCGTGACCAAAAATGTCATGAATTGATAGAAGCGACTCCGCGGTTATTTTTATCAAATTGTGAAACGTGGAAATGGGAAATCTTCTGCACAATCCTTCACATAATTATAAATTATAATTTGTATTTGCATATTTCAATCCGACCATCATCTATGTTCCATTGCATGAATATGCAACTTATACTGAGTAGTGGACGATGATGGGTTAGAACTACTTATATCTACTTGTATATATGTTACAGTATATGTTGTATTATTTTGGGCGTTCCTCAAGAGATCTCAAAAAGTAAGACTCCAACTTGGGGCGAACAGGCTGATCTGGGTCAGAATCCAGCCTCTTTCATTGCCGCAAACCAGGTCTTGAAGGCTTCGATGTCAACCTTATCCTCAGAATTTCCGGAATGAATTTGGAATTGATTCTCTTAAAAAGACGTCTTTAGTTGGTTCAAAGAAACACTTGGTCCTATCACTATGCTCATATCTGTCCAATCACTCACTGTGGGTGTCGTCACCTTGGATATCCTCAAGGTGCCATAGATGATTTGGCTATGGGACAAAAGCCTACCTGGTACCATGGTGTTTATGTCTATGGATGTTTACTATTGTTTACTTACCATCAAATGGTTGCATGGTTTTTGACAATTCTGTTATAGTCATATGTGGAAACATATAACATGATATTAACATTATATGATAATAACAATATGTATATATATACACAATTATATGTATATCAATAGCAACAAGCATCAGGGCTTGTTCAACGTCCTGTTCCGAGTTGATTCTCCGGCATCAGGGGATGTTTTTGCGATGAGTGAAGGTCATCGAGCATCTGTTCCCCATAGAAGGTGAATCAACCTATTGCAGCAAACTAGTATGTATGATAATTACAGGGGTTGGTAACTGTCCCATTTTGGGTCTATTGGACATCTCCTTATAGTAGCCATTATAGACCATATACCTAATGGTTGGGTGATGTTCAATGGGGACATTTAATGACCCATGAATTATGTGTATATATCTACTGTATATAAATTGATAAATCTATATATATTAGATGGTGAAATGTAGGTAAACTGTCAGCCTCGATCAGACAAGAAAAAACCAGACTCAAAGCCCTCGTTCAACGCAATTCACCTCCATCTATCATCCCCTGTGCATCCCTATGCCCGTATTTTTTGTACATACCAGTAGACACAGTTCTTTCCAGAATCTTAATACCCTCTGGTAAACTAACATAACTATGGATAATCACCATTTTTAATGGGAAAATCCACTACACCCAATCGGGAAAGTCAGTGCACCGTCTCTTTGAAACACAAATCACCATGGGACGCCGCGCATTCGGGAAGTCAGAGAAGTCAGTGCAATTTAATGTAAATTAGCATGGGACGCTGT
>Ga0126342_10001081_pt1 | contig 36080 bp, 29 predicted proteins | sample Cyp1metagenome_FD_92528 | JGI IMG/M metagenome (GOLD analysis project Ga0126342, IMG submission 92528) | Coral microbial communities from Lord Howe Island, Old Settlement Bay, Australia - Cyphastrea 1 metagenome | ecosystem: Host-associated > Invertebrates > Cnidaria > Coral ... | reverse complement strand
CTATCTTATCTATCTTATCTATCTTATCTATCTTATCTATCTTATCTATCTTATCTATCTTATCTATCTTATCTATCTTATCTATCTTATCTATCTATCTATCTATCTATCTCATCTCATCTAATCTAATCTAATCTGATCTGATCTAATCTAATCTAATCTATCTATCTATCTCTCTCTCTCATATATATATATGGGTAGAATGATAACACTGCCATAAACCAATGAATAATGGGGGTAAAACAATGCCATAAACCACCCACGACTGGGAATGGTAAACATACCACCTATAAAAATAGTGATTAGGGGAATGGTTTATTATTGTTTTACCCATTTACATCTCTATTAAGACACTAATATTGAATAAACCTATGTGGGGAACATTAATTATAATTGGTGAAAATATAAATAGAATAGTCCTAGAAGGAGCTTGTTAATCATTTAACGGTAGCGTATTAATCATCTGACAATAGTAACCTTTGGGTTTTGGTCGGGCCCCCGTGAATGCATTAATCTCCGTGGATCAGCATGACTGGGGTCTGACTTAGGGGCTCAAGTACCTTCTCAAGACGCGTTTGGATCGAAAGGGAATGGTTTTGCTCATAAATAAGCAAGAAAAAACGTAGTATGTGTATGATAAAGTCCTGTTTATTTCCAATAAGACCGGCATTGCAATATCGTAGCTAACATGTAACTACACAACAAAAACAATAAATTCATGAATAATTAAACAATCATTGTTAGGAATGAAATCATAGTTCTCCCTCTGCACCCAACCGGCTGTGGCTACACCTATGTAGTCAACCTCCACAAAATGTCTGTCGTGCAAGTAGTATCTACCGTCAACCTTTTTTGAGCGGATTTTAGCCAACAGGCCTGACTCTAACAAGCACAGCCGGGTTTACAGCTGGTAACTTGGCTATGTGGTAAGTGTTTTCATATTGTTTTCATCATACTTTTCATTTCTTGAAGTAGTTCCTTCGAGGGTCATGGCAAATTACAGTACATCGGCGCCGATGACGCTTGAAAAAAATGCGCCGCGGAGCACCAACAAATCAAGCCCAAAATAGCTCAACATGAGAGCCAAAACAACCAAAATGGCTGATGCAAATGTCACAAACTCTGCAAACTGTGAAAGATTTGGAGTGGAGAATTTACCTGAGAAAACAGATTCGGTGATTTTCCAGTACTATGTTCACCAAATCGTATATGTTTTTCACCATGTTGCATCATGTCACCCTGTCATGAAACCATGGGAACCCTGGGCATCCCGGCTGCATCCAGGCTCTCACCTGGAGAATCGAATGGACCCTCTGGTTATGTCAAAATAGCTATTGAAAATGACCATTTATTGTGGATTTAAATGGTGATTTTCCATAGTTATGTTAGTTGCCCAGAGGGTATATACAAATCAGAATTGTTCATATTTCCAAACTATAAAATTTCCAAACTATATAATAAATAAACAAATAAATATATATATATATATTTATCACATGATATCCGGATGCCTCATCTTATAATTTTGTAGTCTCAAAAACAAAATCAAACTATGTTACTTTTACACAAATGAAGCAGCCCCCCAAAAAAAGAAAACACATTTATAACTACCTTCGTAGGAATTTGTTTTTCCATCTTTTACGGGTTACCCGACTCAAAATTATCATAGGTATGGAAAATCACCATGTATCCACAACTTTTAGATTTCCGGATTTCCGGGTGGTGCCCCATATGTTTTCCATTTAATCCTATTGGTTATCTCCTGTGGTACTCCCATTCATTAAATGGCAACTTGTTGTTAGTTATATCATTAATATGGCATGAATTGCCCTATCCTATAGTACTATAATATACTATGACTATAATTTAATAATCCAATAATCACCCCTTTAAACTTTAATCCCACTATTTACCCATCATGCTCCCCTTGTACTCCTGTTCTATACGAATTATGTATCCATAAAATGGTTCGTTTTAGTCGCATTATCTTCCCATTATTTCATGTCATATTCCCATTCTAACCCCACTACGATGCATTATTGCTTGTTAAAACCTAGTATAATCCCAATAAATAACCAATTCTTGGCTACACATCCCCAAACTTATAATGTCCATTATTGTTGGTTATATATCCCATTATAATCCCAAATGGATTCCCATTATATTATATCCTCAGAAAAAAGGAAAGAGTGGCAGTGGTGTTATAATTAAATCACCATTTATTTATAATTAACCAGTGTGGGTTTGGTTGAATCCCCTAAGATTCTTGTTATTTGATACCATATTCCAATTTAAGTTTGTTTAAATTCCGCCATGATCCATGACTGCTGATTGAATCCGTGTACATATTATATATATATTAAACTATTTTTGTTTATTTGTTTATGTATTTATTTATGTTATATATAATGTGGTAAACTCAACGTCGTAAACCATCCCCAACATCTCCATATTTATGGGTGGTATAAACCATCCCCAAATGCTAGGTTTGGCATTTCGTTTCCCACATCATTCCAATGCCCCATCAATTATCCAGTAATCATCCACTATTGATGAGTATACTCAATGTTAAGCATTGACGTCGACCATTATATTTATATAATTCACCATTATGGCCAACATTAAATGGCTATATACACCATTGGCTAGTCATTCTTTGAACCAAATAGAAAGCCCTTTGATTACCCATTAGCCATAACTAAATTGAGATGATTGGGGTGAATTATTGCTGTTCAAATCTATATTTTCACATGATCAGAGATTATATAAACATATTGAATGAATTGTCCCACTATATTATATATATATACCCTATATGTTCCCATATATTCCATGATATTCCCCCAAAAAAAAAACTATTCACATCTATTCACTTTTTTCATCATTATCCCAAAGATTCCTTTAAAAAATCCCATGATTTATACTATTAATCATTATCCCATATTTAAAATCCCAAATATTCCTATTAATCATTACCCTCTGGTAATTTAACATAGCTATTGAAAATCACCATTATTAATGGGAAAACTCACTATAAATGGCAATTTTCAATAGTTATGTTAGTTTACCAGAGGGTATCCCATTATACAATATTCCATGATTTTCCCATGATTTTCCCAGGGCTTTCCCCTGGATCACTCGGCATCAAGCGGCGTCCGCCACACGCCACAAAGGCGCAGAACAGCGGCGCGAGCGCCGCGCCGGGGCCAAGATCGCAGAGCTCCTCGTGCTGCTGACAGCTGTAGACCTGACAGCTGTACCTACCCGGCCTGGTAATTTAACATGGTTTAATGGAGGTTTAATGGAGGTTTAATGGAGGTTTAATGGAGGTTTAATGGGATTTTATGGGATTTATAATGGTTTAATGGGATTTTATAGTGATTCAATGGGATATTAATGGGATATACCCTCTGGTTATGACTAACATAGCTATTGAAAATGGCCATAGAAATAGTGGATTTTCCCATGAAAAATGGTGGATCTTTCCATAGTTATGGGACAGTTTACCAGAAGGTATAAGTAGATGTAGTTTTAGATACCCTCTGGTTATTTAACATAGCCATAGAAAATGGCCCATTTAGAGATGATTTTCCCATTAAAACCTCCATTTATAAGGGATTTTCCATGGCTATCTTAAATAACCAGATGGTAAATGGTAAACTACTTAGATAAATGGTAAACTACTTAGATGTATTAGATGTTTTAACTGTTTAATGGTAATCTAAATTCTAATATATGGTAATATAGTACTATGACTTTAGTTTCATACATTTAAGTATACTAGTTTAATATAGTGTAATATAGATGGTGTATGTATATATATAGTACTAACTTTAGTTAAATATAGATGGGAAGCTACTTACAGTAGATGGATTACGATCTATAGTATTTACTTAACATCTAGTAGATATATTACCATCTATAGTTTCATGGCAATCATAAACTAGATGGTAATATAGTTCTATAACAGTAGTTTAATATATGGTTTGGAGGGCAGGTTTGTGTTTTTTTTGGCACCTCCTAGCCGAGATTTTTGGAGCAATTTCCTTGTGCTCGTTTGGAAGGGGTAGGTTAAAGGAAAACCATTTATCTGTTGTTACTGGGCGGGGGCTAGATCGAAGTTATATATATATATAGTTATTGCATTATACTTGGATGGCAATGGTCATACTTAGTACCATATACTTAGGAGTACTAATAGTAGATGGGTTATTACTTGTTACCAGGAACTTATATATGTATTTACTATGGACACAGAACTCCTTACTAGGTACCATGGAACACCTATAACAACTTGTAGAGGTTACTAACTTCCCGGTTCATTCCAATGGGGGGTTGTAGACCCCACCCGGATGGTACCTTTAAAAAATGGATATGTCCTCCCCACAGGGTAAATTCACAAGTAACTTGACCCATCTCTCTGGGATGGGAGATCTACTGTAACTCTTTGGAAAACTCACAGCAAGGTCCAGATGAAGCTATACAATGCCACCATGTGCCACCCCAAATATTCCCAACAAAATCAACCAATGGTTGACCGGTGCTTGGGGTTGGAATCACCTTGGGATTCCCTGAAAACACGGGATTCTAGGCCCAGGCCCCAAAACCACCGAGTCAACAGCTTAATATCTGCGATTATCCAGGGACATAACTTTTATAACTGATATCTATCTGGTGGTTACAACTAATATCTAGGATTGTTAGACATAGAACGACAGAAAATGTCTACCCATGGCGATGATGAAAAGACAAGTTTAGTGGAATGTCAATGGATATACTACTAGGATCTATTAGGGACATAATGGGATGGTTTTCGCCAACACTGAGATTTGGGTTAAATTACCCGTATCTAGCGATATAATTCCATCAAACATCTAAAGAACTGATTTAGCTGCTGCAAGGGGGGGGGAACAGTTTGGAATCGCTGAGTTGGTGCCAATCACTCCGTTTTACGGTAGATATATCGAACCAGTTCATGGGTGTAACATATGACCAACACAACCAGGGGGCACCAGCTTGTATCGGGGGATGCAAGCATCAAACATCATCAAACAATATGAAACAAACATGGAATTAAAGAACCAATGGTGATGTGGGTGTGTTTGTCAAATGAATGGGAAAACCTTAAAAACAATAAAATCCAATTGATTATTGTATCATATTATCCCACATCCCCATTATTTGATGGCCCATTGGAGGGGACATCCCATTTTCAGCCGAACCCATATGTTCATAAATTAGCAACAGATATGTTCCTTCAACTTTACAAGGGCCGCATATTTTGTTCGGGTGCTTCAGGTTGTGCCTCAGGGTCCCCACACTAAAATATCCTCATTTCTGAAGTGGATTTCCCCCGACATTGGTGCAAAAAAGGGACCTCTGCCCCAAAATCCTCCAAGTTCCCTTTGGATCCTTTTTGGGATCTTTTGGGATGGTGTAGGAAACATCCCTAGGACCCTAGGATGGAAGCCAATGGTCTGATTTTCCCCCCTTAGGCATCCTTTTCCCCATCCCGTAACAAGCTTGTGACATACAGTAGCCCTCCGCCAGCATCCGATTCCGGTGGCCGTCTCCCCCAGCACAAGAGATCTTCCAACATCGTGATATGGAGCAATGCCCATAGAACCTGCATGGACCTGCTGCTACTCCACTCAGGATGATGGATGGGTTTGTTTTGAGAAAAGATGAGAAAAGGGTCTAACTGCCTACCCTCTGGTAAACTAACATAGCTATTGAAAATGACCATTTATACATATATATATATATATATTGTTGATTTACCCACTAAAAATTGTGATTTACCCATTAAAAAGGTGATTTTCCATCGTTATGTTATGTTATTTTACCAGAGGGTAATGGCTGTGCCTGGGATGGCCGTCATTGCAGCTGGGGCGCTGTGTTGGCTTTGGCCAAGTAACCTCGACATACCTGGGAGCCGGGAGGCCGGCTGGAAACCGCAGCAAACATGGGGAAAGTGAGTCTGAACCATTAAGAATCGATAGGGGGGTTGAAAGTAAAAATACGTAGGGAAAACGTGTATCATATTGTGTCATTATATTATATATATATATATATGTAGTTAGTTAGTTAGTTAGTTAGTTAGTTAGTTAGTTAGGTTAGTTAGGTTAGTTAGGTAGTTAGTTAGTTAGTTAGTTAGTTAGTTAGATAGTTAGTTAGTTAGTTATATAGTTATATAATGTTAGTTATATATGATATCTGGATATCAAGCCAGTGCGAAACTGTTGCTCTGAGATCTCCCCAAACGAGTTTCAGCATGTAGTGTAAGGCCCTGCTAGGAGTCCGCAACCATGAATACTTACAGTAGCTTCAACAAATGCTCCTCTTGGCTATTGGCTAGCGGCCTCAGTAGCAACTTGTGGTTGTCTCAGTTTTTTCAATATTTCCCTCATCTCTCCAAGACTTGCCAAAAACGAGTGCACACCATGCCCATCGCCATCCCGTTATCATCGGCTATCCCATTCTCCAGTTTTTCTCCACATACGACGCCACGTACGCCACGGAACCACAAAGGACTCTTGGCTGCTGTTTCTGGAGGCTCTTGGTTTGCAGCAAAGCACTTCCTGCCAGGTCACCCCGGTCTACCCCGGTCAACTCAGCCGCTGCTCCGCCCGGTCCCCCCGGTCCACCCGCTCCTTGAAATCTCTTGCAAGTCGGGCGTAAAGCTCTCCAGACCTCTCCCCTGCGCAAATGAACCCCGGTCATCTGAGGATTCACTTGGAAAATCAAGTTGAAAATTGCCACCGGACGATCAAGTGGTTGAAAAATCTGTCTGAAGATATAAAAAATACAAAAAAATCAATTGGGGTCATCATCATATATCTATGGGTGAAAATGTTCGCATCATATGATTCATATGGCTGAAACATGCCACCAGTATCCACCAGTATCCACCAATATCCACCAGCCATGGTTGATCAAAGAAGCTGGGCGGATCACACTTTTTCTGCACAAACCGCCCGCTCTCGCCAAAGCGCCAATGTGCCAGCTACAAATAAAGGGAACTGTTCCGGGAGCCGGACTGTCAAGACCCCCCTTGCCTTGACGACAGAAAATGACGTATTGAATCTGTTGAACGAAGTGTGCTTTACTATTGAACCACATATTGAAGGACATATTGAATCTGTTCATGTGGCGGGACCAGGCATAAGGTGTTTCCTCCTCAAGGTATATCAGGTCACGGAAGTTCCGACCGTGGAGGTCTAGCAAATGGTACACGTAACATGATGAATCACTAGCCTTAGAGGTGTCAATCTTCATGGCCAACTGGGCAAAATCCTCTTCCAAAGCACTGAAATTCAGGAACTCGGCATCTTTCAGGCAAGTGATTGGTTGTTGCTTGTTTAAACTCAGAGATTGCCATGATCAAACTGGAGTCAAATAAATTCTTATAATGTGGGAAAGCCAATGCCATATAAGTCACCCATAAAAATTGTGATATTGGGGATAGTTTTTTTTTATTTACCACATTAATATCGATACCCTTTGGTTATGTAACGCAGCGAACTGGAAAATCATAATTTTTATTTATATATACGCATGTGCATTATCATCAATCAGCTATGTTTTTGGTCATGGCTTGCTGTCAAATAAACCGGATGGTAATATCTGATTGAATCCCAACTTGATATTCCATTAACAATAATGGAATATAGCTTATTATAACTATATACAATAGTTTAAAAAATGTCATGTTTCATATCCCATTACCCATTAAATACCATATAATATGATAACATATGATAATATATAATATATACCCTGTCATATAATATATAATAATACCATTACAACGTAGATATCCCTTGTTGATACCCCATTAAATCTATCCTGTCATGTCGATCATCCATCAGATCCTGCCGTCAACAGCACGGCTTACGCTGGGCGCGACTCGCCGCTATGCTGGGCGGCAGCTCCGGCGATGGCCGAGGGACGGCCGAGGTTTTCTCAAGAATTTGGATCAACAAAAGCCATTGATAGACACAAATCATCATGAAATCTTCATCTGGTTGGTGGTTTAAAAAAACAAAATATGAAAACTATATGAAAAATATTATATAATTAGTCAATGAGAAGGATGACATCCCATATATGAAATGGAAAAAAATGTTTGAAACCACCACGTTTTCCACGTTTTCGGACCGCATGCTGGCTCGGGTTTAGAGCGCAGCAGTAACGTCTCAAGTGATCGAAACAAGCACCTAATGGACCGCCTCGAGGAGCATGACGTCACACTGGTTGATCAGTGGCAAGCTTTTCAGAATGGCCGCGTCACGCACACACGGCGCACTCAGGTTGGCAGTGAGCCACTTCTCCACCTCAAACAACGCTCTCGAACTCCATGGCAAGGCCACTGACGGCAAGTAGGCCTGGAGGCATTCCGACCTCGGCTTGCACTGGGCCAGGGACACATCGACTTTGGCTTCCAACCACAACTTTTTAAGGAATTGCCTGAACCACTTCACCCTCTGCTTGAAGTGGTACTTCTCGGCGTCCAAATACTGTCTGGAAGCTGTGTCCACCCAATGACCATTGACTCGTAATGGCCCGGGGTTGCCCCAGGTGAGTTGGTAGTCAACGTACAGCTGTGTGAAAGAAACCCAAACTACCTCCGCAGTAGGATCTGTATCAAGTCGCTCCCAAAACCACTTTGTAGCACGTTGCAGGTGCGCAGTGCCAAACAATCTGCTGACAGCGGGCAGTGCCTCACCACGCCAAGGCCCCAACTCAAAAGCAACTGGAAAATCCCTGGTGGCCCGAGGGCTGGCAGCAGGAGCATCTTCGTGCTCAAGGCCTCCTCGGACATTTCTTCTCCCAATTGCAAGATGCAAATTTCGAACCTGTGTGCACAAAGCGTCTGCAGCAAAAGTTGCCTGAACATGTTTCTCCCAAAAGTCCCAAAACTGTGAAGGACGTGACTGATTCGCACACCTAGCCGCTCGGTCTGCCATGGCATTGTAAAAGCACCTCCAAGCTTCTTTTTGAGATCTCGCCGCTCGCAATTGTTGATGCGCCGGCACCTTGTACACCCTCACCTGTTGTCTGCCCAAAACTTCAACCGATCGTAGCACCCATTGCCAGAGATCTGAATTCGTTTTGTTAACAGAAACCTTGCAGTGACCTTTAAGGAGTTGATTCAACCTGGTAACCACACCCAAACAGTCAGACCACAATCGGATAGGGGCACGCGCACACGCAGCACAATGCAATGAAAACGCAATGGCATACAACTCAGCACGGTAGGCAGTTTGACAGATGCCAGGCAAGTAGGAAGCTCCAAGGACAGGAGCCCCTTGCACAGTCCAATTAGGGCCAAAGGAAGGGGCACACACAGCAGACCACGCCGCAAGACGGTAGTAAGGAGACGACGGAGCTATGCAGGAGCCATCAGTGAAAACATCATTCCATTGGCCTGGTCGAAGTCCACAGGCTGGGTCAGGCGGTGCAGATGGAAGTTGCCCCAGCAACGTAATCCAGTCATGCCACGTAACAGGCAACAGCGCCCAGCCTCGGAGGGCAAGAGCCGGCGGCAGGGCCACGGCATCCCGGAGGTCTTGGTGTTGTGGACACTCCCAAAACCGGTGGTGAAGCGTGTCAGTTTGGCCACACCACCTGCAAGCATCAGATTGCTCAGTCCACTTGGCCTTATAACTCTCAGTGTAGAGCCCGCCGGAAAGTCCATGGCGGTATAGGGCTTGGTCATCAGCTGGCATGCCCGCCAGTGCTTTGCGAGTGGCAAACGTGTCGACTTGCCACAACCCTCCAAACTCAGCCCTGTGCGAAACACGCTGGGCCACAACCCTGTGCCATGCCCATTGGAGGCGGAGCTCAACTTCAGCATAATTGTGATCATGAAGACTGAACCGTCCAAAACTATCCAAGACCGTCCCATCCCTGTCAACTTGGATTCCAACCTGACGGAGCCTGCTGGCAACGATGGACGCAAGAGAGTTGGGGGGTAAGTCCAGTTCCCCAAGAGACACCAAGGCAACAGCCGAAGTCCAGAAGGTAGCATCACACTGTTGTCGAACCGCCCGACAAGTCCACAACAAGCCAACCAGTTGAGGGTCAACCAATGACTCAATCAAACCAAGCACAACATGGCTGTTCGTGCCAGGGCGTTGACATCCAAGGGCACTGATCGCTCGGCGACGCAAATCAGTCCAAACACTGTCGCCAACTGGGGCACTGGACACCCCGTGCAAACCCCGAGGCCAAGCTACAGCACGCAGGACATGCACCTTGGTATGGTATTTGGCTTTGCTAGCCTTCAGCTTTCCCCAGAAATCTTCAAGCTCAGCAAGGCGCTGGGTCAAGGTATGGTTGGTGTGCTGGCGAGATATACCCAGGTGCCCACCTAACTCCCTGGCTTGGTGAAGGACACGGATACCACTCGCTCGAAGCTGAGCTCGGGTTCGGCTGTCAGTGGCCCAACCGAAAGTCTTGCGGCGATCAACTGTCAGGTCCAAGAGACCAGCATATCCCTCCACCAGTTCAAGTTGTTTCACAGCAAAATTGGTATCCCAGGCATCCACATAAGACAAAGACTGCACGGCAGGAGCTTGATGTTTCAGCCACAGGGCAAAAAGGTGGTCAATCAACAACATGCCATAGACGCTAAGTCCACAACCCTCCGCAAGTCCAGTGGAGGTGGCAAACCCAGAGGAGAAAGACTCTCGCACTTTGAAGTGCCGGCACATGCTGGACAAAGCCCCAGCCCAGGCTGTGGTGACCTGGTGTGGGGTGCCAACCAAAACAGCAAGACACAGGGCTGGGTATCGGGGAATGCAGTTGAAACATTTCTCAATGTCGGCTGACAGGCCGGACAAGCTAACCCCGGAACTGTAGGCTTGTTCAACCTGCAACATCACATGATGCCAAAGGTCTGCAGCTTGTCTTCCTGGTCTATTGCCATACACTCCATCATCGGCCCATTGATCCGCATGGAGGAGCAGATGTCGAGCATGAAGGCTGGACCATGCACGGTAAGCCAAACCAAAAACAGTTATGGGTCTGTAATCCCCTACCGCTGAAGCCGACTCAGTCTTGGCCAAAGAGTGCACTTTGCCGGCCAGCAATTGCCTCGGCCACATGCCATCTGTTTCGGCCCGAGTGAAGGCTGACAGCAGGCTTTGAAGGGTGGGTTCATCGGCAGCGATCCAATCAGCTCTGCTGACTCCATCAAGTCCAGTGGCAGCAGTCTTTTTCTTGCGGTGGAACTCCGCTTGCAGGGTAGGCACATCAACCTGGAGATGGGGAATGGTGTGGCACGGAAGAACCTGTTTGGCAAAATCCAACAACGTATTCCATCTATTGAAGGGCGTGCCATCATGTCGGCACCACCTCAATTTCCACTGTTCATGGAATGCTTCAAAAATTGCTGGCAAATCACCAAGGTGCTGAGTTTGTACCACCGGTTGCCCTGGCTGAGCATGTTCGGTATCAGTGACCCATACCTTGTCATGTTCACTATGGATGACTTCAGTTGGAACGCCATTCACCCAAAGCGGCAAGTCAGGCTTAAGGGCGGCTGGCGCGGTCAAAACCAATGCGCTCTCAGCTGTGTCAACCCATTCCACTTTGGCATGGACGGCATGGAGCAAGGATTCCACGGGCTCGGCAGGGCATCGGGCAACTTCTCTGAAGATGAGATGTTTATCCGAGGCATGTCGGTTGCTCCAGTGGGCAGTCTTGGCACGCAACAGTTTTGTCTCCAAAGACCTAACCTCAGCATACACAGCATCATAGATCTGATGGGCAACAACCGAGTCAGGACAAAACTGGGGAATTGTGGCAGGGTCCAAAGGACTGACATATTGACGAGACAACCACCATTCAGGGAAGCTGGGCCAAAATCCAGGTGCCCGCAGGATGGAATTCCAAAGACCAATGCCATGCAAGTTGTCCTGCCTGTCAATTGACCTGCCATCAATCCAGCGACAAAAGTTCTGGAGCCTGCGAAGCTGCTTGAACTGTTTGGCATGCATAGCAGAGTAGCCGAAGAATGCAGGTTGAACGTCACTACTTCTTCCCTGCCGGATGGGTGCTTGCTTGGTGCACTGTCGGAGGGGCTGCACCTGTTGGGCTCGGCCTTGCATGCTGGGCAGCCATTCATGGCCAACATCTTGTTTCGCAAGCTCTTCTTTTGCCTTCCAGAGAGACGAGTACTGCTCAGTGGGGTCCGCAGGCTCAGCAAAGGACACAGCGGTCTCCAAAGGCCTGACATGTGTCCATGGAACAGCTTTGGGGCAAGGCCACACAAATCTCTCAAGGCGACTAGACCGCCGGGAAAAATGGGCACGCAACACCGAGTGGTCAGCAAAAGTTTCATGGCAAATGTCAAGGCCGGTAAAGGCAAGAGCTAACTCTGGCGAGATCCACAAATGATCTTTCCTTGTGACCCCTTTGCACGTCAGTTGGATTGGGGCTCCGGTGCGGTAGTGGTGAAGGTCCTGGATTTCAACCCATCCCTTGGCTCGCAAGTCATTGGTGACATTAAGAGCTTCAGGTTCAAAGTTGAAGTCCCCTGCCAAAAACCTGGGGCCTGGTGTCATAGACAGGCGTTGGAGAGCAAAGTCGAGCATGGCTTCAGTGCGCTGGAGCGCCATGGGATGCGTCTTGCCCTCTGGGTAACCGTACACCACTGCGCCTACAGTCCAAGGTGCGGAAACATGGAATGCAGCAAACTGGATGCGGCCTGTCTGATACAAATCGTCTGGCCAGTTGGTGGCAACTGTGCGGCAGGCAACTGTTGAGGCAAAACCAACTCCGGCCCACATGCCGGCCTCACTTGCTTGGGAACGTGGTGCCATGGGGGCGCCTGTGAGAACATTTCGGTACTTGGAGTGCATCGACCTGAGACTGGTTTGGAGGTTTCTCCTCCCGGGTGCGGTCAGATGCGTCTCGCTCATGGTGAGCACATCAGCCTGAACTGTGTTGAGCATATGGAACTTGCCGTGTAATCCAGATGGATTACACACTCCCAACGTCCATTCCTCCACAGGGTCAGGTCCTGGGTGACGGGCTTCTCCCACTCGCAGCATCAACGCAAACATGATGAAAACAAAAATTGCCCGGAATGGCTTCAAAAGCCAAGGGAACACTCGGGACTTGGGCACCTGTCCGGAGCTCCCCCACCTTCATTCGGTCCTAGCCTTCTTTGAAAGGATCGTCTCCAGGCGAGACATTTGATCCGAAAGCATGCCCTGCATCTGCTTCGACTGCATGTCGAGTTGGACCATGACCTGTTGTTGCAGGGACTGTACCTGGGCAGTGCTTTGAACATGGTGGTCATTGACCGTCGACTCCAATGCCGTCTGACGGCTTGCCAATTGCTGGAACTGCTGCTCCAACTGCTGGAGCCGGTGGTCCTGGCTGTCCACTTCCATTTCCTGCTGCATTGGGAGCTTAGCCAAGATCGTCTGCTCAAGGCGGTCTTCCATTTCCTGCAAGGCACTGGCCGTGGATGGGGCTGCGGGTGGCAGTGGCATGGATGATGTAGCCTTGCGCCAAGGATCATGGGTCAACCATGGGTCTTGGGCAGCATCGGAGCTCATGCACAGCTTGACAGTTTGGGCAGGGCCGACCACCTGGTCTGAGTCGGGTGCAACTGGCTTGGTGTCAGGGCTGGTGATGACGATTTGACCGTGCGACAGCGACAAGACATTGGACGGAGGGGCATCGACGGCTTGGATGGCCCACATGAGACCACCGGGCACACCATGCAAAGGTTGCAACGGCCTGCACTCCCAACCACTGGCCTTCAGGATCTTTGCAAGGTTCTTCCTGTCACTTCCATATGGCCAAGGACCGCAATGGTAAGTCAAGCGGCTGCCTGGTGCCAAGTAAACAGCATCTGGTTTGACACTTGCAAAAACAGCCGGAAAGTGGGACACATGGACCCTGATTCCATATCGCCGGCCAGTCCTGGCAAGACCCAGACAATGCATCTCACATCGTGCAAGGTGTGCCACTTGTTGGAAGTCCATCTGGGGAAGCCACACCACCTGAAAGTCTGAGTGGGGTTTCAGAGCGTCTTCCGTTTTGGGCTCAACATACAGGCCTCTTAAGCCACTGGCAGCCAACACCTGAGCTTCCAAGCCCTTGATGTACCTCAACATCACAGCATAGTGAGATGCTTTATCCCACTTGACAGGCCGGCCAGCATCATTGACGTACTGTCGTCGGAAGACATCCAGCAGGGCATCTGGCGGTGTGTCGGGTTTTGGATGCCAGGACGGGCAAGAGCAATCTTCTTGGCGGCACGTACGGAGACAAGACAAAACTGACAGGATATGTTTCACTGGCTTGGTGGTGAACTCTTCCCAGCTGAGGTCAAGTTGGTCTTGGTACACGGTGATTCTGGCACAGGCAACATCGACCGTAGGGACAGACAAGGCATCTTTGGCACGGAATTGGTACACTACTTGTTGTCCAAGTTGGACCAGCACACCTGTCAAAAGCATGGGTTCCTGGTTGACGGCACACCTGACAGCAAATCGCAAGGTGGACCACTGGAGGCAAGTGCACAACTCATCAGGAGGGTTAAGCACAATCATGGCTAACCCATGGCTTGTCAAGGTCTGACCAGACCGCAGGATCGGCAAGGCATCGGTGTAGGAAGTCAAGGCCACTCCCTTTGCCAATGGTCCCAACATGGTGAATGGGATCTGAGTCAACGGTTCATCATTTCCAGTTCGGAAGGCACCTGAGTCCAAAAGGAGCTTGGTGGGGTCCATGTCAACAGGTCGTGCAGGCAAAGCTTTCTGTGGTGCAGCTGACTGAGAGCTTTTGGTCTGTTGCTTAGCAATGACCTTCTGTGCAGCTTCATCAGGTAGCACAAGTTGCAAAACTGGCTTCTGCATGTTTGCAAGAGCTTTGAGGGATTTCCATGGTGAAACACCTGTGACAGCTTTTTAGACTTCAAGGCGACCAAGGCTCTGGACAACAAGCTTGGCTCGGGACAACGACTGGGCTTGTGGGACACCGTGTGCTTGCAGCAGGTTGGAGGTAAGACCAAGGACATCAGGCGTGCCCAACCCCCAGCACCATGGTTTCGGGACATCGACCATCTTCTGAACTGCATCAATGAACCTGGCACGCAAAAGAGAATGCAGTTCATGCAAGCGTTCCTCAGTCTGTGGCAGTTCGGCATCAATCAGGACATGTGCGAGGTAAGCTACAGCAGCAGCCCCGCAATGATCTCGGCCAAAGGATCGACGGGTGCAGGCGAGTGCAAACATTGGAAGATTCCATGCCTGGCTGACAATTCCATGCAGTGCACACAGGCCATTGATATCAACATCCTCATGTTCCCAGATTGACACCTGAACCTCACAAAGTCCCTTCGTCCAAATGACTGGGGTCCAATGGTCATTCATATGGACTACTGTGGCAATGCGCTTGAGATCCGGATACTGGGAAATCCAGCTCTGAGCATCTGCAACAGTGCCAACTTGGAGCCATGATGTGGCAAGCAGTGGATCAAGATACTGGAGGCCTGGGTCATTGGCCAGTACTACGCATGCCAAGGAGTGCATGTTGAGTTCATCATCACCCATCGCTCGGCCTTCTCTTTGAAGCAAATCCAAACGGGAGACACTAGGCACCAGGGCAAGACGCATGTGCAGGCATGTAGGACTATCCCGGACCAATGGTGGCACCAGTGCTGCAAGCTGTTCTTCATTCAGAGTCTTCAGACTCAACAAGGCATCCGGCATGACACTGTCTGCAGCTTTGGAACATGGGACATCACAGACAGACACCAACGCAGGGACACCGACTTCAGACGAGCCATGACCACCATCACTGACTGGGAGACCTGTGGACGCCCCTGCCTCGAATGCATCGGATGCATCTCCGGGTGAGATGTCGGCTGCAAAATCCAACGGAATGGCTTCCAGCTCTTCAGGGCTGAGTCCAAGCGGCAAAACGATCTCATGAGATGAGGCTGAAACTGACGACTGTACAAACGGGAGTACTCGGATGCTTCGACCAGCTACGCACTCATCATTGGCAATGAGCACTCCTGTGCTTGCATCACACCACCTGCCTTCAAGAGCTTGCTTGGTGAGATCAACCTCAGCACGGCAAAGCTGGGACAAGGTTGTCGTGTCGGCCACATGGACATAAACATTGGTGCCATCAGGGTGATGGATCGCAACTTGGGGAACAGTCATGGTCACAGGGGCGCTGACATGGAACACATCATTGGCTGCTTGAAACAGTTTGCGTCTGTATGATGCCAAAACATCCCCAGGGTTCACTTGGGACAATCCCAACACTGCTTGCAGGTGTTTCAGGGCACATCCACCAACCCAAATGGATTGAAGCGGTGACGCAAGCTGTCCTACTGCACAAAGGCACAGTCGAAGGTCAGGATGATCATCGGCAAGCCACGCCTGTGGTGGAACAAATCCATTCAGCAAAGCCAATTCCACTGGGTGTACATGTCGGTATGCCACTGCCCCATCAGTTGTATGATATGGGATGACCTGGGCATAAATACCCCTCTGTCGGATCAACGCATCAGAAAACCCTGCACTTCGGCATCCACAGGGGCAACTAGTGGCCTGAGAACCCCAACTGTGAAGGCATGTGGGTAGTTTGCCATCTTTCTGAAGAAGGTATTTTCTCATGTGGGAACCATCCATGGTGAACTTCTCAATCTCTTGGGGAGTGAGCTGCAAGTCCATTGTGGCTGAGGGTCCCCACTGCTTGAAAACCGGCATGAGATCACGGACTACCAAGTGCGGCTGCTTTGGCCATTCAGGCAAATCCACTCGGCCAAGACTGGGATGTGTGGCAACTACCCACTAGCGAAATCGTCTGGACATCCAAGCCTCTTCAAGCTTCAGGCACAGCTGTGTCACATGGTAGCCTAGGACTTTTTCCAACAACCGAAGATGGGCTTGGACGTACTGGTGGCATCTGGCAGGAGCGACGCACTCTAGCACTACTACTGGGCTCTGGCACAAATAGCAGGCTTTGATGGTGGCTGGAAGTGACAGCTAAAGCCTGACATGATCGTGAAAGGCGGATCCACCTGCTGGAGTAACTGCTTGACACTGGACGGGCAAGTGACATCAGACACAAGGACCGGCACAGACGGGTGACAAGCTTTGTGCAACTCAGCCAACGGTGGTTTCCATTCAACACTGGCAGCATGGGAAAATCCAACCTCAGACAGACCAACCCCGGAGCACGCAATGCCAGAACACAACTCAACAAAACGGAGGGCGTCGGTGGCTGGGCGAAGTCCATGAGCCACCACAACACTGACATCAGTGATCATAAGGTTAACATAGTCAGGACCTGGATCAGCCACAACATCCATAAGAGTCAACCTGCGGCAACCTTTGACCTGTTTGTTGATGTCCCCATACAGCCTCATCTTTTGTTGGTCGGGGATAACCACTCCAGCAATCATCTCATCTGTATGAACCAAACAGTCTACCACCAAAGACAAAGTGGTGCCCCTTTCCAGCGTAGACCATTGAGGTGTGAAAAGATGACAAATGGATTCCATCCGATCCCAGTCTGTAGCCATTGCAGGGTGAACCAACGCTCAAAATTCAGGATGAACAGCCCCCCAACACTGGAATGGATTTGAGCCTCGGGGCTGTTTGAAACCACCAACCAGACACCTCTATAACAAACGCTCAAAAAGAATCAGGGTTGCCGCCATTAATCGTGTCTTTCGCCACCACAGGGGGCATTTGTTCCATCCGATCATCTTGGCCACAGTTCAACATGCCCCGCTGTTGGAGGCAACAGCGCCGCATCGCAGAAAAACAACCAACCTACACCCCCAAAATGAGATCTGGAAAATGGTCTTCAAATTGGATTTGACCGATCCGGGCTTCCATATCTAAATTTATGGGATATGTTTTTTTGAGGAGATATCATATATCATCAAGAACAACTGTGACACATGATCAGTGGCCATCATGGCCATCCTGGCAACCAGTGCCAATCCAGTTTCTTGGGGTCCGGATTCAACCTGGCCGATCTTTGGTGAGGATGATGTGGGATGGTGAAGCTGGTGCCGAGGTGAAACTAAGGTCGAGTGAAGATTGAGGGGAGAGCCAGGAAAACAACGTGAGATCGGCAGGTCATCCTGTCGTTGGCGGAATCTGTTGGCTAGGTTGCATTCATCACCAAAAATAATGCCGAGGGAAGGAAAGTCAACATAACATGACATGTATTAGAATTGCAACCACCGACCACCTTGTCATAATGACTCTTTCTGGCATACTTCGTGATACATGCACCATGTGTATATATATATAATTATATATAATAAGTATGTTACCATCCATTTACATCCCTTTAACCCGTAACAACTCTGCGGACACGGGACCAAACCACTCGGCCATCGCTCTCGAGCTGCTTGCTGTCCATGACGATGTCACCCTTGCCCCACAGGACCTGTCAGAGTGGCTGAAGTTAAAATCCAACGATCCCAGTTGTTGCAGAGCCATAGGGTCACTACTTGGATGTGCGGGCCCCACGAATCGGATCCGTGGTATATAATCCATATATAATCAAGCCCTAGAATCCCATGTATCAGTGGGGATATTCATGTACATCATTGGGGGGTATAACTCACCGTATAACCATAACCCATAACCACATTCCGTGGGATGGATCCCGTAGGCAACCAGGATATGGCCATCAGGGATTGACTACCCTCTGGTTGTCAAAATAGCTATTGAAAATGGCACCTTTATAGTTGATTTACCGAACTTAAAGATGGTGATTTTGCATAGTTATGTAAACGTTTACCAGAGGGTAACCACTATGAAAGTGCGATGACTCCGATTCCAGCCGTATCCCCGATCACAGAGAGGCAGCCTTGTGCCCCTCATCCAATACGTGGAGAGTGCTGGAACCTGATGCCGACTCTCAAAACCAAGAGAGACACCAAGAAAATGGAGAACTGAAAAGACTGAGAAATATATATGGTAAATATTGCGGTAATAGTTTTGTTAACCGGCAAAAATATACCCCAGGGTCGTTGTTGTTGTTCATTAATTTTGCGGTGAATAAAAATGACAGTCACTGCGAAGATCACCGGTTGCACCCAGCAAAAATGCCAATAAAATGGATGGTTCTTGTCAACGATCGTCAAGGAATCAACTATTTGAATTGTCTTTTTTACACGAAATTGGGCCATCTATACCATCTGGCTAACTGATAATCATTCACTAAAATGACAAGTTCTGCTAATATTGGGTGATAATTCCAAATACATAAACCATCATGCCAGTGAGGGAGAACAGTGAGGTTATTATAATTTACGCATAATTTACCCCAGCATACCACAGCTATGCAAGAAATTACCAGAGGCTCAACCCCATTGAATCCTAATAAGATGCCATATCCCATTAGATATCATGAAAAATCCCATCAAATCCCCTTTAATCTCATTGATATTCCATTCAATCCCATTAAATCATATTAAATCCCACTCATATCCCATTAAATCCCATGGTAACCACATGAGTTCCCGTGAATATCTGCCGAGGCACGTCCCTTCAGTGGCGCCACCTGGGAGGTAGGGTCGAATGATGGGGGTACAGTGATAGGGGTTTCCATACATGGGGGTACCCCAAAATGGATGGAAAAAAAAGGGAAAAGCCATCTATAAATGGATGATTTGGGGTACCCACATTTCAAGAAACCTCCATCCATAATATATATATATATATATGATATGTATATGTATATATATGGGTAAATTATAATATTTCACTAACCTGAATTGTTGGGCCATTTATTTGGGCATGATTTAACCCTCACCCTGGTGGGATGGGTCAGTTCACCCGTTTTTTATCCCCAAAAATTTTGGGAGTTGATTCCTCCAACTTGACCATCATAATGACCTCGTTATAAGTTTTTTTTCCATCCAAATTCTTAGATGATATCATAGTTATAGTATGATATATATATATATATAATTATATATATATATTATGGTATTATGGATATGGCCCAAACATGGCGTACCAAAGTCGCCCAGAAAATTATTCATGCTGCCTCTAGACACTCTTATCTTTCTCTCATTTTTGAGGCGCACGGACAGCACGCAGAAATAGAATTGCCATGTCAAGGGTTAAGGAGTTGACCAAGTGGTATCCTCCAAGCAGGATGTATCAAGGGGGTTATGGCAATTCCTTCCTGGTTCAAAATACAGCCCAATGGAACTTGATTTTGAGCCCCATGCAGCATGGGGATAGTTGAAAGGGATTTGTGATCAAGGAAATCAACCCTGACTTTGGGATCTTCAGGATGTGAAGCCATTTTTGTTCACATAGGCTATCGTCAAGTTACATGGGATTTATGATGATTTATGATGATTTATGATGATTTATGATGATTTATGATGTTTTATGATGATGTATGATGATTTATGATGATTTATGTGGGTCGTGGTTCTCCCACAATCATTTTTTTGGGCATTTCAAACATGAAGGATATAACTGATATGCCAAGCCCTGCCCTAAAAGGCCCTAGGGCGATGACCATCTGACCGTTTGGTGACCGTCTGACCCTTTGGACCCGTTGGACCCGTTGGACCTCAGTATCGCCAGTATCTGCCAAAAAAAGCTAGCCCCAAGAATTTCATGGCCTCATTTTCCCATCATGTCCCACATGTTCAACCATCTTTCCCCATATTTTCCCACATCTTCAACCATCTTTTCATATCTTTTCCCATATGTTCCACGAAGTTTCCAAGGCCAAGGAACTCCATCTGTCCACGTGGTGCAGCGAAGTTTCTGTCCACTCCAATACACTTCATGCCACTGCCAGCGCCTCATGGCTGGAAAATCCCCAAAGATGGAGCTTTTCTGTTGGGAAAATCCATGGAAGATGTGGGATTGAAGTGAATTTTCTCAACAATCATACCCTTGGTGTTGATGGAAGTGGAGAATGTTCTCCATGGAATTGTCCAGCCGCGTTTTTTGATGACACTGGAGGATAGTTGTGGTCAAAGCTTAATGATGAATCCATTTGTTCACCATGTTTTGCAATGTCTTAAGCATCTCTGAGGCCTGAGGCCCGGGCTTTCCACTATGATCCTTGCCGTGCCACCTGAAGCCAGCTCAAACCACATGCGCATTCGAGCACCCTGGATTTGAGTATTCGCGGCAGTTGGGAGGTATCTAGGGCATATTGGGGGTCTATGCTGGTGTATGTTCCAGAAATTTCACATACTTTCCATGTCCAATCTCCCGAGGACTCGTAGTTATATATTGGCGGCGGAAGTGCGAGAGTTATGTTTGTTGGTTGAATCCCTATCTGGTTGGTGGTTTCACCCCCCTCTGACAAATGTGTCAGTTGGGATCATTCTTCCCAATATATGGAAAAATAAAAATGTTCCAAAATGTTCCAAAATGTTCCAAAATGTTCCAAAATGTTCCAAAATGTTCCAAAATGTTCCAAAATGTTCCAAAATGTTCCAAAATGTTCCAAACCACCAACCAGCTATTAAAATCACCCTCAAATCCCAGCAAGAATCCCATTGATCCTCCATAAAATCCCAGGCGCCTTCCCACCAGTCGTTCCACCGCCGTCATGGCCATGGACTTTGCCGGGCCGATCAGCTGTACCGCGGGGTCTGTGGCCACCCCGTCGTCGATCCCGTGGTGCGCCGGCGGGGGCGGGCGCTGAAGGATGGTAATGGGTCGTGCAACCTGGTGGCAAGGGAGGACGTCCGGAAGCTGATGGGAATACGGCAATGTATGGTGGTTCCTTAAGTCATGGATCCCCAAGTGACCATGGACCATGGGTTTCAATACTTAATGGTCATCCATGACCTGGATGATTTGGGGGTACCACCATGACTTAAGAAACCTCCGAATATCTATACATCAAACATTCCATAGTTTGCTTGAATTTAAGTGCTCGGTTCTCCTTTTTTTTTGAGGAGAGGACCTATACTTTACCATATTTTACCTCATTTTGGGGGGAAATGACCCAAGCTTTTGTGGTAAACTCATTGGCACAATGTTTGGTGTTTACCATGGTCTAATGTTGGTAAAACAATAATAAACCATCCCCAATTTCACCATAAATAGGTGGTATGGTTACCATTCCCAAATGTGTGGATTGTTATTGTTTTAACCACATTAATGGGGATATAGCATGGGGATGAACCATGGTGATTTTCTTAGTGGATATAACATGATATAACAATTTTTATGGTATATGAATAGTGATTAATGGATGGTATATCCCCATTAATCATATATTATAGTGTTATACCATATGAAATTATCATATTTATGGTTTATGCCATCTAGAAATTATGGTTATACCATCTAGAAATTATGGTGTTACATCATTATCATTATGGTTTATAGTTTATACCATCTAGAAATAACATAGGAAATGGGGATATCAGTGATTAATGGATGGCCTAACCTACCCATCACCCCGCCTCCTCACTTGGCGGTGGCACTGTTGGTGGCCCTGGTGGACCTGGCGGACCTGGCTCATCCGGCTGGCTGGGCGTGGAGGCTGTGTCTGTCTGGCAGCTCCTGGCGAACTTGGCGGAACTGGATTTGGGTGATTTTAGGGTGGTTTCATGGGATTTTAAGGAGGATTTCATAGATTTGATGGGGGTTTTATGGAGGATGTAATGGGATTTGAGGGGTCGGATGGGCCACAGGATTTTTTCTGGTGATTTTTAAGGGGATTCAATCAGCAAGAATGGGGAGATTTTTCAAACCATGAAAATAGATGATTTAGATTGATTTACATGTCTTTTGGTGATTTGCAATAGCTACGTTAAAGTACCAGAGCTGGAATAGAAAGTTGAAAGGCACATAATTTTTGGCGTAAAAGACTGCCTAAAGTCTATATAATTATATATATATATGTATACTAGGTTCCATAGTCTTGACAACGGTGGGGGTTCCCCGGGCCATATCTAGCAAACTGTCTTGACATGCTGGCTGCTTCTTGTTTACCTCAAGATCCTCAAATGATACCCTGGTAGAACGAAACCGATGGCGCGCAAGCATCAATGCAAAATAGGCCATTTCTTCCGCTGTCAAGACAGTTGTTGAAATTGGGGTAATGTGGCAGGACCTTGGGACAGCGAACGGAAATAAGATGAAATAAGAATCCATCGGTATTGTCCCCGGCGATAACAATGGACCGGCGCCTGCCTTGGCCATCGAGCATTTCCCTAAGAATGCCCGAGTCTTTCGGATTTATGGTGCAGATGGGTGCAGCAGGGAAATCTGTTGTCACATGTCTTTTATTATGGTCAGGGTTTGTTAATCCGGGGTTGGCATTATCTGGAAGAGCCTGGACGTCTTCATTCAAAACCACACACGATACATTGTCTTGACATTCTTGACATTTGGGTTTTTTTTGGTTTACTATGATGTATTTGTTCCTACGTCGCTTGTAGTCACTCACTGTCTTGACATTTGCAAGTGTTGAAACACAACCCTGCCAACCCTATCGTCTTGACAGCGAAGCAAACCCCCCTCCCACTGATTCCAACGGTGAAATTGGCGAGGGATAGGCCTTTGAATCACCCGCCAATTCTTTTGTCAGCCAGACACGTTGGATTACTAGAGAGGGTACTTCATCATGATCTTCACAGACACACACACATATATATATATATATATTAATTTAATATATAATCCATTCGAAGATCAGCTGAATTATAAGAATTCACCAGCCTGAAAATCGTTGAAATAAAGCCAGCTATGGGGATTTCCCATATACAAAGCATATCGAAGCATCATTCCTCAAGATTCCATGGAACAAGCCACTGCCGACCGGATCTTCCGGTCCTTAGTTCTTCTCCACCCCAATCGGTGCGCAAGACCTGTTCAGAGGCATCGCTCCGACCTTGGCAACCAAAAAAGATAGGAGGGGGCGACGATAGGATGATTGGAGGATCATAATAATAGTATATAGTATCTATAGATCTATCGTACCTATCTGAGGTATCTATGATTTTTTGGAGGATCATAATCTAGTCAGTACTATTATATATAGTTACCATAGGGCCATAGGGTCCATTGTTTAGGATCATAGGTACAACATGCTACCACATTTTAGTAGCTTCGTGTGTTTCTGTCTCTTTGCGCTTTATATCATGGGCATTCAACCAGCCCCTTCCGTTGGTGACCACCTAATCGTGAGTAAGCTAAAGCCTGTGTCGGGTGAAGAATGCTGAAGGGAACATCCTCATGCCATTCTCAAAAAATAAACGCATCCTCCTGATGTAAAACTTCCTTCACAACCAAAAAGGCACGCCACATTCTACTTGGGCTTCTAAAATGAAAACTTCCAGGGGTTGTATTTCATAGTGGAAGGGACTGCCTCCATTCCAGCTCAACCATACAGGGGATTTGGGAACAGCTACGGTACAGTGATGTCGCGACGTGAGGTCATTATAATTTCTCCAGATAACTCATTAAATAAATAAATAAATAATATATATATATATATGATTATATATGTATATTATTATATATATTATAAACTATGATATATTATGATATATTCCGATTATGCCACATATTTGGTTGCTTCCATCCCCAAGTTTTGTTGGCGCAGGCACCATCAAAGTCTTCCCACTCCGGGCATCTGTCCTGACCCGCTCGGAGCCACTTAGAGGTCGTGAGGATGAACCAAATACCCTCTGGTTATGTCAAACATAGCTATTGAACATGACCATTTATAGATATTTATAGTGGATTTTCCCATGAAAAATGGTGGATCTTTCCATAGTTATGTAAACGTTTACCAGAGGGTAAATGGGATGAAACTCATGTTGAAATACCATGAAACACCACATCCATGTACCTTTTTGTGGGCATTTGGAGGGAGGTTCGAACAACGAGTGCAACATGGTTCGAATGCAGTCGTGAATCTTGTCACGTGAAGCTTGTCTGACAAAGTCTTGCAAATAATTGAATATGCGCCAAACCTGTGCCCCCAAAACAATTGAATCGCAATTCATTAAGACACAAATTGCCGATCATTCAGCTCGACAATTCATTCAGCTGAAGCTATCTGGGTTTCTTTTACCATCAACAGTTTGCCGATCACCCAGGCCTGCCGTACCGCGTAGCAGTGCTTTCGCAGCTCCTGGTTGGCTACATCTGATGATCGCAATCACAGAAAACATCTAACTGGGAGTTCCAGATTTCAAGTTTTCAGATGCCATGTCCAAATGTCCCTTCCCCGATCATCAGTAGATTTCACCAGAGTTTTCTTGAGGGCGTGCCTTGTTTTTTAACAAAAGGGAACTTGAAATATGCAACATCAACAAGTCAAGAACCAACGTGAGGTGCAATTCGGGCCATAATATCCGACGAGTTGACTCAGGAAACACTTGTTGTCACCAGTCTTTTTTCACCGATGGGAGATGATGATACATCTCATCTATATTGGGTCCAGAAGTGAATGATCTTTGAATCAAGCAGCCCCCCAAACGATATGATGCATAGCCCCACGATTTTTACACGGTGTCAGACTGACTTGGCTTAGCAACATTGGACCTGGCTAGCCCCGGTGTTTTTGGTCATATCTCCATCCCCATAACCGGGTATAGGCCCAAGTCTGTCCCCAAGACTACCATCCAACCAACATAGACTGTGCCAACCGGGGGGTGGAAAATGTTAGTTTAGTTTCCTTGAGGGTATTTCACGTAAGATTCCTTTCAGGAAGGTATGCCAACCACCCATGGAATCGATACATGCTTCGCTCCAAACCTTGAAACTATACAGCCGGAAATGTCGGTCTACAAGTGAGTACCCATATTATCCATATTTGAAATTTGAAAGTGAGTTGTTGTATATCACGGTTGGTGCCCACTTCTGACCAAGTTGTTCTTGGTTCATGTTGGTTTGATCCTCATTTTGGCTGCATTTCAGTGTCCTCCATCATGAAGCGTCTTGCCCGATCACTACCTCAGGGATTTCTAATGATTTCTATGAACAAAGTGCCATGACATGGACAAATCCATCGGTCTATAATATGAAGGTCTTCCGAAAATGGGGGGCCTCTATATATACAACCATCCCGACTTGGTCATTTCGGATGAGGAAAACCAATGGTCTTGGGAGACTTGGGCACCCCTACTGGATCACATGGGCAAAAAAAGAACCGTTTCCTCACGCTCCCTTGGAAATACCATCTGGTTATGACTAACAGTTTGCCATGGAAAATCACCATGCTATTAATAGGTAAACCCAGGTAAACCATCTATAAATGGGCCATCTATACCATGGCTATGTTAAATAACCAGAGGGTATCTGTGGCTTTGATTTCTCCCTCCATCGCCCTGGCTTTGATGGGATAACCACATAAAAAGGATTTAGGAATCCATCTTTGACTTTTCCGGTGCCGGTTCCCCATCCCCAAATATCACCGGCCCAGGGCACAGTCGGCATCATCACCCGACAAATGTCTCAAGCAGTAATCCCAGTCCCTGCGATGGCCGTGGCTCCCGAACCACTTTGGGCGGAAATGCTAAGCATGCAAGCTGGTGCACTGGTGCTCCAGTTCGTTAGCTAAGTTGGTGCAAACAACTCCAATAACTTGGATTTATGGTAGATTGGTAGATATGATCTATCTAAATCTATCTATAGTTGCTACCATTTACAAACCAACTTATGATTGGGGGGAGCACCACCTTGCAAAAGATGGCAGAAGGTTCCTATTGAAACTACCACAGGACTACAACTAGATTGTTTTTGGCCATGTTTGCTGTTCTAGATCTGGGCTGCCATGATGGTATTCGACTACACCCATCACTCATCTTCAGCCGATTTCCCGAGTTTTGTTTGGCTTAACCCAATGGTTTAAATATAGATTTATCCCATCTTATCCCATATTTTCCCCATTCAAATTGCCATGACATGCCATGACATGCCAGCGAATCCCGCCTGAAGCGAGTGGAACACCAGGGGCAAAGATAGGGCGGGCCCGGCACCTTGGCCTTCGCGAAACAGAGGAGTCTGGTTGAGCCGGTTGAGCTAGCCATGGTATATTGGGTATAAATATACTGATTGGGCAGTATTAGATTCTGGTAGAGCAGATTTAGACATCATCCCTAAGCCACAAAATCAGAAGTAAATTGGAAATTAGATTAGATTTGTTATAGTAGATAGCTGGGAATGGTAGAAAGAAAAAGATCTATGAACTATGAAATATAAAAAGAATAATTCGAAGAACCAAACAGATTTTGCACAACTACGAGTACCTTGGAGTACCTTGGACTGGGCCCTGAAGAATCCACCTGGGATATCTCCAGTATTCTTCCAGTATATACCCGAAAAATCATGGACTTCGTCAATGGGTTTCGGATGACATCCCATATATGAAATTTGGAAAATTAAAAAAAAAAATGTTTGAAACCACCAACCAGATAATATAAGATAAAACCAACATGGTGATATCATGTGATATCCACGTTTTGGCCGGTAAAGTCCTGTTTCGCTGGCTGATTCCCCAGTTGAAATTCCCTATGCCTCGACATCTCCCCCCTTTTCGTGGCCTCCCTCCGACCCATGGCCGCCACTGACCGCTGCAACTGATCTGTGATGATCTGTGAGATTTGCTGTGGCCATGACTCCGATCCCAAAAAAGAGTTGTCTGAATTTGTCTGTTAAACAAATCACTGAAAAATCGACCAACATCTGGCTATTGTGCTTCAAAGGGTGTTCTACATGCTGGAACAAAACCATGTCTCTTCGCAGCTCGCCAAGTTCCTGAATTGGTTCCCTTGAGCCCCATGATCCATTGCAGCTTTTTCCAAGGGATCACCTTGTCATCCAATCTCCGGATTGCGGCAACGATGGTAACGGCTTCCAATTTTGGTGGCTGATCCTCATAGGAAAACCATGGGAAACCTGCCTCGAAAGACCTTGGCCACAAAAGCACCTCCTGAAATCGCTGGGTGCTGAGACATGGCCATGGGTGGTGGTCTGATCAAGAATGTTTAACACATGTGTGTGTGCGAGTGCGAGTTTGTATCAATGTTTGGGTCCATTTTTGATTTGGTACAAGTATCTCATGTGCGAGCCATCTCATGTGAATATGTCCATATATTTTTACACAATATTCTGGGGGTTTACACAATATTCTGGGGGGCCTTTGTTTTAATATGACCAACATGGGCTTTGATCAGGGGGAACTGACCTTGCAACGGAATATTCAGATCATAATCATTCAGCATATGCATTTGTGAAAATACCTCTCACTTATCCATAATTGACTATATAAGAGCTATATAACTTTACACATGCCGATATATGTATATATATATATACATGATAGTATATTCATAATATAGTGTGTATATATAATTATATATATATGTGACTATGTGTGTGTGTGGCATCTATTTAAAAAATAAAAATAATTTTGATAAAATAGTTATAATGACAGAGTCATATGTACCTCTCAATGCATCATCTCGAAAAATCGTGGCGTCGGCACGCCTTCCCGCAGCAAAGCCTCCGCCACGAAGAGTTCCGAAAGCAGCAACTGATGCTGTACATACCTGGCATGGCGCTGGATCTGGTGCTGAAAATGCTGGGATTTACCCAACATTCATTGCCATTTCATGGGGAAAATGATGACAAACCATGGGGATATCGGTTGGTTTATTTTACCCAAATCTTCAGATGAACCCAAATGTTTTTGGGTCGGCTATCTGGGGATTTTTTACATTCACTTCCGAGTCTGGGACTCATATTTGATATGATCTTACCTAGGAACGGAACGATACTTCTGAATCAGAACATGACAGAAAAAAATCAGATCAACAGCTGGGAATTGATGAGATTCTTAAAGATTCTTACACTATTTACAGTAGTTGAATTCTTATCTGCTTAGTGAGACCATGAAGCAGAACTAACTCATTGCGCCAAAAAATCAGGTCACCGAGGGCAGAAAGCAAGGTTCACCTGCTGCCGTATCTTTTTCTAAGTATACCGTATCCATCTACATTTTGTTGCGGTTAAACGTGTTTTTTTTGCTTCAAAGTAAAACCCATATGATGTATATGATGCATATATATATATATATATATATTATATATATTATATATATAATGTATTCATAATTTATACATAATAATTATAACAACACATGACATCCAAGAACTCATTTTACCCCTAGCCTAAGTGTGGATTATCACTACAGGACCAGGGCACTCGTCGAAGTCGGATTTTCCGGTGGCATCGGGAGCACCGTCCTTGGAGGAAAAAAGAGGGAAAACTTATTTTTCGGTAAAAACAAAATGGCAAAAAATGAATGAATGTCCGAGGAAACATGAGAAATTGATCGAAATTGCAGTGTAACAAGCGGACATGCAATTTGTGGCCACTTTGATATGGGGAAACGGATGACCTGTGCACCTCAAAATGCCAAGCTGCGCAAACAACCAAATCTGCTCCTTCGCCTGCGACGGGATCAGAGCGTGGACCTCTAACGTTTGTTTCAAGTCACCCGTTTCACCGGATTTTCCGGCCCTTCAACATACTTCTAAACGACATGTCGCTTATTGTTTAATTTGTTTATGATATTTAACTACATGAAAATCATGAAATAGAGACTCTTTGAGAGACCGACATGATACATATTATAAACATTTATAAACCCCTCCGGATATTTAACATAGCCATGGTATAGATGGCCCATTTATATATATATATGTGGTTTACCTATTAAGAATGGTGATTTTTCATGGCTATGTTAGTCATATGTTAGTCATAACCAGATGGTATACCTGCTAAATCCTGGCTCCGTACTCCATCCCTGAAATCTGCAAGTCGTGTCAAGCCTTGAAAGTGCTGCAAGACCTCCTCTACCGTGGATTGATGTGTGATATCACCTGCGGCTGGCGGGTGACTGGTCATTGGGGAAATTGGGGATCATCCTATGTCTGTGGTCAAAAAAATAACATATTTGAAAGAACCCCCCTTGCATTGTGTTGGCGCCTTGTGGGTATAGAAATTGCAATCTTGAAAAAATGCAGCATGTAACGAAAAAATGGAACTTAAAAATTGCAAACAAAAAGCAAGTGCAGAAAGACAATGCAAACAAAATGGAAATCATAAATGCACCAAAAATGCAAGTGCAAAACGCATTGCAAAACACATAGAACTCGAAAATGAAAAAAATGTAACTGCAAAAACGCAAATGCACAAAAGGCTTTTCGGACACCCATTTGATTCACATTTACGGGCGTGAATGTGTCTTCTGCGCAGGTTTTACTACCTTGCCCAGGTTACTTTGCTGCTTCCATGTGCGTTGCATTTGGAATTTTCCCTTTTTCCCAGGTTGCATTTCTTCTGTCGAGATTCTCCACATGTCATGTCGCCTCCTTCCAACTTGCATTGGTTCCCCTTGTTTCATTTGTCAGATGTGCCACTTTCCAAGTTGTATGTGTTCTTTCCATTTTATCTCCATTTGCTATCTTTGCCCCTTTTCAAGTTTTTCCCTTTGTTCTGCAATTGTCAGGTTTGCCTCTTTCAGACTTGCATTTTTGAATTCCATTTGCTTGCATGGTTTCTCCATTTTTTCAAGATGTAAACATCCTAGAACAAGCGCAATTCGACAGCACAACCCTGGCACTTCAGTACTTCAGTGGGTTGGGGGGGTGATTTTCTAGGGTAGATCAAGATCCCTTCTGAAATCAATGGGCATATCGGTGTATCGGCACACCCCTAATTTTGGGAGCCAGCAACGTGGCACGCCTTGTACTTGAACCACACCAGGGATCCTGGGTGAACCGGGAACCCCCAGCCACAGTGGAGACCTTTACGGAGGTGAACATAACTCCAATAACCATCAATAACCAGTGTTTGTGGTAGATAAATAAAACTGGTTGGTGGTTTCAACCCCTCTGAAAAATATGAAAGTCAGTTGCGATGATGAAATTCCCAATATATGGAAAAATAAAAAATGTTCCAAACCACCAATCAGAAAATGATATCTAAAGTTACCAGTTATCATATAGTTCCCATGGTTTGTAAACCAAATACATAACTCGGGTGGCACCACCATGTATCCGATTTGATCTATCCCATTCTGAATGACCCAAATGAGGCCCTCGATGTAAAGCCAAGTGTCGGTTGCATGGCCTGAGCGTCAGGGGAGGCCTAAATCGATTGATTGTTTGAAGGGAAAACTCTCGGGAAGCCATGTGTTTTTTACCCAAAGATTAGGTGTCCTGCAATTTTCCATTTAACATTATTTGACCAAATTCGGAAATTTGTGGTTTAAAAGCAATGTAATCCCAAAATATAATTATGACCCAAACATGAACCTATCCTTCTATCACTTCTATCTACCTGTTCATGTGCCTAGGCAGGAACAGCATATGCTTTGAGCCCCCAGCTATCTTCATATGACCATGGCATGTTGAGGCTAGATGGGCATACAACCATGACTTTTGTCTGTAGCCATGACATCGCGAATAATCAACAATTTGAAAGCACAAAGTCATCTAAGATCTTTCCACCCAAATCATGCACAATCAGGACTTTGATATAAAACCAATCACTAGGAGTGGTCCAATTTTTGTTTGAACCTCCTGATGATCATCCACCCTGTAATATTTTCTCACCAAAAGAATAGGGTGGCTACTTGGTGGCTCATCCCACTTGCTAAGTGTGTAAAAGGGATAAGTAGGGTTAATCCACTTATAACTAGGGTGAACTATACCTACTTACGTTTCATGGGTAGTTCGCCACCGGCCGTACTCAACTTCTACCGGCCAGGTCACGTATTTGTCCACCGCCACTATCCGAGGCTGAGGTACATCCGGAAGGATCAGGCGCATGGCCAAAACCTGATCAGTCGACCCCAAGAATCCTCTGGTTAAATGGGTCCATGAATAAATGATACATCTATGAATGTATAAAAAAATATGTAGTATCACGATCGTTCACTATCAGTATCATGTTCGTTCTTCATGATCTCTAAATTATTAGCGTTATCTTGGTAATTAGGCATTATCGTTCATCATCACCATCATCATCATCATCATCATCATGATCATGCTCTTTAATTATTTAATCATATATATATGTATATATTAGCATGGTTATCATTATCATTCATTATTATGCATCATCACAATTACTCATGATCATTCTTCTGATAATTCAAAATCACTATTGCATCATTACCATAACTATTGCATTCCATTATAATCATTAGAACCCATAGTATCAGTACTAATATCAATAATCCAATAAATATCAAACAAAAACGTGATTACTACAATCCATCATAGGATCATTGAAAATAATAGCACGACATATCCATTAACCATCTATTAACCATCCATTCACCATCCGTTCACCATCCGTTCACCATCCATTCACCAACCGTTTTCTCTTAACCATGCATTAATCATTGCGTATCATTCCCCACCTGCGACCATCCGCCCGGTGCGGCACAGAGGTCAGCCACATTGCGCACCTGAGGGAACTTGAGATTTCACAAGGGTTTTTTGGGGCTTTCACATGGGATTTTTCAGCGAATTGGAAAAAAAAACAAGTCGGAAATTGAGTTTTTTTCGAACAGTTTTTGATGGTTTTTGCAAAACCAATTGAGATATCTTGGATTTATATCATCATCGAAATTGGGATTTGAGCAACGAAATTGGGGAACTTAACGGTTAAGCGCTTTACCCTGCAGCTATTTTATTTAACACCACTATGGAAACCATGGACCATAGAAATAATAGATCGTTCACCTACTAAAAATGGTAACCAACAAAATTGCTGGTGTTACCTACTAAACCTGGGAATTGACAATGAAAACTGGGGGCTTAAGCAACAAAATGATGGTCAGGGTTGGTTTAAAAGAAAATCTACTGGCTTTTTGAACTCCAGAGATAGAGGTCTCGAGCCAAGATTTTCCCTTCAGCCAATTTCCAGAAGAATAGTTTGGATACTTTAAACCCCATTATCCACGGTTGCATGCATCCCTGTGTAATGGGGCTTTAATGGGATATGGATGGAGGAGGGACATCTACATAAATCACCAATACGTATGCTGCTTAATGATAACAGGAAATCAACCATCAAAACTAGAGATAGCACTGGTTTATATGACTAACCATCAACCAATTGTGGTGTTGGATGTGATCTCTTCCCACTATGAAACATACCTTTCAAGAGGGACTCACATTGGATAGATCCAGTATGTGTATTTATGTGTATATATGCACATTTTACATCATTTTACCAGTTTTTTTTGGGGGGGTACTCGGTAATCAACCATGACAACTGGTTAAATCCACAACTGAAAATTGGTCGTTTTCCCAGTTGGAAAGTTTCCCAAAGAGGGCCCAAAAGGCGGCTTTTTTAACCCTCACACTGGCGGCCATGTTGCTCCCTGTAGCAACTTTACTTCATCATCGATCCTGTAGGCGGGCAGATGCGGGCAGCCTGAAACCACCAAATATGGGGGTTTCAAGCCCCAAAACAATCGTAGCCTGAGTTCATGATCCTAGAAAAGGATAGAAAAGGGAGAGGAAAATTGAACTACAGCCACGGTCCAAAGAAAAAGGTCTCGCATCAGCTATTGGATATCTAACAAATCCAAGTGCCATGGTCATTTCATATAATTTCCAAGTGTGGAAATTCATATTCCCATTAAATCTCGATGACATCCCATTAATATCCCCATCAATATTCCCGTGAATATCCCCTATGAATACCTCACAATATTCCCATGAAAGCATGTTCTTCCATTGCTTGTAAGTTCCCATCACGTCCCCATGAATATCCCCATCAATGACCAGATCCAATGAATAATCAATATCACGAAGGAGATTATTAATTTGTATCGATGGATCTCCATCAATATGCAAATGAACAACCAATTCTAAGCTAAATCCAGAACGGGGGCTACAATAATTGACATTATTTTCAAGAAATGGATGCTAATGGACATAGAATTCCATGAGTATCCATTGCCATCTCCCCAACTAACCGAAACCCTGACAAATACAGTAGGGGGAGAGAAAATTGGTTTCCACCAACAAAACTATTTCTAGGGTTTCTATATATTGATTTATTGAAGGATAATATCCATGAATATCCCCAGTAATTAGCCAATTATACCGAACTAAAAATTGCCAAGTCTTCAACCAATGTTAAGTAAGATAAATATATTGCATAATATATATATACTGTGTATATATATATATACTTGCAAGTACTCAATATCATATTCAAATTATTGGTTATAGCAGCCCCAAAAAAAAAACGAAAAGTGAGAAACCTGGATGTTTTTGTCAGTAAATATCATTGAACCAACATCCTGGAAACACTTTTTGACATCATTTGACATCTTTCTTTGGGACGTTCTATGGGAAACATCTGGCTGTTAGTATGTCAAGCTTAATTGTATTGATTTTAATGGTGATAATAACTCAGTGTTGATGGTTTTTTGTTAACCACATCCATTAATGTCACTAGGAACTATAGGAAAAAACTCTTCAAAGTCCACATAAGTCGTCTGTCGAGGCACTGCAGCAGTTTGAAGGCCGAGCGCGCCCGGAAGCCTTCCTTTTTGGCCTCGCGGTAGTAGATGTCACGCTTGTCCTCCACGAAGTCGCAGAGTTCATCAATCCCAAGGGGAATGTTCCCCAGCAGTCTGCGAAAAATTGTAATTTCATCGTGGAAAAATGGAGGTTCACCTAGCTAATCAACAAAAATGATGGTTCTGAATAAAGGAAAATTAAGATCCAGCATGATTCACTAGAAGAAATTGAATCACAATGGATGATGTCTCACAAGCTGAAATGGGAGAACTTGGTAATATTTATATAGCGGGTTTAAAAGAGCAACCCGTTCATCCTCCCAACTTGGGCTTTGAAAATTTTGAAAATGAAATCAAGCCATGCATCGGACTGAGGGCGAGCAAATGGGTAGCCCTCAACAACCACACAAACCTTCGCAGGATTACCACACAATCCGAATATAATTTAGCAGCAGCCCAAAGACGAATTCCCGGGGCCCCACGTGTAAACCCTGGTGTCTTCAAAAAATAATCATCAAACGAAAGGCAGGTTCTCCAATGTTCTCATCTTCGAAACTCCCCTGAGATTTGGGATGACACTTGGCCAGGTGTACTTTCCGAGAAAAGGACAGTCCTTGGACAAACGCCCCATGCCCAGCACACAGCTGGGATAGAGCTCTTTCTTGTGAGATACGTGAGTGACTGGGTAAGGTGATGTTGCAATGTCCACAACCGGGGTCTGTTGAAGCAAGTGGCCCTAATGAACAGGTTGGAAAGATAAATCATGACCGAAATAATTAGGAAATACATGGAAATACTGTTGACTTCATGATGACCTCATGTCTTGGTCAGGACATCCACATCCGACAGTGGATCTTGATCCAAACAGATCATGCAGCACCATGGGGCCGGTGGTGCCCATGTGATCCATGGGAGCCAAGTGAGCTGCACCAAGAGTTGCAAGAAACCCAAGAGCGCAGGCACATGGGGCCCATGGGCAAGATATGTAGACAAAGAAAACTACAAATAAATTAAATAATGAATCAATAAACAAACAAACAAACAAACAAACAAACAAGCAAACAAACAAACAAAACAAGCAGGCAAATAGAGATAGATACACAAACATCGTGATTCATTTGGTCTGGAGAATTCTTCACAGACTGAGTCTGGTGAATGAAACGAACCTCGGGTGAGATTCTGGGGTCGCATGTTGGGATCGAACCGGTACGATTAAAAGAAACAAACTGCAGAACTGATTTTCTCTATCATTCTATCATATTCGATCAATCCATCACAATCCATCCACCGATCCATCATTCCATAGGCATGTGTATAAAATTTATGTACATAATTATATATATATATATTATACATTTATATATACATTTATATATATATATATTATATGTGTGTGTACACTGCTATTCACATGCAGAAAACTACAACTGGACATTTGATGACTATGCACGTTATGTTTTCCGAATTCATGCGCCAAAGACTATGCACGTTATGTTTTCCGAATTCATGCG
>Ga0126342_10001080_pt1 | contig 36088 bp, 25 predicted proteins | sample Cyp1metagenome_FD_92528 | JGI IMG/M metagenome (GOLD analysis project Ga0126342, IMG submission 92528) | Coral microbial communities from Lord Howe Island, Old Settlement Bay, Australia - Cyphastrea 1 metagenome | ecosystem: Host-associated > Invertebrates > Cnidaria > Coral ... | reverse complement strand
TTTGGCAACATGTAGCTGATCCTTGTCCGACGCACATACGATTGCAATCTCAAACCTGGCAAGTTCCAGAACACCTGGAAAACGCATATTCTATTTCGGCACTAGCTCGTGCAAGTTAACATTAGGGTGAAAGCATTTGTTGATGCATATTCTTCTTAGCCTTGGGGATTATTTATATTGGAATCCCGAAGCCGGTTCCAAAAAAAGATAATCCTCTTGGAAGAGGCCTTCTTGGGGAACTAAGTGAAACGATGATACTTCATGTGGTAAGTGTTGCGTCACTATCGTAGGTGCATGTGTAAAATTATGTATATATTATATATATATATATATATGTGTGTGTGTATGTGTATGTGCGTGCCTAAACCCCATGATGTCCCAATATTTGATGAAAAACATGCTGTGCTTTCCAACAGATTTTATCTCCCTTATTATATTTTACCAAAAGAATATGTTTGTCCAAAACCGACTTCCACAGTTTCCAGGAAATCTTCCCAGTCTTCCCACCTATTCGCCTATGGGTCAAAACTTGGTGCCCCAATAATTGGATGCTTGATACTTGATACTATACAAATAGATATAAATAGACCAAGCCATCTTAAATCCCCCAGGTCATGGTTTTTAAATGTTTTTAACATGCCATTTCAGGTATTTGCTACATCTTAGACCTTTGGCACGCCATCGACCTGGAGCGAATGCTGCAGTTCATCCATGGCTCACAGAGCTACGACGGCGCCTTTGGCATGGCGCCTTCCACGGAGTCCCACGGCGGCTGCAGCTACTGTGCCGTGGCCGCCTTGGCGATGATGGGACGCTTGGACCAGTGCCCCAGGACGGCGAGGTTTGCTGTTTGCTGGGAACATGATTGGATAAATATGTATAAGCTCAACAAAAAAAAATTGACAGTGGTAAATTGACTACTTTCTTAAAATAGGATTCTATAGAGGATTGTTTTTCTTTCGACTTTTTTGGGGTTGCTGTGAATTCCAGTGTCAACAACTCCATGTATTGGAAGGTGTTTTTTTGTTAATGATACATGCACCAGTTGATTTCATATCCATATGTGGCTATATGGCATTGATTTTAATCTTTTTAATCTACCGGGTGGACTTGCTTCAAACTGAGCATGGTCAATGGTTTAAGTACTATGGTACTATGTAATCGTAGCTATCAATTTCTGGAGCTGTTCCCAAATGTCCCGTTTTCTGTATTTGCTGATGCGTATCATCTTCCTTCTTGATGTATCTTGACGTCAAAAATTTGTATATAAACCTCAACTTTTGATAGGAAAACGTTGGGTACATTACTGTACTCGCTCCAAAAGGCTTGTATATGTCCTGTTTTCCTCCGTATTCGGGATTCTAAATTGCATCTATATAACAAATAAATTGAACATCACCTTCACATTAAATCATATATCATCATCACCTTCACATGATTGTTGGTTGTGCTTTCCTTTAAAGCTTGGGTGATGTCCTGCCATGAGATCAACGCGGCACAGGAGGGAGGAATTGCTGAGATGGTGTGCCTCGCGACAGGCCTAGCGACCCAGAATATGTACTGTAGTTAAAATCCGATCCGACAATGGTGGTAATATATGATATTTTATTGATTTTTATTGCATATATAATATACAGTATTATATATAATAATATATGCATTATATATTATGTTTATACATGTTCTCATCATATGCATAGTGGGGACTCTGAGGTTTGGTAATTTGTTTGTAGGCCGACTATCATGTTTCAGGTTTTCCAACGCCAACTTGGCCCCTGTAATTTTTGTTGGCCACCAGAAGAGCAAATTCATCAAATTCCGCCCAGGTGTCAGGTTTTCAAGGACGAATCGAGAAGGACCCAGACAGTTGCTACTCCTTCTGGGTGGGTGGAAGCCTTCAGTTGCTGGGAGCTTCCGACATCTTGGAGCGCCAAAGTTGCGCTCGCTTCCTGTTGGGCTGCGAATCCAAGATGGGAGGATTTCAGAAGTCGCCTGGCATGGATTTCAACTATAAAAGATTTTTGAACGAATTCAACACTGACATGACCAAGCATGGTGCAGTCAGACTCATGACTCATGTTTTTTTTTTAATTAATGGATGTGTTAAGATGTTCCATGCTTCCTTTAAGTTTCGTTCCACCATGCTATCTTTGGGCACTTTGATTCTCATGTAGTAGGCACTGTTAGATATGTAACTTACTCATTGCTGTAGCGCAGAGATGCATGTTTAAAGATGTTTTAATTTAAAAATGTTTAAAGATGCACGTTTGAAGAGAATCTATGGACAGACCCTTTGGCCGTATGCTTCTGGCAACCTGGGAACTGATGCAACAAAAACAAACAGGACAACAAACAAATGACAATCAGCATGATGAAATGAAATCAAATGAAATGAAATGAAAGAATGAATGAATGAATGGATGAATGAATGAATGAATGAAATAAGTAAATGACATGACATGACATGAAATGAAATGAAATGGAATGGAATGGAATGAATCAATGAATGAATGAATGAAATGAATGAATGAATGGATGAATCCACGCAAACAATAGAAACATGAATGCGTGTCACAATTGTAGATCTACCGTGCAGTGTTCAACACTCAAAGTTCATTGAGGTGTCCTCCTCCGAAACCAAAAAAAAAACTATGGCAACCATCATCCAAAACCACATCATCAAAACCGAGGTTTCCGGAAGCTCCATTTCCAGATATTTTGCATTCCTACTTCTCCATTTGCGGCCTCAGCCTTTGTGGTTTGCTGCCCCCGTTGGATGCCATGCTGGGCATGTCTCTGGCCGCGCGTCGCCGCGCCGAAGCCCGAGGGCTCCTGCCGGGCACCGCGACGTCGACGACGGCGACGACGGCGACGACGGTCTCTGGGGCCGCGGAGGGCACGTCGTGGCGCCGCTGGCTGCTGCTGGCACTGCTGGTCTTGGCGATTTCAGCATGGCTTGGGGCGCAATGAAAAAAACTGGCAAAAAAGGAATTTGGGGACGGGAGATGTAGCTGTGGAGCTCGAATAAACATGAAACATCGAAGAAAACAGGGGGTAGCAGAATCTTTTGGCGAGCTTAGAAGTGGATGGTTGTCATGTAAAATGATAAAACATCATGTCGACAAAACAATGCCAAACATGATAAACGATGCCACACATCCCTTTTACACCCAGAATCATCGATTTCAGGCATTCTGAATTCTTGATATCATTATTGCATGTTGACAGTTTTCTTGGAGAATCCGATGCCTGATCAAACATGAATGTTGAAATCGAGTACAGTATCGCGATGAAATCCATCCACATATGACTTGGGGAATTCCTGGGATAATTGCAGCGACGTTTTTGTAGATGATGGAAACCAATTCATAGTTTTTCGCACGAATTGTTGGTTGCTCAAGTGAGTTAGCCGCGTGGTTTTCAGTTTTATGACAGTGGTATGGGCCAAAACAACGGAAATTGAAAGTTACCCTCTGGTGGACGAACATAGCAATGGAAAATCACCATTTTAATGGGACATTCACTTATATTTGGCCCATTTTCCATAGCTATGTTAAATTACCAAAGAGTATTTTGAGGGTCGGAACAGGTGCCCTTTTTTTTGGCCAGGCCCTCCGAGAAAACTCACGCCTCTTCACACTTCACACGGAGCTGCACCTTGGAGTGGAACATCGTCAACTGCTGGGAGAACTCGGTGTGGTTTGTTTTTCTCCAACGTTTGTAACAAACGTTTTATGATATTGTCACATTGTCCAATGTGTAGCAGTATCATTGTGACACATATGTGACACATGTATCATTGTCATACATATCTATAGTTCACATCGGTTTATTTGATGTGGAATCATATCCATTGACAAAAAAAAATATATACACTGTATATCATCCAAGGTTGTGGGAGGTTAGCTATGTCATGTGCCATGCGGTATTGCCACCAGCAAAATGGACAAAGGGGAAATCATCGGAAAATACATGAACATCAATTTCTGCAATAAGTATCAACTCAAATCATCGGCAGGGATGATATATATATATATTTATATGTATACATTCATTTCATGGACATACCTCAACATTTTTAGCGATCAAGTTGACTTTTTTCCCGGTGGAACCGTAAAGCTGATGGCCCTCAGTTCAATAGTGGTCAATCAGATGACAAAAATCAACTGATCTATGGGGGGTTCCTAAGTCATGGTACCCCCCTTGTATCATCCAGTCATCATGGATGACCATGACTTAGTATAGGTTTACCCATGGTGACGACTGGGGATCTCTGCTCAGGATTCATTTCTTCCAGGTGCTTAACGAGAAATTTGCAGATCACGAGTTGCGACAGCTGTACGACAAGGCTGCTAGAGCCCTGCCAAAGAAATCAGCTGGAAATCCTTGGGCGATTTGTTTTCTGGATGGGAGGTGGAAAGCCGCGCGTGATGTCGATCTCCATGTTTTTGTTTGAACAACTATATATTAGACCTACTCATAGTTGGGAAGAAAAACATCACTGACCCTGTTTATTTTTGGATGTGTCCTATCAAATTTGGTGGCCGTTTCAGCAACCAAATTCTTGATTGGACCATTTTTTGCGGTCACTTTCACTCCCTAATTTTAAGATGCAACCCAAATGGCCTTATTTAATCATTTTAATTTAAGTTTGGAATGCATCATAAATTCCGGACCAAAAGTATTGGGATCCATGTTATGTTTCATGTTATTTCAACTTAGGGGCCTTTAGGTGTAAGTGGCCCTCAAGGGCCCTTAGGCCACCTCCGAGGTGAGTGGGTCAAATGGCCCAACTTCGTCGGTAGGGCGGATGAGGAGATCCATACGTGGCAAGGTGCAGCTGCCAACCTGTCCCATGTTTTGATTGTTGGTTTTACCATGTTAGATTATGTTATATGGGTTATATATTGGTTATAATCCCACCCCCTATATGAAATTATATGAATATAATATTAAACATCCCCTTAGAAAGCATGGTTCAGAAACGCGAATCTCTACATAATTGGGACCATTTAGGGATACTTAGCGGGTGTTTTTCATATAGGGAGGGGATGGGATGATAATTTTGTTTATTTAGTGCATCCATTATGTCATAGGTTAAGTTTCATTGTGTTTTGGAGTTTCTGCCGAGCTCGGAGTACTATCTTGGTCGGATGGTTTCCCCATTGCTTCATGGGCTTGGAAGCTGAGGCTCTACTCTCAACCAAGATGGTCATCTCGATGATTCAAGGGAAAATCTGCATCTCATCAAATCGTTCGGGGTTTCCTGCAAATTTGCCTTTAAACAGCCCTTTCAAACATATTCAAACCCTAACGTTGATATCACTGGTATCCATTTCGCCATAGCCGCCATAGCCAGTGGCAGAACTTCACTAGAACCCCCTTCCGGCTCAAAATCAGGATGGTGCCCCCATTCCCTGGGCGCGGGAACCACGTATGGAATGAGTATGGAAAAAAAGATGTTATTGAATGAAGCATTAGACATTGAGATATCCCCCATGTTTCCCACCTGGTGCTTTCACATATACAAATATAGGTTTTACTTGAATAATACTAGAACGAAATCACCTTTTGAATCAGTTTAAATATACAAAATAAATAAATACATACATACATACATACACACACGCATATATATATATAATTATATATATATATACATATATATATGCATATATATATATATGCATATATATATACACATCTAGCTAGCTAGCTACATCCATCCGTACGTACGTACATGCATTGCATGGCATTCCATTCCATTCCATTCCATGCCATTCCATTACATACTAGACTATACTGGACCATACTAGACCATACTATACTGTAGATTTGAAAATCTCGAGGTTGGCATCCACTGGAAATCTCCCCCCCCCCCGCGGCACCCCGGAGGCCGTTTGGGGGCGCTCTTCCGGCCCGGCCGTTGCCAGGAGCGCGTGCGGAACTTCGGCGCCGGCGCCTATGGGGCGGCCGCGCTGGCGCAGAGCTCAGGTCACCCAAGGGGGGAGAGATGGAGGGGAAAATCACCATTTTTAATAGGAACATCACCATTTTTAATGGGAACATCACCATTTTTCATATAGGTAAATCACCATTTGTAATAGGTAAATCAACTTTGGATGGGCCAAATTTAATAGCTATGTTCAATTATTAGAGGTTTATGGATTTAAGAATTTTATGCCACTAATTCGCACCAACAAACGGCCAGGTAACTACTAATTTGAGGACTTATTCATTGATTATTAACTGTTATTATTATCCAACAATCACTCAAGTAATGATGGGTAGTTTAATCCTTTTGTTTTTTTTGGCGACCAATGGAACATAACACCATTACCGGCAAAAGATTATTCTGTGTACTGTCAAAGACTGACCATGATATGGAGGTTTCCCAAGTCATGAAATTTCCACCAAAAACACCCCAAAAAACTATCAAATCATCCAAGTGACTACTGACCATTGACTTAGTATTGAAAGCTATGGTGACTTGGGGATCCCCCTTGGCCGCAAGGATTTCGTAACATTGGTAACTTTATAGGGGCATACTTAGGGACTCTCATAGCCATGGACACTTTCTAGGGACTTGGACCATTGGGACACTCGGATCATCTCGGATCTAGGGCCTAGGGACTTTACCCATGGCCAATGTGGGATCTTGATGGGATTTGGAAAAACATCGTTTGCAGTAGGTCATACACAAACAGGCCATTTTCCATGGCTATGCGGCTATGTTACAGAAACAAATGAAGCTAAATCATGGTAAATCCTTTTCTATAGCCACCATTAAATCGCTGATACTTTCGATTTGTTCCGAAGTTTTGATGTATGTGGAGTTTATGACATGCAGATGTTTTTTAGGGTTGAAACCACCAGCCAGATCGGGATGTACCCAACAACAACATGCAATTTGCTGAGCAAAAAAAAACACATTTCTTTGGTGTGTTTGCATCGTATTCGCCTAACAAAAATCACCTATCCTCCGGCAATCATTCACGGGAATGAGAACCGGACAACGATCTCTGAATAGGAGATTCTCCATTGCCATTACTAGAGGCCGTGTAGACTTGTTTTTAATAAATTAGTCGATTATTGGAACTGAATGAATCATAGCAGCTGCATGCAGCATGGATGGATTGTTTCCATTTTCTTTAGATTTTTTTTTCCGGGTTTAGTGACAGATCCCCATTTTCCAGACCTTTCAATCAACCGAGACCATGACTCGCCACAGGTTTGATCCCAGAAATCCCTCCACTGATCGATTGAGGACGGAGGGACGGGACGGAGGGAGATTCCTGGGGGTTAAAAAAAATGGCGTTGCTGCATAGCATGTTTTTTCGTGTCAAACCATGTGTGAATGGGTGATGTTCCATTGTCATATTTTTTTAATATAGATATCTATCTATTAGATACTATATATTTATTTATTTATAATGTTAGATTGTCAGAGGGTATGACAGGTATGATCGTTCCCTAACGATCATGGATGCTGGAGTGAATTCCAGCACCACTAGACGCCCCAATGCAAAAAAAACTTGGATCATCAGCCCTTTAACGAATGTACTGTGTGCAACATTGTGCAAGCTATTTTTTTGTGACGATTGTTAGGGTGTTCCCGAACTTCAGATGAGATGATGAGTGAGCGTCCTTCCCCACACATTTTAAGGTCTTCCTATGCAATGATCACATATTATCACCTGATGCCATCAGGCGAACGTGTGTACGTGAGGAATCGTGAGGATGATCCAGTGACACCCGTGGCATCCATACATTTGGGCCTAAAGGGCCCGAGTGCTGGCTGTGGCACATGGAATTGCACCAGGCATTTCTGGGAGAATTTGCGCAGGATTTTTTATGCAGGAAATTGTTTGTTTTTTTGTTGTTCCCTCCTCCTTTTCCAACATCAACAACATCTACATACTGTAAAAAGGGTTTCAAGATGCAAAATCATGCAAAAGATATCAGGTTGGTGCCATGTCGGGCATGGAATCCTGATTTTGCTCCGTGATTGGAAAATGGGATTTGCATGACATCCCCAGATACTGGATCTCTGAACATCGAAACTATGTGATTGGTACTGTGCCATCAAAATCCATGGCTGAGGTTGGCAGGAAAACTAAGAACCCAGAGCCTTGATCCTAGGGGCCCACATTTTTTCCAGACTAGTGCGTACCCGCACACGTTTGTACCCAGACATTTGCGTTTGCTTGATCCTGTTTCTTGATGCTCTTCTGGCAAAGCCAGCCGGTCAGAAATGCCAGCCGGTGCATTCAGCAAAGTTCGTGCTGCAGACATAGAGAGACAAAATCAGAAGATGCTGTGTTTGCTAGATCCTCAGCAACGAGAATGATATCGATGAGCCAATTGTTTTGCGTTTTTTCTCAAACTATAGATAGTGATCAGTGATAAAGTCAAGATACCTTCAATTCAATGCTGGTCCCGTAATGCATGCAGTAACATCGCATGATACCTCCCCAAAAAGATGGACATGTAATTTGATACCACCACCACCACCACCACCACCAATGACCAATGACAATGTCTAGATACGTCACGTTTGGGGATCTCTGTGTTGACTGAATCCTTATTTTGACGGTAAGCCCTTTTGGTGCAGAGGCAGAGCCCTGTGTAGAGTAATTAAACAGAACGGTCTTGATCAAGGTATGCATGTAGGCCGAAAGGTTTGCCAAGACTCCGCTCATTCTGCACAACAGACCTGCACGAGAAACTTCATATGGTTTGCCATTTGAATGGAACTTGCAAACCTTAAAACCTGCAATTCCCATGAGAACCCCCTGAAAAAATACAGTATCACAACCCGTGTCCACTGCACACATGTTTTCATATTACTCTAGATTTGAGGCATGCCAGCAGCCAGGTTGCGACTCCCTGGGCTCCAATATCGCAAAGGCGATTCTCTTCAGGCCTGCTGTTAAAACAGGGTTAAACTGGAAACCATGGTTTAAATGTAGGGATTTCCTGTGGGTTTCCCTTCGTCCACTTCAGAGATATGACAGTCAATGGTCAAGGTGGGCGTTGGGTAAAGTACTTGATAAAGGCAGCACCAAAAACTACTTGCGGGGCGTACTCTGGCACAGCCCCACACTTGTATAATTAGCAGGAGCGTGTCGATCTGGTGTTGACATTGTAGATGTAACCGGAAGACCCCTGTGAAAATTTGAAGGCAAAGTCCCAGCTGGCTTTTCTGACGTGCATGCTTTGACCGGGGTCCAAGAAAAGTTGGATAATCAACCAAGAGGATCACGCAAGCCCACTGTGCGTGACACTGTTGCTGCGCAGGTTTGGAGTGATTCTCAGGGAGCCTGGATGGATGCAGTTGTTGAGGAGCTGCGGAGCTGCGATCGAAAAATGTGCCCTTTTTTACTCCAAAGAAATTGGTCAAAGTACCCTCTGGTAAACTAACATATCTACTTGTATGGAAAATGGCCATTTATAGTGAGTTTTCCCATGAAACATGGTGATTTTCCATAGTTATGTTAGTTTACCAGAGGGTGTGTCAAAGTACCAACTTGGTCGTGACTGAAGAAGTTCTTAATAGCCGTGCACAAAAAATGCTGGCGCACATACTTGAAATGTGATGTAGATAGCCGGCTTCAATGGATGTTTACCCGGTAAGAGCCTTGAGCTTGATCTGAATTATCCACCTGAAACTAGGCTGATGAGCTATGGGTCAACAGACAACACTCCGATATAGGGCCATGGCAAATTACCCCAGCCACTCTCTAGTCGATTCCGTCGTTTTTTCATTTGTTGTGCCAGACTTTCAGCCCACACTTTTGGAATGCAAAAGCAAACATGCATAAAATTGATTAAAATTGATTAAAATTGCATAAGCGCATATTCTATTTACATCATTCATCACATTCTATTACATTCTATTACATTCTATCTACATCATTCATGACATAAGTACATCTAGTAAGTATTATATATTTATAGCATTTTATAGCGATATGTCCCATCCCCCAATGAACATAGACCCAATAATAGGCGGTTGCTTCAGTTGGTTCCGAGAAGACTTTCCCACGAAAATGTCGGGCATCGCCTCAGGAGGCGTACCTTGTGGACACCAAGGGACGTGGTTTCACCATTCCGGTGGGGATGGGGCTGGGGCTGGGGCCCGGGCTGGGAAAATCCTATTAAAATGGGGCCCAAAATGGATGGTTTATAAGTTTATAATGGAAAATCCTATTAAAATGGATGATTTGGAGCGGAAACCCCATTTTAGGAAACCTCCAAATCACATGGTTTTAAGAAATGTCAATCGTGTTTTATAGGGCCGGAAAGAATTTCAGTAATAAATTATAGTTTTGTAGGACTAAACAATGTCCAAAAAACATGTCTTAGGTGGGTTCAATCCTGTCTTTGGAGAACCTCTGGCAATGAAATGAACGAACGTGTCCATATTATACATTATATATATACATATATATATATACATTATATATACTTTATATATACATTCTGAATCATTATGAATCATTATGAATCATTATGATTGATGTATGATTATGTAAGGACCACTGGCGGATAGATCTTCGAGTCTTGGTGACGTCCTGCCAGGCTGGATCTTTGCTGGTGCGCTCGAGCATTGGTTGGCAACTCAGCCCATGGTGACCCATGGTGATGTGGAGGTTGCCTTTCTCCTGTGGCTAAGTCAGAAGTCTGGAAGAGGATTTCCACTTGCACCATCTTCCATAGGTCCTACCATAGGTCGCTATGTTTTCTTGGGATTGGACAGTTTCGGTCTTCGGTGGCATCTTTCCACAAGGCCAGGATATGGAATAGCGATGCCCCTGAGGAACCTCCAAGTGGGTCATGCCAGATCAGATTGGCAAGATCTTGCGCCCGTTTGGCACGTCAGTGAGACAGGGCTTGGGAATTGACCAAATGGATAGGCCATGGACCATTACCAGGACCCTCACTTTGGAAGGCAAATCTGTTGATATTTGGTATCTGCTGTATTTCTTCAATAAAGATGATCGATACACGAACCGTTAGCCAATGTATTTATATTATATCTACATAAGATATCTATATAGATATTATATCCCCTGCCAACGACATGGATCATCGACGACCTTTTCTTGGATTTTATTCCATTCTTGGGCTGTATCACCTCCCCCATCTCTCATTCCCCAAGAGCTGCAGGTCTGAGGCCCCTTCAGCCGACAGTTTCGAAAGAGGAGAGAAGATCCACGTCTGGAGCGAGAGCCGCCAAGAATGGCTCCTAGGCCACGCGGGAGCACAGGGGAGCACAGGGGAGCACAGGGGAGCACAGGGGACATAGATCCTTGGGCATTGAAGACTTGATTTGGAGAGTTGGATGAGACCTCAGTGAATGGTAGAGCTGATGGGATATGAATCCTTGTTCTTCCACTATCAGTTAACTGGTGTCGTGCTGGCCTCTTTTTAATGCAGGCTGTCGCTCAGCCAGCTGGGGGCTAGGGATCTGATCCCACATGATCCCACATGATCCCACATAGAAACCCCATGAGGATTCAAGAGCCCCAGGCATTGAAACCACAGGGTTCCAGAAATTGCTGGAGGGTCGTGGACAGCTGCTCAGTGATCTCAGTGTCAGGTGTCGTTCAAGAGATCTTTTTGACCGACACGAAGACTGAGGGCTTTGAAGCTGAGATCGCATCAAGCATGGTCCTGATTTGATATGATTTGATGCCAGATGATGCTAGTAGACTTTGGTATTCTAGCCTTGCAATGCCTTGCAGATGATTTTTTCCCGTTACATAAATTACATGGATTACATGGATGATTCCTAGTAGGATATCGGGATTTCTCCTTGCAAGTAAGAATAAGTAGATTTCTGGGGGTATCGCTAGTGGCTTTGCGACTTCTTTGTTCTCTTCAAAAATAATGCAGCCATGCATTGGTAGATTGGAGTCTCCACTCCGAAGAAGCATCAGGAAAATTCACAGGCACATGCACACACACACACACACCCCTTTCCACAGCAAAGACATGGTAAAGCCCTGGAATCAAGCCGTCAAGCCATATCAAGCCCCTGTTTTGTTGGCAGCTTTTGACTCACACAGATAGCGTTCCAAGCTTGGTATCCTCACTGAGGACGTCCCTGCAGGCAGCCTGAAGGTGCTGAGACGAAATCAGTGCCATTCGCATGCCTCGATATGCCTTTTGGAGATATCCAACAATCTACACAGCGGAATTTTTTTTTTGAGGTAAACACAAAGGCAAGAAGAAAGGAAACACCTTCCGAATGTTCCTGTTTGTTTCGGGGCTCATGAGGGAATAGCTGGCCTCTGCAGGTGCTATCGCAGACGGGTGTGTGTGGAGCTCATACGCTCTGGTTTGCTGGAGCATTGGGGCCCTACCCTTTGGTAAATTAGCATGGTATATAGCACCCCCAAGAAACATAAGAAACAGATGCCGAAAAGGCGAACCTGGAAATGATGGTGGAAACAAATCATCTAAATACTGTCCTGAAAGCACTGTTCTATACTGTTCTATTTTTTGGGGCTTGCTATAGTCATTCTTATACTTGTCATATCCAATGGAGGAATTCTTGAGTACAAGTAGGGATTTCCAGCCATAGTTTGTCATTGGCTACTAGAGGGTGCCATATCTATTCTATAATATGGCGAGTGACTCTCTGTTTGGAGGCTAGTCAGTGAAATTAGGGTCAGAAAATTGGAGTTGGTTCAGAACATGTACATATATATATAATTATCATATAATTATTGTAGTCATGACCATATCTATTTAACATGGCCTAAAAGAAGAGAACCGCCAAATTTAAAGTTTAGGGCCCATGATTGCCCCCAAGGAAGTGGATTCTGCCAGCAGATCGGCAGCGAATGGTTTGCAAGGCCCGGTGACAAGTGGACATGGGCAGCAATTCCAATCCGAAAAACCAGGGAAATCCTGAAATGTTGTGGTTCAACATGGTTTAACATGACTTAACTTTAGTATCTTAACTGCGAAAATTGAGGATCTAACTAGTCTAACCATCCAACATTACTAGTAGCTGAGTCGACCTTGGTGAAGAGTAGTTGTTCTTTCTGCAGATGTAATCTGTTGATGAAATGGGGATTGCAGACAGGTTTAAGTTTTGGCAAGTAGGATTGGCCGTGGTATGATTGGGGCTTTCCACTCAAATTTCCCACCATGAAATTTGGCTCCCTGATGTGATAGCATTTCGCTGGGTGCTCATTGGATTTCATTGTTGGGCCCAAGGGCTTTTATAACATGTTATAACATATTTTTTGGACGCACTGAAGCCGCCAACCACTTCTATAAGATTCTGCTTGGAGGCTCAAAGTACCCAGTACCCATCGAAGTGGGTATTTTACCCTATACTTTCATGGTTTCCAACAGTAAAAATCAGGTGTGAAACATAAATAAACGTAATATGTTCCCAGACCTGGTAAGGGAACCATGGAAGACTCCCACTTTTTGGGGCAAAACAAAGATGGTTTCTGCATGATTCTGGTGAAGGACACCTCCCCCGACTCCCCAGACGTTTTCCAAGGTGCAGGCGCCCAGTGAGCTGGACTTGAAGGCCATGCTGAAAGCTGCTCTGTTCGGAGGGCCCAGTGCTACGGTAAGAGATCGAAGCGCAACATTCGAACATGCCAAGTATGCCAAACATTTATCTTCATTTTCTTTGTGCATGATCTTTGGCAGCTTGAAAGCTCGGAAATCTTCGGAACGAAGATGTGTTTCAGAAAGTGTTTCCTGTGGTGCTTCTGGAACCACAACGATCCCCCGCAGCCACTTCAAACCTTCCCGGCTGCTGTGGGATGGCAAGCCCAGCCCAAGGCGTGAGGGTGGAAGGAATTCAGGGCTGATGCTGGGCATGGGGCAAGGATGCTTTCTTTAGAGTACCAGTTTTAGTGTCAGATGGGCGATGACTTTTTGTGGGGTGACCCTGCTAATTTGGGGGGGGAACCACAGCTTAGCATCATTCAAGCATATATAGATATATTTAGTTGAGTTTCTCCAATGGTTGATGGACACTTACTTATAATCCGACTTGTTTGATTTTTTTTTTGCATGGGTCAAAAAGGCCCTTCTGACAGCAGATTGGGCATGTTTCACGTGAAGAGTGACAGGCAGGGTCAAAAAATGTCAGGCCTGTAATCTTTGGATATGATTGCTATCAATCATCCGATGTTTGTAAGCTACCCAATGGCTTCGCCCGTCCCCAAATGGTAAGAAGACATCATCCCAAAATTGTTTCAAATTATATGTTTGAATAATCAGTTCACCCTAATACTAAACGCCTCCCTCAAATAATAAACACCTGGTTTAGTGACAGGGGGAAGGGAATATTGAACATTTGTCATCAGGAAGCTGAGGCGTGAACCCACACTTTCCTACGATATCCTGCATGCCATGTTGGGCAATTTCATTCAGATGTCGCTGATTCTAGGACTGTAGCTACAAACTCCTGGAAATCAAATACGGTGTGCTGACAATGCCCCGGAGATCAGTTGGTCATTATGTGCGGTTAATTAGCTATGCTATATGCTATGTTGTTTACTGGAGGGCGCGTTGTTATGTTGCGGATATATCTCTATCTCTACCTCTACCTCTATCTCCATCTCTATCTCTATCTCTATCTCTATCTCCATCTATCCATCTATCCATCTATCCATCTATCCATCTATCCATCTAGCCATCTATCTATCCATCCATCTATCCATCCATCCATCCATCCATCTATCTATCTATCTATCCATCCAGATAGCCAAACATGCGCTAGAATGCTCATGGCTGCTGAACATTGCGTTTCTTCGAATCTGCTGAACACAGCTCCATTTTTAGCAAAAATGATTAGACTCAAAAAGTAAAATGTCTAATTTGCGGAACATATTATATATTAATTTCGAAGTATGTTATATAAGTGCAAGGCATTTCCCAACATGAACCCCTGGATTTTTATTAAGGCTTCCCAAACGCAATGCCTTTTGCTGGTGTTGCCTTTTTGGAACTTTGATCCATTTGAAATCTTGCTAGCGCCCACAGGCTCATTAATGGAACCTTTAAAAACTTTATCAAATTACAAAAGCACCCCTTTCCCAGAGTAAACCTTATTGGTTCTGGCAATGTTGGAAAACATTGGGTCATTACATGACCATTTTTCTATTTAGATTTGGGGGTACAAACCTTGCTACCCCCCCCCAGTGATTTCTGAGTAACGTGCCACCGTGTTTTTCAGGTTTTGGCATCATGACTCCGAAGCGCAAGGCAGTGCTCCTGCAGCAGTTCAGGTTTATTTTGGTCTCTAAATTGAGATTCCGCAACGGGGATTCCACAACCAATCCAGTGAAGGATGATTCCACGGTTTGTCCCAACGGTGTTTATAAAAGGCTCTGAGCAATCAATAAGCACGTCAGTTTACAACCACAAACGGCAAGCTGGAATCTACTGGGCTTTGTTTGGATATGTCACAGCTTCATTGGTAGCTTCGGGGATAATCCTGTACCAATTGTACGTACCAGAAGAGCTACAATCAATATGCAATCAATCAGGCTTTGGTTTGTCTACGCGTGGCTTCCAGCAAGCCCTTCTTATTTGGGGAAGTAATACCAGAATTCGACATTCACAAGAAGAAAAGCAATGTGATATTTGATATTTAAGTATATTGTATTTCGAGATATTTAGGTGATCCTGGTTGGAAAAAACCATAGTTTCCCTCATTTTCCCCCTCAACTTCCAACTGATCTGGCAGATTTTCTTGGGCACAGGCCAAACGGATGCTGAGGCGCGCCGCGGAGCAAGGTCCAAAGCCAAGTCCAAGCCACAGAAAAACTCCCAAGCAGATGGCGAAGCAACAGGACGCGGGGCGGCGTTTCGGGCGTTTCGATCGACAGAAACCAACAGGATATCGTTTCGATGGTTAGGGGGAACTAGCCTCTGGTAAACTAACATAGCTATTGAAAATGGCCATTTATAGTGGATTTACCCATTAAAAATGGTGATTTTCCATAGTTATGTTAGTTTACCAGAGGGTAGCCCAGGTTAGTGGATGTGTTTTATCTTTCTTTTCAAATGTCCTTGTTCATCCAGATGTCCAAATATCCCACTTGTTGGGTGATTAACAAAGGGTCCCCCCATGAAAAGCAACCTTTATTGGTAGATGATAGGAAATAGTATACCAGCCCGGATTTCGTTTTTCCTACAAAGACAATTTTGATAGTAACATCATAATCCCGTCCCCTAATTTTCAGATTTACTAAATACCACCCCAATCCAGAGATCCAGCACGAAAATTAAGGCTTGTACAGGGATATTAATGATTAATGTTGGCGGGAAACGATTAATTGGATACGAAACCTATGCTGTGACCTATTTCGGCCCAATAATAACGATCATGATTGCTGGTTTACATGTGCTGTTGGTTTGAATTTCAAAATTATGTGATATACATTGAAGACTAAGATATTTTTCGATGATCATATGCTGTGGTAAGCCCGATCATGAACCTGAAATTTGAGATGCCTTACAAAACCCATTTCTGGTAAAATGTGGCATTGTTTGTACTTGGATTTTAAGATGTTGCTGGGATAATGCCTAGTTGGGGATTTTGGGTATTTAATGTTTTCCACATACATTGCTGGGGATCAAACAAGCAGAAATAATATTGTGGTGTGCAGTACTCTGTGGCAACAAAATCATTTGAATCATTTGAAGGTTTTGTGGCTGGTTACAGCGTATAGTATGCCACAAAAATACAAAGACATTACCGTAGGACCTATATTTTTCAACAGTTTCGATTGCTGAAACTGTTTATCCCTGCACTGCAGAAAACATTGGAGAGATTAGACCGGTCTCCATTCACAGGCCATGGAACATTTACCCATTTACCCACATGATGATGATTTAGCTAACACAGGAGCTTTCATCCTCAATGAGGCGCAGAGGCTGCGGATGGATCCGCAGCACGTGGCCCAAGCGGTTCAACTGCTGGAGGACATCGCAATGTGCTGCTGGTTTTTGGAGGGAGATGCATTGGAAATGCATAGTTTGGTATAAAGAAATTCATTTAGGTATAGTGATTTAAAGATATTCAAGATCTGTTAAGTGTTAAACCTCTAAGAGATAGAACTGAACACACACACACATTTTGAGGTTTGGAAGATATTTTTCTGACTGGCATTTGGATGTATTTTTTGTGGTTCCAGGATATGATGTGATCCATCCGTTGATGGCCAAATTACTGGGGGCCATTGAGGCACCATGGTGGGTGGTGCAGCCATCTACAAGCTGCGTGTAGCACCATGTGAAACCTGCTGCATCCAGCTCGTATCATATTTGCTCGCGAAGTAAGAAGATGTTGACGCCAGACCCACTGGAACCCAGGAATATCTATATCTTAATACACAGTGCAGCATCGTCTTCTTTAAATTTGCTCACATCCGCTCAATGTTTGCTCTGCAAATGATAGTTTGTGTTTCTTTTTAGTGGATGGGGTACGGTACAATGTGAGGCCCCCGTTCGATAGCGTTCAGTTGGTGCACATAACTCCAATGTCACTATGGGGCTAAGTTGGTTTATAACTCCAATAACTATGGTCTATGGTATTTATAACGAACTAGTTACTGGGGCTTTTGTTAAACCAGTGGTTCATGCTTGGTGGGGCCGGTGGGGCTACCCTGAATTGCTGATCGAATCATGGTTGATTTTCCTGAGATTTGCAGGTCTGGTTTTTACGTAAAAATCCTTCCCTGTTTGAACTTTTTTCAGCCCCAACACACTGAACGATTTTGTAGATGTTGTATAATTTTGGAGTATAACAAGCATGTGATTTTGCTAATTGAATGCCCTATTACTATGGATCCAATTTGTTTCTTCCTTAGGAGCTACTTGACTTAACCCCCTAAATCACAGTCATACGACTGCCGCCGCAGATCGCCGCAGGAAGACATGGCCGTGCCCTTCATCGCCACATATCGCAAAGAGGTTACAGGCCAGATGACCACAGAGCAGTTGACTGAGCTCGACAGGAGCGGAATTTTCGATGAATTTTCATGAATTTTCGACGGCATGCCATCACCAATGACTTACAATGTTACCTTTTTATGGGTATAAACCATCGATCCATATGGGTGATTATGATGACATTGCTATCATTGCTTTATCAACTTTGTGGTTGGCTTTGGGTACACCTTAATATACCTTGGTGAAGGGTAGATCCATGAAAGTGTTTTCTCATTTTTGAGTTTCATTGATTCAGTGAAGGGTACGGTAGATCAATATTAGCCTTGTCTCTCCAGTAATTTTGCGTTTGTTTTGAATTATTTCGCCATGAGCAATGATAGATCGAATGAAAAAGAAAGACCCAACATCTTTTGCTATATGTTTTTCATCGGTGAATGAATGTGAATGAATAGAAGTGTGAGTAATGTGGGAAAATATGGACAAATAATATCAAATAATGCCATGTGTCTATAAGTACTACGTACGAGCCACTCTAGGAGGGTAAGCCACTCTTGCCGTGCTGGCTACTTAGCTGGGTATAGAATCCCGCTCACAAACCAACCTGGAAGTTGAAAACACCATTGTTCATCGTCCATTTTCCATAGCGCAAATAGAGAACTTGGAGATACCATTGAACAAATAAGGAGGATGCCCACGTTTCACCGGTGTTCCAGTGATTTTCATAAATGTTCCAAACTTCCAGGTGGGTTCATTAAGAGCTCCAGGAGACTTCGCACACATCGCATTGTGGAGGAGAAGCGTTGGTCACTGATCATTCGATGGCGGCACAATGGCCGGACATGGTGGGTTAAGCATCACTTCCTGGTTATTTTATTTATATAATCCATGGGGATAGTGAATGAACCCCACTGTGTTTAGTAGCATCCTAGATGATATGTAGGTGTTTGAATATGAAGTGTTTTGATGTTGGACAAGTGCCAAGATATGCAGGGTTTGGATCTTAAAATTGCAAGGATGCGCCATTGATTCTTGGAGAGCTTAGACCCAAGCTGCTAATGAACCGTTCTGTATCAGGTCCACATACTGGAAGGGTCATAGCTAGCTGTAGCCATGTTTTATTTTTTGGCGATTATATGTGTATATATATATATTATAGGTAGATGGATGGATGGATGGATCGATAGATAGAAAGATAGATAGATAGACAGACAGATAGATAGATAGATAGTTGTGTTCGCATGATTTCATATCCCCATGTTCTCCCCACTTTTCACCAAACAAAACCCTACGATAATCCCATGATTGTAACCCCTCTTAGCCAATGATGGTAGTAGTCCCCAGCTTCACTGAGGCTGTTGGCCCTGGAGTGGCGGCAGAATGGGGCACTCACTTCGGAACTGGAAGAGAGTTTACGCCTGTGCTACTTGGAAGTCAGTGGTCACCATGGTCTACTGGTGGCTTCAGACAGTTTTAGATATTTTACCCTCTGGTAATTTAACATAGCTATTGAAAATGGCTATTTATAGTGAGTTTTCCCATTAAAGATGGTGATTTTCCATAGTTTTTTGTATGTTTACCAGAGGGTATATACTGTGACTCCATCAGATGATTTGTGATGGTCGTCCTTGTTTTCGGGGGACCATGCTCTTAACACAACGCCTTGGCTCGCCATTGTGGTCGCCTCTTGTGGATTGATGACCCCGGTTTTGGGACTGGCACCCAAAATATTTCCCTACGTACTCAGGGGCTGTGAACATCACTGTTTGATACTGGAACTGCTGGTTGCATAGTGGCATAAGATGGCATAAGAGCGGCCAACCCACCATGAGAGCAGTTCGCTTTGCATATCCCAAAAGCAGACTTTTTGTTGGTGCCTTTTTAAGGATGACTTCAAGTAGACATCCAGCATTTTTGGAATTGGGTGCAGGGCAATATTGCTTGAGCCTGGTGAGCAGTGCTTAGAATCGCTGGTTATGGTAGTTGTTTTGACGGCACTAATGTTTTGTATATCATTGTATAATCTCAACACACATACACAATTACTGATTCCGTGATGAACCTGTAAGACGTATATCGTGCAAAATTATAACATGCATGCATACTGTATATTTTTCATAGTTTTTCCCTTCCTTATTTTGCTCTCGAAGCCGGTTCCCAGCACTGGGTCAGGTGACAGCTTGCAGGATCTTGAGGACCTTCACGCTTCGGCCCAGCGGCAGCTTGCGCTGAGTCGCGCGCAGCTGGGGCCGCTTCAGGGCGCTGAGGCGGTGATGGAAAGCTGGGTGCCAGCAAAAGATCTGGATTTACCCATGAAAATGGAGGAAACTTGGGGATTTCACTAGCATAAATATGGAGATTTGGGGTTATGAACATGAATTTGTTGATAAATAGCATGGGTACAGTATATTGAATGGAAACCAAGAGTATGGGATGCAGGAAGGGGATTTCTGCAAAAATCGATGTTCAGGCAAGAGGGAAGATAGGTTTAAGCATGTTTAAGCCATGGAAATTGGATTTATATAATGTAATATGATTTAATAATGAATTTAATCCACAAAAATTGTGATTTGATCTGAGATAGCCAAGTTTTCATCTATCAGAATAATTTTAGCTGTTAAAAACAGGTGCATATTAAATAAAACAACATATTTTATGTGTGAATCACTCATGAAGAGGCCCCCATACAATAGCCAAATTGCTTGATTCATCAGGCTAACGATTGGATTTATGGTGCGCACATCTACAGTGGGGTTCCAAACCAACTTCTAACTTGGGGCCCCTTCCTGTGAGAGGTTGTGGCTTTGCTTTCCTGGAGCATTGGAATTTTGCTGTGAAAATGCCTGATTTCTAGACATGCTTGCTGCAAACCTGGTGATGTCGCATCACTTTTGCTGCAAATAATGAAGTTTTGAACGATTCTGAGTAAGTTGTAACAAAATCGAACTATTTGCAAAGCCATTTGCAAACCAGTGGTACTTGATTGACACTGATATTCGACATGGGGCCCTGGTGTATGGAAAGTTCAGAGCATATGGGGGCCTCCACAGGCCACAGCAGAGTTCCTGATGTCGATGATGGAAGAGGTGCTACCCTCTGGTTATTTAACATAGATGGAAAATTGCCCATTGATATATAGATGATTTTCCCAGCTATAAACCTCCATTTATAAGAGATTTTCCATGGCTATGTTAGTCATAACCAGATGGTAAGTTTCGGGGATTGCCTCGGCTGATCAACCAGATCTGGTGGAGAAGTGCCACGAAGAACAGATGTGCCATGGTCAAAGCATGGTTTATTTTGACACCAAAGGGGGATAATTAGTCACCATTGATCGGGGTTGACGGTTGACATACCATATCCATTTTGAGGAATCCCATAACCATGATGGGATGACGGCACCACAAAAAAAAAACATCATATAACATCATATAACATGTTGTGACCACAGGACATGCTGCACAATTACAGGCACCCAAGGAAGGTGTACATTTTTATCCAGGGGATGTCCCCCCGCACGAAAACCATGGACTTGGAGGATCTTGGAGGTACCCCTCGGTAGCGTATGTTCAAACGAACATGGAAACTGGTTGGTTTGGAACCATTTGGAACCAAGAAAATTTTGCCCATGACTTTCCAGAGACAGTTGGGAATGAATTTCATCATATTTCCTCATCCCAAGTGACTTTAACTCACTCACTCCATGATTTTTCAGAGGGCTAGGCTAAAAACCACCAACCAGATAAATATATATATATATATATGGAAAATCACCATTGTTAACCATGGTAGTTATGGTGTAAATCAACTAGCTACAGGTAGTAACATACCAATAAATCACCATTGTAGCTATGGTGTAAATCAACTATTTCTAATACTGGGCCTTATTTTTCTCAACCACCAAGCGCAGTTGCCACCGAGGTGGATCCGGATCCATTGGATGCATTGGATCCACAGGATCCACCTTCCTCCAACAAGGCCCGCAATCTGTGGTGTCAACACGAAACCATGTGGCCATGTGGGGATTATATATACTATATACCATATCATATCCATATCCATTTACATGATAATATTATTGGATAATATTGAGGTTTATGGCATTGGGATTAGCACTTTGCTAAACTTCGCTGCTGGAAGTGGACGTGCTTGCTGGGAGACCTATGAGGTGAAAGGCTTATGGGGAAGGACTCCACTGAAGCCCTAAAAAGACTGGATGGACATGGGTGGACCATTTAGATTTAAGTAGGACAACCCAGGGGTTACAGGGTTTTTCAGTGCCCAGACATACCAATTTGGGGGTTAATTATGTAGTTAAACCATGTTAAACCACTGTAGGATACTCTCCTTGGGTTTCACCATGTTTCACTACACGAGTCGCACTCAACAATTGTTTCAGGCCTGCACCATCCGTAACAACAATGCGGGTTCATTCACCCAAAAATTGGATACCCGAACATCTTCCCTTGACAGTCGACAACATTTACATATATAAGGAGGGCAGGATCAACATATCCGATGCGGAGGTAGTGGAAAATATATGGTGTTCCGAATGTTTTTATGTGTGCCAGATCCGTGTATAAATCATTATTCCAACTCTTCAATTGTTGTGCCAGAAACCGCAAATAGGTAGTATTCAATTAAGAATCCGTGTGTTTAAACGTGGGGGCCGTATGGTTTATCTTCATATTCCCCGTTAGGTTCCAATTTTGAGGGCATACGGCATACCTACCATTTGGGGATAGTTTATACCGCCCATCTATGGTGAATTTGGGGATGGTTTCTAATTGGGTTTAACCACATCATCACATTTGTAGGCAAAACAATAGTTGCATTCTGATCATAACTTCCAGAAGCTTCCCAGCACGTCTTCATGCTAAGGATCGACTCTCTTCGCCGGACATCGCTGAACATGGAGGAGGGAGTGCATGTTTAAGTGTTAATGATGGAACATTATGGAACTGTGGGGGCATAGGGTTTCCATCCAAATGCTTTCGATGAAAACTTAGATTGATGATGATTGATGCCAATTGATGCCTCAATATGTTTTTGTTGGCTGGCAAGGTGTCAGGACAACACAGACTGGGTTTGGTTTGCCAGCGAATCCTGCATGGGACGTTCACCCTCAATCCTCAGCAGAGTTGGTTCGGCATGTGTTGCCACATATGTGTTGCTTTACTATAACATCTTCAAAGATGCGTTTTATCTTGCAGGGTATTCGGCGATTTGCCATATATAGTGTATATAACACATGAAAAATATAACAAATGCTTGGTCCTCATAGTATCCTGCATGCCAGGTCGACAAACCGCCCCAGATGACCATTTGGAGACCCCACGCAAGACCCTTGCACGGCCTCGACGTTTGGATCTCCCAGCGACCCCGGCTGAAAAGTGGCCGGGCGAAGATGTGATGCAAGGCATCCAATGAAGATCATGGTGATTGTGTTAGTTTGTGAGTTTGAAGAGCAAGATTTCAGCGACCCAACTTTGGATCTCACCAACTAAAATCCAGAACATTATATATATAATTCAGTGACTGAATACTTTGTTATAATGATTGGTATGTTACTTATACCCATATACCATTATACGTTCAATATATTATTCACCAACATACCATTATATAATGATGATGATTGGTCGGTTACTTTGTTAGGATGCTGCCTCCAATGACAAATGACAGGGGAGAGCCATCTCGGAGTTGTGTCGTGCGGAACGTGAAGCAACTGGTCTTTGAAACAAGGAGCCTGAAGTTAAACTACAGTTTTTGGTTATCCACCAATCATCCATTAATCATTAGTTACATCAGAGTTACATCCATATCCACCAGACATGATGGATTCATATTTAATAATTAGTTGTCCATCCATATCCAATCATAAGTTTTGTATCCGTCAGTCCTAATATTTCAAGGAAGATGCAGACACTGCTCCCTGATGCTGGGGAATTCGCCGCCGCTGCGGCGGAGCGAAAATCACGGAAGCGCATGGATGAGAAAAGGAAGAAAGCAGGGAAGTTGGGAGACCGTTGACGGATCTAATAGGTCTCAAAATATCCGTTATTAACGGAAAGCAGGAGATCCTCAAAAGGCATCTCATAGGATTTTAACGGATATTATAGTTACCCTCTGGTAAACTAACAGTTTGCTATGGAAAGATCCACCATTTTTTATGGGTAAATCAACGAACTAAATGGCCATTTCCAATAGCTACGTTAAATTACCAGAGGGTACGGTTTGGTCGTCCATTTTCCATGAAAAGGTTGTGATGTGGCTTCCTCCTGCCTTTAGACACTGCAGGAATGAATGTGATAGGTCAGGCGGTGAGCACTATTTGGCACTTGGCATATCTTCACCAAATGGCCGCTTTCCAAAAAGGCCCGCTTACCAAATGTTCATCCACTCCAAATGGGATGCTGATCCAGGCCAATAAAGATGACTTGACTGAGATCTCGCATTGTTCATATATTTTTTTATATATTCATCATTCTTGATCATGAGGCCTCACGAGCCAAGCAGATCAGATCATCTTAGTCTTACCGTACACACCGCTTTGCCCATGATATATCATGATATCCCATCGCCTCAGTCCCAGTTCAGGGCAAGCTGAGAAAACACGAACTGAAAATGAGATGCAGAAAAATCAAGGGCACGAATGAAATGCACATGTCCTGCATTCGCCGAACGGGAAATTTCATGTGTCATCCATCCCCAACCCCAAATCATCTTAAAACAACGCTGCAACATGCTAGAAATTGCGCAACCACCCAGTAGGTCAAAGTCCCGGTTATAGAACAAACGAGTTCCCGAAGTGTTGACGCGCTGGCGATGAAGCTGTGGGAAACACAGGTGTGGTTCGGTGCTGGTCGTCCCATTGATGGGCTCGGATGGGCTTAGCGGCTTAGCCTTTGCTCCAAGACATCCCGAGCAAACGATGTTTGAAATGCGGATCCATGAAACATCACCCATAGGATCCATGGTGCTGCTATATATGGTGTGCCATGGATCCCACCAATATACCACCTTTATGGCACCATGGATCCATGAAACATCATGAAACATCATGAAACCACTACCCAGAATCATAGGACCATTTTTGGGACCACCAGGCTGTCAGCATCGCCAAGGACGCCGACGCAGGCGCTACCGAATCTACCTCAGGTCATGAGGATTTTTGAGTAACATTGGGCAACTATCCCAAAATGTCCTTAGTTCAGATGAGTAGTGAATGATACTTGAGTATAATTTATCCAGATTCATGTGCTTTCTGTTCATTCCATGTTTTCCTCAACATCCTGAGTTTAGATGGTTTGTGGATATTTATGGCACGCCAACGCATTTCACCCGCAAGTCGCCCAAATCTATAGGATGTACAAGGACCTTTGCCAGCACCACTCAGGGTATCAATGGTGGTTGATCCCCCTGTCGCGGCATTGCTGGTCATTCAGGGGGCCAGATCAAAGTTCCACGCAGTCGAAAGCGGAAGCAGCGGAAGCAGCGGAAAGGCGCTGTCAAGGGCAAGGCAAAGAGTAGCTCGATGCTGGACATGGTGCGGGGGAGTGACCACGGCACACAAAGAGAAGGAGAGTTCAGCTCCAGCTGAGTATTCGTGTAGGGTTCAGACAAGTTTGAAAATGTTTGAAACGTTTGGTGGTCTAAATGTTTTTTTTCTTTCTTGGAACATCACCTTCTTGCAATCATTTATCCCCTGACACAGTTTCATGATGTTTCATGTTATGATGCAAACTAAAATAGCGCAATCTGAGCCTCAGGTCAGTTGAGTAGAAGCTGATACCCCTTAAGAGGCTTCTGGATATCCTAGGCAAAGCGCGTGCCAAAGCGAAAGCAAAGTCAAAGGGGAAGGCTGGACTTTTGCGGTGCTTGACTGCTTGGTGGGTTTTGGCGCTGCAGTAGTTCCAGTGTAAATTCCTTAGAATGAGTCGAAACTCCAAATTCAAATCCATTTGAAGTTATAGATGAGCTGATTTTTGGCTGATGCTGGTAACCCACTTACTGTGACACCATTCTAATCTAGCCCGGTCTTGGCCCATCACAATCCCAGCTGTTCCTCTCGGCCCCCAGGCTAAGGCCCGCCCCCAGCGACCCCGCACAGCGCGCCCCGTGGTGCGCCGCTTTGCGCAGCGCACCGCAAAGAAGGCAGCGCAGCGGGCGGGCAAGCAGAACGGGAAAAGGAAGGCGCAGAGAGTGCAGGAGAGATGGGTAAACATTGGCGGGATAGTTGGATGGGTTATCTATCGTTATCATGGTCATCTATGGGTCGGTTATTGTTTTTTAAACTTGGGGGAGTCCATACTCAAGCATGCATCTTGGGTAGGGCATCTGCGATCAGCCACACAAGAGATGAGGTTCACCGTTTTCCCTAGGAAATGATCCGGTCCATAAATGTGTTTTTTTCTTAATAGGCCAACAAAAATATGGTCAACCATTTGGGGCTTCTTCGCGAGGAACTTGGAGGTTTACAGGCCATTTAATGGCGATGCAACCATAGGGTTGATTCATGTTCATTCCAAAACCATATGTAAACCTTGGTGAATGATCCATGAAGTGGTCATTTCTTTGCTTAGCGCAGGAGGTAAAGTTCTCAGCAGACTAAAAGCCCTTTTGCAGAATATCCCAGGCTAGTCTTGAAATTGCAAGGACACTACCAGTTACAGTTTTCTTTCAACGTCTCGAGGGTTGCTATGCGACATATTCCATATACATCCATAGCCATAGGATCCATGGTGCTGGTATATATACACTAACATAAAGGAGGTATATTGATGGTAAATGTTACCATATATAGCAGCACCATGGATCCTATGGGATATACCATTGTTGTGTGCTTTTTAAGTCCGTTTCCCCTGCAATTCCAGGATTCCAACGGGTGATTTCCTTTGGTTTAGAGTCACAAGATCCCTTTTGTAAGAGTTCTCACGTCAGGGCATAGGTTCTGAATAAACAACAATGCTATAGGAACGGAAATTTACGCAAGTTGGCTATTTGACGGAGAAGAATCGGGTGTATACGGTATACATGTGAACAATAGCCATGAAATTTTGTGAGGATCCTTCAACATTGTGCATTCGACAAAAAGTGCAGCTGGGCAAGACTGACAATTTGACCATACTTAGCCTACATGGACCTACCAGGCAAAATCAGAAATGCCAAGCCAGGCTGCCTGCAACTGGACAATCCCTTAACATCCCACAAAACATTACTTACGCCATCTTACGCCCCAACGAGACCCTGGTGGAAGCTATTGGAGTCATTTTTGGGACCTATGTGGATAGATAAATTCTAAATGTTTTGCTCTCAGTTTGCTTGGATTTATGGCAATTTCTGGCCGGATCGGTGTCATGCTGCAGTTTGAAGGACTGGGATGGCAGCTCTGAGAATGCCTCTCCCAATCCGTCCGACGTTGAAGCCTTGGCGGTTTGAAGATGGGTATGGGCCGTATGGGGCCACATTTTGCAGGCAAGTTCTGGCCATGCTTACCAACTGCCGGTTGAGTGAGATATGTTCTCGTACTCTAACTTGGAGTGCGAAGCCCTGACAAAAAAAACTTGGAGTGCTGGAGAATCTCTGCAGAAAAACTGTTTCATCTTAATTATATCCGCTTATTTGATGTGTTCATTTCCAAACGCCATATACTGAAAAGGATGGACTTCTCAGCGATGGACTTCTCAGCGACTGAACAGATGAGCAGATAAACCAACCAATCTCAGAAAAATTGGGGTCGAACTGAGATTGATTTTCATTTAAATGTTGATATCATGTGTACAATATAATTTTCACTATAGTGCAACCATCAATCCCAATTTGAGTTGGATCTTGAAACTTGAATTGGGTGATATTGGATGTATTGCCAGGAAAGCCGCTCTGAATCCTTCCACTTGATCAAAGGCATTTTTTACCATCAATCCTTGCGTCAGTTGCGTCCCTGTCAAGGTCCTATTATGTGGTTCACTTCCATTTGTTTGTTATTGATCTCCCATGCTTGGGGTAGCTAATGCCGGTTGGTTCTGCAATGCATCCCAGTTATGGAGAGCTGATTTGGGTTTCACTGAGATTCTTTTCACACACACACATATTATATAAATATATTATATATATATATAGACAGTCATATATACAGATACGCATGTTACAGACACACATAGAATCACATATAGATATGAATTCAAGGTGAACATGGATTCCAGCCTAATTCACTACAAATCATCTCCAAGGAGAAGCTGCTGGGTGGTCCCTCTCAGATCTCTCGAAACTTGGCTCCGTGGATTGCGAAGCAGCTGCAGCTGGAGGTCGGCTGTGTGGCGGGCGCGGTGCAGTTGTTCCAGGAAGGAAGCACGTTGCCTTTTATCGCCAGGCAGCTGGGCGATTTTGGGCCAAACAAAAAAAAAACGTTGCCAAGGAAGGTATCACCTAGGTAAATATAAATGAATATATAGTATAGAATAATAGTAATGATAATGGTAATATTAATAATCATAATCATAATCATGACAATTATATATAGGTATATATATATAGGCAAATATTTAGGTAAATGCATAAAAGCCGGTGGCATGAAGTGGCGCCATGAAGCAGCTAGCAACAACGCTAGCTGGCTGAACTGCTCCTTCTTGTCACTGGACTTGGCTCGCTTTTAGCCTTAGGCTAGACTCCTGGAGATGGCTATGGAGAGAGAGAGATAAGTTTACCAAAGGGTACACCCAACGATTGGAATCGGTTAAGGGTATGACTTAAGTATGACTTGACTGGTGTTTATGGTGGCCTGATATGATACGTCATTGCCGCACATAATGTAGACTGCTAAGATATGCGCACAAATGGCTTGATTTAGTATTGTAACTGGGAGTTGCAGTAATGTAATGGAATGAATTTGAATTACTGGACTAGAATCAAGAACATGGAGATGGAACCATCAAGAGTTAGGATATAAAAGGGGCTACAGGCTACAGTGGGATATAGAACCAAGAATATGAGATGATGCTATGGGTTTATGGGTTGTCCGAGAATTGGATATTATTACACTGAGGCATTCCCTTGCCCCAATCTACGGCAAATGGTCTGAACTTTTAACGTGAATGATGATCACACATCAATTGGTAGCCTCCTATATTACTATACAGTGGCCAAACAGGTGTTTTTGGGCAACTCCCCGTCAACAATAACATCACGGGATATGATTTGCTGATTTTCCAGCAACAAGTCAGTCGCCTTCATCTCTGTATATCTATGTATATATATTATCATTACTTAAATTCATGGTTTTCCAGTGGTCCCACAAATTGTGGCCCAGTTTTTCTGGACGTTTTGGTGGCATCGAGGTATCGCAAGGAGAAGACGGGCTCCATGTCTGAAGATGACCTGCGACGCGTGGAGCGGGAGATCTGTCGAGTGAAAGACTTGGAGAAGAGGCGCGCCAAATGGCGAGGCGGTTTGGGCGCTTCCAATGGCGAGCCTTCGATAATGGGACTGAAATGGATTGAATACCTGGTTAAATACCTGGAATATCTATGATCTATGAACTCTGAACTATTATAAACTATTATGAAAGTAAATTACTATAATAGTTGTATATATATATATTACTATATCCTGTTGGATCTTTGGGTGTAAATAGCAAGTTGCTTTCAAATGATCTTGAGATTACCGCAGGCACTTCCTGGGACTTTCCGTTGGGGCCAGAGATACCCTCCATCAAGCATGGCAATGAAGAAATCCACAGAAAAATCCATCATGTTGTCGTATTTTCTGGGATGGTTTTCCCATTCAATCCTCATGAAAACCTAGGATAACCTAGGATTTTCAATGATTGCCATGTTTGATGAGACCAGAGGCTACCAAGTTTTTTGCTGAACAAATTGCCACCGCCAGGCGTGGACGGGTGGCAGTGGCGCTGAACCGCGGCAGAAATCTCACCCCAAAGGTGCTGGAAAGTTTGCTGCAACTTGGCGACGTTGGTTGATCGAGCACCGGTTATCACTGGTTGATCGGTTCATTTGTGAACAAATGAATTACCCTCTGGTTATGACTAACATAGCCATGGTATAGATGGCCCATAGAAATAGATGATGTTCCCATTTTTCCATGGCAAACTGTTAGTCATAACCAGATGGTGATTAATATTGAAATATATGGAACAAATGGAAATGAATGCAAATGAATCCCTTGTTGGCCTTGTTGAACATGAAACCGGTTGAATTGATCGATTGGTTTTAGTGCTTTCCAATCTGTTGGAAAGCCGGCTTTGTTCCATCCCAAATCTAGGGTTTTCTTGTCGGTTTTGCCTTAATCCATGTCCGGGAATTCAAACTTGAGGTTTAAGCATCTATACATCTATATTGGGTTAAACCACCAAGAAATACCAAGAATGGCAAACTCCAAAATTGAGGTAAGAATGGGCCCACACCAGTGGATTTGTTGATCAGCAGATTGAGCTTTGATCATTGAAAATGGTGGCCATGATTGGTGATTGGTAGGTTGACGGGTCATGTTAAGTATCAAACATTCTATCGGGGTTTGATTGGCTTGATGCTTTAATCCATGCTGGTTCCAGTGGATATTTCTCAAAATGCCAGACACCCAAACAACATGGCTTCGCTTCTGAAGAAGCCAACAAGTGGATTTAAATAGGGCCCCCCATTTTGAGAAACATGATGTCCCACAAGTGAATTGATGTGGAATTTGCTGATAAAGGGGTTCGATGTTCAATGATTTTCAGTTTAAGCTCCGAACAGTCCGAACAATTGAAATTGCAAGTGGGATGACTATTAGACTGTGAGGATCTGTGAGGTGCCCAGGGCATCCTTGTAGTTTCTCTTGACCCTGCCAAAGGAAACCTCGGGACTCCTTCACCCAACTCAGCCCTGATTGGCACAATTGGTTTAAGCAGAAATGTGCAGGAAGATGGTCAGAACCACGGTTTCCTGATTCTTTGTCCCCCTTAAACCAATCCATTGAAATTGGTGTTTCCTCCGGAAACTTGGCAAATGTATGTCTTAAGTTTTAAATCTCAAACTGTTTAATTATCAGACAGTATAGTGCCCACACATATTTTCAGTTGTTGCTGAAGCATGGTGGACCCAGGCAGGCTGAAACCATGGAGGAAGTGGAAGAGCTTTGGGCGCCCTTCAAAGCCAAGCGCCAAACCCGAGCACAGATGGCTAAAGAAAAGGGCTTGGAACCCTTAGATCCTCAGATGAAGGATTTTTGAAACAAAAATCTGCAGGAAATGACCTAGATTTAAAATTTAAGTAAAGTTATACCGTGTTTTACGTCCAAGTAAGTGTTGGACATTTGAGTATGTTGGATTGATTGCTGATACTTGTTTCAGGGAAATCTATCGTGAGCGTTTTTAATGTGTTTTCCCCAGCCAGAAGGCAAATGATTTTTGTAGATGTTCCCTTCAAAACATGTTTTGTAGACGACAATCATACAGCCTACTTGGTGATCATGCGTCGTCTATTTTCCAGCATGAATGCACATCGATAATTGGATCGGTGATTATTGGAGTAAATGCAGCTAGCTCTATATATATGTATATAATATGATATAATATTATATATATACCACTAACATGGATGATTTGGGAATGCCTGGGTCAAGATTGTCAAGACCCACTAGGCCGAAACATGTTGGTAATGTTCAATCGAAGTCAACCATGGTTTGAGCCCCAAAAACGGAAACAAACACGACTTGGAAGAACATGTTCCTGTTTCAAATTAGATTGATTTCAGAGTCTATGATGATTTGAGGGTAACGATAGAAGCATGGTCATCAGAGGTTTCCATAGTACGCTGAAGAGTGGATGATTTTGCCTGCCACATTCAGCCATCGATGGTCTGCATCTAGGCAGCGTTTCTGGAAGAATGCGCCAAGGGTGCCTTGGCTTTGCTTGGACGGAGAAGTGCCAGTGACGACTAGCAGCTTCTTTTTTGATCCCGTTTTGATTTTTTGGGCATCTCTTCATGTGATATCCAGACATATTGCAAGCTCCTCCGGGTTAGTTTTGGCTCAACTTTGTCAGAGTACCAATAAAGCCGATGTATTCTTGAGCCACCCCTCTGCCGAAAATAATCTCGGATTTAACAAACCAAAATAAGTTCCTGATCCGACAGCATTCCAACAACCACCGTTGATTTATATTTATTTTCTTTTTTAATCCCAGATTTTTGCTTGCTGTTGGTTGAGGAAAATATTTGCCAGGCATAGCGGCAGCATAGAAATTAATCTCATGCCCCTAATATCAAACACCCCCTAAATGGTCCCCGTATAGGTGTACGTAAGTGTAAATCCCTTACTAAACCATGGTTTCTGGGAGGTGTTTAGTATTTGGGGGAATGGTTTATATGATGATAGATCATAAGTAAGCCATTCAGCCAACTACCTTTACAGGTCTCTATATCGGCTGCGAGGCGAAGTCACCGGTGTCGCACCCGTCCCCGTTGTTTCCGTCCCCGTGATCGACCTTTGCAACGACGGCGCGGAGCTGCCGCCTGCGGAAGCACCAGCGCCGCCAGCGCCGCCAGCGCCGCCAGCGCCAGCGGCGCAACTAGCAGCAGCGGCGGAGCTGCCTCCCATGGAGGCGGCAGCGCAGTTCATCGGCAAAGACGTTGCTTGGTTTCAGGTTCAAAATATGTCGAATTGACTTTTCAAAATAACATTACAAAATTGATTTCGAAGGGCAAACATAGATGAACAAAGCTAATTGTTTTGAACAATGTCGCTTTCGAGGACACATTCAAATCCGTCTACACTCTACTCAAATATTGCAAACATTGGATTTCAATGGGTTTCCTAATTCATTAAAGTATATAAGCTAATCGCTAGGGGAAAAAGATAGCAACAAAACCACCATAATGCCATGGGTTTTGATATGTTTTGATTGTTATTGTTCAAAACTACATAGGCTGAAAGGTTAGATGTACATAGTCTATGTATTTTGAAAGGGCCTTTTTCATAATTGAAGAACCAGTCATCAACGCAATCCAAATTCCAGAATTTGGAACCCGAACCGTTACCATCTGGTTATTTAACATAGCCATGGGAAATCACCATTTTTAATAGGTAAACCATCTATTTCTATGGGTTATCTATACCATGGCTATGTTAGTCATAACCAGATGGTATTTTCCAAGGGAGAATGTTTCGATTCATAGGGGGGAAGGGATTCATAACGTAGAAGGCGTTGCTACGATAAAAAGATCGATGACCAGTCTACGTAGCCCGTAGATTAATATGTACAGTAGATATACCATGTCTTGACCATGGCACAGGTGTTATTTTAATTAACAACACAACACATACAGATAATCTGGATTATGTAGCCGTCATCGGTCAGGGATATAGCCAGCAATAAAAAAAGTTGGTTTCAATTGTTGACTTCTGATAGCTCAAGCAACAGCAAATTGGAAGTCTCTTGAATCAAAAATTATGAGGAGCCTTTTAATGACTGATGGTCACTTACATATCGCCATTGCAACAGCCCATTTTCCCTCTATGTATTAACCAATAGTTAAACATGGCGCACATATTGTTAGTTGTTTTCATGGCAACATATGGCCATGATCCTTACATGACCCCTTGCTAAGTCATCAAGAAATGCCTGTATCAGAATACTGGAGTAAGGACCGATATTAGTGTTTTTCTTACATGAATCAGACGCATGCACTTGCATTGATACAGCTACCTCACCACAGATCAAGATGCTTGCTGCCGTCTTTTTTTCAGTGAAGATAGTAAGCAGCTAGTAAGCAAATTGCACCAATCAGTCATCCTACCCTTGCCACTTGAACTACTATGGTATGTACGGTATATCATGTAAATTTCACAATACTTTTACCAAATCGTTACCATGTTCATGTTTTTTCAACGATCATTTTTCAATGTGTTTACCCGTGTTTTCCCATTGTTTTAGCCTTGATAATTATACTACAATGTGGGGCCCCACACACTAGTCAGTTAAGTTGGTTTGCAACTAGGTTAGCCATGGTTAATGGTAGTTATAACATGCTATAACGATAGATACTATGGTGGGGTTATTCTAATTACACACCTGGAAATTGTACCTTAAGGTCACCTTAGAATCGTTATGAGATTGGATATCAGGTTCCAGATGTGGCCACCGCGCTGGCAGCGGCGCGAGACATTCTGGTACCTTGGATCCGCTTGGGGCCTTGTTGGCTGTTCCTTCCCTTGTGGATCCTTGTGGTATATCAATTTCCAATGCGCTTGTTTTTTGGGGACACAGATGCGGCATTTGGTTGTTGGGAGAAATTGTCCATTTCCATGTTTGAGTTCACTGAAGTGGTCCAAGGTAAAACTTACAAGCTTTACCCCATTTCCCCGCACATTTGGCAATGTAAATCCATACCTACAAGTCTATATACAAGGTTTCCATCATTTTCCATCTGTGGTTTCCACACATTCTTGACCCCTTAAATTCACATCTACACATACGTTTCATTGCTTACAAATCGTTTAATTTTGACTTCCAAAGAAAAAGATCTCTGCCGTTCCATTGGTTTCCCATCCCAGGCAGAGCAGTTGGCTCATCGACCCGATCTGCGTCAAGTGGCACCTCGGAAATGTCTGGAGAAAGAGCCCTGGGGGTTTCCTACAATGGTGGTACCCCAAGTCACCATGGGTTTCAATACTAAAGTGGTCTGATTTTGGATGATTGGGGGTACCCCTATGGCTTAGGAAACCCCCAAATATGGAGATTTCTGGAAAAAGACATGATAAATTAATAACATGAGGACATTTACGGGCAAACATACGGATATTTAGGGAAAACATCATATGATGTTCATGAAAATTACTGGTACACCTTTCACCTGCAGAAAAATTGAATATGGATGTGTTTGCTTAGGGCCCAAGCATGAAAAGATGGGATGAAGTCACATGGTTGGAAAGTGGCCCAAGTGGCCCAGCAGTTGATGTGGCTTCCGGGAGATTCCAGGAGCATCCTTCAATCAGAGGGGGCTGTTCAGTCACATTTATGGTCCAGTTTTTGCAGGGTGGCTTCAATTACCGGACACATGAAATTGCGCAGCAGCCTTCGTGCAGTATTGCACATGTTGCCAGGCGTGTGTTCAATTCAATGGCATCATCAGCTATGTGCATTCACGCATTGTGCTCTTGGAAAAGAGTGATTCTCTAATTCTGTCATTTCCAGCTTTGGTTCACTTTGCAGCACATGGCTCTCTGATAGGGGCCCCAATTGGCTTGCAATAATTCATTTCGCGAGAGGCCATCTAGGGAACCTAATCTAAGGTTTTAATTTCCCCGAGCGAGGCACGCGACATGCTCCAAAAGCGGGTGACCCTCACATCTCGACGTCGTTCCGGTGGAGACGCTCAAGAGGAACAGCGCTTCAAAACCTACTGGGAACCTTGTCAATCTCATTGGCCGACCAAGCCTCATGAATGATGCTTCAGATTGGGGAAATCTTTTGAATTATTGAAGGAATCATCATAATTATATATATACAATCAATTAACAATCATTTTTTCAAATCGGACCTATGCATCATTTCCTAGGTTTGAGGAAGTCATCCTAATTCTTGCTGATTTCAGGTCTCAAACCCCGATTTGTCAGCGCGGAGGAGTGTGTTTGCACCACGTACCGCAACAATTTGCGACATACAAGCAGTTAATCATTGGCGTCACCATCAACATCATCTTCATCATCATCATTATCATCACCATCATCATCATCATCAACATCATCATCATCATCATCATCATCATCACTATCACCATGATAGCGAGCATCATCGTCATCATCACAACTATTCTCATCACTAATTATCCTCCAGCCTCGAGTGGGCGTCACCTTTTTGCATCATGTGATTGTGTGTGTGGGTGATATCATAGCCCTTTTTCCAAGTAGAGATCAAGGGCTCTCCGAGACATGGTTCTCAAAACAGGCGAATCCAAACAGCTTGAATGTGGGACCCTCATGCTATATTTGACCCACCATTTGTTTTTATATGTTTTTTTATATTGGTGTCACGTTTCGCACAGCATAGTATAGAGGGTGGCATTGTGACAGAGCATGTAGAGACAGAAACTCTGTCCCTTGTCTTCCACCGAGGTGCCAACTACTGGCTAGCTCACCTAAGTGGTGACTGCAA
>Ga0126342_10001079_pt1 | contig 36113 bp, 31 predicted proteins | sample Cyp1metagenome_FD_92528 | JGI IMG/M metagenome (GOLD analysis project Ga0126342, IMG submission 92528) | Coral microbial communities from Lord Howe Island, Old Settlement Bay, Australia - Cyphastrea 1 metagenome | ecosystem: Host-associated > Invertebrates > Cnidaria > Coral ... | reverse complement strand
TGGGTTATAGACCGACCATTTTGTAGGATGGAGACCCTGTACCAGAGCCATTTTGTAGAGACAGGGGTTGGTTCACTACAAAATGGGGCCCCCCAACCCCACCCAGGGAATGGCAAGGAGGATGTAAACCCATCATAAACAATCATGGTTAACAATGGTTGATAATTCTGACAATAATGGTTAATCATTGTCATAGTTAATAATTGTTAATAATTGTTCAAAAAGTGTTAATGATGGACTAATAACTGGTTAATAATGCTGGTAATTTGGCAAAGCCAATGACAATGGAATGTGATCATGAATAATATTGATATTTATGGGATAATAATAAACCATATGGGATGTTTCTTCATATGGTGGTCATCTTGGCAAACCCATGAATAAACCGTCCCCAATAGAGGTTTATGACATTGGGTATAGCCCTATGACTAGGATGATGTAAAATCATTCCCGGGTGGTTGGTTAACGCGATGGTTTATTTGTGGGTGTGCCACGTTAATTTTGGATAATTATGGTACCCTCTGGTAAACTAAGATAACTATGGAAAATCACCATTTTTATTGGAAAATTCGACTATAAGACTATAAATTGCCATTTTCAATAGCAAACTGTTAGTTTACCAGAGGGTATATATTTTTTTGTCCACACCAACTTGGTAAATCCAATGCCATGGCAGCTGCACAAGCTCCAATTTCGGAGGGTCGAAAATATTCCCCTTTTTTTGCGCGGATATGTTGGGTTTTTAAATGTTTTCAGAACGTTTTTTCAGCAAACATGACTTCCAGCAGATGATCGTAAAAGGAAAGCATGATTATCATGAATTGCAAGGCATACATGATGGCAAACTTGGAAGAGATTATCACAATTGGTTCGAGTCCAGTGGCGTGTGTGCACTTTGCCTAGAAAATCAAGTACTTACTCACATGGGGCTGCTGACAGAGAGGAATTCCAACAATTATCAACTTAATATCCTTGTGGGCCAAGAACAACGCTTCAGCGATTTAACTACTTGACTAATTACAGCACACAACACTGACAATTACATTTACACTACAGCTTTAGGTCAATCTGGGGATAAAAACCGGACCTGATGGCGTCAAAATGAATTCCAAATGGCCCAGTTGCAGACTTTTTCTGGGGGGCAACCACTGGACCATTAACCTCCAGAGCCAGCAAAGTGCCTGCGAGGATCTATTCAGATATAGCCATAATATATCCTTTGGTGATCTCACATGGCGATTGAACATCCTATAGGATTTGACTGGGAGAGTCTGTATAAACACTTACAACTGGAGGATTGTCCATTGCCACGTTTGATTGCCATAGGGTAAATGTATAGTATAAATGTATACATGCCATAACATATTTATAGTGCATATGTATAGATATGTCATACACAAATGTCATGAAATGTCATAACATATACAGCGAGAGTGAGGGAGAGAGAGAGTTATAGATGTACACTGTAGGTCACCATACCTGCCATGCCCCACTCCAACAGAGTTTACCAGTCCGGGGTGCCAGGAGGGCCTCAAGGCGCGCTTGGCCGTGGTCGCCAAGCGCGTCTTGCCGCGTGAGCTGCTGGGGGTGCCTGGCACAAGTGATGGCACCGCGGTGGAGGAGACGGAGGCGACACGAAACGAGTGGCTTATTTATTTCATTGGAATGTTCATGTTATTCCCATGATATTTCCATGATATTTTGGGACCGGGGAGGGGGAGAAATGGATCTATTTGCTTATACAACGGGAAAGAAAGATTTGTGAATTATCACTGGTTTGTTGGCAATTTTGACTGTGATTTTTGAGGAACTTCATGGTTTGTTGCCTGCCTCCTGCATTGACTAAGCGCAATGGATATCATCAGCAACACCCTGGGATTCGATGGTGATTTTCGGGAGCCCCAAGCGGATCGCCAGGTGCTTGGTCTTGTGGTCAAGGTGGACGAAGAGGCCTTTGATCCATGGCGGCATCATCATCACAGTCAGAGAGGTCACACATCCAGAATATTGAGAACCCATAATCATAATGATGATTTGCTACATATGCTAATTTAATCTGGATTAGACTGATTCTGACATCGCACAAGGTCTTGTGCCGGAAAGACAACCAGCTTGTGTGAGCTGCCAATCCCCATATGGATTAGACTGATTCTGAACAAGAATTTTCTGATGATCATACAGCATGACCCTGAGCCAAGGACGCCTCGGTGGAGTGCAACAATGGCTTGGAACTGGCCAGAAACCAGGCATAGCGGGAGCGGAGCGAGCGGAGCAGGGTTGGGATCTGTAGAGGGATTCAATACGTACATAAGATATATTTATTTATATACATACATACATTAAATAAATAGATAAATAATGATAAATATATAGACATGTAAAATGCATATGTATATGCGTTCGATGTTTTTTTAATTGGTTTTATCGGTTGATTATAACTATTGAGGCATGTGTATACATACATGCACAAAAACATGAAAATATGGATATATGATGATATATGTAATTAATTGTACATGTCTACACTATATGTGTGAAAGCAATCTGGCCCCAAGACCCCTAGAATTTATCAAGCTGAAACATGCTTAATAAGATCATCAGGGGTTGTTTCTATCAGCCCCATAAAGGCTACTCTCCAAATAAGAAGGAGGTTCCGCCAATCTAAACACCCGAAGGACACGGGTCATGATTTTTGCCGGGTGAAAGCGCATAATTTGGTGGTGACGCTAATTTTTGTCGGGTTGGTTGAATCCATTTCAACCACCAACCAGTGGATAATTATGAGTGACTGATCTCCCTGTTTTTGAGAAGATATATTGTAATTTGATATAATTGATTGTATTACCATTGTACTGCTTTCTTTACAGGGTTGAAACCACCCACGAAAAGCTATGTTTGGTTTATCTCCCGGAAATTGTTTACTCTATGCATGTTTTGGTTTTGGCTCTATACACCTAGAGCCCCATTTAGAGATGTTTGTTACAAGTAATCCCCCAATACAGTAATTTCTCTGAAGCCTACTCGGTAAGCCTTGTTTGAGCAGTTTCACTGTCGTTTGTGGAAGTGTTTTTGGCACAAAGGTGGTACGTGCAATACAGACAAGAGTGGGCATTTTGCGATTGTCGAATTCATGCATTGAAACAATTGTTCACCACACAGATTCCCAGTTTCCCTTGAAATCAAAGATGGTAATAGAAAAATCATCCCTTTTCAGATGATCTTCCTATAGATCTATAGTTTCCTCTTGAACCTTTGTATCATAGAATTGGATGGTGGGAAAATTTTAACCGGAAACCCCAACCAATTTCATGGTAGTAAAAACCATGGTTTCCGGCGAAGATTTCCCTTAAACCAATCCATTGATCTGTACTATGATCAGAAAATGTTTGGTCAGAACCAGTCTAATCCATATAGGGATTGGCAGCTCACACAAATCTTCAGATCTACAGTATCCATAAAGAAACCTTTGTATTTGTCATGTGTGTTTCCTTGAAATTGGCAGACCCTCAGCTGACCCTCAGAGGTCAAAGAGACCGGCTTAGCCTGGACGGATCGACAGAATCGCTTAGCATGGATCCCAGAGCACCTCGGTGGAACCCGTTCGGAAGAAGCTGTGTCGATGCCATCGCCGTTGTGGTGGCTGGGGATTGAGGCAGCTAATGGTTAGCACAAAAAGTGGATGGGAAAAAAACTTAGGAAAATTGTGGGATTTATGCTAGGAATCTAGGTGGTAGATCAACATCTACATACATCTATCAACAAGAAAGGAATGCATTGGAAAATCATCAAGGTTTTTGGTTTCAACTGGTGTTTGTGAAACGTAAAGCTGACGTGCCCAATTTGAGTTTTGGCTCCTTTAATGATAGGTTAAAGCCATCATTAAGCAAAAACACAGTGCCCAAATGCCCACTTCGTTGGCGGTCCTGGGATGTTCAGTTAGAGTATTTCTACATTTACCGTACCAATTGGGGTCATGCTTGTTCATGGTGACATCAGAACATTCGATGATGATACACTAAGAGGTCCCTACTTTGTAGGTATATAGGTGAACATGGAGGATTTGTACCCCAAAATGACTTCACAACGTCCCAAAACAATCCAGCAAAAGTGAAATTACACATACAAAGCCATCACAAACAGTCAAATCATGTCACGTCTAAACCAGATAACCGGGATAAGCATTTCAATTTGATACACCTGGAGGCTCCAAGCTTCCCCACAGCTTTCTCCACCACCTAGGTGCATGAAGGGCGGTCTCCAGTTCCGCGGGCCCCATGAGATCCTCACGAGGCGACTCAGTCGGTGTTCTTCAAATCGCTGGGATTTGTGTGATATATAAAGTATATAAACATATGAAACAGTATATATAATTATATATACATACCTAGATATATACATATCTGGAATCTTTAACCAGTTCCATGTCTTTGCAGATTTACATGCCATTCTACCCCCAATGAGCAACTCCTAGTAGTGGGACCATAAGCCATACACGTGCTTTGGCCATGGCACATATAGCAACCACCAAAAAGGTTAGTAAAGTAAACATGCCACAAATTGAATTAGTGCTAAACTTGTGTTTTATCTTTTTGTTGTGTTGAATTCATCCAGGTCAGACTTGGATGGTTTACTATTGGCACCCCGAGCTTGAGGCATTCCCATTCTAAACAACAACAGACAGCAAAGTTCGTCAGGAAAGCTCAAAACGTTCCAGAAAAACATGACATAAGTCTAGCCCCCAGAAGGGAAGAATGGAATTACCAACCGGAAACCATTTTTTTGGGTTCAAACCTGCAAGTTGAGCATTAGAAATCGCTAAAATCTTCTGGTTGTGGGCCTTCCCGGGTCCTTTGCCCGCGCCCTTACCCAACCCGAGTCCTTTTTCGAAGGCCGGGCTTGAGCTTGCGGATCCGAGCCACTGCAGCCTGTCGTGCCTTTGTGATGATCGAAGCGACGCTTGTTTTGCACGGCGAGGTCGTCGCGTCCGAGGTCGGTGGTTGGACCAGATGACTGGAAGAAGAAGTATCTGTTGCACGCTGTTTTTAGGGTACCAGGAGTTCCACCCATATCCTCTGGTTATGTCAACAGTTTGCTATTGAACATGGTGACATGGCCCAGTCGAAATAGTGGATTTACCGATTTACCCATTTTCATAGCATGGTGATTTTCTATAGCTATGTTAGTTTACCAGAGGGTAACCAAGTGGCTAATATATGGTTAATTCGGCTTAGTTCTGCTCTTGCATCAATCGATGATGACGATCAATGGATTGATTTTCGGAAGAAAATGTTTGATTCAAACCATTGTAAATTATCCCTCAATCAATTCTGAGATATGAGAATCCCTTTAGGAGAAACGTGTCCTATAAACCAACCCACATTGCCAAGTATCAGTCCCAAGTAACTGCAGTGCACCGCAGTTGTAAGTTGGGTTATAGTATGCCCCACTACATCTACATATATCTACAACTATCCACTTATATCTATATATATATATATCTACAACTATCCACATATATCTATACATATATCTACCCCTCTCCCCCCGTTTTTGATGTTATAACTGGTTATCCAGCTGAGCTAACGAGTGTAGCACCTTGCCTAAGGAACTACAAGGAGTTGCCGCCTCGAAACGGCCGAGGCCCGAGGGATGGCAGTTTCAAAGTTTTAACAGACGATTTTCAATGGCCTATTTTTTAGGGTTATCCATAGTAATAGTTTAATGAATCCCATAGTAAACCCATAGTAAACCCATAGTAAACCGAAATTTTCAGAGAGAGAAATAATAAACCCATAGTAAACCCATAGTAAACCGAAATTTTCAGAGAGAGAAATAATAAACCCATAGTAAACCGAATCCCATGATTATCCAGGAGTCCTATTATCCCATGACTAATAATGACCATTCTTATGGCTTCAAGCAGTTAGTAAACCAGGTTATTGTATGTTATTGTAATATCCCATTGTTATCCCATTACTTCAATGGCCATGCAACAGAAACCGATTTATTGGAGGTACCTACCGTATATAAGTCCTATTTTTCAGGGCTATGTAAGGGGATGTCCCCACAAAATAGGTGTTATATGGTACAGTACCTCCATTTTAGGATCTTGAAATTTCCATTGATATTTTAAGAAGAACCGAAGTGACCCAAGTATGTTTGGATTGAAATGAAAAGTGCTGGCACAATACTCTTAAAATGTTCTGGCCAACAACCGGTGCGGTTTTGTTATGGTCCAGAAACAGGAGAAAATGAGTGTTTCATAATCATGAATTGTGCCATGGTAAATTGGGCCACGTCAATCAACCATGGGGCAAAAATTTGGCATAACATCGCCATGGCAAGTGGAGTTTGAAAGATGATCTTATGACTTATGATATAGAGGAACTTGCCTATTTAGGGGTTCTTCTATCAGGGGTTAGTAAATTGTAATAAATTACAATCCTGCGTGAGGGATTGTGAACATTACTTTCAAGTATTTGGTGGAGATTATCCCCAATAGTTGGATGATGTTCAAGTAGGATATTTACCAACCCCTGTTTATCCTCATGTTTGATGATGAAAGCTGATGTCAACTCCATACCAACAACCCAGAATAACCCCCATCTCAGCCCATCTCTGTTTAATGGTTGGGGTACCATGTTAGTACATGTTAGTACCAAATTCTCAGGGCAATCACGCTAATTAATCAAAGCGATTCAGCGCGGGTTTGGAAAGCGTTGACACTAGTCACCAGTGAATTCTAAATTCTGATGTTCAAATATCTTTTCTTGCTGGTCTCACCATTCTACTTGCATATAGATCAAGTAAAGTCACAGTATTTAAATCGTATGATAACCAGCTGAATCGCCATTACTACAGATACTACAGAAACTCCATCTTTCACCCTTCTAGATCCGAGGTTTGCCGGAGCTGCTGCTTCAGCACGGCTGGGCCCTTGAAACTGCCCCAGCGCCAGCGTGGCAGGATGCAGCCTCAACGCTGAAGCTGTTGAGCAAGCGACGCTTGGACTGTCATCTCTCCATAAAGAGTGTTTGAAGATGGGGAATATCCATGTTTTGTCATTGCTGTTCGGGATTTATATAACTACAATTGGTATACAACAATAGTTTCAATAGATGTATATATATATATATACATGTGTGTGTGCGTGTGCTTACAGTATTTTACAAGTATATAATGATAAACAATAAGGAGAAATGGTGTTATAGATGGTATAGGATTTAACCGTCCTAGAATCGGACTTAACTATCAAAGAAATTGGTCCTGGTTGGTGGTTTGGAACATGAATTTTATTTTTCCATATATTGGGAATAATCATCATCCCAACTGACGAACTCATATTTTTCAGAGGGGTAGGGATACCACCAACCAGTATATAGTGGAGATATAAGATGGGTACTGGATGTCGTGGGGAGATCCGTGGTTGAAGATTAGTTTTTAACTCCCCGATTTTCAAAAGTTATGCTCTGCTATGCTCATATGTGTGTATTAATAACGGCTAATAGGGAAATACTCTTAGTTTATTCATATCCCTCCAAATACTGTTGGACATATGATATGGGGATATATAACAAGATACAGGATATGTATGAAATCGCACGGATCGAATATGCGACATTTGGAGGACAATGCAATGATATTGGGACGTGATATTATATTGTATCAATTTGTTCGATAATTAGTATATCAATAAATAATTGGAATATTATATCAATAACTGGATTGCTGATCTCCTGAGATGGCGATGGAGAGAGAGATAAATATATATGGAATATACTGGGAATGTGACATGGCTCCAGATGGAACAGGCGCTACCCAGATGTTTCTTCTATAGCTGGGCAAAACCGAACTCAGGCTGTCCGGAAGGTGCTTCAGCTGCAGATCAGTTGGTGTTTGTGACAATTTGTGGCTCCAGAGAAGTCTGTAAAGATCACAGTTGATAGATGGTTTATGCCATTAATTATAGGGTTTCAACATGTTTCAACCATCCAAAGCAGAGTAATGCTATTGAATGATATTGCCCTCTGGTAAACATTTACAGTTTGCGAACTGGAAAATCAACATCTCCAAGTTCGGTAAATCGACTATTTCTTTGGGCCATTTTCAATAGCAAAGGGGTAATATATTACTCTATATTGGTACGTATTGAAACGACAGACGACAGTTGATTTGTTTAATGACAGCATCCGATGTCATGCAAGGTTGCATGTTGTGTTTACGGACGCATAATTTTAATATATATTCTTTTGGGCCCAAACACCGGGACAAGGTCGCAGCTGACGCCCAAACTCCCGAGGTCAAGAACTGCTGATGCCCCTCTGTGGCGAGGAGCTACTACCAATGTCGGTAATCAAACATGGCAATGTGCGAAATCCCCTGTAGCGGTTTAAATGGGAACATATTCTTTACCCTTTGGTAAACGTTTACATGGCTATTGAACATGGCCATTTATAGTTGATTTACCTACTAAAAATGGTGATTTTCCATAAATAGTCATGTTAGTTTACCAGAGGGTAAATGGTTAATTTTCTATTGCCATGTTTGAGTAGCGGAGGGTATTAATACTGGCTGCATTTAATGTCCAACCGTTTTAATTGACCCCGTAGAAGTTCCCAGCTATGTTTCTGAACGTCCACATTCTTGCCTTGCTCATAGCAGTTTTGATCTATTTTGCTCACATTATCTCACTATTTTTGTAGGATTTCACTTGTCTATATAACGTTTTTGGCAGTTGCTATATGAAGGTTTCCTAAAATGGTGGTACCCCCAAATCATCCATGTATAGAAGTATAGATGGTTTTTCCATTATAAACCATCCAGCTATTGGGGTATCCCCATTTATGGAACCCACCAAATCACCATTAAAAATCCATAAGTTTCCCTAGAACTCCGCGTTCCGTAGAAGCCCGGCAGCTGGACCAACCCCATATGAGCAATCCCCACGTGCACGACTCCATCGGCTCGACCAACGCCTGATGTAGGAGGAGGACAAGCGCATGGAGACGCCGTTGCTGTTTATGATGGTGGTGGAGACTTGGACGACAGATTGCAGCAGAAGAAGAACGTACTTTTTGGTGAGTGATGGTTACATTATTCATATATATAGATATATATATATATATGTATACATTTATTTTCTATTTATACATTTGTATATATAAAGAATTATAAACAAGTAATATTAGTCAACTAGCTTGTTAATATAGCAGTTGGTTAATGATTAGTACTGTGGTAAACCCAATTACCGCCACATTGATGGTTTAGTAATGGTTCATCATAGTGTACAATGGTTAAATGATGGGATAACCATTGGCTAAGCATGGTTAACAATATTAGTTACCTTCTGGTAATCAAACATGGCAACCTGGAAACCCCTCATACATGAGGGCTTTGTCAGGAAAATATTCTATAAGTTGGTGATTTTCAATTGCCATGTTTGAATGCCAGAGGGTAAGGATTGCCCTTGATGTAATATTGTTTCGGCTGAAACAAGGACATCAAGTCTAAGATGAGTTTAAGTGGATTGGTTTCAAAAGGGGATTGTTATTTTGTAAGGAACCATTCTCCAACTGTGTTGGTATTTGAGGGTGTCATATGTTTACATTCATGATGCTTAAGCTTAAGTTTTGCATACCTGGACAGCTGCAACGAGGAAGAACCTCTGCAAGTTCGTTTCCATAGTTTCCTCTTGGAGTGCGTTCTTTAGGATGGGCAAGAAATACATGCATGCTTGACATGTACCCTTTTGCAATTGAACAGGGAAATGTGTGTGTGCGTGGACTTACGTAGGAGATCTACATCAATCTACATCTTTAAAATATGTTGTTTAATCCATTGGCAGGTTCGACTACAGCACCTCTCTCAAAGACCACCCAATCCCCATTGATATACATATTTTGTTTGGCTGTTCAATCCCATTAATAAATCACATGTGTTTATGATTAATGTGCTTAAAACAATAATAAACCACCCATTTTCCTGGGCATGGTTTATATATATATATATATATTTATAACACCTATAAACATGGTGATTGTCCTGGGGGATGGTGCGTTTATGACATTGTTTTAACCACATTAAGTCAGATTTCTTGATGTTTTTTTAAAGTTAAAATCCCATGTGATCAGGGGATCTATCGATGTGTCAGGTCAGCCTTGGCCCTGAGCGTTTGGGAGAGGCGAGCCTGACTGAAACTTTAGTGAAAATGATGCCACGAGTCGCTCCAAAACATATGCAAAAAGATATTTACCATCTGGTTATTCAACATAGCCATGGAAAATCCCTTATAAGTGGAAGTTTATAGCTGGGAAAATCATCTATAAATGGGCGATTTTCCATGGCTATATTAAATAACCAGATGGTAGATATATGATATAGAATCAGATATGATATATACATGTATGTATAAAAATATATAGATATATATTAGATAGATATAGAATCTAGAATTAGATTTAGATATGATATATACAACATATTGTTGGACCCATCCCATGTAATTGGGCCAAGAGCATCCATGACTTGCAGGAAACTAAGTTGCCTTGGGGCAATGGCAGGTCTTCATGCCTACACCAAGACATGGATTTTGTTCAACATGGCTGGGTGACTGGTCACATTTTCCTATCTTATATACTATGCTTGTGCACTTGTATACCTTTGTGTATATACATACAATAATAATAGTAATAAAAATAGTAGTTATATATATATATGTTTGTGTTTTTTTAAACATCGAAAATTGCATACTTGAAAATCACCCATGTAGTTCGATGATGTTCACATTAAAATGCCCATTCAGTTCGGGGATTTCCCAGCCAGCCATATTTGTTTAGAGTGTTATATCTATTGTACTTAACTTCCCATTAAATCCCGCTAATTCAGCTCCGTTAAATCCCACCAAGTCCCATGAAAAAACCGCCTCGGCAGGAGATGCGTCGTTCCTTCAGCCTCTGGGACGCCGACAATGCTGGCGGCTTAGCCATGGAACAGCTGCAGGAGATCCTGAAACGGCACCTGGGACCTGCAGCGGCGAAGGCGGAAGGGGCCAATTTTCTGGGTGAACCAGTTTAACCATGTACAATACGGAGTTGGATGGCCTTCTCTCCCTTCTTCTCCTGAGTTAGGTCGTTCTAGTGCATGCGAGGCTGGGTCTACTATAGGCTAAGCCGGGAGTGTGGCATCGCAGATTTGTCCGCATTGTGGGCGCAGACAAAATTGTTTTGATTATATATATATATATATGTACGTGTATATAGTAACCCCCAAGAAGATAGAATTTTCTTGTTCTTCACTATTTCAGCGGGATTTTATATTAACATTAATAATATTCGGGAGTCGTCAATCTAAAGGTCCATGTAGGGATTGTTTATTACAAAGGCTGCCAGTGTTACAACATGAGACCAGTTTAATAATTTAGTAATATTTATTTTTACCAACTTACTATTGATCATACGGTATACGTAATAGCAAATTAATACTTAGTAATAGCAATATATAGCAATGTTAATTTGATAATAGGACAATTACTATTACTGCCCAGTGGTTGGGAGGGAGCGAAAGAGCTATTGTTGCATCATATCCATATTCCCTACTAGAAATGGGGAGCCAAGGAGCTACCAGAAGTTTCCGAACCTCAGAATCAGCTAATATTGCCTTTTATTGTAATCAAATAGTAAGGGTAATATAATTTAATGTAATGTAATTCTTGCTCAATACCGTCAATACCTGATAGTTCTTTAACATATAACCTATTGTATTCTATTGTCTTATAGTGCTGTATTATATGTTCATTATATTATACTGCTTTCTATAGCCATTTTATACCCATGATTAACCAATCATCACCCCATCATTTCCCATTTATTGTCCCGAATCACATATTTATCCAGGAGTCCTATTATCCCATTACTGATAATGACCATTATTATGGGTTCAAGCAGTTAGTAAACCAGCTTATTGTAATATCCCATTGTTATCCAACTACTCAATGGGAATTTCAGGATCCTAAAATGGAGGTACTGTACCATATAAGTGCATATTTTCTAGGGATATTCCCTTACATAGGCCTCATATAGGCCTTATATAAAATCTAAGAATATTGAAAAAAAAATGTGAAAAGCTGTCAATCAATGGCCATTTCAGGATCCAACCGATGGAGGTACGTTAGTACCATTTTTCAGGCCATATTTTATGGGGATATTTCCTTACATAGGCCTGAAAAATAGGCCTTTTTATGGTAGGTACCTCCAATCAATCGGTTCCTGACATGGCCATTGAAATTGCGCCATGTTTCTTTGTAGAAAGTTCCCTGGCTCTCATCGCCATTACGCCCAGGTTGTGCCCTCAACTGGACGACAATACTCGCAAGATGGTCGCTTGCATCTGGTTTCTTTTGCGCCAACGGGCTGGGTTAAAAACAAAAACAAAGCCTTGAGAGACCACTGGGTAAATAGCCTTGCTCCAAACCCTTTTAGTACCCATGATTTCTGATGATTTAACCAAAAAAAATCACCAACTTTTTCAGGGTATACATTAGTGCTTGCAAAGAAAAATAACACAACTTAACCAACAAGAAGTAGATTTAACAACAAAAATGGTCGTTTATATTTTGGGTATGCTTCGGTATGGTTGGATAATGGAGACTTCTCTGGGATCCCACCATCAATGGCACGCGCAACAAACGCAACAAATTCCGTGTTTGAAGATGTACGAGGCTCCAAAGTGGATCAAAGATGGCAAAATCAGGCACATTGTTTTACATGTTGCTTCACTATTTCATACTGTAACACACACATACACGCGCGCATAATCGCGCATATATATAATTCGATATAATCCGATATAATATAGAAAACCAATGATATAGTCTAGTATATATATATATATATCCACGTGTGTGTGTGTCTTTGTACTTATGTTTATGCATACAAATATACCTCAGGCACAGAATTTGGTTATATTATCCGTATATATATATGCACAATAATTAGTGCATCCATAGGAAAAGAATCGCAAGTGATTTTGGCAGTCCATGGATTTCAGCGCACAGGTCGTCAGTCAAGCCTTCGCTTCTCCCAAAGGGGAGATGCGCAGGGTCATACCCTATGAGGACGGGCGACCTGGACGGCGCTGGTGGTTCTCAAGATTAATGATGGTGAATAATGGTTAATGGTTAATGATGGTTACTAATGGTGATTAATGATGATTCCACCTATTGTACCCTCTGGTAATTTAACATTGTAACATGTAAAATCATCATTCTTACTAGGTAAGTCACCTATGGATGTGCCATTTTCAATGGCTATGTTAAATTACCAGAGGGTACAAATGAGGATATAATTGGGATATGATGGGATGTGTAACCAACATTAGTCAACAATCTGATATTTGGTAATGCTCAAGGTTTATGAATCCAGGGTTGACATGCACTGGGTTGGTGATGTTGGTGTTGCTGATGACAATGATTATGTTGACGACAACAACCATGTCATTCCGATTGCCGATGCATATTGTGTGCATCAAAAATGATGTTCAAAACGGAAAAGATATCAGTTTCCAGACGTTGAAAAGACATTCGTTGCATGCCGTCACTTGTTAGTCAATTTGAACGGTTTACATCATGATGCAAACTTGTGGTAAAACGCATCTGAGGGGCTAACAGTATTTCATTTGGAAAAGAAAGGACCTTGTATACAAGAATAACAGGCATACACTATAATTGCAAACGTAGTCCACATATATATGTATATATATAATATGTGCATACACATACATACACTTATAATATACACACGTATGTACGCAACTTATCCTTATAATGACTAGGCATGCAGTGCATGCCCCAGTGTTCAATGTCCTTCACCTTCACGCGCGCTTTGCGCCAGGAGTTTGTTGAGTGTTTTGGCTGCATTTGTCAAGTGAATGCGGCCCTATGAATATTTAGAACCACTGTTGACAAATACAGTTGCCCCTTACATACTGTATATATGTGCACATATATATATATATATTTCTTTTTAAGATAAACATACTCATATCATATATATATATATATCATAATCATATATGTATACTATACATATAGTACTGTACTTTGGGGATTCCGAAGGCAGAACCCCAAAAACAACCAGAAACTGCCTTGTTATGTAAGGATTCTTGGATCGAGGGAAACAACAATGGCTATTTCTGGGGTTGCCATCGCCGGGACCGAGGAAATTGCTGCGATTTGCAGCAGTGGGAGAACGTCAAGGGTAGCTGCAAAAATCGTCAATTCATGGCCGAATCGGCCGAATCGGGTGAGCCGCTTGAGGGCGAAATTCTTTGGATTCTGCTCATGTTTGATGTGTGAATTTCATCCCTTAAAGTTCCCTCGTCTAGAATATGTTTATGTAGCGGGTCATTGTGCGCCATTTGGGGCGTTTTTTTTCGGCATGACGTTAAGATAGTGCTGCTTGGTGCAGTAATGTGCAGTATTTCCTATAGGGTCATCCCCGCATGACCCCATTCTGCTCATTTCCATGGTTATGGCAACCCCCACAAAGAGAGAAAAGTTGGAAGCCTGGAAAATATACGAGACGCATGATTTATAGCATCTTGGAAACACTGTTCTAGTTTTTAGGGGTTGCCGTACTGTATTTTACAACATACAACCAACTGCTCAGTCAAACCACAACAGGAGCTTGCCAACAGAAAGTTGGCACAAGTTTAAACCAGAAATGATCGATGACCATGATGTACCATAATGCACCGGTTTGGAGGGATTCCATGGCAAGGTGTAGAGATATTGCAACGGTGGTCGGGCATTGATGTCCGTGGGCGATAACGCCACCAACAGGTGGTGGAAATAAGTCGTCAAAAGGACCAAATGTGGACTGCTGCGAGACAAGATGGAGCCTTCACCATGCTTAGTCAGGCCTACGTGCGGTGGTTGGTGGTTATAACCCATCCCGAAAGAACTAATCAATCATGCCAAGTAAAAAAAACAACAACCAGTTCTGTAAAATCTGTAAATCCAAACGCGGAAAATGCCCACCTCTTCCAGAAAAAAAGGAGAGCATTGATGATCCTTGGGGCTTCAGCATTTCCGGAGGAAACAAGCCATACCCCAATCGATGAGCCCTCAAACGGCCTGTCCAGGAGTCATGACTCTAGCAATGCCCGGTGGGTGGATGATCCTATCAAAAAGGCAATTTAAATTAGACATTGGAAGGACAGGTGAGGCATGATGGGTTCATTCTGTCATCAAAGTAATTGATCGATGATTTTTTTTTTGGTCGACATACTCGACTGCAAATAACACAGTACAGTGCTGCACAGCTTTCAACAAGGGCATGAACGAAGCCACAACAGGATCATCCTGCCACTTCAATGCTTTTGCCTTGCAAACACTGCAGGGCGGCTCACGTCGTCGAGAAAAAATGACTGCCCCAGTGAAGGTTGTTGTCAAGTCTTCAGGGCACTGGCAATTTGCCACAGTAAGGCATTTTTTTGTGCCATGAATGCGATATTTGCGCAGATTTAGGTGCCTGATGGTGCCTGGGTTGCTGTAAATGTTCGTTCTTATAAAAACCCTTCAAGTTTGAGTAGGTTTCAACAAGTTTCAATTTCAACAAGTTCCACCCAGCCATTTTCCTGCGGCAGGTTGGCTGTGGAGATGCAACGTATCGAGGCTGCAGCTTGGGAAAAGATCAGAAGGTTCTCGGACTTAAGGTCTTAAGCTTCCCATGTCCCATTTCGGAAGGGATTTCTGGATTGGAATATATTCATGGAGAGTCACATGGTCAATTTAGTGTTTTTGGGGGGATTGACGATTGACTTCTCACCTAGAGAGCCAACAGGTCGAAGCACCGTAGGTGTTACTGAAATCCTCTAAAGGTGAGCAGTTCATCAAGATGAAGTGTTTTAAATCAATCCGGTTGAACAATATACCCTCTGAATCCCTCTGATAATTTAACACAGCTATTGAAAATGGTCATTTATAGTTGATTTACCCATTAAAATTGTGATTTTTTATAGTTATGTAAACGTTTACCAGAGGGTATAACGTATTCTTACAGCAGCAAGGTACTGAGACATGGGTTCAAGTGTGTCACTTGAACCAAGACATCCCGGAAAGATTAGATTTGATCAAACACGCGAAGTTTGTTCTTGAGGTCGTTGAATGATACCGACAGTTGTGATCGTCACATCTCATGTCAAGAAGTCTTTTCAAGATTTCAAGCACGTCAAAGATTGAAGTGAGCCGAAGGCTCGGCTAAGGGAAAACATGCCAAGAAAGATAGAACGAGAAACAAGATGTTGAAAGGGGATCCCATTCCTTGCTGTTTTTGAAGATCCAGCCCTCCAGCCATCACATTCCCAGCCAGGGCAACTCAAAGGACGAGCAGCTGGTTCAGCGTGAATTCTTCAACTTGGGTGGCAGCCACCCAGGGACTGATTCAGACCGGAACAACAGGTGGAGGTCAAATGGGGTACCCAAAAAACAGGATGGTCAACATTGGCCTTAAATTTTGACCCCATGACGCTTGGTGCCTCCATTTTGGATGATCAAATATTGACCTAGTGACCTAGGAGCTAAAATCGTTCCACTTTGCCGGGCGACCATACCGACATTTCTGGCACTCAGATCAGTTCCTAAGGCCTCCCCAAAGACGCCAACAACAAGACCCCGCTGCTTCAGGACGGAAGGGGGGGTACAGCTTGGGGGATATCAAATAAATGCTATTTGTGGGTAGGTGAAAATCCCATCGCAGTATATGTTCTTTTGACTTTGGGCAGGATCAACTGGTTTGGATCTGTATCCTTGCGGCAACAGCCATTGATCTGATTGTCACAGACCTTAAGGCCTCAGCGAGGCGGCGAGTTGCTGGTTGTTGTTCAGTTGAGCCCGTCTTGTCGCAGGAAATGCTGAAGCAGTTGAGAAATGTTGTGCTGCCCTTGGCACTTGGGCGTGGCTTCAAAACGGGGTAGTTGTCAGTTTGGGAATTCTTGGCCATACTTTTGACATAGTTTGACCAGAACCAGAACCATTATTTTACGCAGTTCAACTTGTTTCGGTCCATTCTCGCTTAACACAGGTGGCCAGTGCTGGACTGTCAGGAAAGGCGGTTTGAATTTGCTCTTCACAACTCCAACACGAAACCAGAAAGCTGTTAAACGAAACGACCCCGATTAGCCAGGGACAGTCCATGAATCTAGTGATTACCCATTATCAATGAACATGTAATGTAACATATATATTATGGTTTAAAATATATGAAACTTCCTATGGCCCCAAGCCACTTTGTGCAGCCCTACTCAGGGAGAAAGTGCCTCCCAGTCAGAATTCCCTCCGAACTGCACCTGGCAATTGAATTGAACATCACCATGTTGTGTTTTGGAAAGCTGGGCTGATGAGCTTGGGCGTGGCCAAGCTGTCATTGCCTTCGAATGGGCCACCCGATGCTGAAGAGAATGATGATGGCTGGACTTTCGAAGTCAGGCTCTGTTTGACCTTCTGGGATTGCAATACGCCCAGGAGGGTCACAAGTGTTTGCCGTTTGGCTCCACGTTCAAAACCCTTGGGCTTGAAGTGGACACCGAGCCTTTCCAAAAAGGGCACGTTTTCTTGGGGCATACTGGCAGATGTCGGACTGGCGCTCACCTTTAGAAGACAGTGACCTACCGGAAAGGGCCATGGAGAGAGAAAGTAATTACTAAAGCAACAATAAACCATCCCCAATTTGACCATATTTAATTGGGTGGTATGAAGTCAAACATGGGTGGTTTATTAATATTGCTTTGTATTGCTTTACCAACCTTACTATTAACCAATATTAAACCTTGTCCCATTACTATCCCATCATTAAACCATTATTAAAGACCACAAATTAATGGTTGTCAGGTGAGACGAACACCGTGGGGATCCCTCATTGAGGCTCTTTGGCGTGAACTTCCTCTCCATGAGCTGTGAAGAGAATGTCAGGAGCTGCGCGTCGTGTCGTCAAATGTTGACCAAGTGGCAACGTATTGTGGGATTGACTGGGATATTAGTGGAATATACCCTCCGGTAAACTAACAGTTTGCTATTGAAAATGACCATTTTCAGTGGATTTACACATTGAAAATTGTGATTTCCATAGTTATGTTAGTTTACCAGAGGGTAGTATGAATGGGATATTCATGGGACATTTAATAGCATAATTATTATTATGTAGTGGGACATAGTAGGATATGAATGCGATATTGGGATATGTATGGATATGTGGTAAACCTGCCATAGACCTACTTTTGTGGAAATCCTTGGGGGTAGTTCACAATTGGGTTTACATCAACAGTACCTACAAGAATTTGTGGTTTCACCAACTGATGTATTTGTGTATATTTTTAGTTACTACAATAAAGTAAGGGTTTTACGATTCCAAAGAAGTTTGACAAATAATGCCACTTGAGACTTATGGTAATTGTGCTGTTCAAGATTCAAAATCAGAAAATATGTTGAAGGAAACCGTTTGCAATCTGACAAAATCTATGAGTATTTCATGTATATACATGTCATAGCTAAAACTATAGATCAAATATCATCATATAGATCAGAACATGAAATATGATTACATCTACAAACACGTTACCCTCCAGACAACGTTTACATGACTATGGGAAATCACCATCTTTATTGGGTAAATCAACGAACTAAATTGGCCATGTTCAATAGCAAACTGTTAGTTTATTTGCCAGTCATAGTTCATCAATGTTCATCATATGTCTATTAATCGGATATCATTTTCCCATCCAATCGGATTTTAGACATATGACATTAATATCCTATGAATCCTATGGTTTCATATCCCATTCATATCCTTTTGGATTCCCTTGTAGGACCAAGGCATTTCGGTGGGCGGCCTCACAGGCGTGGCCGTGCAGCGAAAACCTGGAATATTTTGGGGCTTCAGATGTGGAAAGGTCGATGTCGCGCGTGAAAGTTACGTGGATTCCAATTGATTCAACCAAGAAAAACTGTTTAATCAAGCAAGAATACGGAGAGAGAATTTCAACCATTGTTCTTGCCAAACAAAAGGATCCCAGGATGTCCCAGGGTCCACCAACAAACTGTTCACATGCAACGCCATGTGGAGATAACTCGCCTGGGATCTGGTCGCGCGGCCTGCGGAATCCAGATGTTCCATGCTCGATTTCACTGGGGTAGAAGCCCTTGATACTTTCGATGGGAAAAATAGTGATATTAATGGTGGTTAATAGGGTATAATACCAACAACAATGGGAATATGATGATGATCTGGTTGGTGGTGACTGGAACCATGGAATTTTATGACTTTCCATTCAGTTGGGAATGTCATCGTCCCAACTGACGAACTCATATTTTTCAGAGGGGTTGAAACCACCAACCAGTATTATTATTAAAGCAACACACATGTGCCTTTTCATATGGAGAAAAACTGTGTGTAGCATCAAAAAGGGAATATGTGCAATCCACATGGGATTTCTTACTGTATTTGGCAGATGGCTTACCCTCCAATAAACTAACAGTTCGATGTGGAAACCATGGGTAATTTTCCTGGGGAAACCATGGGTTTTCCACATCTATTTTAGTTTACCCTAGGGTAATACTCGACTTGCAAAGCCATTGAGTTTGGCATTCCACCGGTAGATTTGACCATGATTTTGGAGGAACGATCAAAAAGCGCGTTGTTTGCACCAGATTTTATGAGTTGCTTCCATGTGTTCAGCACACAATACTCGTACCACTGTTTGGATTTGTTTGGTGGTTTGGAACATGTTTTATTTTTCCATATATTGGTAATAATAATCCCAAATGACTATATATATATACATATATAATATTTTTCAGAGGGTTGAAACCACCAACCAGAATACCATATTAGGCCCCATCAAGGACGCAATGGTTCCAGCAATGGTTTTAACAATCGTTTGATCGATTCTTCCATCAATGGCTAACCCCCCAACTTCTTTACACGCACACGCCAGCAGTCGAGAGGTGACGAAGAGGAGCAACGGAAGGAGTTGATTGAACGGCTGATCCTTGTCCGGTCGCCACAGCCGATTCCGAATGGCGCGCCATTTTGGCAACAGGAGACAGAGATGAATATGGGGGGTTCCATAAATGAGGGTACCCCAAAATGGATGGTTAATAATGGAAATTCCATCCAAAAATGGATGATTTATGGGTACCCCTATTTTAGAAAATTAGGGAATCCCTGGATCCATTGGTTAATCAATGTTTCCATTGGTTAATAATGTTAATATATCCATGTAGATTGGTGCTAGCCCGTTGACACAGCCAGATGGTGCATAGAAAATAGGTTGAAGCATCCCTAAATGACCAGTCAAAAAGAGCAGTTTATTTGTAAAGCAACACGAGGGGATGAAGTCTCCAAATCTGACCCGGGGCTGAGAAGCACAAAGATGAAGAAAAACTTACATGGGAAATCACGATGTAAATATGGGTAAAATACTGAGATATCACCATATACTGTTCATTTTGCTAAGTGCAGATGTGGCATTTTGCTATCGGATGCTATCGGCCGTGGGCCATGACATCAGACATTTCAGCCTCCTCTTACAGTGTCCGCGTTTTGTGTGTGTGCGTTTCACACAATCTTTCCAGTGCAGGTCGTTATTGTTTGGACATTTTTGGTGCATCTGTGCCTGTCATTGAAGCGATTGATCTCATCCATGGTCACGATGCCTCGGACGATGCAGTTTTTGAAGACCTGTTGTGCTTGGCCAATTCAGGGCGTATTGGTGCTGCCCTTGCGGCCCCCTATTGCAGCAAGCACAGTAGGACGACTTTGCGATCACCAGGGCCCCCTCCTACGGCATGTTTTTTGAAGGTTGGGTTTCCCATTGGCCATGTTAGGTTGATTGAAGATATCATCTCCCAACCCGCTGTTGAAAAACCCTGAAGCAATGTTTGGTCGGGGATTTGGCTCGTTGATTCATGAAGGGTAACCCCCATATTTATCCATATTTGACAATCACAGGCAAAGGATGGTAAATGGTACAATCAAAGACAATCAGTTGATAATGTCCATGTACCAAACTGGCCCCGAAAGCAGCATTATCGCGCAAAAGGATACCCATTTTTTTTTGTGGCATGTTGTGGCACTGAGTTGTCATAGTGACTCCCAGGTTACCCTCTCGTAATGACTAACATAGCTATTGAAAATGACCCTAAGAGTCGGTTTACCCATGTTCTCCCCATATTTGCTGCATCCAGTCAGTTACCATAGGTCTTCAATGCCATGCCACCAGTCAGGTCAACTGTGCTGACGCCTGGTCCTACATGCAGTTGCCGCTGAAGCGGTCGGGGCCCTCGCTGGGGGATGATGGGGATGATGGGGATGGCGCCGGCAGCGGTGATCTTCAAAGATTGACTGTAAGAGTTTTGGAAAAACCAGGAATGATTGGAAGATATTTTTAGGCTTTTATAGGTTATAGATATGTTATAGTTGAATATTTATAGGATTTTATAGGTTATAGTTATAGTTGAGAAATGTTGAGAATATACGCATGCTTCACTTTTTCCATCACCTGAGACCGCAACCTGAGAGGCTTCTCTGGTATGGGTTGAAGTTGAAACCTCCCCGGGCGACCTGTGGTGTCCAACCTGGGGCGTCCTTGCCCAGGTTGCCCGGCATACAGCAGGCAGCCAAGTTAGTTGGGGCCCGAGTCCAGGATCGATCAGATTGCAGAACTTGTGGTGGATTCATATTGAACAAAATCAGATCCTGACTTAACCAAAATCAGGCCCTGACTTTACCAAATTCAGGCCCGAATTTGTCAATAACATGCAATAACATATATAATTCAAAACCTCCTTTCCTACCCTCATTCTTCTCCAAGATATGAAAAATGTCAATCTGCGATAATCTATGTGCTACTGTCCATGCCACTAGTCATTAATTATATACTTAAAACTAAAACATATATAAGTCTAGATTTGCGTGGATATGAGATCACAGCTTCAACTCAATCCATACCACAACCGTTCCAAAACACGCGGCTCTGAGATTAAAACAATAAATCATTTCTCCAGTTGTACAACTGTGCTCCTGTCAATGAGTTTGCCTTGATCACTTCCTTTTGAAGATCCCCTACAGACCTACTGTACAAAACCAGGAGTGCAAACAAAAAAGAACCTGGACTACAAGCAGAGAGCACACATAGACATTGCACATAATCAGAGTGTTGAAATCATCCGTGTTTATGATAGAGAATACCCTTGCAGAGCAGCATAGTTTTCTAGATAGTATGAATAGAATTTTGAGAGATGATGCCCAAAACAAAATCTGTGAATAAACATGCGATGGTCTTGCTAGTGGCACAGCATATCCATGGGATGCCCCTGGCAAAGTCACTGCCTCCAAGCAGCAATATCATACATTCTGCTAGTTAGCATGTCCTTGCTACAGTGATGGTATTTTCATGCATTTTCTTATTTAAGGAAATGGATAGATTCAGACAGATAGTGGAGGAATATTCCCTCCGAAATGGGATGGACGCCAGGAACCACCCAATGACACTGGACTTTGTTGATCTTACTAGCGACAACTTAGTGGTACTGTCTACCTTTCAGTAAGCTAACATAAATACGGACAATTTCTTATTTATAGATGTTTTACCTATTGAACATTGTGAATCCATAGGTATGTTGGTTTACAAGAGGGCATATTCATGGTGAAATATGTCAATGCCGCCGGAGTGGCAGCGCGGATTCCCGTACCTAACGGACCAAGACGGAGAGGGAATCTGATGGCTCCCGTGCTGCTCCCCCCCCAAAGAGCCTTGGAAACCAGCTTCAGGGTTTGGATTCACATATTTTGACCCAAACCTTCCCCTACTTCTACATTCTTGAACTTCCATGATATCATGTTACCATTGTTGAAATTATCATATAACTTTCTGTGTGTATTAAAGGAAGACGTGTCATGTCCAGGCATAACATTTCTGGCCGTCCTTTGTGGCACAATGTAAATCTCGAACCAAAATGCAGCTAGCATGAGATACATATATTATATATTCATTAAGGATTATGTTCTGATTTGTTCAAAGCACCGAAAAAGTGATAGACATGGTGCCTTCACAACGTCCCTGTTTGTTCACATGTTTTTTTTAACATTATCTATAGCATTTATTTGTTGATTAAGTTATTGCCACTACTGTATCATCATTTTCAGACGGGATAATTCGCTTCCCCCATCTAAATTGTATATTCAATACATCACTTTGAAACACATCCCGCTGATTTCCCCCCATTTAGTGGCGGCTGTATATCCCATGCAGGGGGGAAAAAACCCTCCGACTGATGCTCAGGCGAAGGAATACCTTCGACTGCAAGCGGCCAATGATGCAGCTCTGACTGAGGAGTACAAAGCCTTAGAAGTTCCGAAGGCCCCCAGTGGGACGGTGCCAGTTAGGTGGTAAAAGTTGTGCGGGAGAAAGTTTGCTGCCTCTGTAAGAGTTCATCAGTTGATGTAAACACCCAAGTCAGCAACCAGACATCCATTCATGATTGGTTAACTATGGTAAACTCAAATCGATCTCTCTCTCCCTCTCTCTCTTTGCGTTGGCTGTTTGTATGCCCATGTTTGGTGAGTTGTTCACATGTATGTAGGGTTTTTCAGTGTATATATATATATTATATTATTGTATATATATATATATATAAGATATGTTTTAGCCGGTTCGATTTGTTTGTAAGAAGAGGTGAATGCATCTCTCTATTTTTCAAGCATGCATATGTACGTATATATGTTTACCTTGTATACACACGAGCAAGTAATACATTGAAGTATTGTGAATAATTGAATGACACCCATAATTAATTATTCAATTCAATTTACAGAAGTAGGTGACAGTACATATATGTACACTAGTTTTGACTTGAAACATATTTATACACTATTCATTATCTATATCCGTTATTTATGTAAACTATTTGTATTAATGATTTATTGTTTGTCCCTAACACCATATTGGGGTTTATTTAGATATGTATCATCTATATCAATGATATTGGAATCTACGTATCCCTACACTATTGATTGTCTATCTCTAGTATATCATACTATATCCCATCAACGTATAAATTTATAGAATTGGAAATCTACAGGAAAACCCTATATTTGATGGCAAAAAAAAACATGGTTTCCGGTTAAGATGTTTCCTTAAACCAATCCAATGAAAACAAAGAGTAAAACATCTAGTATTTATTTTTTTTAGCATACATAAAATTATATCCCATCATCTGAAGTACGGTGGATGGTTGCGAAATCCTGCACCAGCGGCATGCCGGTTCTAACCCGCTAAACAGCCTGGCGTCCAATACAGGGGTTGGGAGGCGCTGTGAGGCGTGTGCACAGCAACTCTGCGGCCGGTGAAGTGGTGGGCTTGGTCGTGGCGCGCTTTGATTCAACCAGTGCATTGGTGACGCTCATCAGCATGGACCAATTGCTTGGAATGCTGGGCGACAGTGAACTTCTTGGTGATTCGAACACTGAGTCTCCGGAAGTTTTTCGGAGCACTTAGCTGGCGCGGCCCTGGCTAAGTGCAGAACGGCCGCGCAGGCGTTTCGCAGACTTGCTGAGAAAATCACTCACTGCGACTCCTTCTTTAGAGAACTTTGCGGAGTTTGTTCTTGCCCCCACAGCGACGGTGTGGGCTTTCAACCATCTCAAGTGGTGCAAGATTTCTTCCATCCACAGGAAATCCATACTACCCTCTGGTAATTTAACAAAGCTATTGAAAATGACCATTTATAGTGGATTGTCCCATTGAAAATGGTGATTTTCTATAGTTATGTTAGTTTACCAGAGGTTAATATATCCCATATCTATACTATCCCATGTTCCATCTACGCTCAGGGCGCCTCTGAACCCTGCAAGCGTCGTGAGTTGCTTCAGCGGCTGCAACGGGTGGCCACGTGGAGGGTCAGGGGGGCCTAGATGGAACCATGGGGAAGTGGAGATGGATAGCTGCTATAACGCATGTTTTATATATACAATATATATATATAATTATTAGTGTTGTTATTATCATGATTATTATTATTATTATTTTATTTTGATTACTATCAACATTGTTGTTATTATACTATTGTTTTAGCTCAGGGATATCAGACAGTTGGACCAATAAACACTGTGGTTTCATATGGTTCATGTCCCATTGCTGTTTGGGATGATGAGTATCACCGTTGATGGCAAACAAAACTGGACCTAGAGGGTACATGTCCTACGAGCGGGTCAAGCCGTGATGTTTAAATGGAACATGGATGACAACTGATCTTGAGATGTTTTGGTCTAAGGCCGTTGTGCGAGGTGAATGGCACTCATATGAACTGCTGATACTGACCATCTGGTAAACTAACATCCTGAAAATGGCCCATAGAAATAGTTGATTTGCCTATGTTTATCTACTAAAAGTGGTGATTTTCCATATTTTCCATAGTTATGTTAGTTTCCAAAGAGAGTTGTTGATGTCGGAACCGTGCTGATCTCCGAGGTCTTGCCGCTTCATGAGCTGCGGAAAGATTGCCAGGCCGGGAGAGCGCAGTTCTGAAAGCTTTTCAGCAGATGGAAAATTGTTCATCCATCTGCTGAAAATGGGATTTAACCGATTTAACCAAGAAAAAATGGTGATTGAACCGGAAACAATGGATAATTATGATAGAACATTTAAAACATTGGTGATTTAACAAGCAGAAATGGGGATTGAAGCCAAACAAATTAGATCATCAGAAGCATTGCATTTAACCAAACCTGAGGATTTCATTTAAGATTTCACCAACAAAACTGAATCAGCGGTCGATTCTGACGCTTTGGCATCAGACCAAATGGACCAAAGCATACTTTCCGAGAAGCCTCCGGTAAACATTCACAGTTTGCTATTGAAAATGGCCATTGGAATAGTGGATTTACCCTGTGGTAATTTAACATAACTATGGAAAATCACCATGTATAGTGAATTGTCCCATTAAAAATTGTGATTTTCCATAGTTATGTTAATTTACCAGAGGGTAGCACTAGGATTCACCTGAGAGAATCCTTGTTGAATCGGCCATTTTGATGCATGAAGAGTTCCGATTTCTCTCTTGAAACCATGTTTGCTCAAGTTGAATGGACCCAATGTTTCCGGATCACGGTCGATTGATTTTGGCTGATTCTCTTGATTACATTCATCAGTGTGGGGCCAGAGTGGAATAATTCTAGGGGTAAACCATGCTTGTTCGTTGATTTCCACATGTCCATTTTTGCTAGCGGTTTCGATCCACATCATTGACAAGTTGCTATGCAACCCCCAAACAGATAGAAAAGTAGCATCCATGTCCAACATAGTGGTACAGTGGTAAGTTTAATTCAACATTTTCTTATTTTTTGTGGGTTCGTATGTTAGATTCTTCGCAACCAACCAGAAATCATAAGGTTTACTTATATTATATATATATATATATCAACTATATTTATTCATATTTATATACAGCCCTCTTTTCCTGAATCAATGGATTGGTTTAAGGGAAGATCTTAACCGCCGGAAACCATCAATTTTCCCATTAAGATCATGGGGCTTAAAATTTAAACCAGTAAATCTTATTATCTGTTCCCTTGTGCCAATCCATTGAAAACACAATGAAAATCATCAACTCCCCGTTAAATTACTATTTTCCTATGGTTTTCCTCTGGTATTCCCCATGATTTCCCCATGGAATTTCTCCGTTTTTTCCCCCTTGTGCCGTTCCAGGAGCTGCGTGTCTCCACGACCTCTGACGATCGCAGCGAATTGCTGGAGCGCTTGCTGTCCGTGGCTGCTTGGCGACGTCGGGCCCTGGAACGACATGTCGATGACGTCATCGTCATCGACATGCCCCTTGGAGACCATCAAACAACCATCAAACTGGGTAAGTTATAATATTTCACCAACCTGAAATGTTCAGCCATTTGGGGATGATTTCCCTTATTAACCATGATTCCAGTGAGGGAGAACAGTGAGGTCGTTATAATTTACCCAGATCAAAGAAACATCAAACAACCGATCAAAAAACAATCAAAAACCATCATATGAACCATCATCCAAAAACCATCGAAAAACAACCATCACTGGTTGGTCGTTTCAAACATGTTGGCTATTTTCCATTTCATATATGGGATAATCCTTCCCAACTATGGCTATCATCAACTATGATTATGGTTCACTAGGTAATCATAGTTTGCTATTCATAGTTTTTTCCATCATGATATATATCATTACCATGTTCATATTAATGGTGTTTGTCCTTTTTTGCTGGTAAAATTGGTAAATCACCCAAACTATATTAAATGATCTAGATACAACATTATACAATATAGTTTAATGGGTGGGATAGATAAGCAAAGAAGATCATTTTCATGTGCGTTGGTTTTGAACGACTAACAGTAAAGTACTCACGCCTTGCTCACTAAATTTAGTGACAGTCATTGTGACTAATGAAAATTCACAAAACCTAGTGGCAACTGTTCACTAAGTTTTCATGATAGTTTCATTCTAGTCCCATTAACCATCACTAACCTCAATTATGCCCAATTCATTATCAATTATCCCCAATTGATATATTTATATATAGTGTATATAACTATACATATACACATTTAGGTAATCACTATATAATGATCATTCTAAGGCGGTTGAATGATAGTCACCCCATGGAGCTTCGCACAGCACCAAAGGCTTGGGGTCCCGCCGCCCAGCCGCCTCCCAAGAAGGTTGCACCGTGGGCTGGACTTGGAGTGGGATTTCAAAATCAAGAACTCTGAAAAAAAATCTGCCCCTATAGTTGAAACCGAAAACAAATCAAAAATGATGGATTTCTTCAACATTTATCCTTGAAAACTTTGGAATTATTATGATTACAAGATACTATAAACACATGTTTCGCAAAAGAAATGGAAAATCACATGATCACTGAAACTAAGGAACCATCAAAACTCAGGGGGCGTGCCCCAACGACGTGGACTTTGGCGCCGGCCCCTGGCAGGAGCCACCACGCGGCCCACGACAGTTCTTCGAGCGGAGTAACTACTTCCCCAGCAGCCATGGCTTCGGGCCTGGCAGCCCAATGGGATGTGGGCTGTGAACCACCGGTGGTGCCCAGTGGTGCTACAGCTCGATAATTCGATAAGCAACAGTAATGGTGATTTAACCCACCAAGTTATGTGGATTTAGTATGAGTTTCTGCTGAAGTTAGAAATGGTAGCTAGTGCTTCGCCATACGGTACAGTCGAGTCCCGACACCATCTCACATCGCAGATGAGCCGTCGCGTGGAGATATCAGTCAGTTGGTGTCGGATGGGATACATCAAAATGAACCAGAACATGAGCTTGACGAAATGCTCGCAGTGCTGAATGAGATCACGGTCAAAGTGGGGAATGGACGAGAACAAAATGGCAGACAACAGTTTATACAACTGTGGATGTCCTTGATATCCAGCTGTGACTCAGCTGGTGTTGCAGTCGAGACAATTGGATGCGACTCCGTTGTCAGCTTTGTTGAAAAAACAATGTGACCAATTCGTCAGTGAAGCCATTCAGTGTTTTAGTTTTCAGTGCATGCTTGGTGCAGTGTCAGATTTGAAGGTTCATGGTTTTGGAAAGTTGAAATGTTCAATTTTGTTCACCCGACGTTTGCGAAGGCGTCGTCCGGGGCGTATGTAGCAGCCACAAGATGCCATAAAACATAAGACATAAATGGATATGAATGGAGCTCTCAGTTCAGCGACGCTGTGACTTAGTGACCTCAGTTGGTTTGTAACCATTAACGCCACCATCTGGAAAGATGAGGTGGTGGCAGAGATTATTTGACGAAAACGCAGTGACACGGAATCTGATGCTGGGCCTGCGGATACAAAAATTCAAAACCCATTCCAAAGGTAGCCCTGTGGTAACCCCGCAATATAATGATTGTTGATTCAAGGCTTATTAAACCAGTTGTCATTGGTTGCCTTTTTTGGGAGTTGGCTACATTCCCATGATAAAAACTGAGATTGTTGGACAAATATAGACAGCCAGCACCTGCTAAGCGCTGGTTGGTGCTTTGGAACATGAATTTTATTTTTCCATATACATATATATATATGTATATCATATATTGGGAATGTCATCATCCCAACTGACTTTTACTCCATCATTTTTCAGAGGGGTGGCGAAAAACCACCAACCAGAGCAGTGATGTACGGCCATGGAATTTGGAGGACCCAGGACCCAGGGATGGTAGGTGCGTTTTGTCCAGGCAAACAAGATCATCTTAGGGTCACTAAACACACCCAAATATACTTTAGAGAGCTGGTCATGTGCTTAAAACAATGCCATAGTTACCATCCCCCAGGAAAATCAGCATTTTATAGGTGGTATATATAATCTATTCCCAGTCATGGGTGGTTTATGACATTGTTTTACTGGGTGGTTTATGACATTGTTTTACCCACATTAATGATATTCATGAATAATAGTAGTGATTATTATCCCATTAATAGTAGTGATTAATATCTCATTATACATAATCCCATTCCAGTAATATGAGATAGACCAGTAATAATAATGATATATTAATAATAATAATGATTATATCCCCTATATCCCCTATACAGCTATATAGACCAGCTATATCCCATTCCATCTCCTCCCCACTGACCCCACTGACTGCCTCTAGGTCGGGTGATCCCTTCAGCTTTGCAGCCCCGGTCACGTGTCGCACGTATGCAGTTTTGAGTTTTGGTAGGAATGGTAAGTCTTACTGGTGCTAAAGATAGGGAATTTTCGGGAATGATCCACTGGCTAACTATCATCCCAGCAACCCCCATTCCCATCCATTCCCTACTAAGCACCAGTAACAAGTGGTTCAGAAAGCCATAGATTTCCTTGAAAAATGGTGATTTAAACATGATTGAACAAAGAAATATGGTGGTGTCATGGTGGTTTTTTCTGGGATATAACTTTGAGAATTCTTGGCCGTGTCCCACCATCATTCAGAGTTGCTCCAACCCATGATTTACGGTTTTTCCACCCAGTACCTTGGGAGAAACCCAGTGATCATGGTGTAACGATTACTACCCAGTCAGAACTGGATGCACAAAGTGGGAAAGTCTTGGTTGGGTATTTTGATGGCTTAGTTTTTTTTTTTGTCTGTGATACATTGCCCAGCCAAAATAGGCATGTTTGGAACGTATCCGTATCAATGAGGAACACTAGCTTTAAACTCTTCCAACCCTTTTCAGGTGCAAGTGAACATGATGTAATTCAATCCAATGAATGGGAGGATGTATGAATAGATGAATGCGAAGCAGTACAAAACAAACCACAACATATCGCAACATGAAGTAAAACCACACAAGAAAATATAGTATAAGAAAACAAGTGGAACCAAACGGAGAGGCACTGAATAACATGACATGACATGACATTTGGAGGCTTCCCGAAGGATCCATTAGTGGTGGCAATTCGCATCAGCAACAAACTCTGCACCAAAATAGAAGATAGCCTGGACATGGGATGACATGGGCATCTAAAAGCATAAACGGGGAAACCCAATGCCATAAACATCTACCATTTGGGGACGGTTTATAGCACCCATTCCTTGGTTTATGGGCTTTACAGCAAACTTCAGATCGGGCTTTCGGACCAGATCTGGCGTATCTCCATGTTCAATAATGTTAGTAAAGAAATGTCATAAACCAGCCATATTATGGTGGTTTATACCACCCTTTTATGATGACTTTGAGGATGGTTGATTATTGCTTTACTAACATGATGGTTGATTCAAATATTTTTGTGGCCCATCCTGATTTTGGATGTTATAACTCCAGCTGACTTTGTTCTCACGGTGGTTGGATATACAAAAAAGCCAACTGTGTACTTATGACGATCTGCCAATAGATTTGAGACTTGTACACCGACTCTTCGTTGAAAACATGGCTCAACTCCTCCATTGTGACTGTAAAAAAGTGACTCTAAAAATCTTTAAAATATATACTATTCTTGTAGGTTTTTGTTGGCTAATACCAATGTCATGTCAGATACTTTAAATACCCAATGCTGTCTCACTGGTACTAAAATGGGACATGGGTTTACTCAGCTGGTAAGTGGGGTATAAGTCTAATTATAACCTGATATAACCTTGTATAATTTTATATAACCTTTTAAAACCTTATATAACCTTTTATAACCGTTTATACCCTTATATAACCTATTTAACCTTATATAACTTTATGTAACTTTATATAAGCTTATACGTACATATATATATATTCATTTATTCATTTATTCATTTATTTATTTATTCATTTATTTATTTATTCATTTATTTATTTTATTTGTTTATACATATAACGCACATATATAACACATATATACATATATCTATATACTGCAGATATTGCATTTACATTATATTGAAATATATCTCTATTTATTTGATGACAGGAAAAAATGCAGATAAGTGAGTGTTGTCACTTCAAATGACACAGATTTGGTGGGTCGCAACTTCCCCATTATATCGCCACAAAAAACAGCATTGCCCAGAACCCTCGGCAAGCGCTGACGAAGCATTTCCGCACCCTGAAGCTGTCGGGATTCCCAGGGGCCACCCCGGGTTCACCGGGGTTCACCGGGGCATCCCCATCCAAAATGGTGTAAAACTCATGGGAAAACTATGGGAAAATCATCTATAAATGGAGGTTATAATATGTTTTAATGAGGTTTATATGGATTTAAACCATGAAAAGTAGAAGGATAGCTGGGATAAGTAAGAATTAACGGGAAAAATCCATGGGAACTAAAGGAAGATTTGTCCGAATCAGTTCGATTCCAATTGAGATTTGATGAACACTTGGCCGCCCCCGACATCTCTAGGAGTTTTGTATCAGTTGGCTGGGAAAATCCATGACTGGTTGGTGGTTTGGAACCATGGAATTTTATGATTTTCCATATGTTGGGAATGACATCATGACATCACTCCATCATTTTTCAGAGGGGTGGCTCAACCACCAACCAGATGATACTGGGAGAATCCAGACGTTGATGTGGGCCTTTGGAATATTCATGCCGTTGCATGGCCCTCCACCCTGGAAGTCCACCGATGACGACAACACCCACGATGACGTGGCGGTCACTTTAGGCTTAGCCCCCGATACGTGTCTCTACAACCTCAGGGGTTGGTGCATAGCAGTGTTTGCTGTCACTCTGAACGAGGCTAGAGGACTTGGGCAGTTTCATGTGTTCAAGTTCATTGGACTTACAGTCACTATGTCCCAAGAAATCGCACTTTTTTGGTGTGTTGGTCAAGTCCTGATTTGGCCGGAGAAAGTGTACCGAAACCACCTAAATGGTGTTTTTAGTTTCTCAGAGCCTTACTGGATTGCATTCTGTTGGTCATGCCATTGTGTGATATTTGCAAAGACAGATTGAACGAACTATAACCAAGCCGACATCTCAATACATATCATGTATAAATATGTATAAATCCCAAGCACTGGTTCAGTCCCCATCTTTCCGCAAGCTGGGAGGCCTTCCCCCATGACACATCCACTCAGGCCCAACACGGCAACTCAAGATGACGTGCGGAAGGACGGCATTCCGTGGATTTCGGGCAAGCGCCAGCCATCTAGCGATATTTTATCGGATCTAGAACCATTCTCATAGCATGTCTATAATCATATGAACCACAAAGATCTGGGTGCATTGAACATAACTGAACCAAGTATGCCATTGGTGTGCGATCTTGGTAGAGGAACTCCCTCAGGGCTTCCCACTACGCAAAGTCATACATGGCTGGGAACCCCCAATATAGATGATATAAACACGGAGGTTTCAATGGGAAAATAGTCATAAATAATCTATAAATTGGTGCTTTTCCGTTGCCACTTTTGATTACCTGAAAGAAGTGTTGGATCACAAGAAACAGCCTGTGTCCCTCTAAACCCCAAAAAACACCTGGGTTTTTCATGGATCGTGGTGCATTTGGTGTCCCATGGAGCAGGGGCTTCCTGGCATCGCTTCCAGGCCTACAGAAAGCTGGCCTTGAAGTACCATCCAGACACTTGGTACTGGGGTGACTGGATGGTTTTTATGGAGATTTGATGGGTATGTAATGGGTAAGGAATGGGCATGTAATGGGTATGTAGTGGATATACAGATGGCCAGATACATAGATAGATAGAGAGAGACAGATAGATAGATAGATAGATAGATAGAAAATAATGAAAAACAGTAAAATAATTTTAAAAAAAAGGAAATTAAATAAAGAAAAAATAAAAAGAAAGAAAGAAAGAAGGAAAGAACGACAGATAGATATGTGATTTTTGGACTGATATATTTTAGATAGATTTTAAATAGAAATAGATATTATGCTTTTCTTGAAACGGGTTCTACAATTGCTCCAGCTGTTCCTAAACCAAGAAAGTTGCGGGTGCCCTGCTTTCAGACAGACCCATGTTTCAGACAGACCCATGTTTGACAGTGTTTGGTTCCATGTCAAGTTTCATGTCTATTCTAGTTAATAACAACTAGACTTGTTGATCACAGGGGGGCTTCAAGCTTTGCCTTGAGAATGCCTTCATGGTAGGTAATGGATCCCCAAGTTTCAAGTGATCGCTTGATCCGCAACTTCTTGGGACCGGCACCAGACCCTTGGAACAAGCTGAAATGACTGCACCGGATATGGGTGTGTCTGAAATCTGGCATGCCCCAAAATAAACCCTTTTAAGTATAATGGAGAAGACAATAATTAGCAAATTTTGGGGCACCCTATTTTCAGACAAACCCATGTGATATGTTTTGTTCCATCTATTCGTGGCTGTAGCCGTGGTTTCCCCACATTTTTCCAAGGACAAGAATCCTGGCTCACGAGCACGGAGGCTTAGAGGTCGTGATTTTGATCATAGCTACCTGCAGCTGCAGGATGCTGCAGGATCTTTCAAAAAAAAGCGGCAGATTTGCCAGGCATCATTTGGTCAGGGAAACTTCAGTGACCTCGCCATACATGATGGTCTCATATAGCGTTTGGTAATTTAACATAGCCATAGACAATGGTCCAAAAGCATGGATGATGAACCCCTTTTTTAAACATTAATTAATTAGTAGCATGGAGATTTTCCATAGCCATATCAAATAACCAGGGGATAACGTTCGTGATTTTTTTAATGGTCCATTATAGCCATTTGATGTCCTGTTTTAACCACGTTGAATCTCATTTTTTGCTGCTGAAAGCAGCATGTTTCGAAGCGCCCGTTCAATCAGCATGAATTTGCGTGCTACAATTGGCCAATAGTACTTGATTATACCATCGTGATATATGTTAATCCTATTGTCCTTGAAATCCTATTTTGTTGCTGATTGAATGAGCAGGATCGATCCAAAACCATGGACTTTTTCCATTCCAAAACCAAGGCTCACGAGACCTCAGAAATCTTCCGGGAGATTGCGGAAGCTTACGAGGCACATGGAGTTGTGGCAAGAAAACCCGAATTATCCTCTGGTAAACACAAAAAGCTATTGAACATGACCCATTTAGTTCGTTGATTTACCCATTAAAAAGTTGTGATTTTCCATAGTTTTTTGTAAACGTTGACCAGAGGGTACCAGTTTTCTATGTTTACCCACTATTCACCCACTATTAACCAACTATTGACCACTATGGAAAACCACTATAAATGGCTATTTTCCATAGCTTCAACAATTTGGACCCAAAAATTATGGATTCAACCAACAAGACATCAATCATGGGAGGGAGCTTGGAGGACATGGGGCAACTCATGATGATTTTTTCGCCTTGTTTTTACTGAGGCTTTGCGAAAATTCTTTGAGACTACTTAAGTGAAGCAAAAAAAACGAATGTTGTTAAACCAATAATAAACTACCCATTTGGGAATGGTAAACATACCACCTATAAAAATGGTGATGATTGGGGGATGGTTTATTATTGTTTTAACCACATTAATCTAAAATAATTAGTTAATAAAATGATTGGCTTAGATAGGATGGGATACTGTAGGATACAAGCTTAAAATTGGGGAATATGGCAATAATAAATTCTTCATATATATATATATATGCCTATTTATAAGATATTTTTGGTTGCCATATTTAATTACCCGCGTGTATGGCAAAATATGGCAGCATTATTGATCCAAAATTCTTCCTCGAAATTCCACGAAAAAATATTCTTATCGGTCCTAAAAGATTTTTATTAATCATCAATTCAAATACAAAAATTTTGTTAATTTGTTAGAAATATATTTTTTTCAGGCAAATAACGATAAGTATTGTTTGCTCAGAATTGGATTTTAATGGAATTTTGTAGACTTGCAAATATTATAGGAAATATATTAGAATCAACCATATTTACCTCAGCCTACATGTATTTATAGCCCACTAATAATTACTCGCAAATTTATATTATTAAAAATATATGCGAATAACAATAATTATCTGATTTTATTTTTTTTATGTTTATTATTATTTTGATCAAATTAGGCACCTAAATCACCCTTATTAATTTTATAATTGATTATAAAAAACCGATTTGCTACTATATTGCGTTGAAATTACTTAAATTACGTAAATTATTTTGGTAATTATAGTTTTAAATAAAATAATCTTGAATGTATTGATATAATTAAATCGGTTATTATTCTATATATCCGAGGGAGAATTAATTAACACATTATAAAAACAAATTCAAACCCAATTGATGACCTTATTTATGTTTAATAATAAATCTCTATTAATTTGAACAAATTACACATATTAATATATATAAATTTTATTTTTTATAAATTCATTGAATTAATTAACAATAAATATTTTAATATTATAATATAATTTTTATATATTTGGATATTATAAAAATAATAAATAAAAATATAATAATAAATATAAATAATTATAAATAATTATATTATATATTTAAATAATAATTTACATATATATTTTATCTAAATATATATAATTATAATTATTAAATTATTTTAATTATAAATAATTGGTAAAAATAATAATATATATATATAATAATATATATATAATATATTTAAAAAATATATAATATATTTTAAAAAATATATATTATA
>Ga0126342_10001078_pt1 | contig 36119 bp, 28 predicted proteins | sample Cyp1metagenome_FD_92528 | JGI IMG/M metagenome (GOLD analysis project Ga0126342, IMG submission 92528) | Coral microbial communities from Lord Howe Island, Old Settlement Bay, Australia - Cyphastrea 1 metagenome | ecosystem: Host-associated > Invertebrates > Cnidaria > Coral ... | reverse complement strand
TATATCTATCTATATCTATCTATATCTATCTATATCTATCTATATCTATCTATATCTATCTATATCTATCTATATCTATCTATATCTATCTATATCTATCTACATCTATCTATATCTATCTATCTATCTATCTATCTATCTATATGATATAGATCTATCTATTATCTATATCCTATCCTATCCTATCCTATCCTATCTATCTATCCTATCCTATCCTATCCTATCCTATCTATCTATCCTATCCTATCTATCTATCCTATCCTATCCTATCCTATCTATCTATCTATCTATCCTATCCTATCCTATCCTATCTATCTATATCTATCTATCTATCTATCTATCATCCTATCCTATCCTACCCTATCCTATCTATCCTATCCTATCCTATCTATCTTCCTATCCTATCCTATCCTATCCTATCTATCTTCCTATCCTATCCTATCCTATCCTATCCGATCCTATCCTATCCTATCCATCCATCTATCTATCTATTTATCTATCTATCTATCTATCCTATCTATCCTATCTATCCTATCTATCTACCTATCCTATCCTATCCTATCCTATCCTATCTATCTATCCTATCCTATCCTATCTATCTATCTATCTATATCTATCTATCTATCTATCCTATCCTATCATATCCTTCCTATCCTATCTATCTATATATCTATCTATCCTACCTATCTATCCATCCTATCCTATCCTATCCTATCCTATCCTATCTATCTATCTATCCTATCCTATCCTATCCTATCCTATCTATCTATCCTATCCTATCCTATCTATCTATCTATATCTATCTTTCCATCCTATCCTATCCTATCCTATCCTATCCTATCTATCTATCTATCCTATCCTATCCTATCCTATCTATCCTATCCTATCCTATCCTATCTATCTATATCTATCTTTCCATCCTATCCTATCCTATCCTATCTATCTATCCTTTCCTATCTATCTATCTATCTATCTATTCTATCCTATACTATCCTATCCTATCTATCTATATATCTATCTATCCTATCTATCTATCCTATCCTATCTATTTATCTATCTATCTATAGATATACGGCCATCGACAATAGGTGACCAATCCATGATCTACCTTATTCCATGATGAATCCACCAGCCGTGCGAGGCCTACACAATCTGCGCATGTGGCTGGCAGCATCACATAGAAGACATACGATGAGGCAAAGTTTCTCAAAAGGAATCAAATGTGGTGTCTAACCCTTGAAGTTTCTGTCATTGTTCGGCATTGTTCTGCATTGTTCTGATTGTCCTGCAGTGTTCCACACTGCTTCCTTTTGGATCGACGTGGGGCATCATAGAGGGTGATATGCCATGAACTACGCCATGTATGGCGATGCCACACCATGGCCTTCTCCCGTTCTTCAGATGCTTCAACTTTTGCGGCTTCTGCGGTGCTTGCCTCCGATTTTTCCGGGACATGGGCTGGCACGATCACATGGGTGCACTCTCATAGTAGGGGCTAGAAATGGCTATGTGATGTATGAGTCTATGCGATGATGATCTATACATATCTATACTAAGTAGACTATACAGTATAAAGTATAAGTAGAGCAGAATAGAAATCAATAAGGTATATCCATTGACCCCGAATTGATTATAAATTGAACGGGTTCATCCCAACCAGATTTGATGTTGACAACTCAGCTTCTTCTCAGCCTTTTCAGTCTCCAACTCTTCAATGCCTCACGTCGAGAAATGCATGACAGAGCCACTTCATCATCCCTTCTTTAACAGCGTTGTTCTAGCAAATCAAGGCTCTTCACATATGATCACAAGATTTCAAGAGCACTTTAGATTCAGATGTCACCAATTATTCAAATACTTTCCAGTGGCGTCTTGAAGAGACACCACGATATGTTCAAACCAGGTTGCGCCGCTGCAGATCGCCAACCTGCCGGTCGTAGCGTGCTTGTAAGCTTGAAACCTGCCAGCTCCGGGCATCTGTGGTGTCACTCCAGTGTCAACCAGCTGGTATATTACTATGCACTGGTGACTCACTAGTGCACATTTGAAAGCCTTATCATGCCTCATGTCCAATGTGGCCATAGATGGTTGCAATGAATATCTATCGTTCCTCTGCTCGCATGATCTCGCATGTATCCTTGTGCATTTTCCTTGATGCATGGCGTTTCCTCTTTCTCACCTGGCCTCGCTCATGTGGCATGCCTCCAGCTTGCACAGCTCCTTCCGGGTAATGTCTGCCTGATGGCATGGATGACGCCGACAAATGATGCACCAAGATGTATCAATTCAAGGGATTGTCATTTCTATAGGGGCATGCCCTCCTTCAAACAATATTTACAGCTTAAACATGCTTAAACAATCATATCTAGTACCCCCTACTATAGTTGATATTGGATTCTGAGATGATATTAAGAAGGTTTATAAGCAGCAACTGATACGAATCACCAACCATGACCATCCAGTTCATTTGAAAAAAGTGTGCAACATCAGTATTTTACTTGCTAAGGATAGATAATGACAGCTATTAGCAGCTAATAGATGGACACCAAATTGCATTCCAGTCGGCTTTGTAACAGTGCCAACACACATCTCACACATGGTGAGCTCAAAAGCCGGTAAGTGGCGTTGACTTTTCCTGACTCAATCTCATTCAGCATCAATTTCATCAAGCACTGACAGTAGGTCTTCCAGATCCAGCGGCAGATCTGCCACGGCTGAAAAATGATGCCCTGCAAAGTCCGGCAGCGAAATTCGTTGACAGTGCAGGAAGAGGCGAGGACACTTCAAAGAGGTTGATCCATAAGTGGCATCACCCACCAATGGTCTTCCAATCTCAGCCAGGTGTACTCGAATTTGATGAGTCCTTCCTGTAAGAGGATGCGCCTGAAGCAAGATCAGCTCGTCTTTCTGATTCTCTGAGTGAAATCTTCTCAACACTTCGTACTCCGTTTTAGCCGCGCGACCCTCCTTGGAAGCCATGGCAAGGATACCACCATCTGGAAGTTGCCGTGTGATGAGCGGCACGGAAATGTCATCTTTGGTGCCTATTGGACCTAATGTTTCACCCTCGCATAGGCAAAGATAGTCCTTGCTGACTAAGCGGCCAGCAAAACAGGACTGGTACCAGGCTGCTGCTGCTGAATCCGGATGGTCCAAAACCACCGGGAGCACTCCAGAAGTTGGAAGATCCAATCGTGACACCAAGGAGCAGCGCGGATATCCTCTACGCCTTACAGCTTCTTGGAAGTCTTGAAAAATGGTCTCCGTACGAGTCCCTGATGGTTTTGCAATAGCGACAATGGAGCATCCGATCTTCAGAATCCTTGGCTCACTGATGTCTGCTAGCTGTGATGCGCTGCGGGTAGTGGTATCCTCGTCCATCCGTGTCTGTGACTGCCAACGTTGACGGAAATGCAGCAGCAAATCATAGGTGACCTCTGGACCTAGCGTTCTTGTCAGGGACTCTGCGAGTGAGCCCACATGGCAGCCACCCGGTGTCACAGATTGTTCCAACATATTCATCAACAGTGCAAGTCCCATGTCCCAACGATCCGCTTGGCAACAGGCACTGATCACTGCTCCGTAACTCTTGAAGCCTTGCCGCACCATGAGCTGGGACATGTAGGTGAACAAATGAAGTGCTTCTTGCCACTGTCTTTCACATGCGCTAATTGCTGATGTGAAGCACTGCGGTGTGAGCAAGCCTCTGTCGATAGCCTCTTCAAGCAAAAGGCTTGCAGCTTGCCACTGACCTCCCATGTCACAAGCTGATATTGCTGCTGCCAGGGTTATTTTGTCCATCTTTCCAGAAGCAGAAACTTGCGCGAACAAAGCCAGAGCCTTCTGCCACTGAGAATTCCGACCACAATTGGTGATAGCTGTATTGAAGGTTGCACCATCTAGGGCCCGCTGCTGCTGCATCTGTTCAAGAAGCAACAAAGAGATTCTCCAGGCTCCAGCTTCTCCACAAGCAAAACTCGCCGCATTGTAAGTCACAGCAGTGCAAATGCCATCCTGAATTGCAGTGTCCAAAATTTGAACCGCTCTTTGCCACTGGCTCCCATTACCACACGCTGCAATGGCAGTATTATAGGTGACTTCAGCTGGAACAATTCCCCCGTCGGAAAGTGTCTGAAACAGAGACAATGCTCTTGTCCAATGTGCTGCGCCAGCACATGCCTTGATGGCTGCAGTGTAGCTAAAAATCTCTGCTTGCACCGACAAGGATTTCAAAGATCCAAGGAGAGACAATGCGTTTTCCCATTCGCATGCCTTTTCACAAGCACTGATCGCCGTGCTACAGCTTCGTGCATTGCATGCCATGCTGTGAGAAGACATCGCATATATCAGTCCCACTGCAGCTTCCCACTGGCCAGCAACTTTACATGCGTTGATTGCAGAGTTGTACACGACATCATCCACACTTTCCGGTGACACTTTCAAGGCAGAAAACAGCAAATGAAGAGCCAGCTGCCAACCCCCGCCACATGCGCCCATCGCAATACTAACATGGTGGGCTGCAAGCTGCACTCGCTGATCTCGCAAGAAATCCACCATCCGCACTGCTAAACGGCCAAGCTTTGCCTTCGCCATAGTTTGAAAGAATGGCAGGGAACTCCTCCAATTTACCTTCCATTGCTGAATCTTCCTTCTCAACACCTTTTGCAAATCTTCATCTGATGCATCTGAGTCCAATCTGAGCGCAATTTCTCCGGAGCTATGTCCAACGCTGGGTAAATTCGGAACTCTGGGCATATGGCATATTCCACCCGGGCCACAATCTCGTCGGAGAACTTGACGTCTGCGGGTATCTATCTCACTGTTCAATGAATGGCCTATTATTCAGATTCTTCCACATGATGTACCAGTGTATCATCATAATAAAATTATGTTATAATAATTACCCTACCAAAATCCACACCGGTCCACATCATGTATGATAATGATAGTACGATAATGATAATAAGTGTATGCAATCATAATAAGTGTATATATTATATAATCATATATATTATTATGTTAAGAAGTGTATATAATCATAATAAGTGTATATAATCATATGTATTATGTTTATATATATATAATAACATCATACCGCTACCTTGCTGTACTTGCCACCGAGAGCTTGCTTTATTTGTGTCAGCTGGCCTGTTTCTCTGCGGTCATCTCACGAGTAACGGACTCCTGCACCAAACGTTCCTTAGTGCAGAAGACGTTGCGGGGGTAAGGTGGAGGTGGACCCGTTCAACCCGGTCACTCAACCAATACCAGCTGGGAATGAAACTCAGCAATGAACCCCCAAATTGATACTCATGGTTTTTCAATTTCAACATGCGGACTTTGCAGTAGAGCGTTTGTTTGCGGTTGGGGTACAAAGACTTGACTCATTGACTTGCAGAGTCATTGATCGCGTGCTGTTTCTCGCAGAGCCTACTAGCCACAAATTTCCACAACACTTTTCTGTCATGGAACGACCTCACTCTTATCTTTGCCTGCTTGTGCAAGTCGCTTTTCCATCTCCTCAATTTTGTCCTGGTAAGTATGTTTTGATGTGGAAATTGCGGAAATGTACTTGAAAGTTGCGGAAAAAAAAACTGCCTAAGGTCCTGGTACATCATAAAAATCATTAATTGGAAGAAAAAAGAAGGAAAAACAACCATAAAAAAATCGAACAGTTCCGTTACAGCTCTGTCAACACTCCCAATCTCAGGTCCCCTAGTGCTGTCCTGACCATTGCGGACCTCCACTTCAACGGAACGCAAGCCTTGCCAACAAAAATCCCAATGACTCCTTTTGATCAATTCAAGCCGCATCAAGCTGTGGTGACCCGTAAGTACGCCGTAAGTCTCATTGCCAAGTCAGCCAAGCAGTGCCAAGTCGCTATCGAAATGCTCTGTCTTCAAGTTGTGGATGGTCTCCCTGAGCCTTTCCACCTGAGGTTAGCGGGGAAGAAGTCACAGTTCAAAGGAGGCTGGGTACCTGCCTTCTGTTTGGAAACAAGCTCTTCCATATCCCGTATGGATCCGTATGGTTCAAACATGTTCAAACATATCTATGAATCTCTAAAAACATAGAGAACACATGAGAACACCCTCCCGGCAAAATGCCAAAGTCATCCAAAGTCCCCTAACATGATTAGCAGGCGAAGAAGGAGGAAGTGCTATGGACAGAGGGTGCGAGTCAATCCGCACGGTTTAGAAATCTATGCAAACAGCGACGTCAGGTCGAGTTGAATCTACAAATCAAAAACATCAATGGTCAAAGCATGTGGCCGCATTTCGCGTGGCCTCTTCAACCAGAACCTTTTCTCTGCCTTCCATTGCTTCCCTTGCACGGTCCTATCACCAACTTTCACAACTGAGAGGCAGGGTGTCCCTGGTGCTCAAAGCAATCCCTGTAGCAGGAGATTGGAATCACCCTTTCATCATTCATGGGTTCATCTTATCCGAAATTCACCAAAATAAATAAGATCCCATCACCGGCCATCACATGCAACTATAGCATCTATAGCTAACCCTTAACAAATTCATTGTTTTTGCATGGTTTGGCAGACTTTGGGACCAACATGAATCAACTCTTGCACCTGCTGAATCAAGCCTGCCGCTGTTTCCAGTCCTCATTCTGTGCGGACTCTTTGCGAAGCTCATCGCACTGGCTGGACATTTTGTCCAGCTGTGCCTGCCAGGTTCGCATGCCTCTGATAGATATCTGATGGGGGATGGTTTCCTCAACCTAAGCATGAAGCCACTATATATCCCTTTAAAATAATATTTGACATCTACTCAACACAAAAAGAGACCCTTGTTTCACCTACCCTGCTTTTGCTGTCATGTCACGAGGTATGCGATATGTACGGCTCAAATCCTCAACTCGTGTTACGACTGGAAACTGCACCTGAAGCTGACGGCATCGTCCACGGGCCACCTAACATGACCAGGACAAACCAACCATGGGCAATGCAACTGTCTGGGGTGGCCCATGCGTGCCCACGTATGGAATAAACAAGAAATCCAATACTGACACATATTAGATGTGACTTAAAATTAGTTAAGTTATACCGTTATACCTACAAAAATTATTCAAGTTCAATTGTGGAGATGATGACAAACCATCAAATTTGGGGGTATCGTTGTTTCCCTCAGACAAACCTGTATGTTCGGCGGCAAAGGGTTCTGGTAGAAAACCCAATCCCAGTAGCTTGCATGGCAAAACACCACCAGGATATTATACATCTTTGTTAAAGTAGCATGGCCAGAAGCAAAGAACTCATCACCATCTTTCAAATCAAATATCATCTTAACTATGCATTCGTCATATACTAATGATACCCTATGCATCTCACCAGAGTAAAGAATAAGAGAAATGGATCTAGAAATGGCCATTTGATGGTCTCCTAAAATGGGGTGACCCCAAATCATCGTCATCAGACCATGAGAAAATCCGCCATGACTTAAGAAACCTCCGATGAGTTCCTCGTTCCTCACTTCATCCAATCAGACCATGGCTGACCTCTGCCTCTTTTCGTGCTGCGGTAAGCTGTTCATTGAGCCGCTGCAGGCGCTGCTCCGACATGGCTTCAGTCACGCTGCCAGCGGCCTTGGTGGGGCTTCCGTGATAAAACGCAACGGTTAGTAAACACCCAACAAAATAGAACAAATATTATAGTCTTTTATTATTTACATTTACAGTACTATTATTAGATATCAATATCATCTTAGTCGGGGATTTGGATGGATTTGGGGGTTTCTATAGATGATAATGGTTGTTTTATGTTGTTTTTCTATCTGTTTGGGGTTGCTATAGATTCTATAGATGATGATGGGTTACTCATGGGGATGTTGAACAATGCTAGATGATCCCACCATTCCCACCTTCTCAGCTTGGAATTGCCGAAGCCCTTGACATTCAGCTTTGCAGTCCTCAAGCTCTCCTCGGACACGCTCTCTGAAAGGTTTATGGAAAGCTACGCGTTCATCCACCTATAAACTCATTGGTGGTTTCAAAATGTGTCAAAGCATCTGAAAAGGATAAGTCTCTGGGGATCATCCACCCAAAGATGGCTGAACATCAAAAACATCAAAAACATATTGACTGTCACAATCTGTCACGTGGTTTCACCACACCAAGCAGCTAAAGAATTGATATCCGTCCTACAGCCGTGCCGTGCACGACAGAATCTGCTACCAAAGTCTCTCTGAAGTGAGCGTACCTCATCACGAGCAGCATAAAGTTCCGCGCGGAGCCTTGCCTTGTCGTTTTTGATGGTTGGGTTTGGATGGGGCAGTGATGATAGTCATAATTTGAGTCATAATATATTAGAGTCGATGAATGTTGATGAATGTTGATGAATCTTGGTTGTACATTTGGTAGCCTGCAGGAATCTCTTTTTATGGCACGAAATGGCACGAATTCATTTGTTGGTCGAATGTGACTTCAGCGACCTCCCCCATCATCGATTCTGGAAGCTCCGGAACGGCAGGGGTAGCTGTTGCGTCCTGTGAGATCCACGAAATCACAGCAACAAGTGGCTCGGCAATGCTACAAAGACATACAAAGACATACAAAGACATACAAAGACATACAAAGACATACAAAAACTGCATAGTGTAGAATGATTCTGTATGATTCTGTGAGACTCACATTGCTGGAGTAGCATGAGAGGAGCACATCGGATGAGAGATTTGAGCCTATGGTGACTATGCAGGTAAGTTCACACTCCGTATACCAGTCCTCCTGCAGATCAGTTGGCGAAGCAAGATCGTCCTTCCAACTTTCTTCGTCAAAGCCCACCAAACCGGATTCCTTCAGAAGACTTCATCACTGCTCTCTCTGTCTCTCTATCTCTCACTCATTGTTGATGGCATATCTTCAACTTGAAGTGAGATGCGCAACATCTAAGTTCAAGTGTGTTACTTTGGTCAGATTCGTGGCTTCGACTATGTGAAAATCCAAGGCTCTGCAGTGTCGGACTCTTTTGGAAATACCACTGCAGTTGTTGAAATTGGGGCACCAGGTTTCGGTGCTTCAGAGAAAAACCTGAGAGGCAACACATGGCCACGACAGGTCCTCTCAGGCTCAGGAAATGAGTAAGACCAAGACATACCAAACATCCACAATGCAGGCCAAAACCAACAGCCTATGACCATCATATTCGCGCCATGCCCCCCAAAAAAGCAAACTATCCACAACATATGCTAAGTTTTGGAGATACCCTCATAAGCTGCATAAGCATCAAATTGCGGAATGATTGGTTTGAATCTAGAGGGTCATTTCATAGACTCTAATAAAAAACAATAAAAAACTGATCCCACCCCTCGGAGAATTAGCCATAGAATCCCATAGTCCAATATAGTCCATAGATGTGAACTCCAACAATCAAATCCTCCATGTGCCACATCTGTGCTGGGCTACATCAATGTTCCAGGTCGAATCATTTCGTCAAGCCTTGGTCATTTTGTGCGTCGTTGGCTTCGTCTAAAGAGTGGCCGCAGAACATGATGACATCAATGAGTACATCCACTGACCGGGGAACTTCATGGGCAGTTCATGATGGAATTCATGATGGAATCAACACTTCAATGCCCTTTGATGCAACATCGAAGCGCAAAGAACTTGCTCTGACCACTGTGCAAACATGTGCATGCAAACCATCACCACAGCACCGGAACTGGGTCCAAGCGTACCGAAATGCACTGCTCTGTGCTCGCCACTGAGCTGTCGGCCATCTTTTGACAGATTCCTCTTTGGGGTTCTCTGGAATGACGTAGCCTTAGCTCTTACGAACAGTAAGAGCTATATAGGAAATATGGTTTATTTCAATATGATCGATCATAACATATCATAACTATATAGTTCTGGATACTTGCGGTTAGCCAATCGCAACCACTTATTCTTCTGCATATTCCGCCGCGCCTGCAATGGAAACTAGCTTGTCTCCTGACATTTTCGAGGCTCAAGTGAGTTGCAACATATTTCAAGAACGTTTGCTTCAATCATTCCTTTACCTGCTCACTGCTTCTGGGCAAAACATGCTAAAAACATGGCAAAACCATTGTTTCATGATTTCAAGGTCAGCAGACGTACTCACAAGGGGCCAGGACTGGGCAAGTGCCCCCAGGAGTTGGAGCGGATCCTGTCTGTACTCCAAGCTGCTCTGCTTGGCCATCGGGATCAACGACAGCAACATATACACCTGCAGGTCACAGCTGAAGCGCAGGTGCCGCAATGTGATGCAGTGTGTGTTGTGGTGAAAATCAAAAGCATCCGAGATTAGCTTAGATAAGTTATATAGATATATATATATATATATAGATCTATAGTCTATAGTATGCTATAGTTGCCATAATACTTGTTGATTAACATCACTTTACATATAGCATGACATAGCAGCACTTCCTCAAAGTGCTATGCCAGCAGCAAGAGCTCAGCCAAGCTTCCATCGAGCTCAAAGCCCAAGGGACCTTCTCCTAAGGTCCAGCGCGAAGTTCGACAGCAATGGAACTGGTAGATTGCTGTTGGTCAAACCAGCCAAGTGGCCGAAAAAGAACTCACGTTTGCCGTCTTTTCCAGCATCCTCTGCCAGCAGAATCGCTTGCTTCTGGATGTCCTCTCCTCAGCTGACCAGGTGTAGAGAGGCCCGCGCGTGAACGAAAAGACTCTGGCAACAAAATGTCATTATCATTGCGTCATTGCGCAAGAAAAAAAAGTTTGCAGAAATCAAATCTACACCCATCATGGGCTTCTACCAATTCCATCCAATTCCGTCAAAGGTCCGATCTTTGCAGCTTGCTCCCGGGCAGCTTTCAGCCAGGAGTCCATGGCTAAAACCAGGAGATGGCAACTGGCCAGGTTTGGTCGCAAACACATTCAACGACCTTCTTCAACTCTTTTTGGCTGGAACTGCTCTCATGTTAAGCCATATGAAAAGGCGTGAGACGTCTCATCAATTTGTATTGTCATTGTTTTCTACGATTGTTGCTTCTTCTTGTCATTCAATAGGTATCAGCCAAGCTTGTGGGAAACTATCATGGAAGTTAGCACCTATTTGTAGCGGAAGATAACTGAGCAAGCATGAGCCAAAGCTTGCATGGAGCAACCTTTGATGAAAACACTATGTACATGGGACCAAATTCAATCGCCCATGTATCATTTATCGTACCTTGTACGTTCACATGTTCCATTATTTAATATTCTTTGCGCATGTGACATGCACATAGCTGCCGCAGCTCAATGTAGAATTGTCTCATTGACATTTCAGGATCCAGGATGATCCAGCATGATGAAGGATGATTGATCCCAGACACAAGTAATGCCAATGATGTGCTCATTATGAAGCAGCTGTGTTGTTCCAGAAGTCAACCACGTCTAAGCTGCCGACAGCATCTAAGCCTTCGAATCCACCCAACTTGCTCCATTGATCTCCATTGCATCCGACATCTCTGGAAAAAATATGATCTTGGCATATCTTGGCCCTTCTCTGCAGCTTGAACTGCGATTGAAGGAGGCACGGTTTTGGAAAGATCTGGAAAGTATGTCCCAGCATGTCCCAGCCCTCTGCGTGATTAACGGAATACGGGTTTTGGCATACCTGGCATAAAGCATAAGATAAAACGGGGAAATCCGTTTCAAGTTTCAACCATGAGATTGGAGGTTTGCATCATCCCTTGCTTCTAGTACGACTTGCTCGTGCAAAATTGCCTGCAACTGCTGCAATCATGTGGCAATCTGCCGGTATCTGCCAGTGAATCTCTGTGTTGTGAGCTACCATGTCCTCTGTGCTCATTACAATTCATTACAGTTCATTACGTCTCAGCAACCCCCCCCCAAAAAAAATGCAAGGACTGTTAGTGACTGTTGCAAGCTTTCAACTCCATCAAGGATAACGAAATATGGCCAACCCCTTTTTCCCTCACTGTCACACTTTGGTCAGCAATGACGGGCCAATAAAGCAGTGTGGAACAACAATGGTGTGACCAAAGAGCCTGCTGTTGTGCCAACGTATGGCTGATTTCAGCCCCAGCCCCAGCACCAGGCCCCTCATCTTGGTGTACAACAGGCAGAGGAGGCTCTCAACACCTCTGCTACCAGCTGATGGCGGATAGCTTCACAGTTGCCGCCATATCGGGGATATCCCCACCTTGGCCAAGGCAAAGCCTTTGCATGCATTTGGACTGTAGGTCCTGTAGGTCTCCAAATCATCATTTTTGGGATGTGGTATCTGGATGTTAGGTGGATGATGATTCATGATGGATCAATGACGGTCAGCTGGGATCAGTTGGGATCAGTTGGGATTGATGTAACATGTTGCAAACTTGCGAGGTGTCCATGAAACTCGGTCCACGTCTAATGCTGCTTGCTCTGCTGACACATAGTACAATCATAGTACATCCCAGTGCTCCATCTGTCAACCGCCAATGTTGAGGGCCAAAAGACGTAACCAAAGTGCCGTCGCACTTCACAGCCGCAAAGGCACACTCCGCAGCATAAATCCGTACGACGCCTGCGATGATAGCATCTGCTTTTGGATCATGCGGAGCAATGAAGTCCAAGCAGTTTCCAAAACAATGCAGCCGACAAGATTGAACCGCACGTGTTTTGCGAGTCTTCTTGCTGAGGCAGCTTACAGTTGGCTAGACTTTGAGAGATTTTGAGAGGAGGCTACCAGCAGCCTGAGGAAAGTTCATCTTGAACACAGCTGCTGTTTCCTCCATACACTGGGCTTCCCCAGGTAACAACCTTAGTGAAGGCATGGATTGTGGCGTGTATTCCAACCAATGTCTCAACCCAACTAGAAATCATCACGAAACCTGTGCCCCAAGCCGAGCCATCTTTTCGAATGGCTGCGAATGCTGCATGGCTTGCATAAATATCCTGCACCACGACTTTGCACTACAACAGCTACCACCAGTCGGTCGTTTTCTTTGCTCCGAACGTTGACTGCATCACGCAGTGGATGTGTGCTCATGCAATTAATCGGTGAAGCTTACCAAAATGCAGCTTTAAATACGGTACCCGTCTCTCGCAATTCCTGGGCAAGGCTAGTATACACTGTGGGCCAATGTCGCCTGCACGTCATGAAGCCGATCTTTCACTGCATTGCCTTGGGATCTTGGGTCATTGAGGTGCTGAATGAATGACAAGCGGCTTTCTGGAGGCTTAGTTTCTACAGCCAAAACACACAAGAAAGCTTTTGGCAAGGGGCTGCAGCCGCCTGCATTGGGGTCACCCCATGTCACCACCTCACCAAAGCGGCAAAATGACAGGAGGCTGTGAAAAGGAGTTTGCGAGGCATCAATTCACTACACTCAACACCTAAATTCGTAGCCAAAAAGAACAGCCATGTATATACTGTAATTGAAAGCTATCAATGCTTGAAAAAAATAAAACACTTCCGAGGCTTTATTGACTTTATTACGCTTCGGCGATGCACTGAGAGCCTGGCGGATCCATCTTTCTTCACGGCGGCGAAAGCAGCGCTTGTGCCAAAGACACGCGAAACAGAATCGTGAAGTTGATCTTTCACATGTGAACCTCAACTGGAGATAATTGGAACACAACAAATACAACAACATACAACAACCAACATACTTTAAGCTATACAAACACTTTGGGCGCCAATACATCCAATACCAATGCAGGATGTGAATTATTTATTGTGGCAACACTGCGGCAACACCTGTTACAGCTGCCGACATCAAGCCAAAGAGCTATCGCCACCTGCCAGTTCATTTCCCCACGACCTCAAAAGAGCCGTTGGAAGTCACCCGTGGGGTCAGGCTGCTCTAAGGGAGAAATCGCTGTTGATCACTGGCATTTCAGGATACTTCAGGATACTTCAGGTGCCTTGAAGGCTGCCATCCATTTTTCAGCGAGTTAGGCAATCCAGAAAACGCATCAAAGCACCATGAGCCAACTTTGTGCTCGGCATTGAAGATATGGCTAGGAGATGCGCATTCCATGGCCCCTTTGAAATCTGTTGGGTATATACCCAAATGGGCATCAGCGCGTCTGTGTCTGTTCAACAGGCTCGACTTTGCGGGCTGCTTGCTGTTAACCTCAGTCAATGCAAATCCACTAAATAAATCCACTCTTGCTCCAACGCGCTAATCATCAGTCGCAAACCTCCCTGCGTCCCCGTGCGCCTGGGGAAATTCCACGTAGCGCTTGCTTTGAGTGTAGGTCAACGTCCACTGTCGTAGAGGTGACCCCGGTTTGCGCGTAGCAACTTGCAGCGATTACCTGAGAATGGTGAAGTTCGTCGTGAAGGAAGCAACCAGAATCTTCTTGGAACTCTTGTAGACCGGAGACATGATTTAATTGAATTTGAAGGCTAGTCAGAAAGATCCAGAAAGCATCAGAAATACGATCTTCATCCATCTTCTATAGCTTCGGATCCTCGCAAAATGCAAGCCTTCTCAAAAGCCGAGATTCGTAAAGAATGCAAAGGTGGCCATAGAACACCTACAAGCAACACAGTGCGAATCTTCAACTCAAAAAAGTTCAAATTCCACCACAGTCAGCCCACAGATCAATGCACCAGGTGCTGAGAAACAGGCCCAAAGAAAAGCGTCGCGCTTGAGCAATTCTTCCGTAAAATTGCGCAGGAGCTGCTCCTCCAAGCAAACATTGCCGATAGAACAAACCACTATGGGCACAGAATGCCCATCAAGTCCGCGTTGCATTGTTCGTATCTCAGACGTGTTTTTTGTATTCCATCCATTGCTCAAGAGACTGATTAATATTGTTGTCAGCTGTAACAATACTGCAACATACTGTAACTATAAATGAATCCAAAATGAACCTGTATGAATCTACAAATGGTGGAGAGAACGACATGCAGTCAATGGCTTGAAGCAACACCCAGCTGAGGCACCACGATCTCTCGCACAACGCCCATCAAGGATGTGGAACGAGCCAATGAAGCAGCCCGTCGTCGGCCACTGCCAGGTGTCTGGTAGACAATGGGCCGAGCGTTGAGCTTTTTCCTCGGTCTCGGATCGAGGTCAGGCCGTGACCTGTTGAAACAGTTGACCTTCAGCATCTTCACGTTGGTCTGATTATGTCATTTATGTCTGATTTTATCATAGGTTATCCAATTTTTGCGGATATGATGATATGTTGCAAGGATGGAGAAGCAACTTGAAAATTTACAATTCATAAGGCATCATAAGGCACACACACACAAACCGAAACACATCTTCCAATCTTTCTGATGGTCCGATCTCCCTTTCTTGGGAATGCCATAGCAAGCCTATTCCTCTTCAAGGCCTGTAGTAGAGCTGAGAAAAAAATAGTGAATCCGCAATGCAAAACATCCCAATGGATTTCCAATGGCCTAGCGCCTAACCTACATGATCTCATATGGGTGTAAACAGCTCAAAATCAGGCGGTTTACCAATTCAGCTCCAAGTCTCTGTAGTGTGCTGCACTGGTTCTCCAGGACATGAATACGAGCATGCAGCTCCCCTACGTCCTGAGGATCGGAGGCTTCGAGTTGATCTGAGCTCCCAGCATCGGTATCCAGTGGACACCGATACCGAAGAAACATGAAGAAACGCCAGGCACCTCCACAGCATCGAAGCTCCCAGCATCCAAACCGGAAATGGCTTCCGGTTTCTCTGGGGTTTCCTCGACATCCTGCAGGTGAATCATCTCTGTCGCTGGGACTTAACGTTTTGGATCACATGAAGTGCATTGTGGTTTCTAGTGGCTATTTTTACGCATCCTGAATGCATCAGCCAAGAGAGTTTTATCATCACGTATATAAGGGTTGAAGCGAAACATAACGAAACATAACAAAACATACATCCATTGACCAGGTCCCCAGGTCATCACAAATTTGGTGGTACCATGTTGTTTCATGTTGTTTCAGCTACTTTCACGGGCGCTCTCCCTCTCTCTCCCCATCCCCATCATTCCTCAAACATCCGACCAATATCCGACACAAACACACATACCCGGACCTTCAATTGATACTCACATTTTGTTTAATTACGAGTTGTCTTAGGTTACAAGTTCCGAAAAAGTTCTAACTCAAAATCGAATGAAAATCTGAGCCCATGTGATTTTGTTCTTGTATTTTTTTCATGTTTGCGCTCGTTTGCGAATTTTTGCATTCGTCTTGTGCGATCGAGTTTCCGTTCAAAAAACGCTCGAAATTCCTTTGTTCCATTGCTATTAAGCTCCCATTTGGAAAAACAGTAAATCATATATAGTACATCGAACAGGTGGGAGGCACAGTTTTTACGTACAGTAACAATCCAAGGTCCAGATTTAATTTACAGAATAAGTATTATACGTAGTGAGAGATTTGAAAAACAATTGTTGATGATGATGACGACGACGATGATGATGTTGATGATGATGATGATGGTGATGATGATGATGATGTTGATGTTGATGTTGATGACGATGATGATGATGTTGATGATGATGATGATGATGCTGGTGGTGGTGATGATGATGATGATGATGATGATGTTGATGTTGATGAGGATGACGATGACGATGACGATAACGATGATGTTGATGTTGATGTTGTTGTTGTTGTTGATGATGATGATGATGATGATGATGATGATTTGATACTTATCATCATGGTAAAATGTTCTACCGTTTTTTTCCACGTCGTTTCTCCTTCTCAGGCTCTTGTGCAGCATCCTCTTCCGGAGTCTTGGAAGTTCCCTCGGGTTGTTGAGCCTCGTGGACCATGGACCACTGGAACACAGCGGGACATTGCAGGGGCCACAGCGGGCCAATTGGGCCCAGGCCTTTTCACTCTCCAACTCGTCAATGCCTGGCTGAATCTGAAAAAAAATGGGTCCCGAAGGAACGCTAAAATTGGGAAACAAGTATAAGTGTCTTAAGGTGTCTTAAGCAAGTGTCCAAAGATTTGGCCCCGGTCTCAAAAATGTTGGACTTTTTAAAGCCATTGCCGCTTCAAAGGATAATCATGGATAATCTAATTATCTAATTCACTTGCGCCGAATTCACGCACACACACACACAAGGCAAAATCCACACACTAATTAAGTAGCTACAGTATGCTACAGTAATGGGAAGGTCAGAGTGTTGCTAACTTCAAACCAGGTTGCGTCGTTGCAAATCACTGACCTGCCGGTCATAGCGCGTTTGAAGGCTCGAAACCTGGGACAACAATGCTGATGCCGCTCCAAAGTGTGGCTTTAAAGGCTTTAATCCTGCCATTCCGTGTCTGAAACAAACTTACTTGCTTTGGTTGTTGCCTTTTGCTATGGCAAAACGAATCCAGCTTGCAGTCGCTGGCTCACTGGCCTCATTCATGTGACATGCCTCCAGCTTGCAAATCTCCTTCCGAGCAACATCTGCCTGATCAAAACGTTTCAAAGCTTTTGTAGGCAGTTGCTCAAACATGTTGGGCCCTCAAGTGAGAATTTTGCAGAAAGAAACCGCTGAAGCATTTGCAGCAGGTCCAACATGGACCCAGAGTGACATTAATACCCAAAACAAATAATCCAAAACAAATCAAATCAACATCATATTAATATAATTATAGTCTACAGATATCTACGGTATATTATGGTATATTCTACACCCGCATTCGGAAATCAACATTCGGACCATCCGGAAATGCAAAACCTCTAGGTCTCAAGGCCTGATTCTCTGCCGTCATCCCACGAGACACCGCCTCCTGCACCAAACGTTCCTGAGTGCAGCTGGTGACACGCGGCATGCCCCCAGCGTGAACACCATGAGAAAAAAAAAATGTGCACATATGTGCAGAATAATCATAATATCCCCCTTTGAATTAAGTAAAAAGGGTGGGTGGGCCGATTCTTTAGTGGACCCGGGCCGGGGGGGCTAGAAGTGGGACATCTATAGAATGGAACCCCAAGCTCTATAGAATGGAGGGCCTGGACTAACATATCATAACAAATCTCTATAGAATGGAACCCCCATCTCTATAGAATGGAACCTCCGAGGGTCCTACAAACAGAGGCATGTCTATAAAATGGAGGAACCGGTGATTGGCTTGAAAAGTGCTGAATTTCATTTTTTCCCCGCATTTTTTCCCTAAAAAATGGTAAGCAGAGAAGTTGTAAAATTATGTGAAAATCTTGTTTATGTTGCAGGATCTGGGAATACCATTCTTTAGAGATTTTCTTAATATTCTGGTCGACCTTGAAAACTGTCAAAGTTCCATTCTTCAGAGTTTTTTGGGTCCGTTCAACAACACCAACCAGTGCCTATGAGTTCCATTCTATAGTGATTTGATGTGATTTGCATTGATTTGCTGCTCTTTTATCCCCTGCCTATGGGGGCCCGTTCTTTAGATGCACAATCATCCAGCCTTCCCAAAAAAATGGAGGGCCCCAGCACATACCCCTTGATGTCATTGAACCAGTGAACTCTTAAAAATGGAACTTTTTTTTTAAAACACACAACTGGTGTCTAAAGAATGGGAAATTGAAAATTTAGAGGTGATCCCGGATGATAACCCTGAACTCTAAAGAATGGAGCCTCCAGCTTCCACCAGATGAGGTCAAATAGCGACCAATATTCCTCTAAAGAATGCAAGTGGTCAAATGGTCAAAGATGGAAAACCCATAAAACCCAAATCTCTAAAGAATCGTGGGGTCCTGGACCACCATTTCCTAGGGCCTTAGGGGAAATTCCAAGGGGGATATCATAATATATCATAATATACTGATGATTATCATTCTCAAATGATACACTCATTGACTTCTTGGAAGCCTCCAACTTGACCTTCGTTCGGAGAAAACAAACGGCGGCCACCCAGACTGACATTGCCCTTACCATGACTTCAGTGGGAAATCTATGATTCATCCGCCATCCGCTTTGTTGTTATTGAACAGTGCAGATATGACCTGCACACCTGACCACAACATCCACATTGCAGGGCACAACTATATATAGTCTATATGTTTTGCATACACTCTATGGCAGAAACGCTTCAGACATGGATCGAGGTCACTCTTCTCTTGCGCTGCATGAGCTACCCGTTTCTCGAGCTCGTCTATCCTGTCCTCATCAAACGGCAAGCATGGAGGGACACTCTTGCACCAGAAAACGATATATAGTATATAATTAAACATAATTAAACCGCAAAAAAGTGCACCAACCAACCGAGATATTCCAAGCTGGTGGCCAAAGCAAGAATGCTGCCGCCACCCATGTCTCTGGACTGTCCGGACCATCACGAAGCTCCACTTCGACAGAACGCACACCTTGCAGAAACCCCGTCCCGTCCGTCTCTGAGACACGATGCCACACAGGTTTCATGAAATTTAAATGAGGTAAACTTCACCTTGAATCATTTAAACACCTTTTGCATCCTTTTGCCTTGTTGATCAACGTGGAGAAATCAGGAGCACCTCTGCTGATGCTGATGCCAAGTCGCTCTTGTGCTGTTCTGTCTTCAAATTGTGGATGGTTTCCCTGAGCCTTTCCACCTGCAGGCTGTCAGAGCAGTTGGTGCTTCCATATGACGGAAATGCCTGGTTTTGGACAAAGTCGGCATTGTTCCATAGATAATGTAACAGATACTGTAACAGATACTGCAATCAGTAATCCATATTGCTGCTGATCCGCATGAAGTTTTCCGTTTCAGAATTGGAGCTATCTAATTATTGGACATACCGTATACCAACTTAGAAGATGTTATGAAAACCAAAGCCTAAAATGTATGTGTCCACGGGGCTGTGACATCTGCCTGGCCATCCTTTTCTGAGCAATCGGAAACACCAGGCCCTGTACAGCGGTGCAAATGCTCAAGTCTCAGAGTGCCAGGACCAAGGCACAGTGAGGCGCAGTCAACTGCTAGCAACGGTTGCAAAGTAGTTTCAGCATCTTGATAGGGACTTGCTTTAGCATGATCCTGCAATAACATATTCTCATATATGCACATCATTGCGCATCATTCCCATGAATAGCTTCTGGAAGCACAGGTCTCAATCGGCATCTCAATCCAGCTCTGGAAGGGCGGCCTCTTTTTGGCCTGCCCGGCACCAAAGGATCAAATTGGTGCGGCGTCCCTTGCGAAGTTGATGGGCTCCGTGGATGTGATTTCCCAGGTGAATCAAGGCTGTACCACTGTGGTGCTGATGACTGGCTCGACAATGAGAGCAGGGCCCGGGGCCCCCGGGGTGGGGCGAGGTCATGGGATCACGGCCCTCACCAGCAGGGCCATGGAAATAGACATCACCTGTACGAAGCAGCCCCACACCTTTGGAAGTTTCAAAACGCAAACAGCAACTGACTGGCATTATGGATCACACTATGACATCTGTTCAACAATGTTTTTTCAAGTTTTTTTCCAATAAAGTAGATCATATATCAATATGCAACGTCTGAGTCATGTTTGAGAGGATGTCACCTCCTTCAAAGGAACCGCCAAGGCATAGATTGAGCGTCACATCACTCGAATCCACGTGGGTGTCCAGGAGCCGATCTTCATTCTCACGATAGCGTACCGTGAAGGCATGGATGTCCGACAGGTCACCTGAGGCAACCAGCACTGGGGATTCCACAATGAATGGGCACATTCACCCCTATATGAAAATGCATTGATGACCATCCCCAATAATTAATCGATGTATAATCGATGTTGCTCGAGAATCTAGTCAGTCATGTCAGTCCAACGTGTCATACGTTTCACAATATTATAATGTAAAGTTAAATGTAGTTAGATACATAATTCAATCACATAATAGCACGCTACAAACACCTTCGCACCAAGCGGCTGAAACGACCTGGCCACAGAGCTGCTGCCAGCGGCAACACCACAGCCGTAGTAAGGCTCTGTGCGATGGCTCCCAGGCCAACATCTTGCAACACCACGCCGTAGCCTGAGGAAAACATGGCTCTTCAAGTGGATTTATACAAGGTCAGATGTCACAAGGTTGATCCCCGAATATGCAAAAACTTCAGAGGTTCACATTTCTGCACTTCCACTATTGACTATACCATTCCCTCAATTTCCCTCAGCCCCTTTGCTGGCAACATGCATGACAGATCAATCTCTAAGGGTCCAAATCCAAGGCACGATTCATGGAATTAGGCCGACTGAGCTGCCAGGGAGATTCAGCAGCCCAACTTTCCATGTTGTCCAGCTCTTCTAGCAGCTGCTGGTTCAAAGCAGCTGTGCCATCTGAGATACATTGAAAGGCATAAACTCCAGGAGTGATCTCCTCACAAATCTTGAAAACAGCTTCCCTTCTGGCATCAGCTTTCAGGGATAATGCAGCCACCAAATCTGGATGCAAAAGGGAATGCAAGTCGCTGCCTTGGAGGCCATAAAGCTTGGGCCAACGACTCTGATAGCCATGATCTGCTGGTGTGCCGTTCAACGCTTTCTCTTCTGCCAGCCTCACTTTCTGAGCCGCTTCCGCCAGGTCCAGCCGTTTTCGCCGCTTCGCCACATCTGCCTGGGCCTGAGCCCGGAGCTCTTCCTGCGATGGGATCGGCTCTGCCCCAAGGAGATCCACCACAGCTTTGCGCCCAGCGGAGATCGTCGCAGCCCTGGCACCCTCGCGCAAGGCCACGTCACGTGGGCGAGCACCGTCCAGGTCTTCCAGTTCTGCCAGCTGGGGGCAGGCCCGGTATAGAACCTCTGCAGCCTCGGAATTGCCATTTTCAGCTGCCAAATGCAGGGAATTGCGACCACCGGCCATGTCAATGACTAAGCCTCCACTCATCAATCTGGCGCGAGTGTCCCGCGTGGTGCTGTACAGGTCTGCCCGCGCAGAGATCAACATCTGAAGAATCTCGGGGTCACCCTCCACGGCAGCATAGTGCAAAGGAGTATGACCATCCTTATCTTCACAATTCAGTTCACAGCTTTCCTGCAGCAAATGCTCAGTACAGGCTATGGAGCCATACATTGCTGCCACATGCAGAGCAGAGCCCACACTTTCTATTACACAGCTGGGGCTGCGTTGCAGGATGATACTCATTTGCTCTGCGTCATCGTTGGCAATCGCACTCAGCAGCTCCTGTTTGTCAGAGACAGAATCTGCACTCGACATGGAGAGATCACTATGCTACAACTCCAACGAAACTCTTCCAAAAGAGATTCTCACAGGCTTTCTTTCATATCCTGCTAGTTTCAAACTATTACTGTATCATACTGTATCATTGTCTACTTCAAAGGGCCGCAGTGCTTGTACAGCCATTCACTTTCATGATTGATGTGCTGTCTGCTGTAAGAGCCAAATGCTGTGGCATGTTGTTTCAGCATTGATGCCGACCTCAGTGATGGCAACTAGTCCAATGGTGTGCAACATGTCGATTGGCTGCACAGGGCTGCGGCCTCTTCAACCAATACTTTTTCTCTCCCTTCCATTGCTTCTCTTGCTCGGTCCTATGACAAAACATGACAAAACAATATAAAACATATGCGGGTGGAAGGGATAAAATGCAGGCCTCCCCCCGGTTTCACATTCACCCTCTGGCTGCAAGAGATAAGAATCTTCGTCGTTTTCATCATCATCATCATCAGCAGCAGCAGCAGCAGCAGCAGCCGCCTTTCGACATCCGTCATCGTCAGCAGAAAGTCTAGGTAAAACCCTAGGGTGTGTCTGCCAAAAAAAAAGACATGTCCCTTCAACATCCAACCCCCTAAGAAACAACAAGAAAACTCAGAAGTGGTTTTGGAAGATTTTGGACTCTTCTGGCGTCTACTCGCCTCTATATAGTTACTCAGATGTGGGGAACAACCAAATGATTTCCATCCGCTCCTCATTCTGTGCGGACTCTTTGCGTAGCTCGTCACATTGGGCGGACAGGCTGTCCAGCTGTGCCTGCCAGGCTCGCAATGACATGCTCCTGATGTGGGCTGTTCCGCATCGTTTTCACCTTCATTCATCAAATGTCCATCAACATCCATCAACCTTCAACTTGCACAACAAGCTGGGTCCTTGTACAGGATGGAACCAGGCAATTCTGATAAAACCATCTTTGAAATGATCAGGCTTCCTTTGCTGTAGTCCAACCCATGCTCTCTTCCAACAGTGCGGGTGTTGGGAAGTTCCAAATGAATCTTCAACTGTGTGCAACACCTATATAGCCGACAACGTTGTGTGTGATATCTTCTGCCCCATATGGTAAAACATGGTAAAACACCTGCGACCTGACTGAACATCAAAATCGCTGGCAAATGGATGTTCATCTCCTTCTTTAAATACCATCGGCCCTTTTTTGGTTTCCAAACCAGCAAGAGATGTGAGCCACACCAGCTGCACCTGAAGCTGACGGCATCGTCCACGCGACACCTGTCTAGGCACCACAGCTGATCCACATTGGTTTCTGCATGTTTCTGCATGGTCAGGTCCAGCGTCTGGGATGGCACATGGGTGCCCAAGCAGTTTATGATGGAATAAGTTGAATAAGTGCCATGCTTTGCAATTACCATCAGTGGCAAACACGGCGTCAGCCGCCCACTCATTCACAGCTTGGGTCTGTTTCTGTGGCGGATCTCTGAAATATCGGCAACATTGCAAGCATCTTTCTTCGAGCATCATTGCTAGCACCACAATAAACAAGGTTTGAATCCCCTGGGTCAAAAGCGCACACCCCAACAATGAACGGATAGCAAGAAAGAATGACTGAAAACATTGGCCCTCCCATAACCTCCTATGATCTCCTATATAAGAGCATGGACACCTCTGGTTTGCCATGGCAAGCCCTTGACATCCCATACCACCGCTGGCCTCCGCCTCTTTTCGAGCTGATGTGAGCTGTTCATTGAGCCTCTGCAGCCGCTGCTCAGACATGGATTCGGTCAAGCTCGCATCAGCCTGGAGGGCTGAGATAGCACGCCAGAACTGGGTACAACTTGTTGACATTTGTCTTACTAGTTTGAGGAAGTCTCTTAACTTCCATCATGACAAGACACAAAATGCAACCTTTCTACAGTAATGTTGTCCCGGATCTTGTTGGCTGCCTCCCTTTCGCCTATCGTAATTATTCGTATACCCTGTTAGTGGGTGTCCGTATCCTTAAATTCTCGTTGGTTCATCACATTGCCATCATCTTGCGCTTCCCAGCCTTTTCAGCTGCGAATTGCCGAAGCTCTTTACATTCAGCTTTGCAGTCCTCAAGCTCTCCTGAGCCATGCCATGCCACCATGCCATGCCCAGGGCCCAGCTCTTGGAATCTCCCCAGGTTGAATCGAATTTCTGGGAAGCCCAAAGCCACGACTCTTCTTTCTTGTGGCTGATCTTCCCTACCTTCCCTACATCTATTCCGTAGAATTGTTATACAATACCAGTTTATACCCAAAACATGAAAACAATTGAAAACATAAACATTATATAAATTAAATTAAATTAACAGAAAATCATCGAGTGCACCTGCCGCCCCTGCCAAGTCTCTCTCAAGTGAACGCACCTCATCACGAGCAGCATACAGCTCCGCTCGCAGCCTTGCCTCATCGCTGTTTGGGAGGGGTAATTGTGAAGTGTCCAAGGAGTCCAAGGTCACTGGTTGACATCTAGGGTTCCTGTCCTCCATATCCAAGAGCATGCATCCCGGCTTCAAGGCACTAGTATCCCAGCCATTCTTACTGCTATCTCCCGCCAACACTTTCCAAAGTCTTGGGGCAACATGTGCAAATCATGCACAATCATGCTGTCTATGTTCCCTTCCATGCTACCACCTGCCGGAAAATCCATCAAGCCTCCCCCATGAGTGATTCCGGTAGCTCCGGCACTGGAGCGGCGGGTGAGGCGTCCTGTGTGACAAGTTCTCATCATTTCTCAACACTCCATACGAGGAAGTTGCACTCCCAGACTCCCAGTCCTCCTGTAGGGCAGTTGGGGAAGCAAAATCATCCTTCCAGCCATCTTCGTCAAAGGCCACCAAACCAGATTCCTTAGGGAGACTTCCCGGGATGTCCCCCACTGGTTGTATGCATAGAACATGCCTCTCACCTTTCACAATCTTCCGCTGGCTGCTCATGATCATGCAGGTCTCTCATGTGTGAAAATCCAAGGCTCTGCAGTGTCAGACTCTTTTGGAAATACCACTGCAGTTGTGGAAATTGGAGCGCCAGCTGCCGGTGCTTCAGAGAAAAACCTCGGCGCTGCCGAACTCAAAGCACCAGGACTCAGTCGGATTGTTGAACCCAAACTGGCAAAAAAAAAGTTCTAAAAAGTTAAGGTTGAAGTTGGAAGTTTCCTATGTTTCCTTAAGAAGCACTCAAACATGATCACAGTATGATACGCTGACTTGAAGTCCAAAATTGCACACGCAAACCCCAAAGAGAAGGACGCTAAAGCATTACCCAATCACTGCTGTTGCCAGCTACTGAACAACATCCAGTCAGCGCATCCAGCCGAGTCTGTTCCAGGGAACGTCAGGCGTCCTGGTCGGATCATCTCATCAAGCCTTATCCCGGCGGACTTTGTTGATCTTTGGGTATCTTTGGGTATTGGAACATCAAATTGAACATGTTTGAAATTTGGAAAAAATGGAACATCAACTTGAATTTCAGCAGTTTCACTTGAAGTGTTGGTTTCTCCTTCAATCCAATGAATCCGATGTCCGGATCCCAACCTGTAGGCTACATTGCTGGCAATTGAGTAGGAGGCCATCGCTTCACTGATTCCGGTTTCGGATTCTGGGGAATGACAAAGCCTTGAATGGAGACGAGCTTGTCTCCTGACACTTCTGCACTTCTGCTCATGTGGAGAGATGTAACATGGTGTAGCTGCAACAAAAACTTGCCATGTCCTTGCTATCAGGCAAATACATGCAAATACGATAATGATATGCACAGCATATACAAGGTAACTGCCACATACTGCCACCGTCGGACTTGCCATGCAGACTCAATGCACCCAGCCGAAACTGTTTCAATGGAATCTATTTCTATGTCAGCATACAAGAACACGTGGGACTGCACAATTGGCAGATCCTGGCCGTACTCCAAGCTGCTCTGCTTGGCCGCCAGGGTCGACGGAAGAAATGTACACACCTCCGGTATGTCATCGCTTGCCAAATAGCCAAATAGACCATCTATGACCATCTCATGCTCCATGAAACAACCACAATCAACCACCCATCCGAGAACAACCGGGAAGCAGCACATGAGGTACGAATCAATAATCACACCAGAAATTGCGACAAAACAAATGGAAGACACGGAATTCTATAGGCATCATGAGCCAAGTTTCCATCAAGCTCAAAGCCCAAAGGACCTTCTCCTTAAACGGGCCGTGCTTAGACCGCATCTGAAAGTAAGTCATCTGACATCATCTGACACTGGGAATGGAATGCCACTGGATGCAACTGATTGCAACTGGCATGGCTGGCTATGGCTGGCTTGCATCTTAGTCAAGTTGCCAAAGGAGATCTCCCGTTTGCCCTTTTGTCCGGCATCATCTGCCAACAGAATCGCCTGCTTCTGGATGTCTTCTTCTCAGTAAAAACAGATATACAAATCATGCAGCAAGCAGGCTCAAATCGCACAAAAGATATTTATTTATTGTGAGGGAACCGGTTGTCCGGCACGTTCTGGCAACCTCTGCCACTTCTTGATTTCTACTGTTTTCCCAATGGTTTCCACACACCAACTTCATCAAAGGTCCGATCTTCGCAGCTTGCTCCCGGGCAGCTTTCAGCCAGGAGTCCATGGCAGGCTCGAAACAGGGAAGTAGATATCCAGGTCGGGTTGCAAATGCATACATTGATCCTTAATCTCATGATATCTCATGTATATAAGTGTATAATTGTATATATATATAATATATATGATGTATGGTTTTCATCATGTTGCACGGGTCTTGAGCTCATCTTTTGAAGTGTGGACACATTAGCAGCTCCTTTTGAGGCTTTGTGTGGGGAGTTTGGTCTCTTGTTGGATCTCGTTTGGACATCTTTGGACCTTTAAGCTTTTGCAGAGTCTTGGTTCCCAGATGTTCCCAGCACATATCTGCCAGACTTCTTTGGAATCATCTGTGTCATGTGTATACTCCCATTGATGTGAATCCATCAGAGAACTCAGCGACTGCAAGGAGCCAAACCCAACCACAAGGACCAAAGACACAAGAAGTTGACAAGAAGTAACAACACAGAAGTACCAGTGATGGTACAAACTCCACATAATATAAGGGTCGCGGTTCAGTCACCCACAAGTTGTTTGCGTGTTAATCTTGCATGATCTGGCCGGGTGGTCACTCTGGACAAGTGAAGATACCTCAAAAAGCCACACATCACACAATGACCAAGTTCCCGACACCACTGAGCCATCATCTCTGAGAGCTGAAAAAGCAGAACCGGATGAAGACACATCACAAACCCCCTGGAGCTGTGCCTGTCACGTCTTGCAGGGTGCGATAGGGTTCCCCAAACTACGGTAATTATATGAAATAAGTACTACAGTAAATACTTCTGTGATACCTAATTGATCATTCTCTTTTTTCTCTTATCTTCTTGGCTGCTCCTATGCTGCATGTGCGACATCGCTCCATGAGACTCAGACTCACTGGGTTTCCCGCGGGGTTTATCTCAACACAGCGACCCCTCCAATCTATGGCCAGTTAAAAGTGGAGTATAGGATATTCAAACCTGATAATCTATGGGTTTTAAAAGAAAAGGTTCCCAAACATCCAGAAACGATGTGCTGCCGGACCTTCACATCGCCACAGCATCCTCCGTAAAGGGCATCGCCCCAACAAAAAACCTCGCCAGCAGCCCGCAGCACGGCAAAGGCCGCATCTGTAGAGAAGACCTGCATCGGTCATGTAGGAAACGCAGGTGACCAGTGCAAAACTGTGTGTTACCAATATGCATACAATATCATACATCAATTCAAGATATATCTAGCCATCTAGCGTTAAGAATGTTAACTCATGAGAATTCATGTATATACAGTAATACATCAAGCCCGTCACGACTAGTTTGGAGATGATCCCCAATTCCTCTCGCCAACGCTGCTTTACAAACATCATCAAATATCTATCAAGGCGGATTTCAACCTGCGCCTTGATGACTCCAGTCAGCTCCTCTTCAGCACTGCCACCAGCATTGGGTGCTCCCCATGCTACGACCTAAAGCCGGCAGCAAATCGTCAGTTTGCTTCAGCTTCTCGAAGTGCTGATGTGAGGAGGCAAGGCACTTAACTTATTCAATCTCAAAACAACATGATCAAACATGTATACAGCTGTTCAAGAGGTGCAGTTAAGGCCCTTGCTGATCTGTCACGTCGCAGGGCTGCAAATGCTGAGTCATTCGCGTACCTATTAATTACTTGTATATCAAAGCAGTGTTGCCCAGATTATGTACTATACTTCTGTTCGATCACCTGGACGATGTACTATGACTATGACATTTATATACATTTATGACATGATGACATGAAGTCATGGTATGTCATGGTTGTCCTGAGTTCTTCGGCCAAGTTTGGCCAACTGGTTTTGGAACCAAACCCTTCAGCTGCTGATGTTCCCCCAGGCGCACACTTGGGTGACACCTTCCTGCCATGAGCTTGGCTTCACGGGTTTAGTTCCGCTTCGCAATTGCACGGCTGATATCTTAGCATACAGTAGAAGTCTACAACGTATACATATCATACATGCAAATCAATCTCCAACGAATCAATGGCCACTTCAGGTACCTAAATCGGAGGTACCTACCACATATAAAACCTATATAAGGTCTATGTAAGGGGATATACAGCCAAAGTATGGCTTTATATGGTACAGTCGCAGTACCTCCATTTTAGGATCCTGGAATTCCCATTGAACGAATGGCAAGGACTTTCGTGCGTGGTACGTCATGAGATGGAGCTCACCATCAGAATCCGAAAAACATTCATCAATTTCTCCAACAAGAAATCAGGCGTCTGCAGGACCGCGCCTGCAATTGCGCGGTCACTGCTGAGCTATCGCCACCACAAGCTGCAGGCAAGAAGTGGATGGCAAGGGACACTCTGCACTGCATCCGGAGAATGGCATGGCTCAATGCATCTCAATGCTCTAGGAGCAGCATTTTTCGCCATTTCTTGCACCTCCATGACCCCAAGTCACCACTGCACCACCTTCATCCACCTGTCGGACCGAGCAAATGAGGTGCTCATGGCTGCCAGGGTTGGTTAAAAACTCCTCCACAAAATGGGAGAATGGGAAAGAAATACAAATTAGTAGGTAAAACATGGTAAAACCGAGTCCACTACAACACTATCTAAGCATCTAAGATACCAGTATCTATACTAATAACTAATATTTCAAAAAACTGATGCAGAGTGGAGCATGCTGACAGGCTCGATTTTCATGCGTGGTCAAAAATCCTTCTGAGCTGTGTGCTGCCGCAAAGGCACCCCGAGTGGAGAAGATGTTGCCTGAGAAGTTTGGACGGCTGCAGAACATGGGACATCCAAACAATGCCTGGTTGGCAAATCTGAGATCACCCGCTATGACCGCTATGAGAAAGGAAAGAAAAACACATGTCACAAAGCATGATAAGCATGGGACTTCACAAGGTCCAGACCTTGCGAAGTCTAATCCCCAAACCAGCTCATCCTAGTAGCTGAGTCCAGCGCTGATTTTCTTGCAACCAAACTCAGGCATCTGACCCTCAGCACAATTGTTGCAATTCAATGCAATTCAGCCATCAGTGCTTGAGGAAATGCACCAAATCATACCAAATCTGCAAGGCACTGAGTCCCGCACACCATGGTAATGACAACCCCAGCAGACCAAGCTTCCATCACCTCCAAGAGTGCTCGCACGGCGAGTCTGATATAACTACTGAGCAAAGGCAATAAGGCTCAATAAGGGTTCTGGCAAGGTGAAATGAGGTGAAATGAGGCAAGAACGTTTTAGGGCTGCAAACGCACGGTTGCTCGAAACAATCTTCTTGACCTCACAAAGTTTTGTCAAGTGCGACGGATCTGTCAAGTCACAAAATTGTCATGTTTGGACTTGGACCATCTAAACACATTTGTTACTTCATGACAAGCATTCACATTCGTTTGCGAACGAGAACACAACAAGAACAAACGGTCGACTTTCCTCTCAGAAGTTGACCCCACCATTCTCGTTCAAGCGGGCCTCACAAGCTCAGTTCAAGCGCGGTTGCAGCAAGTTGCAGCATCTTCCCACGATTCCAAAGGCCTGCCTTCAACTCTTCGCTAATTTGTCCACCACAGGATTGGTGTCCCCACCTTTGGAAGCTGGGCAGGTTGTAATCCCAAACATAGCTGTTGTTAACAGTTAACAAATGAAACAAATACAAAAGATTCAAAAAGGTTGTCTTTCTCCACGGGATGGAGATGTTTCAAGCAACGGTCATGGTGATGTGCAAGGTGCAAATCACTGGATCAACTGCAGCACATGCAGGTCTCAGGACTTCGCGTGACTACGGAGCCGTCGATCTTCACCGCCGTAAACGCCATCAGGTTTGCACAAACATCCTCCATCAACTGGAGGACATAGTGACATAGTGACGTTGTAGGTTTAGGTGTGCCAGAACATAAACAACCTCACTCACCGAAACAAAAAAAGTCACAAATGAGCATGACCCATCTCATCTAGAAAGCAAATGTACGAAGACTCTTGTGACCGTTGGGTGTCCTGAGATAAATCTGTGAAAGCATATCAGGGTCCTGAACATCTTCAGCCAACTCATCTGCCACCTGTGCCACAACCCAACATATTCAATATATCCACACACACATATTAATATATTATTTATATTATATTATATTATATTATATTATATACAATGTACACAATGTCATCAATGGGAGCAGCTCCCGGTGCCATCAGGGCCATCAGATCTGTGACAGGGCCTCACTCGTGTCACCTCCGGCGAAAGGTGAGCCCCAAGCCACAGCAGAACCATCGCCCTGGAGACGTTCATTCTGCATCCAGAATGATCTTGATGATGAATGTTCACTTTCCACACTTTCCATATGCTTCTATGATCTTCTATGTACTTCTGTGTCACATGTCACCACGGACTGCGGCCTGGCAAGCTGCAAATGCAAACCTTGTCGATTTGACACCTGATGCCAGCAGCATGACGTCGAGTTCAAGCAGTCGAGGCGCAGGTATCTTGACAAGCCGTGCTCCCAACGAAGTCTACCGACCAAGGCATAGAGCACGCTGTTCTCGCAGGTTTCGCCCCAGCAAAATTTGCGTTTACTGTCAGTCTCTCCCTCCCTGCAAATGAAAACACCAATCGAAAGCCATGGTAAAGACCAAGTCTAATGAACATCGACTTGAGTTCAAGTATGTTTGAGTATGTTTCCGTGTGGAATTGTACCAGCATGAGTAAAATTGAGCCATATTAAGCCGATTGATTTCTTCTTGCAACTGTCAGGCCCCCATGCCTCTGGAATCTGCAGCTCCTCCAAGGTTGCATCTTTGGGCAGAGGCACCTGTATGAGCAAAATCCTGTAATATCATGTAATTACTCTTCATGCAGCCGTTTTGCACTCAGCTTCCGTCCCCAATCTTTGCAATTTAATCCCTTTGCCCGAACAATCGATTGCTGACTTGCCTCAGCTGGTGAATCCGATCTGGCCAGGCCCAGCAAAGGTCTGGAACAGTGCGAATTTTGGGGTCAAGCAGAATCTGGCTTTAACCAGAACTGGACCGAAACCTGTAATGCCTGTAATCTATAATTTCAAATTGGATGGGGCGAAGGTTTGAAACCACCACATTAGTAAACCACCACTGCTCTGTGTGATTCTGACCGATTCTGACTGATTCTGACCCTGCCTTTGCAATGCTTTTTGCGCTTTGGCCTTCACGCTTCGCACGGTGTCTTTGCCGCACACATTCAGAGCTGCCTTGCCCCGGGCAAGGACTTGGCGCACTTGCTATGTCTGGCTACAAGATTTTAAAGACAAGCAGTCGGGCCAGCAAGGATGTGGGTCGATCTAAGCCTTCGGCAAGAGCTGCCATAGATTGCCAAAGCATGCCATATACTTCATAGTAATGCTAGGATATCAATCAAATACATGAATATCATTGAATATCAATGAATATCAACGTGTATATGTCATGCTCTCTTCATCCCCAAGGACATTGACATGTTGAATGTCGATTTCCGGCCATGTAACTAGCATACATTCAGACTCCGCTCTGCTGTTCGAGGCACAAGTCCCCGGAACAGCCGGAAGCAACAATTTGGATCAATTTGGTAAATTTACTTTGCACACATTCCACACCCACTCCACACTCTTACAGAAAGAAAACAACCGCTGTTTCGAACATGTTGTCCAGCGAGCATTCGGTGCATTCGATTCCCGTCACCTTCTCGCCACTCAACAGTGCCACCCACAATTGCATCCCCTTAGATGGAGTCAAGTCAATTTCACAGTCTCGTAATGCTTCATCTGAAAATGAACCAAATGATCAAACATGTGTTTATAAGTCTATATGGATGGACCGGATGGACATGACCAATAGGTTTCAATAAATGATAATTTATAATAACGATATGATACATAGAATTGTACAAATATACTTGCCTGCTGGAAGTTGACAGCACGTCATAGCACATCCTTGACTGAGATCCTCGACGCCATCCATCGCGCTTGAACGGACAAGGTGTGGTTGGACCAAAAAATAACAGGTGAGAAGTATTGTTAGCTTGTGTCGGACAAGGGTCTTGGGTTATCTCCATTGTTTGCTGAGTCCCCTTTTCAGTTTTGCAAAGGATCAATACGGAGACTGTCTGTAGTATCCCAACTGCTGTCACAGTATCATCTGCTACAAGTACGTCTTTGTCATGTCCGTTGTTAAGAGCTTAAGTGTAGGCATGGGCTGCATGCACCAAAAGCACGAAACCATTATGGACATCAACAAATATTATGAGACTATCACTCCCAGCCATGCAAAAATTAAAGAATTAAAGTTGAAAGGAAACTCATCTATACTACAGGCAAGAATTCACAGCAGAACAAAATGATCTCTGCACGCACACGTTCCGAGAATCCAAACCCAAAATATCTTCCAGGCCATCATATTCCCATCATATCCACTTTCCATATCTTTCCATATCTTTCCATGCCATCCACGCCGGGGAAAACGTGCCATCCGCTGCGATCTTTCTCATCGATATCGCTGCTCCAGCTCGGAAATCCAGCTGTCTTGCAGATCTTCGGCGAAGGACAAGAAATCTGGCACCCACGTCCCTGACACGGGATAGCACTGGAAGCTGTTTGGTTTGACATGGTTTGACTAGATCGCGCATGAAACTGAATCATCATGCATCTTTCTGTCTCTCTCTCGATCTTGATTTTTGTAGGACACCTCTAGATCTTGATTTTTGTAGGACACCATGCAGTGTATGGTTAAGTCACTAAACTGTACGGCATCTGCGCACAATTTTGTGAGCTCACAAGTTGCCTCAAAGTTATGCACTCAATTACTGTAAGTTTCAAGCAAGGTGCCATTCTGCCAGTAATCGCTCTGGAGAGTTTCAAATGTCTCCTCCGCACAGTGCCAGCGACCAGGCAGTATTGTCTGCGTCCGATGCAATTGGAGATACTTCCATAATCGAATAATATCAATAATAGCAATCCACGATTAATAGAACCACTAGTTTACCAATTGAGAGTACTATGTATAAATCGAAATATCACTGTTTTGGCAACCACCCACAATGATGAATTAACTGGGGTTCAATTCTCCAGGTTGATATTGCATGACATTACACCCCTCCTGACCTGTCCGCATCATCATTAAAATAAATAAAGGTGATTGACACTGGGCGATGCCTGCCGGCGTCACCTCGTGATGATTCTAACCCTTGTCCGAAGAATGGGAAACTGCTTTCCAACTTTGGCATGTATTGAGCGGAACATTATACAATATACAAAAAGATCCACTGCAAGTTATTAAGTCAACAGGACTGAGAAGTAATTGTGTGATCACCTTCTCAAATTTTTAAAAGAAAAACACCAAAACAAACACGACATGGCAACAACCGGAGGGTATATCATATCCCACTACCCCATTAATTGAAATTTTATCCCCATTCAATCACATTAATTAAATCCCTTAAATCCCTAGTGTTGATGGTTAAGTTCATTTAATCCCCATAGTGATAGTATGTGATAGTGAAATCCGCATTTTTTTTCACATTTTTCGTTCGTTACGTTAGTTCAATCTCCACTTCCAGGGCAATCGACCAAGCTCCTCCTCTCCCGTGAAGCGCCGCAGGCTCCTCACCGCCGCCACAGGCATGGGGCCACGACGGCGCCCGGGACCGGGACGGCGGCGCTGAAGCCGCTGGCTGAAAATCCTCAGGTGGCGGAATTTCCTGATGATTCTGGTGGATTATTATGATTGATTTTGTTTAATGATATTGTAGTATATAATCATGAAATGGATGGTATAATGGATGGTATAATGGATGGTATAATGGTATAATGGATGGTATAATGGTATAATGGATGGTATAATGGATGGTATAATGGATGGTATCATATCAGAATTACTGATTATATCATCCCTGCTGATTATTGAATATTGTTGCTATTCATATTGAATGTTGTTGATGATGATCAAGTATTGTTGATGATGGTGATGATGAGGAGGAGCAAAATAATCTTGAATTTATAAGATATAATGTACCTATAATGTTAATAGGGTAAAATAACACATAAGTGAATGAAAGGGAGGATGGTTCTATTCCGAACTTTGAGACGGCAAAAAACAAAACAACTATAAACAAATTATGATGAGTTCCAAGCTGCATTGTGATCTGTTCAAAATTCCACCAACTTGCAGCAGGGCATCTGGAGATTTATGGCGTTATCTTCCAGGACAGCATCGCAGAAATCTCGATCTTTGAGGATGGGAAAAGTCCTTGGCTGCGCCCTCCACACGGACCTGATACGACCAATTGCCTATTGAATCCCGTGGATACCAATGACACATGGGATATCAATCCAGAAACATCAGAAACTGATGCAACCGAGAAGAGTAATTATTGCTGAACATACTGTATGTTTCCAAAGTTCATCAAATAATTAAGTATAGTATTCATCAAAGTTCCCTGTTTACCCAAGTAACCTCTTTGGTTCTGACTGCGAATGTCGCTAGAATGCGCTGAAGGCTCTGCACACTGTCGCACTGCATCACCACATGCGCACGGCTGCGGTGAAAGGCTGCAGCCCACTTCGTCAGTTTCTTTGCACTGGCGAAACAATAGATGTCAAAGGCACCACTAAACCTTGGCTGTCAAAGAACTGCGTCCAAATGCGTGCAAAACATGTCCATTCAAAAAAGGCATTCAGGGCTTCAATTCTTTAGGTTGAGGATGGTTGAGGGATGTCCAGGTGATCCAACAGTAACCAACAGTAACCTGTCACAGCCCGGAGCTGGTGTGCTCCAAGAGGCCAGCGTCCAAACGCCGTCAAGGCCCGAGCTTCGGCAGAATCCGAGGTGCCACGGAAGGCGGGATCAACCAACCAGACTTGGGCAATGGACAGCCTCCGATATCGTGAGGAAGTTCGCACACGAGTTCACAACACATACAGTAGTAATTATATGATTTTGTTTCATATATTTCATATGATGCGACATCATATGTTAATGTGTTTAAATCAATGCATGTTATAATATATACTGTATATGCGTGGTGACATAACAACTACAGTATGTTTTTTAATTAGTAGAGATTAATCACGATTGGGAAACTTGACACATCATGGGCCATGAGACTGGGACAGGTGCCCCAAACATCCCCAACTCTTAGCAATCACCGCCACTCTCTGTTGAGCGCCCAGCAGCCGCGCCTCTCATTGAGGAGATTCAAAAGCTCCCAATCAAAGTACAAACACCCGCAACCCAACGAACAGTACCTGAACGGTTGAATTCAGCTAAGCGCACATTTCAGCTCAGCTAGCAGCTAGCTGTGCGTATCTGTGCGTGCATGCTTTGAAGTGAAGCAGTGCAAAACGTGGTTCAGGATCAATTCGTTTCCATCCCCCTTCAATCATTCTATGATAAACATGTCTGCTCTAGCAGATTCTATCCACCACCCTAACGATCTTTGGGATCTGCATTGGAGGGTTTTGGATCTGGATTGAAGGGTTCTGACCCTCGAACCTCACTATGAAGGTCTTGAACCCTGGCCATTTCAAACCGAGGGTCCACCAG
>Ga0126342_10001077_pt1 | contig 36121 bp, 21 predicted proteins | sample Cyp1metagenome_FD_92528 | JGI IMG/M metagenome (GOLD analysis project Ga0126342, IMG submission 92528) | Coral microbial communities from Lord Howe Island, Old Settlement Bay, Australia - Cyphastrea 1 metagenome | ecosystem: Host-associated > Invertebrates > Cnidaria > Coral ... | reverse complement strand
TTGGGTCAATGTGTAAAAAGAAAGTTGCAATGCATTCCCCAGGAAAACGCCGGTATAGAGTGGACATGTTAGTTGATACCTGAAACGGTAGCCTGAGACACGTTTGTTCCCGGGAGTGTATATGCCCATTAAAAACCCATCATAATTCCCATAAAATGAGATGGGATTATAATCTCATATGTCCATCAAAATCTATTACCCTCTGACAAGCTAACATAGCTATTGAAAATCACCATGTTTTAATAGGCACACCATCTATAAATGGGCGATAATCCATAGCTAGGTTAGTTTACTGGAGGGTATATTCCCATATTTCCATCAAATCCAATGATAAATCACATCTAATCCCAGTGTAAATCCCAGTGTAAATCCCATCAAGTCCTATACCCTCTGGTAATTTAACATAGCTATTGAAAATGGCCTATATATTTAGTTCGTTGATTTACCTATTAAAGATTGTGATTTTCCATAGCAAACTGTCAGTTTACCAGACGGTAACAATTCCCATATTTCCATATTTATGGTAAATCCCAGCATATCCCATGTAATAATCCCATTATATGCAATTAAATGCCATTAAATCCAATTCTGGTTGGTGGTTTGGAACATGTTTAATTTTTCCATTCAGTTGGGAATAATCATCCCAACTGACTTTCATATTTTTCAGAGGGGTAGGTACACCACCAACCAGAATTAAATCCCATGAAATCCCATAATATCCAATGTTTTTTCCGATCGGTCGCCAAGGTCGCTGGCACCTGAGCAGCCCAGACTTCACCTTGCGCCAGGGCAAATCACACGCGCCTCTGTGAGGCTCGAGGTGAGGCAAGCTGTTGGGTTATGAGCTTCCAATGAAACAGGTGGGGATATGATGGAAGAATAACCATCAATTACTAGGATTTGTTTAGGAATTCGATGGGTGATTTCATTTTCAGTATGGGAAAATCATGGAAAATCACCATGAGTATGTTTGGAATATTTAGGAATATTAAGGAATTAAGAGGGGGATTTGATCATGAACTTGTTTGAATTTTCAAATATCTTTTATTTCTTTACCAATAGAAATGGGACGATGATCCTCACTGATGCCTGGTAAAACTGATGAGGCAGCGAAACCAAAAAAACACCAGGAGTAGGCCATTGGATATACGGGAAGAAGTGGACTGGTTTTCAATGATATATATATAATTATATATAATACAATACAACAATATATATATATACATGTTATTTATTATACATGTATATGTATATGATATATATATATATATATTTGTATGTATATGTGTATGATATGTGTATATATATAGATACTGTAGTTGGCTAGTGTATATACACCAGTTGTTTGATACTACTTAATATTTTGCCATTTTTTTGGTGATATATAGTAGCCAGCTAAAACAAGACATCTGTTGAAGGGTATCTAAGATTCTAAGCTCCGCCATGATGCATTGGGGTACAATTAAGGTGCCTGGAAATGGCTCATCATTTTGAGGATCTGAAACCATCTGTTGAGAATGGATAGGAATGGTTGTTTCATGTTGTTTCCCATAAGCATGTTGTTTCTGGTAATTGACCATTATCAATGGACAATTGCGATTTGGAACAGGGAATTGTCAATCAACGACGAATTAGCGCTCATCACAAACACAATGTTCGCTTTGAATGAGGGTAAGAGTAGTCTCTAGAGGCAAATAGTGGTTCAATGATGGATGCCTAGTCAGAATTCAAAATCTGGAGACATGAAAAAAGAACACAACAAAATAAATACTGAGCAACCAACAAGAACAGTGTTTGATTGTTTTGATGAATTGGTTGTAATGTGCGGTTGAAAACGCCGTATGTCACGGTCGATGGATTCCAAAGGCCCCAAAGGCCGCACTGCACCGATTAACCCGAAACCATTGGTTTCCTACAATAGAAATGACCAGTCGGTGATATACCCTCTGGTAAACTAACATAACTATGGAAAATCATTAATTTTTAATGGGAAAATCCACTATAAATGGTCATTTTCAATAGCTATGTTAAATTACCAGAGGGTAAAATGGGGTCTTGCATTTTAGCCCCCCCCACATTTCTCCACGTTTCTTATTTTGTACCATACTGGATTTTTGTTAAATGCATCTTTCTATATATTTTGGGCATTTCAGTTTACAATAAGATGATATCTATGCACTAGTCACTAGGAATCAGTTCAATCTACTAGGCCATGCCATGCCGGTTAGGTGGCTCACCACAGGTCCTCCCAGATGTCGGTCCTTGTAAAGATGAAGTCTTCGTCGACGTGGCTTTTGAAGGCATGCTAGGTTACTTGGCCACGGGAGATGCGTCATGTTAGCATGTCAAACATCATATTGCCACATGGTTGGGGGGATGTTTTTCATCAAACATAAAAAAATTGAACATCCCAGTCACTGGGGGAGTCTGATGAAAAACACCTGGGCGCAACATTGGAGGTTTTGACCAGCGCCCGAGGGGTTGGTCTGAATCATCATTGTCCGTCTCAGTTGATTTTTCCATGTTCACATTGCCAGGGTTAAACCCAACATGTTTTTGCGGGACTGGTTGAAATTGGAAACTTAAGTTGATTATTCCTTCTTGATGGGTTCATCCCAGATATGTGCCCAATTTTTGGCCAGCAACTTCAAGTGATCACAATCTCACAATCACCTTCTGGTAATCTTAAACTTGGGGAATTTAAGTCCCTATTTTAAGCCTGTTCAAATATGGTGTGCCCTTTGATACTCTAACATAGCCTTGGAACCTAAATGAAACTAGGTGTCACATTGGTATATCGCTAAATCCTCTACAAGTGAGCCATATTTTTTCGTTAAATCAAAGGGTAACCGGATCAGTCCAGCCGCCACGGTTCAGAGGTGAAGAGCGAAGCAGAAGCGAAGCGTTGCGACTGCGATTAAAGTGTCGGGATGTGACTCGACAAAGCTTCGTGTTCACGTTCCAGGACAGTGACGACTCGGTGACGACCGTCGTGGCAGCTTTCAATTAAGTCCTATCAAGGTTGATGATTGAAAGGGTATATATAGGATTCGGCATTTTGGGGATTATCATCTATGAACTGTGAATTGATGGAATTCCCATATATTTAAGTACCAATGTTTTATGGAAAGACGTTTCGGATTTTGAACACCACCCACAACCACGTGCTGGGTGATTTTTGAGGCCAACAACAGGCACAGTGTCACAGGATGAACGGAGGAACATTGCCATCCTGTGACGATTGACGAGAATGCCAAAAAAAGTGTCACACTAAGCATGATATTCTTTATGTCCAACATATGTTTCTTTAGATGTGGGTTATTTCTTTGAGATATATCAATTTTGTTGCTTTTATTATTGACAAACAACATATTTTATATAAAACAAAAACCATTTTGACGATAAAATCTGGTTGGTGGTTTGGAAAAAAAATTATATATATATATATCCCCATTCTATCCCATTCTATATTCCATATATACCCCCATATATATATATATCCCCATTCAGCCAGTCAGCCAGGACGCGGACGGCTCCCTGCAACACGCCGCCGCAGTCCTGCCGTGGGACACTGAAAAGTCGCCATGCAAGGGTCGGGGGGACTGGGGGACATGGGATTTTGCACCTACTCAAGTGGGGGTAGCGTCTTTATGGGGATGTTGATATATATATATGATGTATATATATAATGTATATATATACATAATATAAGATATGATATATTATAACATATTATATATTATAATATATATTTTGCTGTTACATGGGACATTTTTTTGATGTGATTTTGTTTCTTGTATCTAACATGATCTACCGTAAGCAACGTTGGTGTGTTTTTCTGGGTCTGAAATTGGGTGATTGTTCAGCCAGGGTTTTTGTGGTCAACCACTGAAGATGATGTTTGTGATGAAGATGATAGATGTAAAACATCATATTTTTGCTATGCTTCTTTTTTTGACATATTTTTCATAACTTTGTAAACTATCTAATTTTGATATCAACCATGTAAACTATCTAATTTTGACATATTTTTCATAACTTTCTGTAATTCAGTATCATTGGTAACTTAGTTTCATGAAGTTCCTCCTGATGAGGGCCATAGGTCTCACAAATGAAACACACACACACACAGTCATGACCAAGAGAAAGAGAACAAATTATTTTTTTAGATATCAAAGCGTAGAAAGTATAGAGAATGAGGTGTGATGATTCATACAGTTGTTTCCTGTCATTACCCTCTGGTGATTTAAGATAGCTATGGAAACTAGCCATTTATAGTTGGTTTTCCCATTAAAAATGGTGATTTTCCATAGTTTTTTGTATGTTTACCAGATTGTGATTTTCCATATATGTGATATTACCAGATGATAGAACATGAAACTGCTTCCCCATCCCCGTTTGGTGCTTGCCATTCCCGATTTGGCAGGCGCTTGCCCGGTGCTGGTGACTCTCTCGGGGACCAGCATTACAGCCCGGGATAGCACCTTGGTGAGATTGCTTTGGCTCCCTGCTGGTAATACACAGGGTGGAAGAAATTCTGCACCACCAACAGGATGGGTTGAAATCCTATAAAAGTAATGGGATAAACCACTGTTTTCAACTGGTGCAGGATTTCTTCCATCCACAGTATGATGTGACTCTTGGTATTCTTTTAAGGACATCAATGAAAACTCATCTTAATAAAGGTTGCATGTTCCATCATTTTCCAATACCAGATTGGAATGCCAGATGCTAAACCATGATCCATGATGTTGCCATGTTTTTTTTGTTCAACCCTTCCAAATCCATCAAATCTATCTACTATTGTCTTGAAATTTTGGTGGGTCAATCATGGACGTTTTGAACAGTTGTTGCCTCTGTCATCCTGAAGAACAGGAACCTTTCTTAGATGACAATGGAGTTTCAATGACGTCCAGTCAAAAAGGAACCCAAGTCATACGTTGGTTAGTTCAGGTGTCTATATATGTTCTGTATATGTGAACATACAAATAGATTAGATTGGACTAGATTAGATTAGATAGATCGATAGATAGATCGATATATCGATCGATAGATCGATGGACGGACAGACGAACGGATGGATGGATAGATCGATATAGATTTATAGAGAGACAGAGAGATAGATGAATTCATAGATACATCATGGATAAGTCATGATAATTCATGATCAATCTACAGATACATTGAATACATCATAACATTGAATTAAGCTATGTGGATAATTTTTATGTGTTTGGCCCAGAGCAATTTCTCAGCGCGGTTTTAGGCGCAGATGCCTACAAAATGAAGTGCCTTGGCCTTGGAACGCGACCTTGGGATTGTCTGAAAATGTTGAAAACATCAACCAATGATGAATGGATTGTGAATATATTGGAGAAATGTTGGGAAACTGTTGGGAAAATGTTGGGAACATGTTGGGTTATCAGCGTTTGCCTTGGATAATGATATATTTCATTATGCTGTTTTGGGGCATTGTGGCATTGATGTTCGACATCCCCATTTCTTTCTCAATTTCCAATCAATAGCCACATCATTTTTTACGGTATCTTGGAAGTTTTGTCGGTGATGCAAATTGCTAGTGCGGTTACATGGTCACCAAATGTCTTAAACATTCTTAAACCCTACAGAAAAGTTCGCTCACTAAAGAGGTTTTTAGTCAGCATCAAATTGTGCGATGACATTAAGCTCTTCTAGAAAATATGTTCCTCCATTTGTTTACAACTCGTGTGAAAAAATGTCCCAACCTTTGCTAGTGCAATTTTGGCAACAAAAACAACCCTTCGCCATGCCCAGATGCTCCATTGTGCTGGAATATTTACCTACAACACTGGGTCATTTTTGGGGTAAATGATGCAGGTTATTTAACATAGCCATGGAAAATCACCATTTTTAATAGGTAAACCATCTATTTCTATGGGCCATCGAAATCCCATGGCTATGTTAGTCATAACCAGAGGGTAAATGATGTAGATAAATATTCCAGCACCATGGAGCATCTGGGATGACCTGCAGGTTCAATGACAAGGACCCGGAGTATCGTTTCGGCATTGAGGGTGCCTGGCTTTTGGCTCCCACCCGACATGGGGCCCATAACTGGGAAGGCGGGACGGCGGCTGAATTTTGTGGAAGGGAACTCAGTGAGAAATTGGGAGTTCACTTTTTTCGGTATAGCAATCTATACAATGTGAGACCCCCCAGTTATAAGTTGGTTTATAAGCCCCAGTAACTATAGTTATAAGTACCATAAACCATAGTTATTGGAGTTATAAACCAACTTAGCTATCTTGGGGGCCTCACATTGTAGGTATAATACCAATCCAAAACAGAAAAGTTAGACTAACTAATCCCTTTTGGAACAGCAAGGTATCACAACCGATTTCAGTCGGATCTTACATGATCGCCCAGGCGAGTCTATTGGGATGATCGTTAAATTCCCCCATGGCTTTGTAGCATGAGATAGTCATTCTGGGTAAATTATAACATATTATAACGACCTCACTGTTCTCCCTCACTGGAAATCATAGTTAGTAAGGGGAATCATCCCAAAATGGCCTTAATTCAGGTTACCCTCCGGTAAACTAACATAGCCATTGAAAATGGCCCATTTATAGATGGTTTACCTATTAAAAATGGTGATTTTCTATAGCTATGTTAGTTTACCAGAGGGTAGTGAATGATTATAATTTACCCAGGTCATTGCCCACCGCGAGATGGCTATGGCAGCCCTGCGAGATTCAAAGCATTTCGTGCCTGCTGTGATTGACATCCTCATTTCTAGTGGTTAAATCTCTATTTTATTGCTTATATAAGCCCAATTTTTTGGCCACCTGAATCACCATTTCATACCCTTTTCTGCTAAACAATGGGGCTACACTATCTAGAAGTTATATAACTTGTTTATGCCCTACTATATAATCCATGCAAACATATTGTTATACCTCCCCCGTTTTCTGATTATATAAAGTGTATTAAACATGGCAATTCACAAAAACAAGTTATCATGAATATACCCACTTTAGCTTTTGAACAATGAAAGAACTAATTCAAAGAGTTTAATCTTATACAGTATATATTTATGCATTAGCAAAACATATTAGTTTAGTCATCTGAGTCGTATGGTTATCTTGTATCACCCTCAGATGACTCAGATGACTGTGACTTAGAACATCTTTATAAGTAGGAATCTTATGGGTGTAATTAAGATCAATAACCATTGTATGGATCTTGAGTTAAATTGAAACTTAAATTCCCATTAAATACTTTTAGTTCCCATTAAACATGCATCAAAATCCCTTTAAAATCCCATTTTCTCTATATTAAAATCCCATGAAATTTCTCTAAAAATCCCATGAAATCTCCATTCACATCCCCTTAAATTCCCAATGTCCACTAAATCCCTATTCAAATTCAGAAATAGATTTATATACTAATTCCTGAACAATAATTCTATCACCAACAAAAATCCATTCAATTCCTATAGTGACTATTGATCATCAACTAAGTGATACTTATTATTGATACATTATTAATAGTGACTACTATCACTAAGTGTCACTATTAACAGGGGGCTCACTATTGATACACTATTGATGGATACTGAAAATATGTATCACTATTGATACACTATTGATTCAATGGCCATTTCAGGATCCTAAAATGGAGGTACCTACCATATATACGGCCATATTTTGGGGGATATACCCCCAATTTCTATGGCCAAAAATATGGCGCTAACGTACCTCCATTTTAGTATCCCGGAATGGCCATTGATATATTGGGAATAATAATCCCAACTGACTAAAGGGGTAGGTATACCACCAACCATTGATACACTATTGATGGTGATTACTATTTTTCAACTAAGTATCCATTAAATATCACCATCTTCAGGCCCTGGCCGTCGCACGGCCCTGTCGGCTCTCGCCGCCCTGCCGCAGCTTGCGCAGCGCTTGGCGCTGCCGCCGGTGGACGCGTCACGGGTCGTGGTGGCCGGGCATTCCATGGGGGGCCACGGTGCATGGCGCCTTGGGAAAAAATGGGGGGTTGGTGGAACTCGGTGGATGTTCATGGGAATTTCATGTGATTTCACGGAGATTTACTGTGATTTAATGGGATTATAATGGGAATTCAATGGAGATTTAGTCGAATTTTAATGGAACGTTAATCGAAATTTGATGGAAATTTGATGGGATATAACCATTGGATAATTGGATTTGAATGGGGATTTCATGGGATTTTAATGGAGACTGCCTGTTTCAACCATCACTTTTACTTATGAATACTTATGATTCATAAGATGTTTGATGATCTGATTTATAGGGGAGAAGTACCATATGTTTTTTTTCATAGTTTGATATAATATCTATATCTATAATTTTATGTATTTAGCTATGTTTTAAGACATTTTTTCACAAGATTGGGATTTAAATGATCAGCAAACTGCGAATTGCGACATCAACAAAGGATAGAAATTGAATATACATAATCGGATAACGACCATTGATATTTCAGGATTTATAGGGGACATTCATCGCTGGTTGATGGTTAGAAACTCTCACTGCGGCGCGACATACTTTCTGATAATCAAACGTGGCTAGCTGGAAAATCCTAGTTTTCATGGCGTATTAATGTGAACATCATCTATAAATTTGTGATTTTCTGGTAAAACCATCTGTAAATTGGGGTTGTAATGGGAAAACCATTTGTAAATTCGGATTGTAACGGGAAGACCATCAATATATGAATTTCTTGATTTGCCGTTGCTATGTTTGATTACAGGAGGGTAATGGAAAATGGTGGTGTGAAACTTGGTATGCCATGTTTGCTCCACCCTCTTGTAATCAAAAGGGGCCGGCTGGAAAATTCATTGTCTATCTTCCGATTAAAACCCCATTTGATTTGTAGGTATACTCTACATAAAATATATCCCATCATATACTTTGTATTCCCATTATGATTAGTATTATATCACTATTTTTGTTGGTTAAAACCCCATAAATCGACTCATATAGGATGGTTGTAACACTATTTCCATACGGATTCCCACCTTCGAAGGATTCCCATTGTGGCATGGATGACCTGCCACAAATACCCCATGGGAACCCATGCTACTTGACCACAGCACATGTGTCTGCTGTTGGTCAAACCCTGAAATTGTTAGATGCAGAACGTTTTTTCTTTTTTTAAATCACATTTGAGGTTTGCTATTTGAGGTACTGATTGATGAAAAATAGTGATTTATCAAATAGTGAGAACTGAAAAGGATGATTTGAGGTTCGGATGTCACTTTTCAATCTTTTTGTGGTTTGCTATACTGCTATACATGTAAAAACACACACATTCTTCTAAGAAAAATCAAACAGATCCCCACAGCATAGTCCTTGCCACTTTTCAATGGTATGTGAAAACAATCCTTTCATTTGGGATGTTGGAGGGACTTGAGTTATGCTCCATGTATGTTCAAGTCGTTTTGGATTCTCAGTAATGGCGATATATGCATATATACTAGATGATATAGTGGGGGTAACTGATATAGCCATAGTACCCTCTGGTAAACTCAACGTAGCTATGGAAGATCACCATTTTTAATAGGTAAATCCACTATAAATGACCATTTTCAATAGCTATGTTCAATTACCAGAGGGCAAATCATATATTGTGTGATTGTGATACACTATATAGATATAGCCAATAGTCCTACTGTAATTCATAGTATCATATCCTAACAATTCACCAAGTCGTCTCCCGGATTTCTCCCGGATTCTGAGGCTCTTTGCGTTTGCCCATGATGTGTTGGCCGTGGTCAGTTCCGCCTCCTGGCTGCGAAAGGATCAGTATGCCGACTCCAATAAGGCGCCGGAAAACTCCGTGGGGATCCGTGGGGTCTCTGGGGAAATCGCCGAAAAATGGCGTGGAACTACGGTGCAACTACAGATTTCAATCCGAGTGGGGTCATGGACCAAGCGAATACATGCGAAAACATGATATATATAGTGATTACAGGGGTGAAAGAGGAGTTACATGGACTGGGAACGGCTCTAAAATCCAGGGATTTTATCATATACTAAGTAGATTTGGATGTGAAAACAAGGGGATTCGTTGAACCATGATTTTCCTGTTTTTCGCATACACATATGAGTTTTCTAGCAAATTGCACCCTTTAATACACATTTGGAAAGGTTGCCCTAGCCTTGCAGTGGCCGAGATAGGTAGCAGGGGTGATTGTACCTTTTTCATCCTTTTTCTATTTATGGATTCCTATGGGGTGATTGTAACTTTTTCATCCTTTTTTTTTATTGTATCTGACAGGTAACTGGAAGATGAGGGTGGGTTAGTCTTGATGAATTTTTGAGTAGGATGCTCAGCCATACCAATGAAAAAGTATCTTGCTTTTCAGTCACTCCCAAAAAGGTCCATAAAAGTATGCTGACCACCAAGGATTAAGAGAAATCTATCTTACGCCGTCCCCCAAAATGAACAGATCCGATATAGTATCCCCATGAAGTCCCATATATATGTATATATAATATACATATATACATATAATATATTGTTTAAAAAAAAAATCCATTAAATCACCACTTTGATGAACTAACTCTCCAGGCTTTTCCACGTTGGATCAACACAGCGCCGGCACCGCCGTGGCGCCTCGGCAGGTCCTGTTGCACGACCTCGCGACACCCAAAGTGGAGCCGCTGCTGCAAGGGCTGCTGCGCACAGCAGAGGCGGAGTTCGACGTGGAGGCGGCGGAAAACGGCAAAGGGTATTGTGATACATGGGAAATCGGGGATTTATATGGAATTAGCATCTAGAAATAGGGGATTAGAATGGATTGATACAGATTATCAGATGATATAGATCATATGTATATATATATGTAGTATAATATGTATATATAGACAATATATATATATATATATATATACAATATGTGTATACATATATATATAGATAGATAGATAGATAGATAGATACATATATATACATACAAATATATATAGATACATATATATATAGATACGTATATATATAGATACAAATATACATATATATATGTATATAGATACAAATATATATATATATATATAATATGTATATAGATACAAATATATATATAGATACACCTGTATATATATATATATGTATATAGATACAAATATATATATACGTATGCACAACAATATTCGACAAGATAGAACAGGTTTAATTTTCCGCTAGTTTAGGTTCGGATCTTATATTTCTACATCTCTTTTGGGCACTATATGCTAGTTGGTAGTGGGAAAAAAGTTTTTTTTGTTTTTTTTTTAAGTGGTGGGCTCTCTTTTGGAGGATGATCCCAAATGATTCATATTTGGTTGGTCTGAAACCGCCAGCACTTGTATAATACATATATACATATATATATATAATGTATATATATCACACATATATATATATATATACATACTTAATATTGATGATAATTATAGTTGATGTATTGAAAGTTCGGAGCATTGCTGGAGATTCGTGTTTTTGTTCATCTTTTTTGATGCGATTTAAACAACAAAAATGTTGGAAACTTGGTAGAATACCAGCCAGAACCAGGATATCAGGAGGATAGAATGGAATGCAATGGGACGTATCAGCAACGATTTGATTTGGGTGTGTCTGAAAATAGGGCAATAAAACCCTTTTTTGTGGGTCGTAACATTCCTGGGAACCCCCCAAAATCTGATTGTTTTGCATCATTTCTCTCATGAACATTGTTATTATTTTTGAGGTATACTTATTATACCACATTTTCAGACACAGCCATATAGATCACTAATATAATATATATATATATATGTTATATATATATTATACATTTGTTGACCCAAAATTGCCAAACCTCATACATGACTTGTATTGAGAGAACGATCAAACATACAACGTGCCTCCCCCTAGAGACGGAAAGGTTACTTCTTAGATCAATTCAACTGTATATAAAATCCATTGTGTGGCCCAGTCCTATCTTGGTGTCCCACCTTGTAGCATAGATAGATAAGTTGGTTCACTTGTAGGCTACGGCCAATGAACGGATTTGTGGTGGACTTTTCTGCAGTTGATTGGTTTCATAGACCAACAACTGTGGCAATTTTGCCGGGGGAAGACGATACTGGGCCATCTCTGGATAAAAGAAATCTCACCATGCGACGCCGGAAATGAGACGGCTGGGATTAGGGGAATCATCCTCATTTATCCAGAGATATACTCCAGTTGTATCTAGATATACTATGATATACTCCACTTCTAACTTCTATCCCATGAAATTATCATGAAATCCCATATAAATAATACAGTAAATCCAGATCATATGACCAATGTTGTCCATACCCAGCAAACATGGGGATGAATCCATGGATGTTTTCGGAAAACGAGATGCTGCAGGCGCAAGCCGCAACAGTGGCGCATCTGCCGGTGCTGATTCGGGTCGGAAGCCAAGATAGGCCCGGAGAAATCGGCTAGTCATGGGGATGAGCCCATAACCTCGGTCGTAAACGAAGATTTTTCTGGAGTTTACCCACCAGGTGTAGATCATTTCCCGGGAAACCAATGGAAACCCATGGCTTTTCCATTGCATGATGATGCTTAGCAAGTGGAATCGCCATGGGAACACGTTGAATCCGCGTTTGTTCTCTTGCTTCGCATTCACCAAGAGAACATGGTATGACAGTCGAACAGGTGCGGTACACACAACCAGCAAAGGTGCGGAATATCAACAAATATATCCAAATATCACGAAGAAGAATTAGTGATATTTTTTTCACCAAACATAATATATATATATATACCAATTTGTATATGATATCTATATAATTGGTATCAAATACTTGGTATAGCAAATCATATATGAATTTCTAGCGCGCTCCAGAGCGTGGCTGCATGTTGTTTGGTCCAATCCCGGTGATCCCGGAAGATTTGATGACTTGGTTGGTTCCTTCCAGCATGGTTCAAAATTTAATGTCTGGTTGGTGGTTTGGAACATTTTTCAGATGGGTAGGTATACCACCAACCAAATGTTTCTGTCAGTTTATGTCTGAGTTTTGGACATCTTTGATATTTTTGATAGAAGATGCGCAAGGTGACTGACACTTAAATTGTGTCTCTCAAGGCAAGCCATGAGCTCCGGTAATTTTTTGACATGGCCAGCTTTCGAAAATCCACTGTTCGATGCAGGACGGTGCATCCCTGGTTTTCCCGGAGGAGCTGTGGGGTGATGGATTTTGTCGTGGAACCGAGTTGTTTTTTCAAGGCCACGCTATCGTTTGGTGCCCCAAAACGTGTCGATTTAGGGTTTCTATTATTTTCTATTGAACTAATTTTGCTGGGGAATGCAAACCAAACACAACTGGGGGCGGTTTTTGTTGCGGAAGGACTTGAACCCCTGCATGTTGGACAGCCAATCGTAAACTGACATGATTCATCTTGCGGGTGAAACCGCTGATGGTAAAAGTTGAAACTGTGCGTGCTACACTGGGGAGATACAAGATGTACCTGACTTTCAAGATCACCAATGTCTTGCAAATGATTCGTGAACATGTCTGGCAAATGAATCGCGCAATTGGCACGATTATCAAAGGCTGAACTGGGATGCGATGCCTGTGTGGTTGGAGAGCACACCGATCACAGTGGGTCTTCCGCGTACGCATTCTGCAGAGGGCATCTTGTACATAGACAAGGCGCTGGCGTCAAGGAATGTGCTGGCGACCCTGCCGTTCAGAAACGTGATGGGTTCACAAGCGACAAAGATGATCCCATGCACGCCAGTTTTCATTACTGGAGGGCTGCCATCAGCCCATCAGCGGTTTCACAAGAAAAGTCACAACAATGAACGGTTGGCCGTTCCACACTCACGAGAATCTAGAGGGAGTTCAGCCCCTGAAGTGGAAACTCCCGAGGGGCAACCCAACAAAAACCACAGCACTCTTTAAGTTCGATACATCTTCCATAAACAGATCTAATCTTCCCTCCCCATTACTAAAACCCCCCCCCTCCCCACCACATGGTAAACACGGTGATCTATTTTCATTATTAGGGGGTATTTTGTATTAGGGTGCCCCTAATATTCCAATGTAAACCCTAATAATAAAAATTAAAAAAAACGAAAAACAACGATTTCAAATGGGATTAAATCACTTTTTAAAATCTATATAAAATATTGCCAACAACATCCAAAAACTGGATTTCGAAGCTTTCTCCTAATATCTTAATGAACACCTTAATAACACAAATAACAAACTCAATTTCAATTTTGATTAAATCCCTGATTAAAATATATTTAAGATATGGCCAAAAACTGGATTTCGAAGCTTTCCCCTAATATTCCAATGAACACCTAAATAATCAAGATACACAATAAAGCTTGTGAGATGGGACCCTAATAAAAAGCCTCCAGTAGGCAATCTATTTTTATTCATAGGGGGTTGAACCCATTGTTTCACCATCTCCTATTGATTCTCAAATACCACAATCAACAATCCAATCGTGCCCAACCAAAAAACAACGGAAGTGCCACACCAATCCTATTTTTTGTTTGGGGGAGTTTTAGTAATAGGAAGAAGGGATTAGGTCCGTTATAACTCAAAAAAAACGGTTTTCTTTTTAAATAAATACGTCTTTCTTTTCTAAAACTTAGATTGCATTGCCAGTGATATCGTACCCGGTTGGACAATCTGTTTTGATATTTGTTTGTATATTTAAGACTGGCCGTGACCAGGTATACAATACAATGCCTGCACGACCTGGGTATCAATGGATATATAGTCATTAGGATCTTGTGAACAGGACCAGGGATTTTCCCACCTTTTTGGTGGGTCATTTTTTAGATTCTATTGTAATTTACCATCTGGTTATGACTAACATAGCCATGGAAAGATCCACCATTTTTAATAGGTAAACCATCTATTTCTATGGGCCATTTTCCATGGCTATGTTAAATAACCAGAGGGTATATAATTTAATTAAATGCACGCTGCATGCACCTTCAAAATGGCAGCTATGCGAGGATGTATCGCACACTGCTCAGTGAAGGGGCCAAAGACGTCACCCTGACTGAACTCCCGGGCAAGGATTGGAGCTGGATGGCTGGGGATAGTTTTGTGCCGAGCTGTTCGGGATCGCTATGTTTGGACACATCAATTTTAATATTTGCTGGGTTCATAGTTTATAGATGTTTATAGTAAATCAATTTTAATAGTTGTTGGGTTTATAGTTTATAGTATATAAATATATCAAAGTTGTTGATGGGAAACCAACAAAACAACAAACATAACTGGGGGGCACCTTGTACGAAAAGTTGGTGGGCTAGCATGGGTCTGGGTTTCATCTGAAACTGGCCTATGTCGTTCGCGGGGTCAACAAATTTCTAAACCCATCGCCACATCAACGCCTGCAATCCAAAAAAGCTGTTGAGTTTCTCCAGTTTCTCAATGTTTCTCATTTTGTTGTTCCCAGACAGGGATTAATCTCCGGACCATGTGGTTGGTGGTTTCAATTTTGTTTTGTTTATTTTCCCTGAAAATGGATAGGGATGGGATGATGATTACCACTTACTACTGTCACTTTTTTTTTGGCTGGAAAAACCACCAATCAGACATGATGTCAGGGTTTGTGCTCCCTGCTTGTAACATGGTAAGTTTTTTTTTTGCATGGCTGTTTTTTGGGAGGACTACAGAAAACTCAGATGTAGTCCTTGGATGAACTGCAAGTGGCTGATAACGCCCTGTTAATGATGACACCCTGTTGGCTCTCAGTGAATTTCTCGGAACATGAATGTTACACAGGTTTTTCGTACTAAGGGTTGGCATATGTATGCACTTGTTGGTCCCAACCACAGCACTTCAGTCAGACCGGTCTGTGATGGCGTGTGAGTACAACCACAATGAATCAACAATGTCTTGATTTCTGAAAGTACCACTAGATACCACTAGGAGTTGGAATATGTTTCTTCGAACATCTTACCGTTTCCAACTCTTCGCGATTCTGGCGCGTTTCCTCATCCTAGAAGCCAGGAGCACTGGTGGTGGGACACAGCGAAACCCAATGATGGCGGTGCAGTGAATGACCCCGAAATCAGGAACTTTTTAAAGAGGGTCTTGGACAAGGCAGGATGGCCACGGGCTGCTGGTGTCATCCGCAAGGTGAAGAATCCAACAAACCGTAGCTGGTTGGTGGTTTGGAACATGATTTTTATTTTTCCATATATTTGGGAAGAATCACCCCAACTGACTAATATTTTTCAGAGGGGTTGAAACCACCAACCAGGTAAGTTGAAGATTTTAGATATTTTTGTTTGTTTCGTCATGTTTGGTCCCAGTTCGTATAGATATCACTTGACATGGACCTACAAAAAAGCAAGCATTGACCAGCCTTTTCCTCGTTGACAGCCATGACAGCCATGATAATCTAGATATCTGATGATATCATATCTGGTTGGTGGTTTGGAACATGATTTTTATTTTTCCATATATTGGGAATGTCATGATCCCAACTGACTAATATTTTTCAGAGGGGTTGAAACCACCAACCAGTCATATGATAACCATCATTAACCATATAATAACCATATAGTAACCATTATGAACAGTATATATTAAGCAGTATTAACCACCATGTTTAGTAATATGATACCCTCTGGTAATTTAACATAGCTATTGAAAATGACCATAGAAATAGTGGATTTCCCCATTGAAAATGGTGGATCTTTCCATAGTTATGTAAACGTTTACCAGAGGGTATCATATATCATATATCGTATATTTTGCCAACCAACAAAGGCCATAAATTCTTCACTTCACTCGGCCTCGGGCTTGATGGCGGCGTTTTTCTGGGAATCATTTTAAGTTAGGAATCCGCTGGACCATGGGAGCTGTGTGTTTCTTCCGCTTCACCAACCATGACTGGGGTTTTAATACGATAATACGATATAATTTTATAAAAATATAATATCATATGATGTAATATAATATACTGTAATAAGATATAATATAATATAATTTGATATAATGTAATGTAATATAACATATTATAATATGATATAATATTATAATATAATGTAATATGATGTAATATAATATAATGTAATATAATGTAATATACTGTAATATAATGGCATATAATGCAATATAGTGTAATATAATATAATCTAATGTAATGTACTGTAATGCAATATAATTTAATGTAATATAATATAATATGATATAATGTTGTATCATGTAATGTATATGTACATATATCATGTATACTATGTCATATAATATACATATAAATAAGTAAATAAATAAGTAAATAAATAAATAAATATATATATATATATATTATATTATGTATAAAATCATCCCCAATTCAATAGAGGTCTGCTTATAAAATAGTAAACCTATGCAATCCTTTATCGGGGCTGGTTTACTATTAGGTTTGCCAGTTTGATGGACACAGACCAACTGCAGGGCTTAGATGCTTAGATATAGTCTCTTCCACCGAAATACTGTGCTGGTATTAAACCATGTCATTATCCGGCACAGTTTTGATTTATGGTTTAATGATATAGTGTTTATGGTTTAAAGTTTTTTTTAATGCTTGATATATTGTTACTATATGGTTCATATATGGTGAATGGTTAATATATCAAATGTTCGTATCCCACTCTTCGACATAGTGTAGTCCCAGATAGAACAGTTGCCGCCAGGAAAAGTCACCATCGAGCCTGTCCCTTGGCGTTCCCACGATCGGCCAACTTTTTTCCCAAGGATGATGACCGAGGTCAAGTCAACGACTTGAAAAAAACGGTCGTCAGATGAAACAGATCGTTTTTGTTTTTGTGGCCATATCCCCGAAGTTCAGGCTTCCTTCTATCCTGATAAGGGGATGCAACTGAGTATCAACTGGGTTGTGCTGTAGCTTATTTTTCAAAGGCTTAATTACTGTAATCAACAGCTGATGTATGGTCATAGTCCTGTCATTTCAGCTGACTCATCCACCTTTTGCAACCGCGCCACTTGCATCACTGGGAAGTTGACACCAGAGAGAGTATACTCTAGCCAATGAGTCCTGAAAATATGGTTTGTGCGTTCATCTCGCAAATCTTGCGGGTAATACCTGGTGGCATACCCATTAAAAAAGCCGTACTATCTTTTTTAACGATCTCTCTTACCAGAAGTGATTGATGTGATTGTTTATACATGGAAACATTCCCAAATGGGCGAACCTTTTAGTTTGCAAATGCTTATCGTTTGCCCCGCATATAATATATATATACATATCACCATCATGGGACATTGATTTATATTTTGATATGTCTCATGATATTCTCATAGCAATTGGATCTTCCCACGGTTTCATTATGGATCAAGATCACACAGGACTATAACGCAATAGAACTATTTACCGATCATGTTTCTTGGAGACATCCTGATATTTCATGATGAAATCATCCATTTTTGATAGGTAAATCGTAATTGTTCAAAGATCAATCGCTATTTTTGATGGAACAATTTTTGATGGGTAAATCACCATTTTTGCTGGGTAAATCGCATTTTTTTATGGGTAAACCACCCTTTTTGATGGGTAAATCGCCATTGTTGATGGGTAAATCGTCACTTTTGGTGAGTCAATCGCCATTTTTGATGGGTAAATCACAATTTTTGATGGAACAATCACAATTTTTGAAGGGTAAATCACAATTTTTGATGGGTAGATCAGAATTTTTGATGGGTAAATCACAATTTTTGATGGGTCAGTCACCATTTTTGATGAGTCAATCACCACCCCTGATGGGTCAATCGACATTTTTGATGGGTAAATCACCATTTTTGATGGGTAAATCGGCACTTTTGGTGGGTCAATTGCTATTTTTGATGGGTAAATCACCATTTTTGATGGGTAAATCACAATTTTTGATGGGTAAATCACAATTTTTTGTATCTTCAAATGCCAAGTTGTCCCCTGAGGCGCTGGCGCTCGGTCGTATTTGGCTCCGTTGGCGGCACCCTCCGCCACGGGCTGCGTGTGCGGGCGCTGGCGCGGCCGGAGCGACGAGCGGAGGTGCGGGTGGGGGGTAGACCTGTGCAGTTTTTCCCTACTGGAGAGGGGCTGTCACATGACAGCGGGAATGAACCTGGCATAAATATCTCCATGAGTGGCGCACCAAGTGCCATACAACAGAGTGGCATCCTGCCGTGAAACATCTTATTGTACAGTGAAAAATTTTTGTTCTCTCTTTTCTAGGGTGACTTGCGCCTTCATAATGATGCTACTTCTATTGGTGGAGTCTTGTGCAGCATCGTGGGCATGCGCTGATCGTGGGCTTGCTGCCTCGGAGGTTTTGCTACGGAATGACCCTAGCCTGATGACTCCTGAGAATGTTTCAGGTGCATTGTTGCTCCTTGTGAGCAAGCATTTTTGGTTGCAAGGTCATGACTTACCTTTATTGTGTACAGAGTTTTCTTCAAGATTGCGACCTTGACCTGCAACAATACAGTTTTGTCGTGCTCAATCTTGTTCAGTGCCCATCCAGTCCTCTGTGAAGCCTTTGCCTTTCTATTTGGCGTGAGGTGAGCCTCTGCTTGCTGCTCAGATGCTTTGTGATTAGAATACTGTGTTGAAACTACAGAAATTCCATCCGATCCGCGGGTGGCCTGGTCATGCTACATGTGGCTGCGCTTTGCTCTCGAGCTTCCCGAGGATGTCGATCAGGTGTTCCGATGTGATACCGTAGATGGACGACATATTCAAAGCCCTTCTATCCGGTACAACCCCCCTCGCCCCCAAAGTTCAGTGTTAATGTAGCCTGAAATGCATTAGCCCCAATGGACGAACAAAATCAAACCCCTAACATCACTTTTAGTAACACGCGCGCTGAAACATTGAGATTTCGGGGTGCGGGGGTTCAACATAGTGCGTGCTGCAGGGTTGAATATTTTGTCCATCTACTGTCTCCCTCTCTGACGATCACATCTTTTGGTCTCCAAACTCTGTTGTGGAAACATCACTCTGCATGCTGCTGATCTTATGCCAAACTGCGCAAAACATTGGCTTTTCACAAGTATATGCCTCCTGTCCGTCTCCCGTCCCATTTTTTTCTATTCCCTAATTCGCAACTTAATCCTAAGTGCACAAAACATTGCGTTTTCACAGGTAAGTGCAACCTTTGTGCTTCCCGTCCCATTTTTTTCTATTCCCTAACTCGCAACTTATTCCAAACTGCAAAAAAACATTGTTTTCACAGGTAAATCCTGCATGTGTCTCTCGTCCCATTTTTTCCGATTCCCTAATTCACAACTTATTCCAACATGTGCAAAACTGCAAAACATTGTGTTTTCATAGGTAGATGTGCATGTCTCTCTCGTCCCATTTTTTAAATTCATCAGTTCTGCAAGGCAGCGCTAGCAAACCCGCTAGGTTTGCGCTAGTCTTTTTTCACACCCATTTCAAGTTTTTTTTGTGTGTGCCCTGTCTGCTTGTTATTTCAACATGAAGGAAAGTCAAGATGTAAGCCTTAGCTCCTTAAACCTAATGATGTCTTAGTGAATTTCTGAGTCTGTGCTACTCAACAATTTCCCTATATTTTTGAGGTTGCGGCTCAATTTTGCAAATTTGTACGTAATTTTACCCGCTAGATCCCTGCTAGCAATGTGCTAGCAAAAATTTCAAAAAACCGGCTTTGGCTGACCCGTGGCCCAGTCCCCGCCAGAGAACTTGTAGTTTATCCTGTCTGTTTGACAAAAGCAACAGTGACAGCAAAGGCAACGACAAGCCCTGCAGATATTCCAGCTCCACCACTAATAACTAGCAGCGGCACCCACTTCATATGCTCATATGGACGCGCCTTAGCATTTACTGCAGGTTCTATCTACGGCTTCAAACATTAAGATAAAAAGGAAGGGTTTCAGACTATTTAGGTAAGTCATGGTTTTAAAGACCAAATAAGAAGCGGCACGCAAGGAATTACGATTTATCAACCAAACCAGGAAAAGACATTTTGGCAAACCGTCACATGGTCGTTTTTCTCGCCAAATGGGCCTAACCACACCTAGAATCCTGCTGCTGACCTATCTGCCCTTGGATCGCGACCCCAATTTTGGTAGTGACAGCTCTAGCATCACTTGGAAAAACTATACTCAACATAACCTTGAAAGATAAACTTCCTCATATTTTTGTGATGGTTGCCTCACCAACCACACGGCTTCAGGTCACTTGGGGGATCTGTTCTTAGAACTGTCCGAAATCCTCTTATTTTGTAAACCATTCGTGTTACAGATACCTGGATTATCCTGGATTTGCCTGAAGGATCCGGTGATTTCTTGTTTTCCTATGTTTTCCTATTTCTTAATTTCAGTATTCCACCATTTAAGGATAATCCATTGGCAATGTTTTCCTATGTTTTCCTGTGTCCATTGTAGTATGGGGAACCATAATCCACTGGCAATATCTGGCAATCGTTTTTTTTTTGGGGCCTCTTAAGCAAATCCACCGCAGGTCTCCGTGGAACTCCCAGAGAAAGGCGGGTTTTTTTTGCGTCGCCACGTTCAGCGGCGGGGGGACTTTCGCATCATCTGCCCTTTCTGTGTGGTGGTTTGGAACATGGCTTTTATTTTCCATTGTATATGGGATAATCCTTCCCATTGACATTCATATGTTTCAAGATGGTTAAAAGCACCAACAGGATAGACTCTGATAAAATATATACATGAAACTTACTACAGGATTGACGATGCTAGTTTCATGAGAGATGACCTAGCAAGGGGGGATGCCGATGACGCACGAGCCACAAGGATATGTGAAGGATTTGGCGGGTAAGAATGAGGAATGAGGAGTTAAATTATATTAGATTGATGTATTTGCATTTATTAGCTATCCTTGAGTAATATTTAGTAGTGTTTTCGTTCATACTTTACCTTTTATTTTTTTTGAGTAATGGTGGGGTATTCCCGGGAAAACCATGTCTCTTTGAATTTCGAGAATAGCATTTAACGTTGGTAAAGCAAGAATAAACCACCCATATTTTAAGGTGGTTTATGCCACCCATGTATGGTATAATTGGGATGGTTTACTATTGCTTTACTAACACTATTTCTTTACACTCTCCACCGGGGACCCACTTGTAGTGACAACACATCCTTGTCAAACGTTGGAGTATATAACCATATTGGGGATGGTCATAGCAGCAGCAAAAACGGGAATGATGATGGCCAATGTGAGGATGTGAGGATTTCCAACAGTTGGATGACTCAATAATGCATATATATATATAAATGTTATACCATGTTAGATGACAATAATGACATTGGTATTATTATTATTATATATATATTAGTTATATAAATATATATATATATATACCATATATAACTATATATATACCATATATAACTATACATTGTATATTTTATATATAATAATACCATGTCAATGACAATGAACCACATAACAATGGTGTATTTGCACCATGAGTACAAAGAATGGCGGGACAAGTTGGGCCCAATTCTGACTTTAGCTCTTTGGAGATTCCACCAGCTGAGTGTTGTCCCATTCGGGGGATTTGACACATACCCAACTTGATGATATATATATATATTTTTAAGGTTGTTGTTTTTCTGCATTGGAATACTTTTTATTTCCATATTTTTCAGTATTCTTCCATCTGTTCCATCCTATTGGGGATGATCTTCATTGACTTCCAACCTTTTTTCCCTTCACCCGACCGGAAGGTCCGGCCGTTCTGGCGACCTCCAACGTGGTTCAATTGCAATGGCAGCGTTCGAAGGAATGGCAGGGGGTGCAGCAAGTTCTTCTGGACGGTCAATTGCAGAGTCTTCCGCAGGAGGCGGTCTTCCACCAGGTTGAGACCTGGGATGGGCCAAGGGAGGAAAAACAACCGTTAGCTAAGTTGCTTTAATAACAATCGTGTATGATACTTATAAGTATATCTAGATGAGGTTATAAACCAACAAACATAACTGGGGGGCACCATCCTGTAGGTTTTTAAGGCTTTAAGGCTTTTGAATCCTTCAATGTTCGTCAGTGGAGCTCTTATTGAGGAAAATATCGCACCTCACATCCGAAAGATGAACAAACAAACGTCCTTGTTCTTATGAGGTCCTTGTTTGTTGAATCAACAAGGATATTCAAGAAGGTTGAGCTCTTATTGGAAGGATCCTTGTTGATTCAACAAACCAATTCTTAAGTCCCAGCTGCATGAACATGGTCAAGAGAAACACCCGAAATGGACATGTCGCGCGACTCTAGAGATGGGGTCGCGTTAGATATGTCTTTGGTTTGGTTTCACTATCTCAATCCAAGCCATTTAGCTATGGATAGTGATGGTTAGTGGTGAATAATCTAGTATTAAACACCACTATCCATCACTATCCAATATTCTTATCTCAAGTCTTACTAATGCTATACTAGATCATAGTTGTGGCTTTATCATAGGATTGCCAGATCTATCTATGTAAGATCTATGTAAGATCTTTAAAGCTATGCTAGATAATAGACCTATCTGGCTATTATATTAGATAATAGTTAGATAACAAATATAGTATTTCTGTATATTAGCAATTATATTGAATCTATCTAACAGATATTATATCTGGCTATTTTTGAATATGTTATTTTATATTATAATTATATTACCATCAAATATAACCAACATCTGCTGGCGACCCAACCAGGTCCAGTGGTGTTTAGATTTTGGCACCTGGAAAGTCTGCGACTTCGCGGTCGCGCAACGACATCAACGACATCCAAATCAGGTCACGGGGGATCGGGTGAAAATCTGTCCAAATCGCAAGCTATGGAAAAACATTGACATGTGGTTGACCATTTGGATCATTTTGGATATTAAACATGTTTTTGTAGTTTTTTTTGTCACATACGTTTCTGTATCATGGTTTGGGGTTGCTATACTAAGAATGATGATGCCATAGTTCTCCAGAAATCGGTGGGATGAGGCTTCAGCTGATGGACTCAACCAACAGCCCAGCCTTTTGGTGAACCTCGCAGTAGTAGATAGTTGATGAGCCATAATAAGCCCATGATGAGCCATGATAAGCCCATGATAAGCCATGATAAGCCTATAAAAATTGGTGCTTCATAAACCCTTGACGTCTGACCATTATATTGTGGGTCCCCTTGGGACGGTTTGATCCTTGGGATGTTTGTTTTGGGAAGGAGTAGTGATTGATTACCATTATATTGATTAACAACATGTTAACCATAGGAATCACCTGTGTATATAATATGATGTGTTGTGGTTTACCAATCATACTACATATTGATTAATTACAATTGAGTAATATGGATATATCAACCAATTATCCAATGAATATACCAATATCATGTTGGTTCACCCCCAAGTACTGGTCAATGGTCAATGATATTAGGGGTAAACTGTATTGCTTATGATCAGTGGGCTAATGATCATATACTAATATTGCTGGCTAATGATTAGTAATTAGTATAGTTATCATATTCTGTTGCCCACTGATACTTTACTAATCCAGATATTCAGTGGGCCACTTACCTGTTTTCAGGCTTTTGAAGCCAGCGATATTTGTCCACTTTCCAGGCTGGTCCAATGCGAGAAATCTATAGCGCTCCCTTGTGCGGTGTGTCCGCAGACGAGGAGAAAAACGGTCATTAAACCTGCCAGTTTTAGTGGAAAAATCCCGAGGTTTTTCACACTTTTTGATCATAGTATAGTGCAGGAAGATCTGGAAAAGGCCCCAAAATGATATGTAAATAGGTAACTGGGCTAATGATTGGATCTATCGTGGATATATCTATAGTTAGATGGGGTTCTTCACCCAGTGTGGGAAGATCCCATCAACCAACGATTAAGAAGTGGCCAAGGGTCTTTGGACACTGCTGAAGTAGGCTACAATCTATTGGCGAAACTTAAGACTTGTTTCCACATGAGCAATGGCCATGGCCAGGTTACCCCTCTTGCTTAAGCGGTTGATGAGGCTACTTCCATAGACATCACAATGACAAGAATCCATCAGAATCCCAAGACAAAAAAATTCAAACATCCCGGTCACTCCAGCGGTTACAAAAAGCTTCCAAAAACGGGAGATATTTTGACGGTGAGGCCAGCCTGGTTCAAGCGAAATCATCGAACTAAGCCGCGGGCCATAGCGCTATGTTGAGGGTATGTTCTGCGAAATTTCTTTCCACTGGCAACTGGGTGGCAGTGATGGGGGTTTCAGTTCACTATAGTTCACTCTCCAACCGGAAGACATCCTGATTTGGTTGGGGGGTTCAATTTTTTATACGTTGTCAACCATCGTAAAGGATCGAAAAGGGATGATTGGTTGAGATGACGAGGAGATGACGTTGGGACGGGCGGCTCAACCACGTTAACCACCTTTGCCTTGCCACGAGATGCGCAGGAGGGAGAGAAAGCACTACAGTTCTTTGGGAACATGCTCGTGACTTGGCTGATTCTGAATCTTCACTTTCTACAATGTGAGGCCCCCGTTCGATAGCGTTCAGTTGGTTTAAAGTTGGTGAACATAACTCCAATGTCACTATGGTTTATGGTACTTATAACTATAGTTACTGGGGCTTTTGTTAAACCAACGTTCACATCACTGGGGGGTCTCACGAATGACGGTTTAGGAGTGTTTTTTAGATCCCAGGAATCCATGAATGACCGAGCTACATTTTATTGAAGCATGTTACCCTCTGGTGAACTAACAGTTTGCAATGGAAAGATCCACCATTTTTAATGGGAAAATCCACTATAAATGGCCATTTTCCATTGCTATGTTAGTTCACCAGAGGGTAAGTTTTGTTACGAATGCATCGTTTTTCGTGGAAGACTAATGTAAATTAAAAAAATTCTGGATTATCGACAATAATTGACATATTCTGGATGAAATCCCTTGAGGGACCAGAAAGAATTGGTCCAATGCCAATACGACTTATTTAAGAGTCCGACGACTTGGTCTATGACCGATCTTTTGAACATGGGCTCCGGCTGTAAGTTTTCAAGTAACACAACCAAGTGGGGAGGAATGACTAAGTTAGGCTATCAGGACCAAGATTGATTGGTCCGAAGCATGTTTTGTTTTTACTATACTGCTATGTGTTTATTAAACACAACAACAGTGGACCAGCACCCGTTAGATACACGCTGTGTATCTAGTCATGACGATGCGGCCTTAACAAATGGCACAATGGAATGCCGAGTTGATGAAAAACTCAAACCCACGTGCCATATACCACTCATCAGAGGCCCCAAAAAAGATAGATTATCACTATAGGCTGATGATGGGATTTACGGTGCTGAGATGTCTACCTGGGTTGGACCAACTTGTGACTGGAGGCCATTCCGCTTGGAATCACAACGATAGATACTTCAGGCTGCTTAGATTGTCCATACAATGTGGCCCCCAAGATGGGAAAACAGGTTTTGAACTACAATAACTGTTTGATTTGTGGTGCACATATGACTCCAGTTTAATTTGTGAAGGTGAACCAACTCAATTGTACTTTTATGTAGTGGCGACGATTCGGAACTGTTGGGAGCAACAGGTGTCTGCTCGTAGTCCCCATTGACAAAATGGAATTCGCTGCGACTTAAGCTTCCGTTGCCAAGCACATGATAGTTATGTTCAGTTCTGTCATTCAACAATCACTGTGAATGGGGATACACTTGTGAATCACTGGGATATGATAGAAATATCATGGCACGATATGATGGTTCAACCCTTGCCAGGTCCACATTTCCGGTTGTTGATACTCCGGCGCAGGTGATGACGGGGCATGGTGTGATCCGGCTTCTATCCTCTCAGGAGGCTAAGCTGATCTTTACAGGTTGATGCTTACTGGGTGAATTTTGGGTTTGTGAACCATTGTTAAGACCTTCTGGTAAACTAAGAGTTTGCTATTGAAAACGCCCATTTAGTTATTTAGTTCGTTGATTTACCTATTCAATCTATTCACAACGGTGAATTGCCATAGCTATGTTAGTTTACCAGAGAGTAGACCATCGTTAATCTAGTCACCAACTTGCTCTGAGATGATGATTAGATGAGGGCTGCTCTCTTGTAGCTTGTGACCCGAACTTGACAATCACCCGTTTAGAAACTGCACATTTTTTATCATCCAACCAAATGTACCATTTTCCATAGCTATGTGAAATCGAGGCTTTAACGGTTAAACAAAAACAACCAGCAGTGACCATAACCTCTTTTGGTTATTATACAGGCTTATACCAGCTTGTATGTGCGGAATTCTTATGATTATAATTATCCACGAAGCGGGAATCCTGTTCTTAACCAACCAGTATACATACACGGATGACATTTCTGGTTTTGAACACTGCTCAGTTGTAAGTTGCAGATTTTTTTAGAGCCATACCAGTTCATTGGGATTGTGATTCTACGAACTGGGACTTCCGAACCTTCAAACATCTTTAAACCAGGCCGTAGATTTAGAGATGACAGAATATTTTGGGCGCTTCTCGAACATTTGCCTGGTAGATCAGCGTTACCTTCTCACTTCGGAATGTGAAGTGAGCTGAGAGACCATTTTGAATCGTCTAGTACCTCAGATATCTACCGTAGCAAATGATGCTTGCAAGAAGACCTTGCAACATTGCAGAGAGAATCGAAAAACTCTACAGTACACTGGTAGATAATGGTAGATAGATAAATACATATGAGTAACCGACAAAATAAGCGGAAGACTAAAGTAGTAGGGAGTGGACTTGGGATGTTCAAATTTGTGCGAAAGCCTTCACAACCGGTAGGGGACCGCCCACTTACCGATACCCGATTTTCACACATACCATGGAAGTGCAACCTTCACAACCGATAGGGGACCACCCACTTTGGCCATGTCCATTGCGGGTAGTAAGTAATTTTGTCCGCCACTCATAAGTCATATGGTAGTTTCCTGAAATAGGGGTACCCCCAAGTCATCCATTTTAATGGGATTTTCCATTATAAACCAACCATTTTGGATCATTTGGCTTCAAAATTTCCTTTGCGTTGGTGGCCCACCAACTCTACCATGGCCCAGCTGGGGTTTTCAGCTGCAGAACTGCGGTTAGTACTGAGAGAAGTGTCATCAAAACCGCTTTATTTTGAGGCTAAACACTCATTCAAACGATTGAGGGTGAAAGTAAATCAAGCGATGAGAAATTTAGTCGATGTTTTCTTTAAAGAAAGTGGTATAGTGGTCCTGTTTGACCATTTTCTACAAGGATCTACAAGGCATGTATGAGTTTGTTGCGCGCTTGGACACACAAGGATTCTACTTCCGACCTCGGTGTATAGCATCCCATGAACAAACCGTTTGGCCAATTTCATAAATCCCAATTTCGAATAGTTCATCATCACATAATATATTTATATATAAATTAAATATATATACATATATATATATATGGATGTTTTGATGGGAAAAACATGTATATATAAATGGAATATAGATACTGTATATATATAAGTATATAATATGTATATATATATACATACACACACACTCCTAAGATTATCCCATATGCATATATATATACACATCTGGATGGTTGTAACGACCTCACGCCGATGTCACTGGAACGCTATTCAACTCAGGGGTAATCATTCCCAAATGGCGAACTTTTCAGTTTGGTGAATTGTCGTAATTTAGGTGTATATATATATACATATATATATAGATAGTGATCCTGGAGTAGATAGAATATGGAAGTTTCAAAAACTGGAATTTCAGGCCATGATTGGTGGGATATTCTCTACATTGGCCACATAGATCATTACCTCCAATTTAGATACCTGAACTACTGTATTACTATTTCTTTGGTCACATAGATATAGATCAGTACCTCTAGGTACCTGAAATATTGTGGAAAGTCCCATTTTTGAATATTTCAGGTATCTAAAGGTATCTATATCTGTATATATCTATATCACATGACATATTTCTATATTTTAGGTACAGTAACTGCCTGACATGTCAGATCTTCCCAATCTGGCACAGGTTGAAGTGCATGGAGGCCAGGTGACAGCTCCTGCCAGCTGCGCGAGCGCTCAGATTGGAGCGATGAAGCCGGGGGTCCTCTCAGGAGATTGAATGATTTCATGGGAAAAAACGTATATATTAAATGGTGATATTAAACATATATAAATTTCCATGATATCTCCATATAACTAGATAAATGGTGATATCATGGAAATTTAATGGTGATTTAATGGGATTTCATGGAATTTAATGGTCATTTAATGGAATTTAATGGTGATTCAATGGGATTTACCCTCAGGTAATTTAACAGTTTGCTATTGTGATGGCCATAGAAATAGTTGATGACTAGCCATTAATAGCATGGTGATTTTCCATAGTTATTTGTATGTTTACCAGAGGGTATTTGAAAGGGATGGGCTAGAATGGACATTAATTTACTGTAATGGGTAAACATTTGGATATTATACTATCTACAAAAACATTCCCTGGATCCAATGGATATGCTGGATATAATCCGTTCCCCCTATTGGCTTGTGATGATCATCTCAATTGAGTGGGGCTCACATTTTTTGATCCTTGATGAACTTCCTGAAAGTGATGGACGTTTGAACCCTGTTGGGAGAATCCACCGTTTTTTTTTGGGGGGTCCCTAACTAGCAAATGCTACAATGTGAGGCCCCCGTTCGATAGCTAAGTCGGTGAACATAACTCCAATTTCACTATGGTTTATGGTACGCAAATAACGAACTAGTTACTGGGGCGAATCTAAACCAACAAACATCACTGGGGGGCCTACATTGTAGTTATATAAACATCTCGAAACCATAGGTTCAGTGCTGCATCTCTTCATGTTGGCGCCCCTTAAGACGGATGACTTCACAGGTGAGATTACCAGCGACGGATAGGCCATTGGGGAATTCCAAGCCATCCATTGCTTCACCGGCCCAGGGGTGGGCTTCATCCAAGAAATCTGGCACCTAACCATACCATCAACCCACTTGAAGCATTGGCCAACTGGTGACGAATTGGTGACGAATTGCTGCAATTTCTATGTCTATCTAGTTGGACATTCCTTTCAATCACTTTTGGTACCTTGAATAATTGAATGACACCACTGAAGCAACGGATGATTTCGGTAAAGTCAGGGATGCTGAGAAAAGATCGAAAGGTTTAATCCATGGCTGACTAGCAACAGTGGCTAAGACCCAATGAACCATGATACAACAACCCCAGTTTGGGAACTAGCTGCCCATAATAAAAAAGCGTATCAGTCGTATCGTTCTTAGAACGGACACCGTGGCAAGAGCATGAGGCGAAAATCTCTTGGTGGTTGGTGCGCCAGAAAACGCTGTGGGGCAGCTCAGGAGAGGAACGGTGATTACTTTTTTGGGCGACGGTCCGGTCACCTTGTTGAACGAGAAGAGATGGAGAAGACAGGGAGAAGACGGCTTTTTCATGACGTGGAGGTCTTGGAATGACGTGTTTTCTTGGACCTCTGGGAATGATTTGTTGATTTTTAAGAACTCAGTTAGAACTTCCATGACTTGTTTTCGAGATTTCTTGGAAGTTCTCAATTCCAGGACTTAGTTGCTGTCAAATCCACCCGTTGCTGTCCTTTTGCTGAATGGGATGACCATGCCATTTGATGGAATCCTTTACCAGCCATGCGTGTGGGAGGGTACGGTACACCCGACTTATGAAGCAGTTAGCCAACCGCATGGACATGTCTGGAACAAACCCCAGTCCACCAACCACAGTTCAGCAACCACTGTTGAGCAACTAACCACGGTTCAACAAATGTAGTTCCAAAGACTCACCCTGCCAGTTCAAAAACTACGGTTCAGCAATTCTGGTTCAGTAACTATGGTTCAGGGTTGTTTCAGGGTTTATTTAGTTTTTTGTTTGGGTTTATTTAGGGTCTATTTAGGTTTGGTTTACTGTTTATCTAGCTTGGTTTTGGGTTTATTTAGGCTTGATTTAGGGTTGTCCAACCAGATGTTCTTAGTTGTCGAACCGTTCGGCGGTTTTTTTGTTGTGGAACCAGGCGTCGTGCCGTCGTGCGACATATCTGAAATGCTTCGCAATGAAAGGCAGCCCAGGTCCACAAAGGCAACCCTGCAGAAGTGGATTACACATATTACCCTCTGGTTATGACTAACATAGCCATGGTATAGATGGCCCATAGAAATAGATGGTTCACCTATTAAAAATGGTGATTTTCCATGGCTATGTTAAATAACCAGATGGTATTTGTAGTGACATGTAGTGACTAAAGACTAAAGACTATACTGACTATATGGTAGTAATTATATGACTTTAAAACCTCGCCAGAAATGAGACTTAAGATTCTGGAAACTGTCAAACGCGGGCCTGAATTAGTTTTGTAATGTGTTGTACTTGTTATATCTTAGATTGACTATCAAGAGTGCTATCTACTTTGCGCCCACAACTTACAAAGCAACCCGTGTGTGTTAAACTTTCCTACCTTCAAGTAGTGCATCTCTTGCCGCCAAGTCATCCAAGTAACTGTTGCCACGATCTGACTCTTTTGGGTGAAAACCGGAATGGCAAACTCTTCCATTTTTTCGGAATTCTCAAATCATAACTTGTCCAGATAGTTTATAAGTTTATACTTTATAGATCGGCCCTCCAAATACCTAGAAAAATGGAGTAATATACCCATTATAATTATCTCAGTATGACTTGGGACTTTTACGTATCTTTATGGGGACAAACGGAGGGTTTAGCAGCAGTTTAGCAGCAGTTTACCTATTATATTCTCATTATACACCATTATTTCATCCATTTTATATCCCAATTATTCAAAATTTTATATCCCAATTATACACCATTATATACCCATATACCCATGATATATCCATTACATATCTCATTATATCAACCCATTACATATCCATTTATCTCATGTTATATCATTTTATATACCATTTATATCCCATTTATACCATAGCTACCTTGCAGCAGTTTGAACTTGGCTAAGCCAGGTGGTCGCTGCACTTCTGGCGAATAGCTGGGAACCTGGTTGCGGTTGATGGATGAGGAAATCATCTATAGATGGAATGTATATACATATAATATCATATAATGTGTATATATATATATAGATAGATGTAGCCTGATATTATCCCATATATATACATATATATACATATATATATATATGTCTCGATGAATTTTAGTGACCTCACTCAGACGTCACTGGAATGATGGTTAGTAAGGGGAATCATGGCCTTTTTTCAGCTATTTTTAAGTTGGTGAACGGTTATAAATCAGCCAGAAATATATGAGAGAAATTCATGGAAGTAACTTTAGAACTGATGTGATGCTTGCTGTTGGTGGATTTGGCTGACTATCTGCCCACTAGGACATCAAAGGGGATGTTTCATGAACTCTCCCCCAAAGTGCCTCTCTTGTGTGTATTGTTGCAGGAAAGATCACTCAAACATTCACTGAAGTAGCTGCCAAGTTCGGTTCAGTTTTTGTTACCCCCAAAACTGAAACTCGACGCAAGCTCAGGCCTTGGACCTCAGTTGAGACTGTCATTTAGGGACAAAGTGATGAGATTTTGGGGCAGAATTTTTCACATTTTGCCACATTTTGCCTACTGAAAATGGTCCATTTGGATCCATAATTTAGCAAGGATCCACATGGTGATTTTCCATAACACATTTCCAGAGGGTACCCTCTGGTAATTTAACATAGCTATTGAAAATGGCCATTTATAGTGGATTTACTGATTGAAAATGGTGATTTTCCATAGCTATGTTAGTTTACCAGAGGCTATCCCAAATGTAGCCCCAAACGTTTGCGGATTCTACCGATTTTCATGCGGACTTAGCTGGGCCCCTCTGGTAATCAAACGTGGCTGGCTGGAAAATCCCCAATAAACGGAGGTTTAAATGGGAACATCATTTACACATGGTGGCTATATAACTAATGTGACGTTGTAACTGTTGATTTTTTTCACCCGAAGAATCTCACCAACGATACATGGTGTCCACCGGGAATGTTTGCTTGAGCGATTTTTTGGCCATTGAACATTGCGTGTCAAGACATCACCAGCTTGAATCAAACCTGTAACTTGTTTAGCTGTTTTTTTGGTTTGATAAGGATGTTGATGGATTGTGACCATCAACGCTGCAATTTTGCCCTTCTCATTCTGAAGGTTTCTTTTTGCGGCTGCTTCACTCTCAACCCAAACGCCGGTGTGTTGGGTCTGACGATGTCTGACGGTTCAAGAAACGCCACATCCAAAGCATCTTGTTGGATCCAAGTGATATAGTTGGCAGCCAGGCTTTCAAAAAAAACAACATCAGTGTGTGTGTGTGTGTTAATGACTTTATGTTCAGCTAGACATGGAACATGTGTGTTAATGACTTTATGTTCAGCTAGACATGGAACATGTGTGTTAATGAGTCTATGTTTAGCTAGACATGGAACATGTGTGCTAATGAGTCTATGTTTAGCTAGACATGGAACATGACATCTGACGATCGGAGTGATGTGTGACTGTGTGTGTGTGTCTTGTACACTGTCACTGTAGCAAACATGTATTAGTCGCCCTTGATTTTAGGCCCCTTACCGCATCGCAAAATGATCATAGAAAGCCTTAGAGTAGCTTTCATTGATCCACCAATCTGTATATATACAAGATAATACAAGGCAGCAGCTATGAACACTCCTTATTCTTCCTTATTCTATATCTATTGTTGGTCAGGGAAGAGTTCAGCCGCAGATCGCTGCCTGCGCCACCTTGGCTCGCCATGACGTCGGACAACCACGCGCCGGCGAACGAGCGACTTGACGGTTTTTTCGGAGGTCGATGGTCGATGGGTAGGTGCCGGTTGAGCCGGGGCAAAGTGGGATGATACCCAGCCAGTCACATGAGCATCATGAGATTACCATCCGGTAGTCAGTCACATGGCTGGAAAATCCGCTGGAAAATCTCCGAGATTTCTAGGAAAATCATCGAAGTCAATGTTGGCATTTCCAGGCCACGTTTCATTACCAGAGGGTATTGAGGCCTCATCCCAGAGGCCCAGAGATTTTGATGGCTCATGACAGAAAAACATGTCATTTTCGGATATTTTCGGGCCTTATGACATGTGGCATTGACAAGTTTATCGTTTGGCAATGAAGATAGCTATTGAACATCTCCATGTTTAATAACTTTCAATAGGTAAATCATTTATGAATGGCCTATTTCTATCGCAACAAACTAAAAAGAAGTGGGTATTCTTCGATCTCCTTCGTTCATCCTCTCCGATCTCAATGTTTTGCCGAACCCTTAGATCATCTGATACGTGGCCCGAGTAGAAACAGAAGATATCAAAGCAAAGCCTGTTCGAAGGTGGACTGCTATATGCTTACGATTGCAGTGATTCTGTCTATTTCACACAACCCAACCATAAATCAGACCCAATGCTGCTGTTGGGGGGGCGAGGCTTCAGTACATGCTAGACTGGAGTTTATCATTGGGGATACCACATTAAATCCCTGCAATCCTGCATTGATCTAGAAATATATATATCTAGAGATAACAATTCTATACAATTCTAAGCAATCAAGCTGTTATTTATCAATCATCTAATCCATTGATACATCTAGTCCATTGATAATATAATATAATCTAACCTTATTTCATTTTGTAGATCTGTTTCCATTAAGAATATGTGGATTTGACAGCTAACTGTAGCCATGCTCTGTGTGCTGAGGCATGACAAGGCCAAAGAAAGGGCTCACAGCTTTTTGGTGATCATGAGCCTTTCGACCGCCCCTGGCCTAGCAATCGGACATAATTGACATAATCAGACCATATCAAACCTCTCTGATGGGTGTGGATGCATCTGAAAATGGGGGCTACCTTCAAATGGCTATTTCAGAAGGAAATTGATGATGAACGAGTGGAAATGGGGGAACACTGCACCGTCTTTGTCACCCAGCCCAGGTCTAAACATGACATACAAAGATGAAGTAGATGAATGGGAGGATGAACATGGTCTGAACTAACATACCTGAACAAAGGTACTGAGGTAAAACCAATGCCATAAACCTACCATGTGGGGATCATGTTAACAACCCATTTATATCCATTTATATACATTTATGATCATTTATGTCAATATTGGGGATGTTTTATTTTTGAGTTCTCCACATTACCAGGCTTTTGACCCCCATTTTCTCATGACCGTTCTGCCATACAGCATCCACCCAGGATTGCCTTAAGGCCCCCCCAATACATTGGGTCTAAAAAACGAAGCAAAGCGCAAAGATCTTCCTTGGAATCCATTGATCACTTAAAAGGCCCCTTCTTTCGCTGAGGTGTTTCTCTTTTCCGGCACCGTCTTCGGCTGGGGCGCCTTTAGCTCGATGCTCTTGCAGGTAAGCTGGGATTGCGCGGTTGTCCATTTCCCTCTGGTAAACATACAACTATGGAAACTATGGAAAATAATTAACTATTTTTAATGGGTAAATGAACTATTTCTATGGCCATTTTCAATAGCCTTGTAAATTACCACTGGTTGCCCAGTTGCTGACACGAGTCAGGGCACCTCAATCAGTCAATCTACTGTAAGTAATCTTACCCCTTGGGCCCTGTGCTGCACCCCCTTGATCAGGTTCTTGTGGTTGCTTTTGGGACCAGGGCGTGCAGAGTTTTTCATTTTTCGTTCAGACTGTACAGCAAGAATAGATGCGTTGATGATCGTTGATGCAAATGCTTGAAAAGCTTATTCCCCAACCTCAAAGTCGGGCATATTTGTTGGTGAAAGGCTTGAATTGGGAAGTCCATGGTTCCAAGTTGGATTTTGAAGCCGGTAGCGTATCATTGCTTGGAGGTCCTGTGACTGGTAGTGCCTACAACGTTTGTAGGTTTCTTTGGTTTCGCTGCGAAAAAGAGAGAACAGATTGGAAGCCAAACCCATGTTGTCAGTTCAGTTCAGGTTGGATTTTTGTTGTCCTGCATTTATATGTATATATATATATATCGATTATATCGATTCTTGAGAGATAGTCTTAGTTATATAGTGTAGGTATGTTTGCTTTCCTTTGTGCTTTGGAATCAGAAGATCCAACGCTTAACCTTGATCCTCTATCATCACCATCACCATCACCA
>Ga0126342_10001076_pt1 | contig 36124 bp, 31 predicted proteins | sample Cyp1metagenome_FD_92528 | JGI IMG/M metagenome (GOLD analysis project Ga0126342, IMG submission 92528) | Coral microbial communities from Lord Howe Island, Old Settlement Bay, Australia - Cyphastrea 1 metagenome | ecosystem: Host-associated > Invertebrates > Cnidaria > Coral ... | reverse complement strand
ATCACGCTAAAGACACCCAATGAGATCATTGGTTACATACCCATGACATCCCCGTATCATCATCATCATCATCATCATCATCTTCATCATCATCATCATCATCATCATCATCATCATCACCATCATCATCATCATCATCATCATCATCATCATCATCATCATCATCATCATCATCATCATCATCTTCTTCATCATCATCATCATCATCATCACCATCATCATCATCATCATCATCATCTTCATCATCATCATCATCATCATAATCATCATCATCATCACCATCATAATCATAATCATCATCATCATCATCATCTTCATCATCATCATCATCACCATCATAATCATCATCATCATCATCATCACCACCATCATCATCATCATCATCATCATCGTCATCGTCATTGTCATCGCCAACATCATCATCATCATCATCAACATCATCATCATCATCATCAACATCATCATCATCTTCATCATCATCAAGATTCTAGATGGCTAAATCCGATTACATCCCATTGAAAAGTCATCCAACATGTGCCAAGGGTCTCTTTTGCCTCACGAAACTTCTCGGCCATGGGGCCATCTACCTGCGATTGTTCCTTCACGGTTTACTAGCATGCTATATACACTCATTGAATACAATTGAAGCCTTTCACCAGCTTCAAAGTAGGGATTTATTCGGAATCAATGTCTGAGTGGTTGGCTACCCTGAGATGTTGTAGATAAAACGGCCAAAGACCATAAGTCTCTGGGTGCCAGGGACCCAAATATTTGACCCATTTGTGGCAAGGTTTACCTGTTATGTATGACAGTCAAATCGAGTAACTTCCTATATTTAAAATTGGTCAAACAGCAAATGTTTACTAAACCAAGAACCATCAATGGCCATTTCAGGTACCTAGAATGGAGGTAGCTATCCATGTTTTTAGGGTCCTGAAATTCCCATTGAATCAACACGGTAAAAATAAAGAAGGGCGTATGACCGTTCAAATCCCATTAGATCTCAAGTATTCCCATTATCATATATAATAAAATGTGCATGTCATTGTATGTATAATTCCCAGTATATTCCCATGGTTTATGGGGTTTACCATATGAAGTTATCAACTTGGCCTTCGGCAAGTTGACTGGTTCTTCGAAACGCTGCCTTCTCCTTGAGTAGCGCCAAGAGATCTTTGCCCTCGACTGGCTCCTGTATGATCCACGGGAAAACATCAAGGAGTCGATGTTTGAAGCTGGCAGTTTTGTGGTAAACCATCCCATACTTAGATGGGCCATGGAGTTAGGGAAAACTAGTTAGTAAGTGGATTATAATTGGGATATAGGGTGTAACAAATCCCCAGTTACTAACCAGGAATCGCGTTTTTCCCATGGCCCATCTAAGTATGCTCCATGCATGGTTTATGCAAACCTACATAACTGGGTGATAAATTGTTTGGGTACATGTTGGTGTGCATATTCCAGCACCATGCGATTAATAGTATGGTTTAAGTATGATCTGGATGATTCATCCAAAGCTTAAGACAATGTTCTTACCATGACATGCACGAGTTTGTTTACCAACTAAGCCAAAAAAAACCATCGTTTTGCCATAAACATCCATAAACCATGTCATGTTTTGCATCCACTTCCAAAGTACACATATTTGTGTGTGTGTGCGTGTATGCGTGCCATTTCCAGAAAGGGAATTGCTGATACACCACAATTTCAGGGCTACTTCGGAAGGAAGTGGATACACAATTGGTACTTCCAGTACATTGCAAATATGTGTACTTTGGAAAACACCACTTACTTTCAGGGTCTATTGGTTTAACGGTTTCAGCTTTCCCAGTGACGTTTCACCACATGTTGGATGCAAGAAAGCTCTAATCCTTAAGTCTGTGAAACCAATGCGAGTGTGGGGCCACCATCATATCCTGCAAGCAAAAGATTGAATTGACTATACACATTATAACATATAGCAACCCCCAAATAGATAGAACAGTTAGAAAATGTTAGGAACGTGGAACTATGAGGAAAAATCATCTTTAACACCCTGAAAACACGTTTCTATCCGTTTGGGGATTACTATTATATATTGATGAAGTGTCTGAAAAATGGAAAGGCATTGAAAGAAAGATCAGAAAGTCAAAGCAGGACACGGATCATCTCCAAAAAGGCCCCCGTCATGGCCAGTGAGCACAGAAAACATAGAAGGCCATCCTCAATCCAAACATGTTTTATTCCCAGCAAAGATGGAAACAAAGAAGTACCCAGGCCCCTCAAAATGATTCAAAATGCTGGGATACGCACCACCAAAGTGTCGTGTACTCACTATATTTTGTGCGGGGAAGGTCACAGTCACAAATAGTTGCAGTTATGGCCCAACTAACACTTATGTTCGTTGGGCCGTGAAAATTTAGCAGCCACTCAGCCCACCATCCCCAACACCCCGGACTGGGATTGCCCCTCCGGCAGCAAGGAATCCACTTGAACATCAGAAAGTTCCAGCCTCAGCAAACGACCAGGCTTTCCGCCCAGGGAAAGTTAGCCTGTAAACTAAAATTTTCACTCAAACACATGTGGAAAAGCCATGTTTTTTTTCAAGAAAAAGGATCTTCAAATGGTGGATTTTCCGTATGGGATCCAACAGGACTCCAAATCCTGAGCTAACAAAGGGGTGACCCCAAGAAAAACGGCTACAGTTATGGCCCAACTAACACTTCTAAATGGGATGCTGGGATGAACTAAGTCCGATATAACTAAGGTTATGTGGATATTTCCTGAAATGGGGGTACCCCATTTCATAATCCATGTTATTTCCGGATTTCCCTATGGGGGTACCCCCATTGACCTCCATATACCATCATGAATCATGAACTGTTTATCCCAAAAAAATGAAATAAACCCATTTACAGTCTCTAGATTATGATAAACATACAAAAAAACTATGGAAACTCACCATTTTTAGTGGCTAAATCATATAAAAAACTATGGAAACTCACCATTTTTAATGGCTAAAGCAACTGTTTAGAGCTGTTAGTTGGGCCAAGCGGCGTCAGACCAAGCTCGCGCGCCAGAATGAGAGACTTCTTGGCGGTGTCAAAACCGGAGAGATCTTCCTAACGGCGAGATTTTTGCGGCGAAAAAGATGGAAAATCATGGGATTTAGTGCTGATATTGCATGGGATTTAGCGGTGATTTAATAGACTTGAATGGGAATTTAATGGAGATATAGCCCCTGGTAAACATACAAAAAACGATTGAACATGGCCATAGAAATAGCTGATTTAGCCATGAAAGATGGTGATTTTCAATAGCTATGTTAAATTACCAGACGGTATATGGGGAAAATACATAATATAATTATATATCGCCATAATTGGATACAATTTATCGGATCCATTTTCCGTATCCAAAATGCTTTTGGAGGAACATGATCCGATATTTGGATACAATGATCCAAAAGCATGGTGTATAATGAGAAACAAGTGACATGCATGGTTGTCGTACGGGTTTACAATGGTTTCCCAAGGTTTCCCAAGAACAAATGGAGATCCAATTCATGGGAAATCATTCCCAGAATGATGGTTGAATAAGGTTGAATAATCTTAAATATTGTTATATAAGGTATATATGATTTATATGTATATTGTATGATATTGTTAACATGGTTTATAATATGGTTTCATATGGTTTACTGTATTTGTTTGCTGTATTGGCTTACAATAACTTCGGAGCGCCCAGTGGTTTATCATCCAAAGTCACGGAATTGTGTAATTGGGGTTGCATCCTAGTTGGTAAGTGCTCAGTAAAGTATATCTGTATATATATATATAAAAATTATATATATATATATAAATTATATATATATATATATATTATATATGGGTAAAACGTGGTAAAACTGATGTCATCAACAGGGAAAATTGAGATATGGCATATGATCCAATTGTATACCTTCTGGTAGTTTATTATAGCTGATGAACATGGCCCATTTAGTGCGGGATTGAGTTTTTAGATATGTAAAGATTCTGATATCTGAGATATCTGATAGAACACGACGTGAAAAATGATCAAAAGATTCAAAAGGATGATCCAAAAATGTCCAAAACAGGATATTCCATCAAACAATCTGGGATGATCGATCTGGGATGATCGATGATAGACCTGATATCTGATAGAACTTTTTCGGACATCATCTCCAGCAAAGGATGGTCCAAAAGCAGGACCGATAGGCTTGGCAGTAAGTGGCTAGCAACTTTGGAGAGATGTACCCGGCCTGGTAAACGTTGACATAGCGAACTGGAAAATCACCATCTATAAGAGGTAAATCAACTATAAATGATCATTTTCAATAGCAAAAGTAACAAATTACCATGAGGATCCATGAGGGTATTTTGATTATTTTGATTGATGTCTTTCAAAAGAAAGTACAACAAACAATTGAGATACCGCCAATGAAACTTCAATGATCACCTTTGATAAACTGCTATTGATTGCAGGTCGGCTATTTTTAGATTCCAAACGGATGACAGTTCTTGGTCGGTGACTATCACCATGGCTGCCATGGCTCGTGTTCTTAAAGGATGATCGATACGTTAAAATCACCTATCCCATATGCTCCATGTATGGTATATTTACCTACATGACTGGATGATTTTTAGGGTAAATGTTGGTAAATATTCCATACATGGAGCATTTGGATATTCAAACATGGCAGAAACATGCAGCGACACCACGAGTTAAGCAATGATGGCAACTCAGGATATGGTGAAGGGAAACAAGTGATCTTCACACAGCCAAGCTCTGACATAGCGCAAGCGAGGCTCTTCTGAATTCGTCGCTGTTAATTGGCGTTCACCTGCAATCGTGAGGCAGGATGAAGTGGTGAAAATGAGACGATTTGCAAGAAAATCCACTGCTGGAATGTTCTCCGAATCTGAAGGTAGTAGCATGATAGTATACAACTAGGTAGAAACCGCTCATTTCATTGGTTGAAGTTGACGTACAACCAATCTACTAGAAACAACTTCTGGGATCATTGGGAGTAAAACGACTATGCATAACTGCACCACTGATGTTTCATGGTGGTTGCAGATTGTGGCATACTCATTCTGATACACGGATGGCAATCAAGAGGTTACCTTTTACCTAATACAAAATATGTACAGTAGATTGATAAGATCAACAATATATATATAATATTTTTTTTTAAAATATAATAAATAATAATAATAAACATCATAAAACATCCATCATAAATATATTTTGTTTTTGTTTTACGTGAATCTGTAACATGTCCACGTTCCTTTCATCATCGTCGACCAAGGCACTTGCGAGTTGGTATGCCTGGCTAAAAGGCATTTCAGGATCCGCATTGAGCTGGTTAAAGGCTAAGCTCAGGGTGCCTGACAGCACACCGGTCCTCGGAAAGCGGAAGATCGCCCTGGGATGTCAGCAAAACCAAAGTGTAAAAACACATGTTCATTATATATAGTTTGCAACATGTATATAAGTTCTATATATATATATACACATGCATATATAGAAATACATGTATATGTGCATATATATGTATATGTTTGTATACATGCAAAAACATACATGCATATGTACGTAAACCTACCGATCCTCGTGGGATGATTGTGGCCCTTCTATGCCGAGCATCAAACTATCTATTCGATCGCCGGTCTGCAGCAAATCCTGAAGCCTCAATGGCGAAAAGCAACGAAAAGCACGCCGAATAGGGTTGAATAGGGGTATGGATGTGTGCTTGTTCACATTGCCACTCGTAGGCCATGATACACAGCTAAACCTGATCAATATGTATATATATATATATATCATTATGTCAATATTTGCAATTCATGTATATACTATGTATATATATATAATATTATCTTCTATATTTGTCTCCTCCAGCTACGGGTTGGAAACTGAAATGTTTTTTCTTTTAAACATAATTCATCGATTAAACCATTTACCAACCACTCAGATAAAGCTTTTCCTGCGAGACAATGCACGTCCGTCCTTTCCCGTACCAGGTAGCAGTGTGATGATGGGAATCTGTCCTCCCACGGTTGCATCATAGCGGAACTGTGCCCCACCAAATTTGCCAACATTTCCTCGTGGCCAAAAAACATGGTGGGAATCTGAAAACCAAGGGAAGCCGAGTTTAGATTATTTACACACCTAGATCCTCCAAGTACCCTAAAAAAATGGTGAGTCTTACACTTTAACCCCATCAATTTAGTATCTTTTAGATTTTGTTTTGGGGGTAGTTGGTGGGTTTAGGGATTATATAAAATCCACTAATCAAACGTGGACATGGAAAATGACCCATATTTAATCGTTGATTTCCCAACTACAACCATGGGACTATAGGCTAGCTACCGGTAAGCACACAATATAGGCTAGCTACCGGTAAGCACACAATAACTGGAAAAAGGTACCTGGCAGCCCCATTTGGGACCATTTTTTCTGGGTGGAGAACCCACTTCGCCAAAATTCCAGTGGTTATTCAGGGATTCAGTGGCTGCAAAATCAATCGGCCACAACAAAACCCGGCCCATTCAGTTTGATGATTCAGCTATTCAAAATGGGTGGGTTTTCCACAAAACGAAAACTGCTGGTCATCACCAGGGTGAACGTCACTCCCCAAGTTGCCAAGGCTCCCACGTGCTTGAAGCATTCCTTGTAATGCTCGTAAGGGCCCACCAAAACTTGTCGATTGGGAGTGATGATGTGAAAGCCACGCTGCAACCAGTCAGGATATCTTGATGCTACCTGGTAGACCGGCGTGTTACGCCAAATTGGGTGAAGACGTGGGGATTGAAATAACCATCCGTGTGTAATACTGTCTACCCTCTGGTAAACAAACATAGCTATTGAACATGGCCATTTATAGTGGATTTACCCATTGAAAATGGTGATTTTCCATAGTTATGTTAGTTTACCAGAGGGTAATACTCCCTATCTTATATGACCCTAGCACATGCTATTGCCGGATGGTTCATAAAGCTTACAACATGATTCCAAAAAATTGTCATTTATGGGGAGAGTATGGGGAGATTGGCTAGTGGGGCTGCTCAGTTTCTCATCCAACTCTCTCTATGCCAGGGTGCGAGGTGAAAGTTGCAACCCATTTCAACAGGTTTCTTAGCACAATTTAAAGCCACACGGACCACATATTTGGCCATGTACAATGTACATCATACAACTGTATACAATTGTGGAGTCCTCATTTCAACTCATACCCACGTAACATTAGAGCTTATGTGACAACTGGAGGAGGGTGCAACCTTAATCACACTTTCAAAAGGTTCTGCTCAAATTGGTCGTCAGAGAACCGCATTACTGGTGCCATTGCTTTCTGAAGGTTCAAATCGTTCTAATCAAAGCCACATGACCTACCTTCTTGCCATAATCTTGCGACAGAAAACACCGCAGTTTGAACGGCTGTTTTCGGCTCACTCTACAGCCATACTCGATGGCCAACCCATTCAACCCACAGATTGGTTGAAGTGAACAGATTACTCGGAAACTGCCTGGTGTGTTCCTGTCAAACATCAAGTCTCCCTTTAGCCTTTAAGCCCTTTTAATAGTCTACTTGGGGATCTTGGGGACGTACGGACTATCATCCTTTTACATCCGTTTATAAATAATGATTATATACAAGGTGGTGCCCCCCACTTATCAGTTGGTTTACAACATGTTAAAAACCCTATCTACAGTAACTATAGGTATCAAACATAATTACCATAGTCCAATAGTGAATTATGAAACCCAGTTATCATGAACTATAGATCAAGTGAACTTACTTCCAAACCGACTTAGCTAAGTAGGGCGTATCACACAACTTCTATGGTTTTCTCAACACTCTGCGGCCCCCCCGTCAGGTCGTCAGGTCGCGGCTTCAGAGTCGGTACAGTCCACGATGATTTTCCGCGGATACTCCTCGCAGGGTGGCCGCCATAGACACATCCATAAAAATCATCCCATGGTCTCCGTAAGTACCTAATGTATGTTAATGGGGGAAAACTATAGTCATACTGGTTGGTGGTATACCTACCCTGAAAAATCATGGAGTGAACATCAGTTGGGATGATGACATTCCCAACTGGATGGGAAGTCATAAAATTCATGTTCCAAACCACCAATCAGTATAGTTAATTTCATTGGTTTTAAAAACAACTTACAACAACTGGTGGGCCTCACCTTGTGGTTTTCATAATGGTGAACGCACAAACGTGTTGGCAAGTGGATTAGCTCAGTGTGGAATAATCCAGTCGCAATCATGGCTGATCTCAACCCTGCAAAAAAAACAGCTGGCCTATCCATTGAGTCATTTTTGGCTGGTTTTTTTTTGGGGGGGCAATTTACGCTTGTCATCCCGATATATTTCAAGGGAAAAACCATGGTTGCCTGTAGATGTGCCCTTGATCCAATCCAATTATTGATTGATCTCGTCTGCGAAAGAGATTACAACTACCCAATGATTGACCCGAGATGGGCGTCTCGGCCCTTGAAAGGTTGGTGCTCGCGTCAATGGAATGAGTTTAAGGGAAAATCAACCAGAAACCATGTTTTTGTTTATGTGTTTTTAAATGGTTTTGACCTTCAAAATGTAGCCCTTTCCTGTATATGTTCCCTTCATCCAGGACCCAGTTCTGGGATCGTGTCATGTTTCATCTTCAACATATTCAACGCGTCTTTAGGTCTTCGCAGTTCTTGGAACCCATAAAAACTTCCCTACAATGTGGTGCCCCCTAGTTATAAATTGGTTATAAACCCCATGAATACTATAGTTATTTGCGTACCATAAACCATAGTGAAACTGGAGTTATTTGCACCAACTTAACTATCCCATGAATACTATAGTTATAATAGTGAAATACTATAGTGAAATACTATAGTTTAATAATCCCCATGAATACTATAGTTATAAACGCACCAACTTAACTATCGTAAACGGGGGCACCACTTCCCTCGCATTCGACTCCGGCCCCAGATGTATACATCAGTGACCTTCGACTCCGTGAACTCAATGAAGGCGTCCAGATTCGAGTCAGAGACCTCCGTCTCACTTGTGAAGTCCTTGCCTCGGGAAAAGTTCTAAACCTGGAAATTATGTAGACATCATCGAAGTACCCTCCTTTAAGAGACAGTTTTTTGATGTTTTCGGCATCTGGTTGCATATATATAATTGTATATAGTGTATATATATAATATTATATATACAGTATTTATATTTATATTTATGTTTATATTATATTATATTGCATTGTATTATATTATATTCTATCACACTATATTATATTATATCATATGTTATATATATACATAAATCCGTGTGAAAATGGATTGATCATCATTCCCCAAGGATTGGGTATTCACTATAACTATTGACGAAGGCACATATGGAAAAGGGAACGAGCTTTGAGTTTGCCTCAAAATAGGGACTTGATGGGACTTACCCAACAAATTTGCGGGGACGTAAGCCAACCATTTTGTGGGAATATCTACTGGGATATAAAACTACCAATATGACTTTGGGTTTGGTACCTGAAGATTGGTGATTTACCGCCCCAATCAAAATTGCCAGTACAGTAAGTTTTAAGTAATAGCCTATTTTCAAACTAATATCTGAAAACTGATAGCTAAATTGATACACCACTATATGAATATTTGATCAATATACACATAAAGTAAAATTACATACCAAAGTGGCAGGAGTATTATGTATATTATATATATATACACTGAGACAAACAAACGACATAATGTTTTAGCCATATTGTCCGTTACACACCCAGCTATATTTCATATCCTAATATTGAATGCCTCCATCCTACGGTCCGTCCCCTACAAACATAAATGTTTATGGGGTCAAACCAATTATTGGGGTTGAACTTATTTTGATGGTACCATTGATATTCATTTGTCAATTTATCTTATAATATATCTTAATCATATCGGTTAGATCATTGTATCCCCATGATATACATTGATAATCATTGATAATCATTGATATATATATATATATAGATATAGACTTGTATTGATTTAACTTTCTTAACCATACCCAGGATACTGTATCCCCATGTTTCGCAGCTCCAGACTGATGCACGCCCGCACGCCCTGACCTGACAATCATGAACCCCACCGAGCTGCCCTCGATCTTTCGAAGGTCCAAGCTGCCATCGGCGATGTGCCTGGTCAAAGAACACAGCAAGGATTACATATCACAGCACTGCTGGTGGATCCCACAACATGTCAACATCTTCCATGCGAAATCCGCGAAATCCTGCACCAGTGAATAGGTGGTAAACATCCCTATGATTCCCTATGTATTTATAGGTTTTCTCTGGTTTTCGACCATCGCAGGTGCAGGATTTCGCTAAACCATCCTCCAGGGATGCATCCCGCTAATATCCACGTGCGAACCATGGTGCTGGTATATGCACACCTACATGACTGGATGATGAATTGTTTGGATAAATGTTGTTAAATATTCCAGCACCATGGAGCATTTGGATAGTAGGTACTAACTTAGCTCATCCTAATGTTTGCGCTGATGTCAGCAAACCTTCTGAATTCCGAGATTCTTGACAAGTCCTTCAGATTCAAGCATGTGAGCATGTTACCACTGTCATTTGTGTTTGGATGTCACCCAAGCTGGGTGTATCTGAAAACGGGTATGCACGCAATTTATATAATGTATGGCTAATTTAGGAAGCTTCTTTTCTTTTGAACCAATGATGTAAGGGTAGCTAGCCTATCTCGAGATAAAGCCATAAGGCCAAAAAAATGGATTTCAAGTCCAAAGAATGGGTACTTAGATGGGCCATGGGAAAAACGCGATTCCTGGTTAGTAACTGGGGATTTTTCCATAACCCCAAAAAAAAACCAATGAAATAATCCACTTACTAACTAGTTTTCCCTAACTCCATGGCCCATCTAAGTATAGCTTACCGGAAATTGACGGTGAAATGGGTGAAATGGTTCCAACATGTTCCAGCCATCTCCAAGCGGCTCCCCAGGCATATTGTCAGCTACATATATACCATCACTAATATGTTACGGATACCCTCTGGTAAACTAACGTAGCTATGGAAAATGGCTATCTTTATAGGTAAAACATCTATAAATATAAATGGAAATAAATGGTCCATTTTCCATAGCTACCTTAGTTTTGTTACGGATATGGAACAACAGGAACGACCAGCTGCGCAATGGCAAGGTGCTTTTCCAGCTCCGCCAATGGCAAGCCGCGTTGTGCACAGAACATCTTATTCCTCGGGAAGGCCAAGGGATTTAACAACAATTGGGGATTCATGGGACCAAGCAAAAAAAACAAATGGATTTATAGCTGATTGGTGGTATACCTACCCCTCTGAAAAATATGAAAGTCAGTTGGTATGATGAAATTCCCAATATATGGAAAAATAAAAAATTTTCCAAACCACCAAACAGATAGGCAACCGCTTGAAGGGGATATAATGGACTAATTATACAATTTCATATTTTGGATCATAAGATACCCCAAAATTGCAACTTCACGGGGCAAACAATGATCAACCATGATATTTGTCCACTATTTTTCAGACCAAATTCTATACGTGAGGAAATCAACAACACATGGATACAAATAGGGAATTGCAACAAATAGGAATTTAGCTGCTACTTTAGCCGGCCAAAAAGAAACTGGTTGGTGGTTTTAACCATGTTGAAAAATATTAGTCAATGGGAAGGATTATCCCATATATTATGGAAAATAAAATATGTTCCAAACCACCAACCAGTAAAATGGTCCCCAAAATGTGTTTTTATCATATATACGTTTTTTTTTAAATAGCGGGATGGGAAAATTCAATATCAGTCGCCAGCAACCCTGAAGAATTGGTGCGGAGTGCGCATCAACAATCATCAACATGTAATCAACAACAAATAAAACTGCAAGACTTGCAAGTTGCGATTGGATACCCTCTGGTAAACTAACATAACTATGGAAAATCACCATTTTTGATGGGAAAATCCACTATAAATAGCCATTTTCAATAGCTATTTTGACATAACCAGAGGGTAATTGAGTATTTCATCGTCCCGGCCTGAGAGTTTTTAGGTCATGTTTGCTGACCATCTCGGACGATTCAGCTGAAGCATGAAACATAAGGGGGTTTTAGCATCCTGAGAACAGCTAACTGCTAACATTGCCCCGTTGGCTGACATGTGTACCACGTTAGTTATAAGTTATAAGTACCATAAATAGCTACCCTCTGGTTATTTAACAGGGATTTATGGTGGTTTAATGGGATTTAATGAGATTTAATAGGATGTACCCTCTGGTTATGACTAACAGTTCGCCATGGTGGCGCCATGGTGGCGCCATGGCCCTAATCGAAATAGATTCGATTTTCCCAGCGACATCAACCTCCATTTATGGTTGGGATTTTCCATGGTTGTGGATCAACGGGACAGGGCGTCGCTGGCTGGAAAGGCCCATTTCAGTATACAACATTAGTGTAAAAGTAAAACGGTTTCCCCATCTAGGAATGGTTGTGTTTGAACACAAGTCATATATGCCCACCCATATGCACCATATCCATCCATATCTATTGTTTGCCAGTGCATTTGAGAAGCAATCCGAATCATACCAGTAAAAAAAACGAAGAAACTCACACGAAAACAATGTGAAATTGGCTCTGCACATAGAAATTTGGTGCGTGTTGATGCTAAATTACCAACATCAGGTCATAGGGGCTCTCAAATTTGACCCAACATGACCCAACCCAAATTCTATCTTAAGTATGTTGCTGAATCATGGAAAGTTATAAAAAAGAAGCCTCCCATGGATTCTTCCAAGATTCTTGTCACACAAAGCTCGGAGGTCAATTGTGAGGTATTGCACTTCGCGCATGGATGGCAGCGAAAAGTCACGTCCCTCATTGCTTTCCTTGGACGCAATGATGGTGGAATCGCAAGGCGCAAGACGAATGCGAAAAAGGCGCTGCCCCAGGGAAAGTTAGCCAAAGATGGTTTGTAACTACAACAACGATTAGTTTACGGTAGATATATTAATATATGATATCATATAATATATGATACAGGATGGTGCCCCCCCCAGTTATAAGTTGGTTTATAAATCCCATTAACTATAGTTATATTTGCCATAAACCATAGTTATGGTAGTTATAAACCAACTTAGCTAACTATGGGGCACCACCTTGTATTAATATATATAATTATATATATACGTGGAAATTATGTGGAACTAGTTAAAGGTTTTTTATTGACCAACAAATATGACTGGAGGGCACCACATTGTCGTTTCTATGGCTTCGCCATGGTATGTCGTCTCAAGTGCGACTACTTTTGTTCACCTTGAGTTGCACAGAAAAGTCGACATATCCAAATAATGTCAATAGCACTATTTTCCACAACGCTTCCTAGAAAGTATATATAGAAGGTTCTAGTTATATATGATTTATTAATATAATATATATATATATATATTATAGTGAGTTCTGCGTTTGTAAGTTCTTCAGGCATGTCTGGGTTGGTACCATTTCGGAAACATACGAGGAGAAGACATGTTTTGGAATGTCGTCTTCCCAATTCTGCAGATGTGAAATCAATCATTTAATCAGCCCCAAGGAGTACCCAAGAATATCCAAGACGTATGAATGACCCAAACAAAACAAGGTGTGTCTGTGACTCATTACCCTCTGGTAAACGTTTGCGTAACTATAGAAAATCTCAATCTTTCATGGGTAAATCCACTGTTTCAACTGGGCCATGGCTTCCAGTTAGCTAACTTTGTATGGGATTACCAGGCCGGGTCATTTTCATCGCTTTTTAAGTGGTTCTGGAGATCATCCCAATCCGGGAAAGTTTGAGCCCCCGGTACAAAGCCAGCCTATCTTATGGTTCAACCCCATGAAACCCCATGGAAAATCCCGTAAAAATGGAAAATCCCATGGAAAATCCCATGAAATCCCATCAAATCACCATGTGTTCCCTTTAAATCCCAATGTAAACCCCACTATATAAATCCCATTAAATCCCCTCAAATCCCATCAAATCATCATGTTTTCCCTATAAATCCCAATGTAAACCCCATTAAACCCCATAAAATCCAACAAGATTTGAATGTTTTCCTTTAAAAATCCCCAATGTAACGTCCCAGGCTTCGCCGCTTCGTCCGGGCGTCCCATGCCTTCAGCTTTTGTAGGAAGGCCGACCCAACACGACCGCTACCAATCCTTGCCGGATCTGCAAGAGCCATCCCAAGCGCTACGAAAAAAAGGGTATAGCACACCCTGCAGGATGGTGCCCCCCAGTGATGTTTGTTGGTTTATAAACCCCATGAATACTATAGTTATTTGCGTACCAAAAATCATAGTTACTGGAGTTAGAAACCAACTTAGCTATCTTGGGGGGCCCACATTATTAGTTATGGCCATGTATTAGTTATAACTGGTTATTTCTATGGGATTATACAATCTATAAATGTGGTTATAAGTATACTTATAACTGGTATTTCGGGCCATAACTGTGGTAAGTATGGAAAATGGATGAAAATTTCATATTCATAGACAAATTATATCAATTTATGATGATTTAACAATGATTTACGAATCAAAAATTGTGATTACACCCCCAGTAAACTAGCATAACTATATGGAAATCACCATGTGTCTAATGGGTAAATTGTCGAACTAAATGGCAATTTTCAATAGCGGACTGTTCAATTACTGGAGGGCAACGTATACCCTCTGGTGACTTTGAACATGGCCCATTTAGTTCGTTCGTTGACCTATTGAAAGCGGCAATTTTCCATAGCTATGTTAGTTAGTGTACCAGAGGGTAGTCACCCCCAGAATGCTTGGTTTCGAAGAATGGATCAACCAACCAGTGGATCAGTGGGACATCGCTGATTGGAACAAGTCAAGCTTTAGGATATAGCATGATATTTCAATCCACTTCATGGAAATAGCCCATGAAACACTACCTACCATTCACATTCACCAGTTGCTGTGCCTCGTCGATTGGCAGTTTGGTCAATCTGAGAGTCCCCGTTGAGCAGTTGGTTTTCTGACCCTGCAGCAGTTGGTCCATCATATTTACTGGGTACCACTGGTGCTTCATCACACGAATCCTAAGTAGGTTACCTATAACGCTTGTGAATTCAGTGGGATAAGTAGGTTTAATCTACTTTTAACCAGGGTTATAACCCACTTGCTAACTGGGATGAACCACCAAGTATATATTATATATATAATTTTATATACAACAATTCACTAACTTGAAGAGTTCGGCGGTTTAGAGTAGGCCGAAGGATCACCATGACTGGACCAGATCACCAAACACAGTGAAACCCCCATCAATTAGATGGCAAAACTATGTCAAAATCCCATGTTTGATGGTTACTGTACGAGTACATCAGTCAAATAAAATCGCTGCCATTCACAAAAACGCCGCTGGCAACCTGTCTCTACCTGGCCAAGTCTCACACTAACAGAGACACAACTCTCCTTCAGGAGAAATGCGTCGTGCGTGCCTTTCAGCGCTAGCCTCATCCGAAATTAGACGTAGGGCACCACCAGATACCACATGCACCATGTGGGGATGGGTTCGGATATGGTATGATAGGTACTGATCCATAAACATATCTGTTGTTTTTGTTCAGTTCACGAAGCTGAAAGCCTCGCCACATTAGGGCAGTTGTTGTTGTTGTTGTTTAATTTGTATTTGGTGAACCACCATAGGTTGAGATATAACATGTTCAACATGTGCAAGAGATGCTGTCATGTTCTCAACTGAAACTGAACGGGTGTGGCCAAGCAGCCCGCGCTGTCGCGAGGTTTGCTTGGATTTGCATAAGCATACAACATCAGTTACTATACAAAATTAAAGACAATATCATGCTTGATTATACATAGGATATCCCGATTATCATGAGTTATACCCGCGTACATTACATTACACTGCGTTGCATCACCTTACAGTACATTGCAATACCATACAAACAATACCATACAATACAATACCATTCCATACCATTCCATTACATCTATAAATATATACAGATACAGTATAATATATATATATATCTATTATATATATATATATATATGATTTTAAATATATTACAATATATTACAATATATTACAATGGTTTGCAATGTATCAGGTATAACAGTTTTAGCACACAAAGTGAATCCAAACAAAATAGACACATATTTCCAGCATGGCAGTTCAATGATGTTTACTCCACTACATCCGGGTTTCCAACTAAACAATCATTCTGAATCTATGCAAGCAGGTGGTTGTTCATAATATGTGTCTATAATATATCCCATGATGTCTCCATTATAGCTCTACCAGGATCCATCGCCAAAGAAAATCAGCATTTTTTGTTGGTTGAAACCTCCCAAGCGAAGTAAGTATGTAAAAAGCCCATCGTGATACCCTGCAACGTTGGTTTATAAACCAAATCACGATACATATTCCACCGTAAACCATCAAGGAAAACCAAAAGACAAGTTAAGCTAGTCATAAAACCAACTTAGCTATCCCCCCCAGTTATACCAACTTAGCTATCGCCCCAGTTATAAATGCCCTTTATTTTCCCCAACCATTTGACGCGTCACGGCTCCCGGCGAATGTGCGCCACGAGAAACCCCAATTCATCCCTGGAGACCACCGCGGAGATATTTCGCTCGGAGGAACCCTGGGCGATGGCCACCTGCGGGCGCTCGCGGCGGTCGCGGAGCAGGTCGTGGAAAAACTTAGCCACGCTGAGCTTTCGCAAAAGGACCGAAAAGATAAAAATTGAAACAACAGAATTTCTTGATGCCGGCAGAATTTTAGATTTCCAATGATTTCCACAATGAACATACGTTGTTTTGTGACGATTTGTGACTGACAGAAATTTAAGCAAGACAGGGAGCTTGGCCAACAGAAATTATGATTCAAGCAGAAAACATGTACGTAACCAAATATGGCAAGAACGCGCACGTGGGGAGAGGAGAAACGTACCATCGGAAAAATAGTAATGGACCACCACACCACTCTGAAGCGATGTTAAAGATGTCATTTGTTTGTTTCGGAGTTTAATTTGAAAAAAACAAGTACCAATAAAAATGACATCAGTTGACAGTTGATTTGATATTTGTTTGTTTACAGTTTATTTGTTTCGGAGTTTAACTTTAATTTAATCTTGTAAATGTGTCTGCTTCAAAAGTGTCTCAGAAAGACCAAATCAGAAAAAAACATGTTGCTGGTTCAAACATGCTCAAATGCCGATCCCCATCTTAAACAAAGCTATTAAAAATGGCCCAGTCGAAATAGTTGATTTTGCGTTTACCCATGTTTGCCGATGATTTTCCATATGGGAATTTCAGGATCCTAAAATGGAGGTACTGTACCATATAAGGCCATATTTTGGGGGAATATTCCCGTACGTAGTACATAGGCCTGAAAAATAGGCCTTATGGTAGGTACCTCCAATGAATCGGTTCCTGGAATGGCCATTGAATATAGTTATGCAAACGTTTACCAGAGGGTAACTGTACTTGGTGGCTCCCCCAGTTGCGCCGCTTCTTCAGGCCAGAGGGACGATATTGACTTTGGACTGGCCCAGAGCATTGAAGAAGCGGCCAGAGATGCCCGCGTAGTTCTTCCTCGGGAAAGCAGATGGCGGATTTCATTGAGTTCACCACCAAAAATGAAGATTGAATCAGATTTAACCATCCAAAATGAAGACAAACAAGTCGATTTAATGGGATTTAACCAGGAAAAATAAGGATAGACCCAATCATCTCTAACCTGGCGTGCTGGAAATCATCGGTTGACTTCAATAATCTTTCAAACAACAGAAGTAGCCTAAAGTAGCCAAATCGTTCTTTGATATCGTACTTCAACAGATATCTAAACTTAACTTTTGATGATTCACCCTCTGGTTTTTTGCCTGTCTTACGGCATTACCATGGCAGCCATGGCTTTCCCCTTTGGCTTTCCAAACAAACCGCCACCAAGCATCATTCCCTCGCCAATCACCGCTAAAATGCTCAGGTCCTCCATGAGATTCGCGCGAGTTTCCTGGGTTGTTGATGCTTTTTGTACAAGATTTGTTGACAGAAGAGGGATAGGAATGGGATATGAATGGTTTATGAATGGGATATTCATGGGATATAATAGGGGAATATTTATATGATCATGATATGATATCTGGCTGATATGATATCTGGCGCTGGTGCTATACCGGTATACCACCCTCTGAAAAATCATGGAGTGAACGTCAGTTGGGATTATGACATTCCCAACTGAATGGAAAAAACAAATGTGTTCCAAACCACCAACAAAATATGAATGGGATATGAATAGGTGATCCTGTGGTGATTTTAATGATAACTGCATTTTGTTGTTGCCATTGTTGCCTTGTTGCTGTATCCTTTTAAGGAGATATGTTCTGCAAACTTACCGTGTCCGATGATGGAATTGTGGTGATGTAACTGGTGAAACTACGGTTACTCATCCACAAATGGAGGAAAGAAAAGAAACTCTGTTCAATGGTTGAGATGTGGAGCGAACCGCCACACTGCCGGGTACCAAAAACTGTTTGGCACCATTTAAAAAAATGATGATTTCAGTTTGTCCTAAAAATCCTCGTTGATGAGTTGTGACACAGAGGTAACCTACCTAGTTTATAGGCCACTGACTAGCCCACTGACATAGGAAACAGGATCGAAGGTCTGGTGGTGCCCTAGGCCCTGGGATTGGAAATTGACACGAACAGGGCGGGCCTCCCAGTTGCAAGTTTCTTTGTAAATCCATCAAAGTAAAGACTCATGGACTAGGTCCATGGGTCCATGTTCAACCCCTAGGCTAGGATATGTGTTTTTAGTTTGTATCTGTTTCAGGTATTCCCCAAAAGTCCAAGTTTTTCGCGATGGATGCAATAGATTTGTCCGCATCTGACCAATTTGGGGTCACCTTAAACCCATCACATCCCGGTATCATTTGCAGTTTCTGTTGATTGATCACCGGTTTAACCTTTACTGTAGTGATTTAGCTGGAAAAACTGGAAATCGGAAATCATCCTCTTCAGTCACCATATGTCACCATTCAATCACTGGTTGGTGGTTCGAACCCCTCTGAAAACATTGGTCTGATTGGATCATCATCCCAACTATTGGGGAAAATAAACATGTTCCAAACCACCAACCATTCAATCACCATGTGTGTTGGTTCTAAATTCCGGAGGACAAAAAACGCCCACCGAGTCTCAGTGTTTCGGGCAATCTCCAATTGGAAGGCGTCTTCAACGGCCTGATCAGAGGGAAACCGACCAATGAAGGGAAGTCAAATAAGTGTTCAACTTAGACTTTCCAACTACACCCGAAAGGAAGGTAAATGTACAAAAAAAATTGGGTAAAACAACATTTTTGAGGGTACAAACGTCCAGGAATATAGATAGTGATCATGGTGATTTTATGGGGAGCCCACGATCTTCTTGGAGGCTGAAGCATCGTGGCGCGGGTCCATAGCAACCAGAATCCCAGCACTGCCGTGTTGAAGAAAACTGCTGGCTATCCAGAGCACCGCAGATCAAGCTGCGTGGCAAAATCTGATAAAACATGTGTGAGCAGAACCTATGTGAATGGTTCTGATGCCTATTCATTCTCCTGTTTTACAAAATGTTTCCAACATGTGATGGTGATGGTAATGATGATGGTGATGATTATGATTATTATTATTAGTAGTAGTATTATCATGATTATCATGATTATGAATGATGATGGCGCATGATGCTGGATGACGATGACTGATGATGATGATGATGATGATGATGATGATGACATTATTATCATTTTTATTATTACTAGTACTATTATTTGTTTTATTATTATTATTATATTGTCATTATTCTTATTAACATTTATATATATATATATTATTATTACTATTATTATTACTAATAATTACTATGAGGATAAGGATTATGATGAGGATGAGGATGAGGATGATGATAATGATGAGGATGATGATAATGATGAGGACGCTGTCACTGGAACCCAACTTTATAGTATCATTTGGGGGCGTGACACACTATGCAAACATATAGGAAACAAGTGAATTATTGGGTATATCATATCATATCCCTACTTGTACTTGGGACAGTTGAGAAGAACCCCCCAGTTGTTTTTTGCTTGGGTCTATGTAATCAAGTCCTTTTGGGCCTGTGAGGATACACATAATTATGATCATTTATATACATATTGATTGTTCGCTTGGGGTCACCCCTTGTCAATCAACTAACTAGTGGAACAAGGATGTCAAGGAATTGGGTCTGCTTATTGGGTTTATCAGACTACTTACAGGTGCAGTTGAGGTTCTTAAATGTTTTGTAGTGGGAATAACCATGGCAAGAACCATAGTTGGGATACAACTTCTATAACTGCCATATATACTATTTTACAAAGCAAATGCAGTGGAACTGCTCTCCCAAGTATCATATCTGTGTGAATATATCCCACAAAATATCTATTAGAACATTTTTAGAACTTCCTATCTTTGTTGCCTAAATCCCATTAAATTCATGACAGTACATCATCATACTAGAAATATTACAATATTCCCAAAAACAAATAGACATGTAAAATTCCAGAAACATTTCCGTGATACATTCCTTTTCTTTTTGCGGGTTACACCTACTTGGTGGCTCATCCCACGAATCGTAAGTGGGTTATAACACCAGTTTTTTGAGTGGATTAACCCTACCAAAAATCCCATGTCAATCACTGCACCAGTTATAAGTGGATTAACCCTACAAAAATCCCATGTCAATCACTGGGGTGAACTAAGCCACTTACGATTCGTGGGGAGTTCGCCACCAAGTACTGATGCTTCAATGCCCCAGCAATCCCAGAGTTGCCTGCAGGGCCAACTTTCCATCCGTGTTCGCCACGGCCACAGAGATGGAATGCTCCGATGAACCCTGGCGAGAAATCGGCGGGGCGAACGACGACGAGTTCGTTGGACACACGGGGAGGTGATCGGGTGCAGCCCACGTTAAATAGCCAGTTCCATTGTGATATATATATATATACAGTATATATATATATTTATACACAGTATATTATATGGAATACATAACCAGTACACATATTAACCAGTTAAATGTCGTAGCTGGTTTTTCAAAAGGGTTGCAAGTTGTAAACTACTGGTTGTGGGGTGCAATGGGATGCACATCCAAGTGATTTTTCACTCTTTTAGAAATACAATTTGTATGGTGATTTCAAATGAGATATGTGAGCAGTGGCTGCTAGACCCCTCTTAATCATTATGGTTCTCTATCCAACCCAAATGCAAACCATGGTGCTGGAATATATGCACACCACCATTTACCCGAACAAAAAAAAACACCCAGTCATGTAGGTGTGCATATACCCGCACCATGGTTCGCATATGGGCAATATATTGGGGGTTATTACAATCCATGGGTAATATGGAAACTTCCAATCTTTTGAATCCACCAAGTCAGGGGCACATTGCTTGGATGATGTATCCATGTCTTATTTGATTTCTGATACCAAAGAAATCCAAAGATCTTCAAAGCAACCACCATTCTTAGATTTACCCTTTGGTAAGCTAACATAACAATGGAAAATCAATGAAAATCACCATGTCTAATAGGTAAATCAACTAAACATGGCGATTTTCAATAGCTTTTTGTATGTTTACCAGAAGGTAAAACCAAACAAAGCTAATGAAAACAACCATCAACAACCCGATGAACGACCAGATGAACGACCAGAACTTCTCATCCCAAACATTGCATCGGATGGCTTACCCCGCAACGGTGTCATCAAGTCGTGGCTGGAAAAGTCAACCATTGTTTATAGGGAAATCATGGAACATCGGAAACAACATGGGAATGTCGGTTTAGATACTATATTTTCAGTTATAAATATCCATGGCTAGCACGGGGATTTTCCAGCTAGCCACTGATGACACTAGAGATATTCTTGGCTCGGAGAATCCCACTCAACCAACCATCAACCAATCATTTTTGTACCATATATTCCAATATTTATTGGTCAAAATCCCATATATTCCAATATTTTTTGCTTAAAATATGTTAAAATCAAAATGAACTGATGCTTAAACCATCTTAAACCACCATATTCTCACCAGATCGCAGCTGCTCAAATGGCCGGCCGCCCGGCCCCCTCCTGGGAGGTCAGGATCACGTTCACCCCCACGCTGGCCAGCGCCGCCATAAACCGTTCGGCCACACCGTGGGTGCCTGGCGGCGAAGTCGCTGGCACGGGAATGTGGTGCACGGATGTTCCCAAGGATGGTAACATATTCAAGGATGGAAAAGTAAAATATGTTCGATATTACTGTTGAATTAAACATCCATTAAACATCCATATTACTAATCCATTTACCAACAAAAATGTCTGATGAATTACTGTTCGATATTCTTGTTGGTTTCTATCTGCCCCAAATAGAATCCCTGTCAATGATGTCCTTGTGACAAACATAGAGGCGCACGTTTGGTATACCATTTCACATCATTGGCCTATTGAAGGACGGCCTTCTATCAACCAACCAATAGGAAAAGGACATATGCAATACCTATACCATCCATATACCCATGGTATTCGCTTACTGTTGATCCACATGGGGATCATTTGGTGTGTGTTTTTGGCTAATTGCAAGTAAATAGACAAAACATGATGATCTGGGCCATAGATGCACCGTCTGGGACGTGCATTATGGAGCCTACACGATGCTGAAGAAATGGAGGTTGCTATTGGCCGATTCTATCGCTAGAGATGATTGGATTGGCACTGGTGGAATCACACATGTTTCCCACAAATCTCAAGGCCGACGTCCAACAAACATGAACTTGGACCAAAAAGGGTGCAGTTCCAGTTCATGTTTCCGTGATTACCTCCCACCTTATCAACTTCTGGTAGCCTTGGCTATTTCCAAAGTTGCCCCTATTAGACACCAAGGATGATCTGGAAATGACTGAACTCGTCACGGCGGTCACCGCGACCAAGGCACCCATGAAGGATGTCCCCGTGATGGTGATCAGGCTCACCTTCCTAGGGATTTTCGAGCTATTTCTTGGGACCACCGGTGGGTTCCAGGAAGATTTGGGGCAACAAGCATCTAGGCATTGGCCTTGAATCTCCATCGCAAACCTTAAGGTAAAAAACGCATGTCAGAACATCGATCGTTCTGAGGGGTCATGTTTTTCATGAATCCATCCAGAAAATTTTGGATGGAGAAGCTGCTGCATCATGGGGGAGTAGGGAAACTGCAGCATAGGGCATAGAGGCTTTTGTCAACAGTTCCTTTAGCACGCACTTACTTATAGGCCAATTTCATTGGAGTGTTGTTTCAACACACTGATTAATCTTTGCGTTACTTTGCATTGCCAAGGGGGTGTCTTCCAAAAGAAAAGTTCCACCGGCAGGGTTTCTTGTCTTAGGGCATCATCAATGGGTATTCCAATCGGCCCATCGTTCTCACGAAGAGTTTGCGTTCTCAGTAGGCCAATCGTTCTCATGAGAGGGATCGTTCTTCTGGTGGACTATATACTGCCTAGTTTTTTTTCCAACATGTTTTTGATCAAAAAAAAGCGAAGAAGGATCCGGGTGGGAATGGGTGTGATTGCTTTTAGGAGGGGAAAAAACAATTCTCCATTCTCAGCTGGCAATCGTTCTTCGTGACGCATCGTTCTCGAGGAAAGAAAATGAACGGTGTTGACCATATTTTTTCAGCTGAGTTGGGGCAGGGAACAGGAACGTGTACTTTTGTGCAACGTGCATGCATCGTACTCAGCAGCACTGCACGTTCTCATGAACACCGATCGTTCTCACGAACACCGCATCCATGGACTTGGGAGTAGACTGATTTGGGTGCCTAAAGCGGTTCTCCAAATCAATCATAAATTATTGCGTTGTTCCATATTTTTCCGTTTTTCCTTCCGGAATTCGGTTCATATTCAGCAAAGGATTACCTGAAATTTGACTACAGCAACTGTGTATGGCCTGCATAGGTTAAGATTCCTTTGGAAAGGGTTTGCATTTTGCACATTGCCTGTATGAAGGATGGTTAGTGTGATTTGTTTGGCATTCTATATGTTCATTCAATTTCATAGCAAATATCCAAAGTTGAAACAGCCCTTCGGAATGGGCAGGGTTTCATTAGAATGATGAAAATGAAGCCTGTCTTACAATGTGTCTCAAAATTTACCCAAACCCTCCAAAACCATTGGTTTCCCAAAAAAACAATATGACCACTTTTAGATGATTTTAAGGCCCACCCGTTTTACACTCTCCACATAAGACATGCGTTATTCAATCTGTTCCTGTTTTTGTCATGTCACGTTCATTTGGCTCAAAACCACCACCATTTTTGTTCACTGGTCAATGAAACCCTGTATATAGCATGAAGTTTGATTGAACTTTGAAATTTGTTCTCTATACAGTACCTATCTTTGTTTCTGATTGAAGACCATGTGACATATTCAGATTCAAAACTGGCTAGTTCCCAACTCCACTGCCACAGGTTTAACATCCAGTCACTAGGTTCTATTGGTTTTTATATATGTATAAATATGTATAAATTACAATTATGCCCCAAACCAGTTTAAAGTCTAAGGAACCACCAACAAGCCCTTCATAAAAAATCCCATGCACTGGTTGGTTCTAAATCCTGTCATGTCCTGTCTTGATCCGTACGAGCCACCTTTTTTGGGGGTGCCTATCGCTTTACAGGGTGTTGTTCAAATCAACAGTAAATAATGCAAAGATGCAGCGGCATTGGCTGAATTTGATAAGTCCCATTTATATATATAACTACAAAAAAGACCTAGGTTTACTTACATAACTATATGTATACAATGTATACCTAAAATATGGGAAACCCCCATTTGGGCATTTGAAAATCGGAAAATCATTATGGGGGATCATTATGACATTGTTGTACCCACATTAAATCATAATAAGTCCCATTTTTGATCAAAACAACTATAACATCTATAACTAGGTTTAGTTATATAGTTATATATAGTTATATAACTATATATTTATACCATTTTATACAAATGTTGGGAAACCCCATGTTTGATCCCTGGTTTTTGCCGTTGAAAAAAAAAGGATCCCACCCCCCCCGTTCTCGCTCGTCTGAGCATCTCGATGGAAGTGATGGCCTTCACCGGCATGTTCTCGTCGATCTCATCATCCTACGGCAACACATGGGGGTCCCGTCTCAGATTTGACCATGGGATAATTTACCCTCTGGTCATTTAACATAGCCATGGTAAATGACCCATTTATAGATGGTTTACCTATTAAAAATGGTGAATTTCCATGGCTATGTTAAATAACCAGAGGGTAGCTGATTTTGTTCGGGTACATGTTGTTGTGCATATTCCAGCACCATGGGATCCATGGGGCATCCAGGGGCGATGGGAGTTTTTATTGAGATTAAAACAAAGAGAGATTTAACTTCTAGTCATCGGGTATAAACTACCATGATCCCCAATAAAGTTTTAAAAGTCCAAGGGAACGGCTGGGAGCCAGCATGTTTTTATTGGGATTATTTGGCAGTGTGTCAAAACCAATAGTACCCCTGTAGTTCACATCAAAATAGCTGGGTTAAAATGGATGTGAATAACCCCCTAAAAATGGTATTAATAGGTATTGATCCATAGCCATTTAAAGAACAACGCACACATTCTAACCATTCGGAATTGGGTATAGGATGATAGCTGATGGATGTGAATGGGAGAACCTCCGGTATCCTCTGGTTATCTAAGAGTGTGCTATGGAAGGAAGCCCACTAACATAGCAATCATTTTACGCTACTTAAGGTTTCCAACATGGAAAGAAGCCCACTAACATGGCTAACATGGCTATAATGTTGTTCTCCATCGCACGTATAACATAGATTTATCAAAGGAGGACGCAACTAACGTGGCTTGGGATATGGCCATTTTACACATAACTAACGTGGGAAAACCTATCGTTATACGCGGGTTTTTATCGTTACGTTATTTTAACAGAGTGTACATGGCTCATTTATAGATGATTTATGGTGAATAACCAGAGGGTGTATTCTATTTATGTGATGGATTATTGAGAAAAAATATGAAGTTTATCACATGTGACTGTTTGCAGGCGGGCATGCAACATGTAAAGAAACACATTGAATATTGAAACATATGGAATACGTACATATGTAAACATAATCATGTCGTTTTGTCCAACTGGGTTTGACCCACATCTTAAAGTGAGTGATGGTTGGCGAAGTGATGTTGCATCTCAGCCGCATCAGGACTATCACACCCCAAACAACGACGAAGAGTAACATAAAAATGGAACGACAGAAGCAACAATGTGACAAAGGCTGCTAGGTTGCTTTGGAATTGTGATCTTCCATGGCTTAAAGTTCCGTCGAAGGTTTCTGTTCTTGAGCAACTAAATAAAATGATGTGCCGAGTAAACATGAGTCAATCTGAGTTCATAAATGCCAAGAAACAACATGCCATGTAACAATGAACATGCATCCACAAGCAAGATAGAACGGCCCTGCAACTTGCAACCTCCAACTATTACAGGCTTCCCCTCCAACTCGCATAGACAAGGGCAATTCTTAGGGTTTACCCTCTCGTAAACTAACACAACTATGGAAGATCACCATTTTTGATAGGCAAATCATGGATAAACGGGGATTTTCAATAGCTGTGTGAGGGTAGCCTAGTTGAAGAAATGAAACTAATCCCAATCTCAAAAGTTAGCACCGGTTAGGTAAGAAGTAGCTTGGCTGCAGGTGACGTTCTGTTTTCCAGGGGGCTACCACTTGATACTGATTCATGTCCCATCATGGACGCCTGTAAAACTCAACTCAGGGATGCGTCCCAATTAGCAAGTGGTCAACAAACATGTTATACCCCACTTCTACATGGAATATCCCGCGTTGTACATGGCTTGTACTTATCAATTGGGATGCACGAGAAAACCCAGGGAAACTCAGGCAGTGTTGTTTTACATTCATCAACCGTTCAACGGCTGCTGCAAATCCTGTCCGTGTTACAAAGAAATCAGCGTGCAGCGGACTTTTGGATCAAATGGGCAAATTGTTCAATGGTCCATGTGGGTATGTCTGAAAATAGGGTATATTTTCAATTATAGCCATTTAATAGGGATAATGATCATTAACCATTGGGTTTAGGGGTACACTATTTTCAGACACACCCATGTTACAAAAGAGACCAACCTGAGATTCATATAACTCGTGACTTTCCATTCGATTGAACATCTTCCCAAGCATGGATTAGGTATGATCAAATTCCAGTAAATACGCCTTAAACGAACTGTTTCACGCTATAAACAATCCATAGCTCCGCTAGAAGTAGCACCAGCATTCAAGTTTCTGTATATTGCCATGTACTTGTTACTGCTTCAGAAACTAGTGAAGTAGCAGTAAGTATACCAGTATTACCAGTAGTACCAGTAGTACTTAATCCATATTGCCAGTAGTATTTAATTGCCAGTAAGTAATAGTTAATTGCCAGTAGTACTTACCTATCATACTAACTATTGTACTACCTATGTGCTACTAACTATTATAAAACAATATATATATATATAAGCTCTCTATATATATATATATACATAAAACTATTACTATTATATATATAAACTAACTCTCTATATATATACACTAACTATATATATATATATAGACACTAACTATATATATATATATACTAACTATATATATATACTAACTATATATATATATACTAACTATATATACTAACTATTATGTATAACTATATATACTAACTATTGTGTATAACTATACCATCTCTATATATATATATATATCACTTTATATATAACTAACAATAGTACTTCATCCACACCAGTGCCATCCGCACCTGGTCGTCCCAGCGCAGGATGGCATCGCCGCGGCCGTAGACGCGTGTGCCCGGGTGCGCAGGATCAAAGACGTTCCTAACGGCGTCGCAGAGATATGCTACGACCGTAGGAATTGGCTATTACAATTTTAGTGTTGAAATACCTTTGATTTTTTTAATGTGCAATAAATATGTGTAGTTGTTCTAGTATATGGATGGAGTATGAACCCATCAGAACATATTATATTCACTTGTTTTTGTTCTTTTTAAGAGACACACACATTCTGAAAACTAACAAAACGATGGGTTCCATCCACCATGAATTTTCCAGATCATGTCCGAACGGGAAACCATGGATGGATTCCAGATCTATGTAAACGTTTAGGGTAAAAACTGTTAAAGAACATATGGATAAATATAAACTAACATATTTAGCCAAACAAAACCAGATCTATGTTGGATTTATCCATATTTTCCACATCTAAATATGGATTATGATAAATCTCTGTAAAACCACAGCCAAACAAATTCCCCAATGTCCCCCCCAAAAAAATAAAGTGTTCAGCTCATCATCCCATTTGAAGAAATACGCCCGGCTGGACGCATCGGGTACATCGAACCACGTGGAACCACTGAACCACCCAGACGTTACGTGCGGTGGTGCCCCAGTTCGGAATCGCTAACTTGGTGCAAATAAGTCTAATTTCACTAGGGTTGATGGGGGTTATATCTATAGTATTCATGGGGATTGTAAACCAACAAACATAACTAGGGGGTACCACCTTGTAACATGTAAAATAGGAAACACAAAAAAAACATAAGTCCTTGTCGTTTTCTTGGGTCAACACCCCCCAAGCATGTTTCCTTGCGGATGAGCCCACCATCGTTTGCCGTTTCAATCCCCATTTGTGCTGCCAAAAATTCTCGGTATATTCTCGGTACCACCATCCCCCGTTCACTTTTCATACCGTTTAAAACACTTCAACCGCCAAACAAACACTTGAACATCATGAACGCCATTCTATACATAGCCATCAATGTTCGCACATTTCACCTGAAAATGGGGTACCCCCACATGACTTGGTTTTCATTATTTGATTCCTTATTAAAGCGGCCAAACATGGGGCATACCATATTTTGAGACGCACACATGTCTATGTATAAAAATGTGTATACGCTACCTCCAACAGACTTTGATTGGCACTTGCCATGCAGCTGTACCATTCAACATATTCCAAGTGCTGTGCCAATGCACCTGACCATGGTCTCTGTGTTTTGCAGCTGTAATACTTGGGGTTCATCTGAAGTCGAACTGTGTTCCACAGCAGAACTGTGTTCCACAGCAGCTTCTCAATGGAAGTGCAAGGCGATTGTAGTGCAGCTGTCCATGCACTTCTTGAAGTGGACCAAGGAGTCCTTGATCTGGCTTTGATCCCTGAAAGGCTGAAGTTGTCAAATTTGGCCTTGGCCCCGCAAAAGGCATTGGCAACCGCACCGTTCTTCATGCATTGTGAGCTGCAGATTCGAATGTCAAAACTGCAAATCACACACACATATATCTATACACGGTATGTATGTATATATATATATATATACCATACATATTATTATGCTAGTGTATTTTTTTTTGGGTTTACCACATCATACCTATACTGTATAATTGTTGTAATGTCGTACAATAAATACAATCAACCAATAATATATACATATATATGCATCAAATATATATAACCAATAATTAACACATCAGTATGATCTATATTACATATTCAACCAATGATTGACACATTAGTAATAATCATATATAATATGTATATTCTATATATATAAATATAATTGACCAAAAAATAACACATCAGTCTGATCTATATTATATATTCAACCAATAATTGACACATTAGTAATATATGTGTATATATATATATATAATTATATATATGGAGGTTTCCTAAAATGGTGGGTACCCCCAAATCATCAATTTATAGATGGGTTTGCATTATAAACCCTCCATTTTGGGGTACCCCCATTGTAGGAAACCCACGTATATATACGTATATACATAAATCCTTGTGAAAATGGATTGATCATCATTCCCCAAGGATTGGGTATTCACTAAAACTATTGACGAAGGCACATATGGAAAAGGGAACGAGCTTTGAGTTTGCCTGAAAATAGGGACTTGATGGGACTTACCCAACAAATTTGCGGGGACGTAAGGCAATCATTTTGTGGGAATATCTACTGGGATATAAAACTACCAATATGACTTTGGGTTTGGTACCTGAAAATTGGGGATTTACCGCACCAATATAGCCAGTACAGTAAGTTTTAAATGATAGCCTATTTTCAAACTAATATTTGAAAACTGATAGCTAAATTGATACACCACTATAATATGAATATTTGATTAATATACACATAAAGTAAAATTAAATACCAAAGTGGCAGGAGTATTGTGTATATATATATATATATACGTATATATATATGTTGATGTATTTATGATGTAATTTATGATGCATGAAGTGTGAAAATGGTCTAGTGGGATAATATCCCTAGCTATATATGTATATTATATATAATATATATATATATATATTCATATATTATACATACTTCATTCATCCTCCACAACAACAACCACCCCTTCCGTCGTCTTTTTTCCGGCGTCTTCACCAGCACCGGGATGCGTTCCTCGATGCAGGGCACCATGGCCGAGGGATGCAGCACCTGTCCGCCGAAGTAGGCGAGTTCCATGGCCTCATCGAAGGTCATACCTGAGGGAACGCCGGGGATCAACGGGAACCACAACGGGGATGGCGCTTGGGGCAGTTGTTGACCTAAAAACCTGGAATGACCTAGAAAAAACGGGAGGTTGTTTGGGAAAAAGATGGAGACATGATGGTATTTTGTGCTGGTTTTTCAGCATGGAACAACCCGTGAAAAACCATCAGCCAACTGAAATTCTGAGGATTTCGGAGGATTTCATGGAAATTCACGGGGGTTTCATCACGTTCATCCCAACCACCTGCCCCTTAAGGCGACTCGGCACCAGGCGACTGTTGATGGGAAAGGCTTCCGGCACCTGCCGTGGGTCTGCGGTGTAGACACCGCTGACGTTCTTCCAGAAGGTCACCTTGATCGTTGGGCAACAAGAAAGTGGATGATGGTGATCTAATGTTATTATGTTATATGATGTTTGATATATTATGATATATTATATATGATTAGATATGGATGAAAATTTGATGTTATTACATGTTATCTGATGTTTGATATATCTCATAGGATCCATGGGATTTTAACCCTGGGGAGATTTTGCAAACATTTACCCATTTATGGATATATAATGATATACCCTCTGGTAATTTAACATAGCTATTGAAAATGGCCATTTATAGTGGATTTTCCCATTGAAAATGGTGATTTTCTATAGTTATGTTAGTTTACCAGAGGGTACATGTTATAAATGTTATTACATGTTATCTGATGTTTGATATATCCCAAAGGATCCATGGTGCTGGTATATATGCTAACATAAAGGGGGTATATTGATGGGATCCATGTTACCATATATAGCAGCACCACGGATCCTATGGGTACAGTATTATGTTATACAAGGTGGTGCCCCAGTTCGTTAGCTAAGTTGGTTTATAAGTCCAATTTCACTAGGGTTGATTAGGGGGTTATATCTATAGTATTCATGGGGATTATAAACCAACTTATAACTGGGGGGTACCACCTTGTATGATGTTTGATATATTATATATGATTAGATATGGATGAAGAATTTCATGATCTTTGTGATCTACCCAACCTGGTTATTTAACGGTTTGCGAACTGGAAAATCACCATGTTTGATAGATTTAGATAGATAATTATACATAATCATAGATTACCATCTGGTTATTTAACATAGCCATGGAAAATGGTCCATTTATATGGTTTACCTGGGTTTACCTATTAAAAATGGTGATTGTCCATGGCTATGTTAGTCATAACCAGATGGTATCTATCAATGGGATCCAATGTTATTATGGATTTCTCTGAACATGTGGTACCTCCAAATACAGCAAGGTCAACCATGATGTTCCCTATTGAATAGCTATAATGGGGGAGGGGTATACACCATTTTCAGACAAATGTTACATGATGTTAGATATAACATATGCGTATACCCTCTGGTAAATTCACATAGACCCTGAAAATAAGCCCAGTGGAAACTCATCTTCCAAGCCCTATTTACTGGATTTTACTGGAGTCTGGAGGGTAACATATAACCAGATATGGATGAACTTAGATGTGATTGGGATGATATTGATTCTAGTGGGAAATGGGACGATATTGGTGGTTTTTGATGGAGAGTATCCCCATAGTAGTTTCCATGGTTTAGTAGTCCGGGAGAAAATCTATTAATGATAGTGGATACAATAGAAATATACAGGATATTGGTGATATGCTATTGGCTATTGAATCATTGGTTATTGAAAGGACATAGTAACGATTGTATGCCATTGGATATTGGTGATATCATTTAAAGGTGATATCAGGTGAATATTGGATGACATTGGATGATGTTGGGATCTAATGTTAGTAAAGCATTGTAGCAATGTACTGTGGATGGTTGCGAAATCCTGCATCACCAAAAGGATGTTTTAAACCTTAAAAATAATGGGATGTTTACCACCTATCAACTGGGGATTTCGCTGGCCCATCCAAAGTATCATTTTTTGTCAACATATGGTAGTGGTATGATCCCTTGATCATCTACTGGGAAGATCCATCACTGGAGTGAAAGTGGGATCTTTTTTGTGAATATCATTGGATATGGGATATCATGAAAATATCATGAAAATATCATGAACATATCATGAACATGTCATGGAATCATGGACATATAGTTCTGATGTTAATGAGGATATAATCTGATAGTAAGCAATCAACATCCCAAATTTTACTCTAAATTGCTGGTATGAACCATCAAACAATGTGTGGCTTATTATTATTGCTTTACTAACCTTAATGTGGATTTCACGGGCATTTACTTAATTTGGATAATCATGACAAAAAAAATGTTCACAGCAACAAAAAAAATATTGGGATCCAATTGTGATAATGGGATGATCATGGGAATTTGCCAGGCCGTTGGCAGAATCGACAAAGTGATGTTTGACGGCCCCGTTGTTTTTGGGGCGTAGCACCCCTGCATCAGCATCCGGTGTTGTTTCTGGGGACTGCAGTGCTGCTCATGAAAAAAAGGTGTCAAAATGACTTGACGCGGCTTTGCAACCGTAGACAAGCATTCAAGTTCACTTAGAGACAAACAAGAACTATATAAACAATGAACAACATCAAACGAGGATAAACAATGATCAGCAATGATAACCAATTGTAACATTAACAAACATCAACCATCAAAATTTGTTAAAACAAAATCATATCGTGACTGCCGCAATCTCCAACATCGACACGTCTCCGATCGAGGTGCATTGGACGCATCGAGAATCTTGGCAAAAATCGTCGCCTAAGGCTGTTGCCAACTTGGGATCATCGCTGGTTGTTTGATTCCCTACATGTCTGGTATGTCCACATCAATATATCCTACAATGGGTGGTTTAGATTAGTTTATATCCTATATTAAAGAATGTTTACATCAATAAATAGGTGGTAATACATGGTACGCTACAAATGGGTGTTGTTTCATTGATACTTGTGGTATTTATATTTGATGTTTCAAGCCATGGTTCATTGATGTTTATGGGGTGGGGTAAGTAAGGGTGACGCTATTGTACATGATATCTGGGCATGGGTCAAACCATGGGCGGTGTCTCGTTGACCTTTCTACAAGGTGGTACACCCCACTCGCCACAAACCGAGGTGTCACAATGCCCTCCAAAATCTGAGTTGGCCGATGTTGGCCTGTATACTATATGAATGTAGATAATATATCCCAGAATGACATGGGTTATTAAGCATTTTCTAACTGGGATGCACCATCCTTCCCACACAAACAGAATTAGGTGCAGCACGCTGAATGCCGACCTAGAGATCGCCCAACAATGCCACAGACATGTTGACTTGTTGACAAATGCAGGGTGCTTTTGAGCACAGCAGGGTATATGCCATACTTCCAATACAGGGCTGGGCTACACCCATGGTCGCCATGGTTTTGAAATGTTTTGAAGCACTCAGGATTGGAGTGAGCCTTTGGCACAGCCATAGACACAATTTTTGGGAATGAACGCATGCACCACCAACACAGCAGGAATTGGATGATGATCACTTGTGGATCTGACAATTACGTAGGAATCCAAACAAAATGAAGGATCACGATTCAGGATACACTGACCAATATAGAAAGGCAAACGAAACAATCAAGACCTGAAGGCAAGGTCACTCGATCAAGGCTTTGGTTGAACATATATCCCAAAGTCAAGCTTTGCAAGTTGCTCGGCAAGGTCACTCCATCAAGGCTTTGGTTGAACGAACCTTCTAAAGCCAAGCTTTGCAAATTGCTCGGCAAGGAAACTCGATCAAGGCTTCGATTGAACAAACTACCATCGAAAGTCAAGCTTTGCAAGTTGCTCGGCAAGGTCACTCCATCAAGGCTTTGGTCGAACATACGTCCGAAAGTCAAGCTTTGCAAGGTGCTCGGCAAGGTCACTCCATCAAGGCTTTGGTTAAAATCTCCTCCGAAAGTCAAGCTTTGCAAGTTGCTCGGCAAGGTCACTCGATCAAGGCTTCGGTTGAAGATATCTCCGAAAGTCAAGCTTTGCAAGTTGCTCGGCAAGGTCACTCGATCAAGGCTTTGGTTGAACATACCTTCGAAAGTCAAGCTTTGCAAGTTGCTCGGCAAGGTCACTCCATTAAGGCTTTGGTTGAACGTATCTCCGAAAGTCAAGCTTTGCAAGTTGCTCGGCAAGGTCACTCCATCGAGGCTTTGGTTGAACCAATGTCCGAAAGTCAAGCTTTGCAAGGTGCTCGGCAAGGTCACTCCATTAAGGCTTTGGTTGAACGTATCTCCGAAAGTCAAGCTTTGCAAGTTGCTCGGCAAGGTCACTCCATCAAGGCTTGGGTTCAAAGTCAAGCTTTGCAAGTTGCTCGGCAAGGTCACGCCATCAAGGCTTTGGTTGAAAATACTTCCGGAAGTCAAGCTTTGCAAGTTGCTCGGCAAGGTCACGCCATCAAGGCTTTGGTTGAACATACTTCCGAAAGTCAAGTTTTGCAAGTTGCTCGGCAAGGTCACTCCATCAAGGCTTTGGTCGAACATACGTCCGAAAGTCAAGCTTTGGCAGGTGCTCGGCAAGGTCACTCCATCAAGGCTTTGGTTAAAATCTCCTCCGAAAGTCAAGCTTTGCAAGTTGCTCGGCAAGGTCACTCGATCAAGGCTTTGGTTGAACATAAGTCCGAAAGTCAAGCTTTGCAAGTTGCTCGGCAAGGTCACTCCATTAAGGCTTTGGTTGAACATAAGTCCGAAAGTCAAGCTTTGCAAGTTGCTCGGCAAGGTCACTCCATCAAGGCTTTGGTTGAACGAATCTCCGAATGCCAAGCTTTGCAAGTTGCTCGGCAAGGTCACTCGATCAAGGCTTTGGTCAAAATTTCTTCCGAAAGTCAAGCTTTGCAAGGTGCTCGGCAAGGTCACTCCATCAAGGCTTTGGTCGAACATACCTTCGAAAGTCAAGCTTTGCAAGTTGCTCGGCAAGGTCACGCCATCAAGGCTTCGGTTGAACATCTCTTCGAGAGTCAAGCTTTTCAAGTTGATCTGTAAGGTCACTCCATCAAGGCTTCGGTTGAACCAATGTCCGAAAGTCAAGCTTTGCAAGTTGCTCGGCAAGGTCACTCGATCAAGGCTTTGGTCAAAATCTCTTCCGAAAATCAAGCTTTGCAAGTTGCTCGGCAAGGTCACTCCATCAAGGCTTTGGTTGAACGAATCTCCGAAGGTCAAGCTTTTCAGGCTTTCGGGGAGGCTGCCCAGACTTGGAACATAGGTGCATCCTCCTATCTGCGTCACCCCATCCAACGCAAGATGTGGCTCAGAGACTTGGAATCCTTGGAGGTATCTCCACGCTGCGTATAGGTCTGTTGGAACATAAGTGCAGGACAGTCTCGCAGTCTTCCCTTCAATGCCTTGCTCTTGCAATGTTTGCTGGAGCATCAATGGTGAAGCTAGGTGGTAGAGGACCAGCT
>Ga0126342_10001075_pt1 | contig 36134 bp, 31 predicted proteins | sample Cyp1metagenome_FD_92528 | JGI IMG/M metagenome (GOLD analysis project Ga0126342, IMG submission 92528) | Coral microbial communities from Lord Howe Island, Old Settlement Bay, Australia - Cyphastrea 1 metagenome | ecosystem: Host-associated > Invertebrates > Cnidaria > Coral ... | reverse complement strand
GATACTCCTCTTCTCGACTGCCTATAACACATCTTTCATATATTGTTTGTAAAAATGTGTCTCCATACTAACAAGAGAAGACCCTGCTCCTCTACGCTCTCGGGCCATCCGTCGTCTAGTTTTTTGGAGCGTTTGCAATGGTTGCAGTGGTCACCTCACCCACAATTGCTGGATGTAGTGTGGCGTAGCGCAGTTGTAGCTGTAATTGTAGTGTAGTGGAGTTGTAGCTGTAGTGTAGCGTAATGTAGTGTAGTTGTAGTTGTAGCTGCAGTTGTAGCTGTAGCGTAGTGTAAATAGTGGATATAGTGTAGTGTAGTGTAATGTAGTGTAGTTGTAGCTGTAGCTGTAGTGTAGTGTAGTGTAATTAGTGTAGCGTAGTGTAGTGTAGTTAGTATCGTGTAGTGTGGTGGAATGTAGTGCAAGTGTAGTTGTAGTTGCAGTTGTAGTTGTAGTGTAGTGGAATGTAGTCGTAGTTGCAGCAGTTGCAGCTGTAGTTGAAGCGTAGTGTAGTGTGATTAGTGTAGTGTAACGTAGTTGTAGTGCTGTTGTAGGTGTAGTTGCAGGTGTAGTTGTAGTGTCGTGTAATTAGTGTAGTGTAGTGTAGTGTAATGTAGTTGTAGCTGTTGTTGTTGTAGTTGTAGTTGTAGTAGTAGTAGTAGTAGGAGTAGTAGGAGTAGTAGTAGTAGTAGTAGTATTTTTTGTTGTTATTGTTGTTGTTGTTGCTGTTGTTGTTGTTGTTGTAATGTAGCGTACTGTAATATAGCGTAGTGTAGTGCAATTACTGTAGTGTAGTCTAATTAGTGTAGTGTAATGCGGCATAGTCTATTTGCATTTGTAGTTGTAGTGGCGTAGTGTAGTTGTAGTTGTTGTTGTATTTGCAGGCGTCTATCTATCTATCTGTCTAGCTGCAAGCTTGAAAACGAAGCAATTCTGCGAGACTTCCTTTAAAAATGGAAACTTGAGTGCCGAGCTGACGACCTCGTACCAATGCGTTTTGCGATTTTCCATTCCATCTGGTATTGCGCGTGCCATGAAAAAAGTGAGGCCAACGAAGTGCTGCACCTGTCACGCAAAATCATCTTAGCAAACCTGGAGATCTGATGCTCCAAAATGCAAACCCTCTCAGGAAATCAATGTCCTGACCTCCTAACATCTCTCATGAACATGTCTCTTGTACCGCGCGTGCCACGCGAAATGCATCTTTCCAGATCCTCCTCAAATGCCCCACGCCTGCCAACGCTTTTGAAACCGCTACAAAACCCAGACGTTTTTTCTCACTTTTGACAAGGTGCATATATTCCCTTGCGCCTACCACGCAAAACGACATCTGAACGTCCAAAAGTGGTCCGAACCCGTGATCAGTTTTTTGCACTTTTGACTTCAAATGTGCTTCGCGCCACAACGGCGTGCAATTTTTCATCTCTCATCTGCCCAGATGGCTCCGCACTCGCCGCTTTAGCGAGCCTACTTTTCGACCCTCCGGAGCCACAAATCATTGGAAAAACGCAGTGTTTCGCAACTTTTCTACCTTTTCACGCACCTGCATTTTCATCTGTCAATATTGTCGGAAGTTTGACTTCTAAACTTCCTTCGATGAGGATATTTTTTTGTAAAGGGGCCACAGGGTGTTAGGTATATGCTGCATATATATTTATTAGTATTTATATAAATTCATTTTTGCGCAGGCACAAGTATATGCATGACATACGCCTATAGTGTGTGGAGTAAACACAGAATACAGATACACTTGATACGTTGGGCAAATCCGATTATAAGCGATGTTTATTGGTTTACCCTATAAGTTGCGTCTCCCAGCTGCAGGACATCATTGAGAGCGTCAAAGGCTACGCCGTCCTCCGCACGTGCCCGAGAGAATGGGCGGCGCACGTGCGTGTAGGTGAGAAGAATTTGGTGGCAGACCATGCCCAGTCTCTTGCGCAGCAAATTGGGTACAGGTCACGTTTCCCTATTGGATGGTTTAGTCACCAGAAGTGTGGGACCAGCCAGCATATCAGGACTGGCACTTAGGCTTGCTACTCGTTAATTTAGCAGCTGGTCCGCGCGCCCAATGGCAGCTGTGGGTCATGTCATGGTCAAAAGCACTGATGCCTTCAGTCAGCGGATATTTTTGCGAAAGACACCGGAGGCCACAGGTATGACTGATGATTGACAAAGGGGAATTCCTGGGCCTTGATTTCTTGGGGGTAGTGTATTTCAAAAAGGCAAACAAAACAACCTGCAAAATTGCGCAGTTACATAAATACTGCTGTCCACAGTTTTGGGGACGTGCTTTGACATTTGTGCAGGCCAGGCTCAAACCTGGCATGGTGCTGACGTTTACATCTAAGGTTCCTCCAAACGGAGCCATGGTTCAAAGATTTGTCGCCCGAGGACAGAAGATCGTGGGCTGACGCGGGCGGTGTTGCAAACCTATCAGAAGTGGCTTTTAGGAAAGAATGAAATGAGAGGAGGCCTGTATATTAAATTAGATGGCAGCCTCCATATTGTCCTTTTCATTTCCTTATTCCAGGATTCAGCTGCACCTCTGTGCAAACTCAAGCAATCACTCATGTGGTTCTCTGAACTTGACTTTTCCCTTGTGCCTGACGTGGAAACCTGGATCATTGTTCCCCCCTTTCTGGGCAGGTTCACTGATGTATGGGTTTGTCTGAAAATTGGGTACCTGAAAATATCATATTTTATCACAAAGACCCCATGCGTGGATAAGATGAAACGGGGGCTTAACATGGCTTAGCCAGACCAGACAAGATATTTCCCACGGCGTTTGCAGCTTTACATCCACCTTCATCCATTGCTGAAGCAATTTCAATTTCATTTTTTTCAAGCAAATTCGGGTAAATGACTGAGAAGCTTGATAATCGATGACGGCGGAGACAATACATCCCTATTTTGTACGTTTCTTGTTCGTCAACCCTATGTTGAGTTAGCTCGGCAGACCAAGACCACCAGCCTGAGACAGGAGTGGTGCCAAAATATTGGCGTCATTGCGGATCCGGATGAGGCAGGATTCGCTATGGAGGCGATCGAGGCTTGATGGGAGGAGTTGATGGGCTGGTGGCATTTGGTGGCTTGGATGGGGATTTGAGCATCAAGAAATGGGGTTGTGGAGTTTTTGACCTGCAAGAATAGGGTTAACTGAGCTGCAAAGAATTAAAGGACCGGATAACCGCACATGTCAACGTCTTCCAATAATGAGCAACAAATGTTGCAGCGGGACGGGGAAGGAAGGAAAGACAAAGGAGGTGGTGAAGGATCGAGTAGTGAAAAAAGTTGTGTGGGACAAAGTTGTATGTGAAAGATGCTGTGTGTTGGCAAAGATGTATGTATGTAATGCAATGCAATGTAATGTAATGCAATGTAATATAATGTAATGTAATGTAATGCAATGTAAAATAATGTAAAGCAAGTATGTATGTATGTATGTATGTATGTATGTAATGTAATGTAATGTAATGTAATGTATGTATGTATGTATGTATGTATGTATTTCTATCTATCTATCTAAATATGTATGTATCTATGTATGTATCTATGTACTGTATGTATCTATGTATGTATCTATGTATGTATGTATGCATGCATGCATGCATGCATGTATGCATGTTTGCATGTATGCATGTATGCATGCTTGCATGTATGCATGTATGCATGTATGGATGTATGGATGTATGTATGTACGTATGTATGTAGCCAAAACCGGCATGCCAACACCATGAGTACAGGTGAATGGCAGTGGCCGGTCTTGGCAGCATGTGCAATGTGGCCAAGCAGTGCGCGCTGACAGTCATGAGAGCGGACGGTCTGCTGCAGGCGCTTGGCGAATGCAGAAGGTTGGCGACCGAGCTTCGCAGAGGTACCTGGCAGGTCAGGCAAGTCAGACAGCAACAACACGCATGGACAACTAAACGATGACTCGTTGGTCAGCTGGCGAAACAAGAGTTTCCGGCGCGGCAATCAATATCAATGGCAGCTTCAGCAGACACATCGAAACATGTTCAACAGACATGCCGCTCGAGAACATCTTCCATACTTGGGCACATGTGTAGAAGACCACATGCAATGTCATGTGATTTGGTTATTAGAGGCTTTTTTTCTTCGGCGCCGAGCTCGGTATCAAAATTGCCTCGCTTCCACCGCAAGCCTGGTAGCAGCGACGAGAGATTTTCGCACCACGTCGCACCACGCGTCAATCTAGTCGCATACACCATACCGGTAGTAGCAACGATAGATTTTCGCACGGCACGCCGTCAATCGCATGTCTGCTCACGCGGCATCTTAAAGTCAGTGACGCGTGTCTTCCGGTGTTTGCTCCATGACGCTCGCAAGTCGTTTCATGGGAGTCTACGCCTGATCGTAGGTGAGTGTTTGTGGGATTTTGACCTCAGACTGATAGATCCGCATCATGAAGTTCTTGCCTCCTTCCACACGACGATGCGCTTCCACAGGCACATGCCACAGCACGCTCCATTAGCCATCATCCGAGGTGTGAGCAAGCACCGCGAAAGGGCCAGCACTCCGCGGCTCGGCTTACCTGTGGCAGCCGGGGTATAGGCAATAAGCAATCCACAGAGCGCTTGACGCGCATTGCCGAAGTGGACGTGTTGTCTTGCTGCAGAGCTTCGTCGTCGGGAAGCTGCACGTCAATGAAGGCCACCAAGCATCTGACAAAGCTAGCTTCCACTTCACCCACCGAAATCAATCCAAGCTGGGCATAAACTTGCAACGCATCCAAGGGCGCCACGGGGCAACCGTTGTTCATCTGGCAATGTGACACTTTCCTGTTCAGGGTTGCAGGTGCGACAGCAGCTTCTGCTCGGTTGGTGCGCATACAAGGCGTCAGGTGTCGACATTCCAACTCCAATGTCTGCTGGTAATCATTCTCCCGGAAAAGAGATCACGGAGTTGCACACACGCACCGCCTGCCGCGCCTGCCGCGCAGAATGCACGTCGATGGCACAGAGTGCTTCGCTTGCCACGCCAAGTGGAGGTCCATGTCGCCAAGTGCCACACTTGCCACGCAAATAGCCGCGGCAACAACGGCGTCCACTGGGAACCAAGCGCGCCACCAGAGCCAGCCCAGCGCTGTAAGTGCCACGCCTGCCACGCAGAATGCACGTCGATGTTGCCAAGTGCCACGCTTGCCACGCCAAGTGGAGGTCCATGTCGACAAGTGCCACGCCTGCCACGCAAACAGCCGCGGCGACAACGGCGTCCACTGGAAACCAAGAGCCAGCCCAGTGCCATAAGTGCCACGCTTGCCACGCAGAATGCATGTCGATGTCACCAAGTGACGCCTACCACGCCAAGTGGAGGTCCATGTCGCCAAGGAGGTCGATGTCGCCAAGTGCGACGCCTGCCACGCAAACAGCGCAGCGACAACGGCGTCGACTGGGAACCAAGCGTGCCACCAGAGCCAGCCCAGTGCCGTAAGTGCCATGCCTGTCACGCAGAATGCACGTCGATGTCACCAAGTGCCACGCCTGCCACGCCTGCCACGCCAAGTGGAGGTCCATGTCGCCAAGTGCCACGCCTGCCACGCAAACAGCCGCCCACTGGGAACCAAGCGCGCCACCAGAGTCAGCCCAGCGCCGCAAGTGGCACGCCTGCCACGCAGAATGCACGTCGATGTCACCAAGTGTTACGCCTGCCATGCCAAGTGGAGGTCCACGGCATCCACTGGGAACCAAGCGCACCACCAGAGCCAGCCGTGGAGGTCAATGTTGCCAAGTGCCACGCCTGCCACGCAAACAGCTACGGCGACAACGGCGTCCACTGAAAACAAAGCGCCCCACCAGCGCCAGCCCAGTGCCGTAAGTGCCACGCCTGCCACACAAAGTGCACGCCGATGTCGCCAAGCGCTACGCCTGCCACGCCAAGTGGAGGTCGATGTCGCCAAGTGGCATGCCTGCCACGCAAACAGCCGCAGCGGCAACCTCGAACGAAGCACCAAGCGCGCCACCAGCGCCAGCCCAGTGCCGTAATTGCCACGCCTGCCACGCAGAATGCACGTCGATGTCACCAAGTGCTACGCTTGCCACGCCAAGTGGAGGTCCATGTCACCAAGTGCCACACCTGCCGTGTGAGAGTAAGTTGTGTGTGAGCAAGTTGTTTGTGAGCAAGTTGTGTGTGGAAAAGTTGTGTGTGAGTAAGTTGTCGTGTGTGAGTAGGTTGTGTGTGGGTAAGTTGTGTGTGGACGAGTTGTGTGTGGACAAGTTGTGTGTGAGGCAAGAAGTGTGAGAGTAAGTTGTGTGTGTGGACAAGTTGTGTGTGAAGAAAGAAGTGTGAGAGTAAGTTGTGTGTGTGTGTGAGTAATTTGTGTGAGAGTAAGTTGTGTGTGAGTAAGTTGTGTGTGTGAGCAAGTTGTGTGTGTGTGTGAGCAAGTTGTGTGTGGACAAGTTGTGTGTGGACAAGTTGTGTGTTAACAAGTTGTGTGTGAGTAAGTTGTGTGTGAGCAACTTGTGTGGGGCAAGAAGTGTGAGAGGAAGTTGTGTGAGAGTAAGTTGCGTGTGAGCAAGTTGTGTGTGTGAGCAAGTTGTATGTGGACAAGTTGTGTGTGGACAAGTTGTGTGCTGACAAGTTGTGTGTGAGTAAGTTGTGTGTGGGTAAGTTGTGTGTGGACAAGTTGCGTGTGAGTAAGTTGTGTGTGGACAAGTTGTGTGTGAGGCAGGCGGCGGGAGGACAGGACGGGGACGGGGCAGGCAGGAGTGCAGAGCCAAAAACAAGAACCCCACACAAAGATGTGGGGAAAAATTAGTGTGTTGTTGCCAGTAAACATGGGACTTGAGCTCGCAAATGGCAACTGGACTTGTTCATTTAAGCTTGAGACATCATATACGTAAGGTGCTGCTATTACTGAACAATTTGAAAGATTTATATATAATTCTCACGTCAACATGTTTTTGGCAAGATTCTCAGTGACACATCTGAGGCGATTCCATTTCCTCTGAAATTTTCAGACCATGCCAGGCAAAAAACATCACAAAACAGAACTTTGAATCGTAAAGAATCAGAAGGACCGCAGATGACACCTACAGCGATGCCATTGATGCCAGTGAAGTAGTCGCCATTGAGGCGCCGCGAAGTTTGGGGTGTCCACTCACTGCCCTGGAACCCTTCGGCAGGCGGTGGTGGCTGGAGAGAGGACACATTGCTTCACACTGCCGCTAGTGGAGGTCAATTCTGGGGCAATGGCCGGGCATGTCCATGCCTCTTGGAAGCACTTTGCGCATCTTTGTGCTGATTTTGTTTCCTCGTCACAATGTGAGGCACATGTGTTTCGCGACGTCATGGTCTTGAAACATTGACCATACTTCATCGGAGGTGGTTCATGTTGGAATCATTGAAAACGTTGTGATTGTTTTGTCTTGAGCGGGCCATTTCCAAATAGTGTACATACATACAGTACGGTCACATTATTACATAATGCGGTAAGACAATGTAATATATATATATATATATATTTAAATAAATATATATATATACATACATACATACATACACATATATAGTATGTAATGTATATCCTTTTGCTTGATCTCTCCAATGTGCCCCTGCTGATGCCTAAGGCTCAGTGGAAACCCAAGTCGACGGAGCTGACCATATTGCAGCTTAAAGCTGCTTGGATGTTCTAGGTACACTGCTGGCTAGTTTCAGGTGCCGGGCATCTGAGAGGCTTGCGATTGTTGTCATTTTTTGCATCATACTATCAACATAACATTGGGTGGAGGGGTGGGGTGGGATAACAACGTCATTGGCACGTCCACACATACGTGATGTAACATCACTGTGTAAGCTCCCTCGCACTTCATTCATATCCACACGTATGTCATGCTACGCTGCTGTAGGTTCTCTTGCACTTCCACACATACGTCATGCTACCCTGCTGTAGGTTCTCTTGCACTTCCACACATACGTCATGCTACGCTGCTGTAAGTTCTCTTGCACTTCCACACATACGTCATGCTACCCTGCTGTAGGTTCTCTTGCACTTCCACACATACGTCATGCTACGCTGCTGTAGGTTCTCTTGCACTTCCACACATACGTCATGCTACCCTGCTGTAGCCTTTCTTGCGCTTCCACACATACGTCGTGCTACACTGCTGTAGGTTCTCTTGCACTTCCACTATGCTGCTGCAGGTTCTCTTATGCACTTCGTCACATACGTCATGCTACGCTGCTGTAGGTTCCCTTTGGCTTCCACACATACTTCATGCTACAATGCTGTAGGTTCTCTTGCGCTTCCACACATACGTCCTGCTACGCTGCTGTAGGTTATCTTGCGCTTCCACACATACGTCATTCTACGCTGCTGTAGGTTAGGTTCTCTTGCACTGCCACACATACGTCATGCTACCCTGCTGTAGCCTCTCTTGCGCTTCCGCACATACGTCTTGCTACGCTGCTTTAGGTTCTCTTGCGCTTCCACACATCCGTCATGCTACGCCGCTGTAGCCTCTCTCGCGCTTCCACACATACGTCATGCTACGCTGCTGTAGGTTCTTTTGGCCATGGTGATGATGATGATGATGATGATGAGGATGATGATGGTGATGATGATGATGGTGGTGAGGGTAAGAATGATGATGGTGACGATGATGATGATGGTGATGATGATGTTGATATTGTTTATGAAACTAAAGTTTCGTTTTTGAGCCTTTTCACTTCCCCTAAATAAAATGTTTGAACAGTGACGACAGCCGCGAGCCTTTCAGATGCCCGGCACCTAGTTTCAGATAGGCATTTCTCCCACGTATTGGATTATGTTGGCATATATACTTCTGTGGCCCAAATAAAATTCCTTCTGCCAAGGTAAACGAGGAGCACACAAAGCAAGGCCTTGGAAAGCTGCTGCTAGCAGCAGCAGAAGAGCACAGCCATCGATGCTTGGCTGCGGCAACCCGTGTAGCTGATCTATTTCCTACACATGGGTACTACGCCATTCAACTGCTGGGCCAGGGCCACACGAACTCAAGGTGCCAAAAAACATGCTGAATCCAGTCCTATCTTTCCACATAAGGAGCACCTCACGGGGACGATCACTGAAGTCTGTCAACCAATTGACAGGTGATACCCCTACCCACTGCGCTTTCATCCATTGACAGCGCGAGACCACCATGCGCTTGTCCTGAGGAATCGGGTGGACATGCGAGAGTATATACCTCAGTGTATTGCAAAAGAATGCAACTTGGCCGATGCGACAAAAGAGTTCGAAGTTTACCATCCGGCCGGAACTTTGGGATTGAAGCAAAGTCTATTGTTTTGTCTTCCTGGAGGCATGTGGATCATCACAATTCGTAATGGTCCCTTTTTATATCCGTTTTTCCTTTACCAAAGTGCCATGCAAAACGAAAGTAGATGTGACCAAGTACCACGCCTGCCACGCAAGGTGTCGCGGCGTCACGGGCGACTGATCCCAGCCCAAGCGCGCCACCAGAGCCAGCCCAGTGCCATAAGTGCCACGCCTGCCACGCAAAACGAAGGTGGATGTCGCCAAGTGCCAAACCTGCCACGCAAAGTGCCGCGGCGTCACCTGGCGACCAATCCCAGCCCAAGAGCGCCACCAGAGCCAGCCCAGTGCCACGCGTGCCAAGCAAAACGAAGGTAGATGTCTCCAAGTGCCACGCCTGCCACGTGAAACGAAGGTGGATGTCGCCAAGTGCCACGCCTGCCACGCAAAGTGCCGCGGCGTCACCGGCGACCAGCAATCCGCAACATGGGTATTTGCATTTCTTCTTGAAATCCGAAACGGTTTTTTTCCCATCGAAAAAACGTTTTTTGCCGTCGAAAGAGCGTTTTTCTGCGTTGATATTTGCAAAAGAAGTGGGGCGATCAGAATGATGAACACCTGCCTTCATGAAGGATATATAGATATAGCGTGAATATACACGATCACACGAATTGCTACTGGAACATGCGTAGTCTGAACTGCTTGAGATGGATAACTATTGCATACTATTGCAATGTTGAAGCGAAGACATGTTTGTACCCTGCTATAGCCAGACAATCAAAGTACTTTGCAGGGGAGATTCTTGTAAACCTGTCGGTGTTGATTCAACTGGGGCGGGTTGGTGTGAAATAGCTGGAAGTTGGCAACAAAAGAGTAGAATAAGAGTGGACAAAATCAGCAGTGAAACAAGGAGGAATAGGAACCAAAGACAAAGCGAAAGCCAAGAAGCTTAAGTAACGCAATTGCACAAGGGACAAAGCATGTGCGCGTTCTCAAGTTGAAAGAATCCAGCGTTGCGTAGAGGTGACACCTGTGATACTTGCAAGCAGATTGGATTCAGTTGATAGACCCCGGTTGACATGTGAAACGGCAATAATTTTGAAATCGAGCGTCTTTTTCGAGATGTAGCGATAATTTCTTTAGTTACAAGATCGAGCGATAATTTTACACTAGCGGGGGTTGTAGGTTGGGTCGTATCGCCTCTGGACAGCCACAATGTACACTTTACAGCGGCTAGAGGTTGGTAGTCAGGCAAATACGAGCTGGTGGGAAAAAATTACACCACCTCAAAATGTAAAATGGCCAGTGCTTTTACAGGTGTCCTAAAATTTTCTTAAAAGGGGTTCAAAAAGACCAATTTAGGACACCTATTTTTTTGATTCAATTCTTTGTGGAAGGTTTTAGCACTGCCCGAGCAATCCTTGATACACTTAAAAACACCCCCCCTATAATTTAATCAGCGTTAATTTCTAATATGGCAGTGTTTCCTTTATGATGACCTTTTTGGTGAGTGATTGGATGCAAGATAGACAGTTCTCAATCTATATCTACAGGCAATCAGATAGACAGCAAACTCGCAAGAAAAAAACGGGGCGGCGGATTCGACATTCGGATTGTTTTGGAGGGGGTTAGGGCACAGGAAACAAATTTTGACATCTTGGATACTCGAGGATAAATACGGCCGAAGTTCATAGGCTGAAGGGCCGGGGGACAAGGATTTTGTTTTTCATGGATTCTTGATGCAGTATGGATATTATAGCCAACATCTCCAAGTTTTTACATCATTGATTTTCTAGTTGATAGGCTGGAACCCGAGGACATAATTTGATTTCGGATTTTTTCCAAGGAGTGAACCTCCCTGGGCGGTCCAAAGGGGTATCTTTTCTTGTGTTTAACGCATGTCATGGCCCAATCCCCAAAACAATAAGCCAACCATCATGGTACCCCGGCAAATAAGAAGGATTTGGTTTCCCTACCGAGGGGAGGGCCCATTTCATTCTCCGATACACTGAGAACCCATGCAATGTACCCAGCGGGTGGCCATATCACCGCCAAGAACCGAGGAACGGGCACAGAGGTGTTACACGAAAGCTGGATTCAAACACGAATTAAGCAGAAGCGCCCTATGGGGAAAAGAAGGGCATCACGCATCACAATGGCAGAAATGGACGAAGGTGCCAACTTGGTCAATGTGAGTCCCAACAGACAAGTTAACCAACATTAGAAATAGTAGGGATGCAGAATGATTCGGATTTTTTTGTTTGGCATCCCTGTGACTTTCATTTCTTGTGTTCGCACATGTGGAAAATTGTTTCATGGATGATTTGATTTGGACAGAGCAGTGCGAATTGCGGTGCCCAGGGCTTTGACCGCACAAAAAATGAAACTCGAAGCATTTTTGAAACACATTTTTTCACATTTTTTCACATTTTTAATTCAAACTACTACAACCCTTCTGTAGCTCAGTTGGCCTTGATAAATATAGGCCCAATTCAAATTTTATCTGGATCTTGTCCCAGTTCTTGTGGGGTAAATGTCCATTCTAGCGGTTGGTCAGTTTTTTTGAAAGTTGAAATCACATTATTTTGTATTATATTATATATTATATTATATATTCTTTTTTATTTTGTATTATTTCATATTATATTATAGTATATTAAACTATATTATATATAATTAAGTTATAATATATTGTTATATGGTAATATTATATTATTTTATATTATTTATTATTTTTATTATTTTGTTTTTTATTATATATATTATTTTTTTAATGATATTTTATTATCTATGATATCTTTTTATATATGATATGTTGTTATATTATTGTATATATATATACACATGTATTCTAACTAAGATCACCAAGAAAACCTACAATTTTGCCGCTGAGGTGCTACATTTGAAGATAGAACTGAATCAAGCTGATTCAAACTGAGTGTGTGACTTGTAGAGCCAGACCGTGGGAAATCTACGGAAATCGGATCATTACTGGTTGGAAGTTTCAAGTGTTTGACACGGTGTTTGTTTCCATCCTGCCTGCGATGATGATGCGAATTGCCTAATTTTGGGGATGGGTCAACCAATCAGATTGGATTGCCATATGTGTGGTGCTGTTTGCGCAGAATACTGAGTGTGCCTCGGTTCTCCATGCAGCCCCCGCAGGCTGTAGTAGTCGTGGAGCACGCAGTCTTGGACGGAAAGACGTCAGTCAGTGCTGCGGCGTGATGGAGATTCATGCTGGGGTTGACATAATTCGCATACAATTGCGCCGACAATTACATTGATCCTGTTTAATCCCAAAGAGCACGCAGATGGAAGTGAATGATACAACCTCACCACGATTACCCCGTAGGTGGTGGTTTACACGGAAATTCATCCCACAAGAGGGTTATCTGAGTCATTTGGTTTTTTCAGGTTGGAGAAGTATTCTGGTTTGCCTGGAGACATGTGTCACATGGTGTTTCGTGCTGACACAATGTGCATTTCCTTTCGCAAAGACGACATTCAATGACATCCCAAAGATGTGCGTCGAAACTGCTTCCAGACTCAGTTTTACAATGTTGTACATAAAGTTTGTCCAATACATTCATACATTCTCGAATTCTCTGCGATACTTTTCTGCTGTTTGTCTTCCAATTCATTTTTTTCCACGCTTTGTGGGATGATTCCAGCTGATTTTGGCTTCGTGGAGCCGGAGCATGCCGAGCATGCCGGAGCGGGACGTGGATCCACGGCGGGCCATGCAGAGCCGTTTCTTTGCAGCACAAGAGGCCGGCGGAGTTTTCAGATTTTTCGGTCACCGTGTGATTTCCGAATGATGTGGAGACAAGGATCCCAACCCTATGATAGAGCTCAATATGTCTATAGAGTCATTTATAAATTATATATATATATACATATATATGTGAAATTAGATGATTTCAGATGACTTTGGGATGATTCCGGTCAAGTTAAGATTATTAAAGATTTTTTGGACAACTTGGCTTGTTTTGAGAGACCGTGGAGTTTGTGCTAGATGACCACTCCATGATGCTGCTGAGTTTGGGTCAGCAATCCCCGGAAGGGAGTAAAACTGGAAACTGTTTGGCAATTTGAAGTTGTGATGGGGGTACTTGGCTGATTGTAGTTGGAAATGTGTTTTCCACCTTTTTGGATGAGCAATCTTCAAATCCATCCCCCCCAAAATGGCAAGCACTTTATACATATGGGTCGGTTCACCACGAACCACTGAGAAATATGTGCAGCTTCGATTCGAAGATTTCCATGGGACACCCATGGCTCGCAGGAACACCCAGAAGTGCCACCAGAGGATGGTTCTGATGAGGTGCAACTACTGTTTTCAGTGCCCATCGAAAAAGTGTGTAAATAAACAAGAATATATACATGATGTGATCATAATGTGTTGTACTGTGCTAGTGCTGTATGAATATCCATGTGTACATATATATATATATATATTCTATTGCACCCCACATCAATAAACTATATGTGCACAGCCTAGCCATTCTGATTGCAAGAATCACATTCGTGTTGTACTGCTTGTTTGGACAAAACATTGATATTGAGACACGTTTCCAGCAGCATATGTTATAGATCAGATACATGAAAATACATGCATAAACTCGCATAAAATAATCAGACAGTTAGATAGAGAGACGGTTTAAATCACATACATCTTCGATGGCATGTATTATGTGGATAATCAGATAATCGTTTGCATCTCTGTACTTACTCTACATCCGCCTTTTCTTACTGTACTACCAGAAACGGTTTTGCCAAGGTAACTGGAAGATCTGGAAGGATCAATTCTGCCAGCAAATGCAGGTGATAGTGGCCTCCTATTGTTTTTTCCATATTGAATTCGGGCAAACCTCCAATCGGTGTTGCGTCAATTATGTTAAGCTCCTACAGTATTTGTTGTTGTTTTTTATGTTTTTTTCTACGTTGTCTACCCAACAGTCGATACTTTCTGCCCATATGTTGTTCTGGTCGACCCTTCAAATGCGGGTGTATATAATATCAACGTATATCGTACAATATATCATTATATCATAATAGATCCCAATCTACCGTTCCATAACAGCCAGGGTCCATCCCTGCAGCAGGTGGCGATGGCGCAGGCCTTAGCGAACCTTTGCAGCCTTGCACAGGCCCGGCGGCCCCTGGAAAGTGATGGATGTGGTGGGGTCAGTTGGCCGAGTAATAAGATGGAAGAACGGGGAACAATATGCTGACCATCTCAACTACCCAGACAAATATCCGACGGCTAAGGTATGGCAAAGTGTTCGAGTTTTGAAGCGATTGGACTCCCACAAAGGGATTGACCAGACACCCACCAGACGGCCAATTCCGCGTAAGCCTCACAAACATATTTCAAAGTAGAAACTAACGTATCCAGACAAGTCTAGAAAAATTCGACCCAGCTATGCCACCTGTGTCCACCGCTGCAATAGGCCAGAAGCAGGGGCGAAGAACGTTCGGAACCACAGCCGGCACAGTCCATGTTTACCTTTTGGTCAGATGTGCTAGAGCAGCTGGTGTTGGAAGATAATCCATTCCCATTTGGAAGTTAAATGTGGACATACTTAAAGGTTTGGTTGTTTCTTGTGCAGGATCGTTGAACATATTAAACATGATTAAGCAGTGAATATTAAATCTAGGGCTGGAAGACGTCAGTTGCAACTGTTTAACACTTTGTGATGCTTAAACATCACTCTGTTAAGTCCTCGCCATTTTTCCAGCAAGTCGCAGATCGAAGCCCACTGTTTACAGATCATAATATATTCAGTTGAACAACATTTTCTATTTATTATGCAGTTGAGTCCCCATCTGTTTTCATTGTACAACCAGTTGAACCTCCATATGTTCAGTTATTGTATGATTATCATCGGTTCCCACATCTTTTCCCATCATCTTTGTTGGTTCAGACCCATAAATCCGCAGAAAAACCATGGAAATCCCTCCATTTTTGTCGGTTGCCGAAGCCCGGAGGCCTCCGCGCGGCCAGGGACTTACTGCAGAAGATCCAGGTGGCCACTCCCACGGCACAGGCGGAGCTGAAGGTTTCACGAAAATGGTGGGATAATGGTGTTTGAATGTGTTTAATATATTTGCGTTTATAATGTTATAATGGTGGGATACCAACCATGTTTGATACCAAATATTTGTTTAATGGTGGGATACCAACAACAGTGGTCTGATGATTATTTGCGTTTAAGATATTTGAACCAGGAAAAATGCTGGTATAATGGTGATTCAAAGTTTTTTCTGGGATATATACCCAACAAAAGATAATTACAAAAAAGGATTTAATGGGGAAAGCGACTACTTGATGTTGAATTTCCATGAACTTCCCCAAGATTCAAAATTTAGCAATTGGGAAATTGGATAGTTGTGAAAAATCATGTCAAGAGTTAGGAAATTTGAAAAGTAGAAAACGGAATTGAACGACTATTTGTTCTACATAGGGTCAATCTACTATGATGTAAGGGAAATCTACTGTTTTGGTGGACCTCTTATATAAGAAAATCCCGAAGGTTTCTTAGTTTGAATCCAATCTTCATTGTTGGTCATATTCCCCATAGTCCAACTTACCCCCCAAAAAACGCCCAAAGGCCTCGCTGCGTGTCCTGTGGACAGAGCTGAAGAGCTTGAGACGATGCAGATCCACCAAGGAGGAGGCCGACCTGGAGCTGGAACAAACATGGGGAAAGCAGGAAAGCTGGTGTTGACATGCGGTTAAATGATGGTTAAATCATGGTTAAATGATGTTTGAATCATGGTTAAATGATGGTTAAATGAAGATAATGATGGCTTCAAGGATGCGTTCGATGATGTAAACAGTAAATAGTACCTGGTAGATGTGGTGGAAGCATCCTTCTATGTCTCCCTTTTTTGGGAGAGCTGGTGGCTCGAATACGTTTTGGGTGTTGAACATCCATGTGAAAATATCATGTATGACTCATGAATTGGGGATTTGGGGATGTTCAAAGATCCTTAGATGGTTGAAGATACATAGATAATAATAATGGATCATTGAGAAAAGTGACATCATTGAACATTTGTTATGGGTACTTGAACATCCCTCAGCGAAATCATGGTTGGCCAATCATGTGACCAGCCGAAATTCCCAAACATGACCTTATTAAATGATCCTAAAAAAACAGTTTATCCTCAATAGATCTCAATAGTCCAGACATCCCTAGATATCCCAAGTACATGATATGAGATATGAATGATACCCATAGGATCCATGTATGGTATATATGCTAACATTTGGGGTATATTGATGGGATCTATGTTACCATATATAGCAGCACCATGGATCCTATGGGTATGAGTCGCATAGCCATTGTCCAAGGATCACCAGGTCCGGTCCAGGCCTCGTTCGAGTCGACGAGGCCTTGAAGCTCCAGCTGCTGGTGGCCGAACGCGCCCGTGTGGCCGTCGGTTGGACCTTGCGGAGCCGAGGTGAGACGAGTTTTCGCCACGAGTTGGGCAGCCATGGATCAACCATGGATCAGCCATGGGGATTTGGGGATTTATATTGTGCTTATTATATAATTAATATATACATATATAATAATATTAATAATAGTAACAATAATAATGATAACAATAATAGTAATCATAATAATAATAACAATAATAATAATCATAATATATGACACATTAAGAATATATGTTTAATGGATGAATGATGATGACCTCATTGCGACATTACTGGAATCATGGTTAGTATGGGAAACGATTCCAAAGTAGCCTTGTTTCAGTTTAGGGAATGCTGATTTTTCAGCCAGAGATATGATCAAGTATTGATTGTAATGATATTGATGGCAAACTTAAATTGTAGTGCTTAATTTCGATAAGCTGTTATATAGTTTTAAGTAATTGCGATGATAAACTTCTCTGAGTAGTCTTTTTGAGAGTTACTGTGCCAACCGATATTTGTCAACAATGAACAGGTCTTGAGCTTTGACACCAGAGTCGGTGTGCTTGTTGGAAAAGGTCATGTCTGGAGATATTCGTGCCTGTGATACCCATTTCTTGGCCGATACCTATGTTGGATGATGCTAAGCCTTTGGCCATCCCATTGTTACAATGTTACACTTTTGCCTGGTTGTTTGGCATGGACATGAACAAGTCACAACGTCTCTGTTTCCCTCATCTTTTTGATACTCAAGACTGGGAGCCCCGTGCAGAACAATCCTGGTGTTTCATCAGCGCAATCAATGGAGGTGCAAAGAAATCACCCAAAGAGTCCGTTGAGGCCTCGTACGGCAGTTGGGCAATGGATGGTGGAGTGGGCATTTTATGACATCTTGTAAGCGACTAGCGGCGACTGACACTTTTTTGGAAGCTTCCTAGAAATTGAGGCCCCTGAAATCCAGAAAATGAATAAAAACGGAATGTATTGGATTGTATTGGTATGATTTGGTATTTTTTTTTTGCGAAGATACTATGAACTGCTGTTTGTTTGGACGCACCTTTTCTGGATTGGCTTCCCAGTTTATGGGTCACAAACCACAAGCCTTGCAGAACGACAGAGAGAGTTTGACACAGTGTGCTGAAATCAATTTTGCAGCCCAACGAAGCTGATTTCTCGAAAAAACTCCGCGAAAAAGCTCTGTGTTCAAAAGGTTTGCTCCATCATTGCCTGGCTGCACAGGATCAGCCCGCAAGAAGAGCTAGAAAAAAGCCAGCAGCGGCAGCCCCGGCAGCCCTGGCAGTGGTCCCAGATAGCGGCCTGGCCGCCAAAGATTCGGATGGACCAAGCGCCAAAGGTCCAGTGGTAGAGCCAGCAGAGATTTCGGTGGAGGAAGAGGCCCCAAAGCAGAGGTCCTTGGAGGAGAGGGAGTCCGATAGCGATGTCATCATGGAGATTCATGAGGTCGATACCTCAGTGGGACTGCGACACGTTTTCCAGTCCACCTCACTTTTTAGCCAGAATGATGGGTGTGTCTCTCAGCATTCAACATCTCCACAAAGAGCAGTTCCCAATTTTGCCAAATGATCCCACTTGGATCCAGAACTAAAAATGGTGTCTTTTCCCATCCCATGCCAACCCCCCACCATCGCCCTGGCCCGAGGATGGCCCAAAGATCGCCCCAGAGAAGGAGATGGCGCCGGTTGGGAAGGCAGATTGCGGACTCCATCATTATCCGAAATTGTACATGAGCCTTGATGCAATTGATATATGTAACGATTTGGATACCTTGATGCCTTGGAACTGAATGGATCAGATGGTTCAGAGATGTTCAGAGCATAGGACTTTGACAGTGCCTGGAAGATGACCTGCAGGCGAAGCCTTTGAGACAGATGGCCGCGTTGACAAAGATGTGGAGGCCAAAGAAACGCCGAAAAAACGACAGTGCAAAGAAGGACAAAGGCAAAGTACCTGGCACTGGAGAGAAGGAAAGTTTGGAGCCTGCCGAAAAACAGAAACTTGGCTTCTAGTTAAGCCTGGCCGGTGGGTTTGTTCAGTTTTTATGCCTATATAGTTGGCATGCTTGTGTCAACCGGGATGACCCAGAACTTCTTCAACAATTTGGTGTTTCCCAATCCGTGATGACCCCAAACAAACACACACACAACTACACACCTGACCCGTCTCATATGGATCATCATATGGTACATGATTGGGGTGTTCCAAGTGGAACAATATACCCTCTGGTAATTTAACGATTTAACATAGCTATGGAAAATCACCATTTTTAATGGGAAAATCCACTATAAATGACAATTTTCAATAGCTACGTTAAATTACCAGAGGGTACCATATCTAAAATTATATATAAACGGTTCATCTTCAGGCAGGGGATTCGGGGATTCCCATGAGAACGATGTCTTCTGATTTCTTATGTACCTGTTCTGTCCTTGTCTTACAGTATTGAAGATTTTCTCAGCTTGGACCGCAACCCAGGAGAGATGAGCCAGCATCGATGGCACTCCCACCTGCGGCTGAGGCTACCTGGGGAAGATGAGCTGTTGCCAGCCGTTGAGAACACATTTTAGAAGGGGCTGAAACCATGGGACACCACCAGCCTGTCAGTTCTAGAGAATCCTCTGAATCATTCGTTTCAGATGTGCAGAGTCATTTAGGCTCTTTGCTTTTGACTTTTGATGCGACTGCTCTGGTTCAAAGGGGTTGTAAGCCACAAGGTATACATGTATCTGTACATACATGTCTTGTATGAAACTTCGATCAAGAGCCCTTCATCCCCAATCTACGAAGGACTTGTCATATCCTCTCTAGATCTCAGGTTGCCCAATCGTGTTGGCAAGCCGAAGTCGTGGCATTTCTGCTGAGGAGGATCAAGCTGACAGCGACGTCATTGTGGAACACTCCCACAAGGAGGTGGGATGATCTGGTGACGTTGTGATATCTCATAGCAGCCAGTTAAACCATCCCAAACCTATTTGCTTCAATAACAAGTCTGAGGGCTTTTGGCAATATTTGAGTGTCCATGTCCAGTAGCACCCGTTGTGCATTCAATTGGTGCTTCCCCAGGAACTGGATTGGTCCCGACTGGGTGACTTGGTGTCCGACCAGCTCTTCCATTGTAAAGGCCGGGGCAGGGGCAGGGGGCCTTCAGATGGGATTGCAAAACCCGGGGAAAAAATCTTGTGGTGATGCATAGAGGATTTTTTTGTTCGATAGTTTTCGGATTAAATTTGCATGTACACCTTTTTGTGCGGTATCCGATTCTGTGCGCTGGACAGATCCAAGACTGTGTTGTCCTTTTCTTTCCGCATCCTTAAGGTCCTTATATGTGAAGAGATGGAAAGCTGACAACCTCGGTTGTGGAGCTTTGTTTTGTTTGGATGAAACATGCATGGGCAAATATATAGAATACCCTCTGGTAAACTAACACAACTATGGAAAATCACCATTTTTAATGGGAAAATCCACTATAAATGACCATTTTCAATAGCTATATATAGAATACCCCACAGAAAATGGACTTTTGCTCCACTTTGCGACCCTATGAGGTGCCAAAGTTTCAGGATGTCCTTGGTGCGAGCGTCGTGGCGCCAAGGTGGAGGCACCTGGGGATGACGGAACAAAAAGCTGTGGGTGTTTGGAGGTGAGAACTGTGGATTTTGGGGACCTTTTGAAAGTCTATGTGGTTTGATGACCTGATATTCATTGAGATTCAATTAATGTTTGATAGATCTAAGAGAGCAAACACTTCTTCCTACTCCCGAATGAACTTTTTTGTGAGTTTAATAAGTCTCAGGTATTGTGTCTCTGTGTCCCTCTCGCCAATGGAATTGCAAATTCGTCTTGATCCCAAAGTTTGGAGTCCAAACTGGACTGGAATAGAAGCGGTCTTGCAGTAAATTTCTGGCTTGTTGGGGGCTCCAGCATTCTATTACACCCATATGATCATCCCAGCTGTCAGGGTTCCAATTTAGTTTCGATCTTTGGTTCACATCCGCTTAATTATTGAACATCAAAGCCAAACATGTTTAGGAGTCAATCTTTTTCACCCAGGCTACAACATGCTACCACTACAGGTCGATCCTTGAACAGCTGGGATTGTGTTTTCAGATTGGGGGAAACTCTAAAACAAGCAAAACACAAATCCATGATAGTTGTTCCATGTTGTTCCCATCTGACTATGGTGGGAACTATGATGGGATCCATAAACATCTCATGATCAAAGTTGTTCCCATCATGGTTCCCATGATGTTCCACCAGTGAAATTGCGCTCCGAGGCTGTAGAGGCCCTGACAACATGCCCAAGGCGCACGGCGTGAAGTCAGGATGGCTGAAATGGGGAATTAACCAACAATATTGGTGGATATATGTGGATATCAATATTATCAATGTGTGATTACGGGATTGATGTGGATTAATATTGTTTGGAATTGTTTGGATTAATATGGATTACTAGTCTTTGGTCTACAACTTAACCATCAATGCGAATAATTGTCCATAACCCACCGGTATTCTCACAATGGGATTGATGGGATTGACTAAGCAAACTTGTGATCAACCAAGGATGAGGATTTCCGCGAAGAAAATGTGTGGTTCAAAATGTGTTTATTTTCCCCTCTTAGTGAATAATGCAAAATGACTAAGACATTTCAAGTCGACCAGAAAAGGGATTCAATCCTTTGCATACACTGCGGTAATCAAACCTGTGAATTGAACACATACGCAATATACGTTCATAGGATCCATGTATGGTATATATGCTAACATTTGGGGTATATTGATGGTAAATGTTACCATATATATAGCATACATGGATCCTATGGGTACGTTCATAGAGGATGGAAGTGGATTCCGTGGATCATTTCAATCTATCCCAGTCATTTCGAGTTTGTTTTCCCATCGATTAGCAGAGGCATCCATGCGTCGCCCTCCCGCAGCGTTCTCGCAGAGCGCAGCAAAGTCACGAGGCACCGAGGAACAACAATGCCTCTATGGGAAGAGTGCGCGCAGGGTCTGTGTGGAGAATCGCTATTATTAGATATGATATTCCAATATATATATAATTATATATATATATATATTTATTATAACTATATTATATTCCATTATTAACCAACTATTACAGATTATTACTGTAACCATTGTAAACCCAACGGCGTGCAGGACACAAGTCCCAGACCAAGTCGATGTTCTGCATTTTCTTCGAAGTCTTCGATGAACAATTCGAATCTATGCCGATCCAATCCGCCCAAGGTTTGCCAATCCAATCCTTGAGGCTCCTGAGAGCCTGGAGGCATTGCAGCAGCGCTGTGAAGTGTATCGTCGCCAGGGGACTTGCAGGACGGCACTGGAGCGGTCCTGGTGGGAGGTATTAACCTTTATGATTCCAACATGGGGATATTACATACATAATATGTGTATATATATCATTATATAATAGATAAGTAAATGAAAAATACATAGATAAATAAATAAGTATATATAGAATAAACAAAAACATATATAAACATATTTAACTATTTACACATATACATATTTTGATTTTTACATGATGTATATATATATATATATCCAAGATACATACATACCATAATACGTATATATATATATATAAATAGATAATAGTTGAACAAAAAATACAGAATTGGTGGTTGTTAATTGGGGAATATAATCAAAACTAATTGTTCAATGTGGACGTCATGGCAATAGACTAGGGATACAACCAACATGACATTTTGTATATCTGAAAATTGAGTATAGGTACCCCCCACAGTTTCGTTTCAATGGGAACATGTTGATTTACCCGTGGATTTCGGGGTTACTCGATTTCAGACAAACCATGGAGATGGACGATCCACAAGTTTTTGTCCATTGAACCATGATTTCCGTTTCACAGAATGGAAAAGGGTTGCTGAGTGTTTTGGAGGTTGACCTTCTAAAGTTCCAGGATTCCAACTTTTCCTTGAGCTGCTACTAGTGCTACTGTATGATCAATCATGGGCTTATAACCCGAATCAACTCCTAATCACCAGTCACCCCCAGCTGTGGCTAGCTTTAGCGGTGTAGCAGGTGACCGTTTGTTTGTGTTCATGTGCATTCGGAAGCGGCCATCATTGTACACAAGTATAAACACATAAGAACACATATGATCACATATGTATTCATATGGATACTACAAATAGTAATTACAAACATAGTATCTTGAAAATTCGAAACAGGTTGCAAAGGCAAGGACCTTCAAAATAGAAGGAGGAAAAACATCTGTACAACTGCTATACAACTGGATTCTGGAGGCCCTGGATCTTATAGGCTCTGGTGAACAGGGCATCATTGAAAACAGTTTGAAATCCATGACTAAAAAGATTGGTTTTGAGATTTGTATATGGAGCCATGTCAGATTCCAGCAGTTGAATTTCAGGTGATGTATTGCTTTATCCAAGTGCTGCTGAAAAATGGCCGCTTTCAGCTTCAGTAGCCGCAGGTACTCTCACGTAGTCTCACTGTCCAGCGTTGGTCAAATCACGGCTCATATTGTAAGTCCCTTGTTTGTTGGTCGTCCCATGTTTCCGTTGATAACACCACAATGTCTCTCGTCATGTCCAAGTGTAATGTATACTGTGTATATATATATATATATATGTGTATGCATTGTGTTGTGTGTGTGTTTGTGTACCTTGTGTACTATATACATGTATGTGTGCATGCATTGATGCATAGATGTAATGTAATGTAATGTACTCTAGAGTAATGTATATAATGTATTTACGTGTGTACGTACATACTATGAATATGTATATTGTATTTACTTCTACACAATATTTTACTGATTTATATTATATTTTACTATATTTTCAGTATCATATACATATTTGTTGTTATTTGTTCATGATAATCTGTGTTTATCGATCTCCCATGTTTGAACCTTTCATTGTTTATTGATGTCATGGAAACCCTATCTTTGAGGGTCGAAACCGGTGGTTTTCAGTAAAATTTTCCCTCAGGCCAAACCATTGAATAATTCTTCATCATTTTTTCTGGTTGATTTCATCATTGTCGTTGCTTCTTTGATGAAGCGCCCCAGGCATCTGTGCTCAGAGCTGTGCTACTTCCGCGAGTTTGAAGCTGCACGGCAGCTTCGGGCCTTGCAGGCCTGGTGACCCATGGATTTCCATGGAGGTTTGCTCTGGGGAATTGTCAACAATGGGATTCACAATTAACAGAGATTAAGCATCAATAGCCAATAGCGACTAGTTATATATATATATACTATATATATAAATATATTATATATATATTATATACATATATTATATATATATATTATATATATATACAGAGATACATATTTTCAAACAAAAAAACATAGGAGTGATACACCATCACTAGGGAGTAGCTAACAATCACTGCATCAACAAACCATCAATGGGATTTGACCAGCCAACCATCAATAGGGACTTAAGCGTCAAGTGTTGTTGTTCTTTCCAGCAATGACATGTTTTGTTTGTTACGATACCTGCAAACATCTACAAACAAGTGAGGAAACTTCAGCAAGAAAACAATGATCGTGGTTTGAAAAACTGTTTGTTGTCCGTCTTAATAGGTTGATGGTGACTATCCTAGCTTGGATCTAGGATGGAAACAAAACACATAAATTCAAGAATAATTTGGATTTGATTGCGTCAACAACTTCTGGTCAGTTCACTGTGCAATACAAATGGGACCTTCAGTTCACTGTGAATCTAAGAGCACGTGGGATCAAAGGTCAGCATTGGAATGAAACATCTAACTCACGTGGGAATTCCAGCAGACCTACTATAGCCTAGTGTAGGGACTTGATTACTGTACAACAATTCTGGTACAACAATGGAGACTGCCACCAACAAAAAATTAGATTTATTGTGATTAAAACAGATCTGGAGAGCAAAGAAAACACCCCCCTCAATCAGGCAGCTTTTAGGTTGTTCCCCGGGGCATGGGAACTGGAATTCCTTAGTGTGCTGGTAGCTCTCTAGCAGGACCACAGAGCTGCAAAAATCGGGGTGGTTTAAAAAATCGCAATCATCTGATTATGTTGTCCTCACATGGGTGAGATCAACAAGTTATATACAAATGGTCCTGCAATGATTTCTGGATCTAGTAAACCGATGTAAATAGTTGTCCAGTTGAATCGAATCTCATAATGTTAGCGCCAATACTAGTGTACATAATTATATATATATATTTGTATGTAACCGGGATGTCCCAGATGTTGAATATTTACCAGGCCATACCTTAAGCGATCATTCTGGTGCCATGTATATCAATTAATAATCATATATGCTCATATGTAGACATGCATTATACATAAAGCATATACAAATTGAACTACTCACATACTTACATTACATATCATTACATTGCATTACACTACATTTCATTCAACTATATTTCATTTACACATATGGCAGTGTGTCAAAACCTTGTACCCCTGTAGTTCACATCAAAATAGCTGGTTTTAAAATGGATGTTCATCCCATTAAAAATGGTATTTGTATAGATATTGATCCATAGCCATATGTCTATATATTTGTATCATTTACACATATGCACCCGATAGACAAGTGGCTTATGTGACCGAGCACAGGACCGAGCACAGGCCACCGAGCTGCCATGGCCATCTTGGACAGCCAGGTGGGTGCCCTTGCGCAACAGGAGAGCATTGGACTGTTAACATGAAAATCTAAAAATGGTACCCTCTGGTTATTTAACATAGCCATGGGAAATGACCCATTTATAGATGGTTTACCTATTGAACATGGTGATTTTCCACGGCTATATTAAACAACCAGATGGTAATAAGTAAGATTGGCAGCACAATTAGACAATAGTACCTAATACTAGCTCCATATTGGCATATCTAATGGTGTCACATTAGTATATTAACTATATGTTTTTATGAGTATTAATATAATGGTAACTTGGGCTAGTACTACTAATTTGTTAATCAATATCAATGTAACAATGGGATGACTTGGGATTTTATCTTGATTGCATATTAAGGAACAACGACAATGCAACGATGGACTTGACTATAATGGGTGTATAATAATGGAACACTGGGATTTTTAGGGAACATAATTCAGCGAAATATCAGGGGATATAATTGGCTGTAATGGCGGATATAATGGGATAATATCGGAGACTTTTGCCAACATGAGGATTTCAGGGGGACTGAATGGAATGCTATATGGGCCTATGGGTTTTGATGTCAATATATGTTGTAGCTTGATAGAGCAACGGGTCAAACCCAAGCACAAGCAATTGGGCACCAAGACCGAGACCATTTTGGACTCATAAGAGTTGAAGAGTGGGTCCCAAATACAGGTGGCAGTGGGTCCCAATAGAGGTCGCGAGATTATCAAATTTGGATCCACGGAAATGTGTCCCAAACCTTGCAAATGTTTGATGATCGAAAGGCACAGCTTGTTGAAAAGACATGGTTAGCATGTGCAAGAGATGTATCTGGCGCCGTTTGTGTTGTTGCCTGCACAATATGAGTTAGAACTTGCTTCTGCTGGAATGATGTAGAACTCTGCCCAACCCCCATCTCTTGGCCCAAACCTTGAAACATCTTGAAGTACTCAGGAAAAGATGCGTTTCCCAATGCCCAAAAATTGGTTCTTTTCCGTGGTTGAGGGGTGTTTGGGATTGGGCACAGCTCGCAGGCTGGCTTTAAGCCAAAGAGCACCGTACTGGTGTGCAGGGATGCCTAGTGAATCCAATGGTCGCATGTCGGTGGCGTAGCTATGATACTGCACACCATCGCATTGATATTGTTGTTGATTGTCGCAGCCACACAATTTCTGGCTATTGGTTTCAGTAAATCTAACCTGTACGCACATACAGACAATCACAACAGCATACATTTGCGTGTGTGTATATATATATATACATATATATATATATATATATGTGTCTTTCTGTCATTTTCTGTCTATATATATATACATACATATCACGTATATACACATTATACATGCTGTTTGTAGTTACACGCATTCACTCATACATACACAAGCACCTACACAGTTACATACAGAGTTGCATAAACGGCTTCATACACATGCACATATATACGTGCACATACATATACCAAGACAAATTACACATAGATACACATATATACGTATAGATACGCATACACGTACACGTACATCTATGACATCATGTAAAGACATACGGACAAGTACACGCAAGTATACATGTAGATTCTTTCAGGATACAACTTGTTGGACTTAGGCAGGCTTTGTCCCGCTATGGCCACGGGATGTAAGTCTATGATATGCCAATCGCCTTATTGGGAATGTACAATCCCCACTACAGTGATTCATTTACTGCCATAAATCTAGCTTTTGGCTCAGAAGCTTGACTCACTGTGTCACGTTTTTTTTGGGGGGCAGCCATGGTTCTGGAGAACAACCTTTTCTTTAAAATCAGAGAATCTTGAATGAATCAGACTGCTGCACGGGGGTTGACGGGAAGGGCGCAAACCAAGACAGCTTGGACATGTTTGGGACTGAGTTTAAACCTTGACAGGATTCATGCTCTCCAAAGCACCGACTGTGAAGTTATCAGGGAGGTACATTTGGGTGAATCAGGACAGCAAGTTCTTGACAAGCAATTGACTATCCAGGCAAGTTTGTTTTTATTCGTTTGAGACAACAGAGGATGGAGCAGAGCTTTCAAGACCAGGGCCCAGTCTGGAAACATAAAACCCTGAACCTGAACTGACCAGTGGCGACCCCTTGCGTTTTCTTCAAGCGTCCCTGCTGGAAACCATGCTTGATCCTGATCGGCTCATATTTGTTTGTGGCGTTGTTTAGACTTTCAAACTTTAGAGTCTTTAGAGGTTAATGAATTTTGGACACCTTATACAAGGGTCATGAGTCCAGTGTTGGAGCATGTTGGAGGATGTTGGAGCATGTTGGAGCAAACGAGCTCTAACTGAGGATGACAGTTTCAAAAGCGCGAAAGAGATCATCACACGGTCTTCTGATGAAGCTCTTTCCATGCGTGGCTTGGCAAATGGGCTTGTTTTTCAGATTGCAAGCCTCAATCAGAGAGGGGTGAAAACTAGTTCTGTATTTTCTTTATTTCTGGTGAGGCTTGTTCCAGGCACCCAGGACACAAGAGAAGAGCTGCAAAAATGCGTCCATCTTGAAGAGGTGATGTGGCATGCTTTAGCAACCCTTAGGTTTGTTGAATCTTTTGCGGGCTTCTTCTGAGGTTACTTGCCCCTTCGTCATAGCGCTTTGTTCTTCGCAGCTAATCGCACAAATCGCCGGCGAAAAGCCGACGAGGAGGCTGCAGCCAAGCAGCTCAACATACTTCTGTCAAGTGGATGGAACTACGAAGGATGGTGTTGACGCTAAGTGGGACCCGCAATGCCGAGTACCTGTGTTATAACATGTGAATACTATTAATGAATACCCTATGCAACAAACCTTCTTGCCTTACTCAAAAAGCAAGAAGCAGGTTCCCTGTCTCTTGAGGGCCTGGCATTCTCTGCAGGCGAAGTCTTTGTGCGAGCTTCTGATCCAGCGCGGCATCCCGTTGAAGGATCATGACGTGGCTTGGCAGAGTCCTGAAGTGATGCTTAAGGATGTTAAAGGGCAAATGGCCGAACGGTTTTTGCTTAAAAAATATGTACCCCCGAAATGTGGATGAATTTTGCTGGTTCAGCATTTCATTTTTGAGCCCCACCCAGATCATGCCAAATAAAGTTTCATTTTTGCTGTGCCTGGGGTCCGGGAGATGCACAAAGAGCAAGTTGTTGCCTATCCTGTTGGATGGAGAATCTTCCAAAATGAGATTCAGCTAGAAAGGCACTCAACGCACAGAAAGAGTAGATCAACAATGATGTATTATAACTATATATATATAATTATAATGAATTATCTATATATATATATACATTTATATATCATTATTACTATGTTAATAGCGGGTTGGCACTCTCAACCATGCAATTATTCCATGAGGAATCCCCCTTGAGAAGTGCCTGTTGGAAGGGTAGTTTGAACACGTTCAACCACCAATCAGACAGTGATACATTTGAGGTATGGACCCAAACTCGGTACCTCCAAAAAAGATGGGTTGATACTGTAGATGATGAACTTTGTTTGATTTTGTTTGAGTGTGCGACTGCGTGCCATGCGTGCCGTCGTCTCCACTCGGTTTTCATCCGGGAGCCAAGGCGCTGAACCAAACCGCACTTTTCTACGCGGCACGGAGGGGCCATGTAGAAACAATTAGATATCTGATTAGCAAAGGCCTGGACCCCAACGTTGTGGACACGAATGGGGAAACTGCGCTGCTGGGCTGCCAATAGAGTTGCGCAACTTCGTTTTCTCTCGGTGGGATGGTTTGGCCGTTCTTTGTTCAGATTTGTCCTGGGCCAAATTCCGAATCCCAAAAAAGAGGGTGTACCTGACAATTCTTACGGATGAAAAGCATTTTGTGGGTCCAAGTGTCGAAACAGTTTTGAGCCACAGCAAGATGGGTGAAGCTCATTATGACATGCCGGTAGTGCCTCTCTGAGGTTGTTCTTTGCTGTCAGGGGAAACAGGATAGCTGCGGCCCAGGCCTTGTTGGAAGGCGGGGCGAATTTGGAAGCGCCTGGGCGTTGGAATGGGAAGCGCCTGCCTCATGCAGGGAACACCAAGTCTCCAGGGAATAGAAATATATTAGGAGTAGGACCATTATATAATATGTTAATATAATATGTTAATGTTAATTCAATATAATTCAATATAATTCTTAATATATACAATATGTGGTGATTATACATATCTTTCAATATCATATAATTTCATAATGTTTTTCTTGTCAAGAATTGGCACAGTCTGTCGATATTTGTCCCGATACTGTATTGTTCAAGGGTTGCTAGGGAACACATCAACTCCTCAAGCAGCAGTTGGGGTGTCAAACAAAGTCTAGAGTCTAGCTTGTAGAGTGTGCAGCAAACCTCGTCTAGAATCGTCTATAATAGTCGTTGCTACGGCTTGAAGTGCTACTATTACTACCCGTTAATACCCCATCATTCCGTCCATGGAAAATTCCATGGAATTTGATTCACAGTGATGCCATCCCGTGCAGTCTTTTGGCCCTTTCACTGAGGTCGTCAACAATGAAGGCAACACGTGCTTGAGCCTGGCGCCGACTGCAGTCTTCTGTCCTTTGCAGGAGGCACGGAAGTGGGTGAACCACGGCAAAAGACAACGGGTGCATCTAATTTGATGGTTGAAATATGATGAAATCAGTTTGAGTGACTGACAATCATTGGTTTCCAAAGATGAAAGTAAACTATTTAGGTGGAGTTTGCAACACCAGTGCACCGTTGCGACAGTTGCGAGCTGGTTTGTGTCCAGTTGTGGGCTGTGGTTTGATGTTGTTTGTGTGCGTAGCCAAATCCAGCTTTCTGTTTTTGCGGCAACCTCATGGCCGATCTTTCCAAGAATGCTGGTCAGTGATTGGAGCTGCACAGTAAAGCTGACAGTCAGCGAGGCGAACATTTCCTGGCTTTACAGCAGGTTTGGGATGTAGATGATGTAAACAAAATTGTCCAGACGTCCCAACATGCATGCCTCAGGAGCGCAAGAAACGGCGCCTTTATGACGACTCAGGCTTGCTAAGGGCCTGCAGTGTAACTTCCTAATTTATTCATCGTTTGGGTACATCGCTTGATCGATGCATCCCCAGAAAGGAAAAGGATTTCCCAGCCAGTCATGCCTGGTTACCCAAGGATTTAATCTCCGATTCTGCCTTGCACCATCAGGTCCCGGGGAAAAGCGCCAACGGACAGCAATGGAAGTGCTGCGTGCATGGGCCAATGAGTGGCCAGCCAGGGAGCCGATCCCCAGTACCTTGGATTTTGGTGGATGGTGATGAGGAGTCATAGCTTTCAAATCTTCTAAATTCGACAGTGTGTGCAGCCCCATTAGTCCCAAGTTGGGCCATGAGTGTTCATAACTGACCCAGACTGGAAAGTGGTTTCCTTTTTTTTTTGTGTGTGTGTGTCTCCAAGCTTGGACAGTATTGTGATCTTTGACATATGTTGAATATGTTACTTTTTTTGTATGGCAATGGATTGAAGATGATTGAAGCATGATTTTGTTGGTCGATGGCTCAACCAGCCAGATGGCAATTAGATCAGGCCACACTTATTGTAGCTACTCAGCTACTCGCAGCAATATCTTGCATGCTGAGGAAACGAACAGGTAAACTACAAACAGGAGGACTGATGGATATTGCCCCGAATTCAAAATGCCAACGCAGCAAAGTTGTTTTTCTCTGTGTATACATTATGCATGTGTACTCCTGTGTATATACACACACTGTATACATATCTAGTTTTGAGTAGACACAATCACATGCATAACATACTATGCACCCATAGTACGTGTAGTAAACACAGAATACAGATAATTACACTTCATGCGTCGCACAAATCCCATTAGCACTAATTACTTATTGATGTTCATATGTTGCGTGTCCCAGTCGCAGGACATCATAGACGAAGCCAATGGGTACGTTGTTCTGCACACGTGCCCGAGAGAATGCGCGGCACAGGTGCGCGTGTGTGAGAAAAATTTTGTGGCAGATCATGCCCAGTCTCTTGCACAGCAAATTGGGTACAGGTCACGCTTGTTTGCCGGATGGTTTAGTCACCAGAAGTGTCTGACTTGTTTAATTTGAGCAGCAAATCTGTGCCCCTAGCGGCCGCAGCGGCTTTGGATGGCTTTGGCCCCATGTCTTCAGTCAGAGGATATCTAGGAGAGACACGGGGGCCACAGGTATGACTGGTTGAGAGAGGGAAATCATGTGCAAGTTCCTGGGGCCTTGGTTTCTTATTTCTTGGGGGTACTGTATTCCCATCAATCCGCAAATTGCGTAGTTGCATAAATACTGCTGTCTACAGCTTTAGGGACATGCTGCAAAATTTTGTGCAGGCCAGGATCAAACCTGGCATGGCGCTGACGGATACATCTAAGGTTCCTCGAAGAACAACCATGGTTTAAAGATCTGTCACCTCAGGACGCAAGATCGTGGGCGGATGCGGGTGTTGTTGCAAACCTGTCAGAAGTGGTCTTGAGGAAACAATGAAATGAGAGGAGACCTGTACATCAATCTAGATAGCAGCCCCCATGTTACATGCTTTCCCTTTAATTTCTTTATTCCAGGATTCAGCTACTGTACGCCTAACTCCAACAGCCGGCACAGCATTGGTCACTTTCAATCTGCCGTCTGAAATATGTGTACATATATATATATGTTTATATATATAATATATATATTTTTATATTTATATATTAGCATATGTAATATTATGTTTTTTTAATATATTAATATACATACATTATTATTATGATTATTATTATATATATTTTGACATTATATATATATATACACATACATCGTATATATATATATATACACGTATATATATACATTTATGTATGGATCATGTTTCAACAACAGATAGGGTGATCCAGTGCTTGGCTTCAATTGGTGTCCAGAGGGGGTGTTGTAATATAGGAAAGTGTACTCAAGCTGGGCATGTTGTTGGGGAAGGGATGATACTGGAAAAAAACATCTAAGTGTCCTGGAAAACAGATCTAGGATCCTGGAAAGATATTGCACCTTAAAGTATTTAAGGTTCCCCTGATCCTTTGGTCGCCTCTAACTAAGCCCTAGAACGGCACCTAAATCTTGACTTAAACTTAATAAACATTAAAACAAAATCAAAGAAGCACCAAACCAATAAATCGGCACTATATAACACAAACCTGAACATATAAAACACCAAAACAATGATAAAGAAACTTAAATTAAACCGTAAATAATGCAATCCAAATGAACCATCAGCAAAGCCTAAGGAAGCCATAAATTAAGCCCTAGGCCCTAAACCAGCACTAAATAAAACCATGCACTGCATAACAAAAACCGAAATTGACTTTAAAACTACCCCTGAACAAAATCTAAACCAGCATTCAAAAGGCCCTAAATCAACCCGAAAGAAGCACCAAACCAGCACTAAATTCACACTACAACAAGTTTAAATCGACACCAAACAAACACACCCCCAAATCAACACTATATAACACAAGCCGAAGTAAACCTGAAAAGGAATCCTAAAGAAAACCTAAAACAACCAAATCTAAACTGTAATACAATTGAAAAGGCGCACACCCAAAGTAACTGTACAGAAACCCCGAAAATCAACCAGAAATAATCCCCAAATACACCCTAAACCAACCTGAAATAGATCTTAAAACCAGCTCTTGACATTATGTTGCAAGTACCACGAAATACTACAGAGAATCCCCTGTGTAGCACAGATGCTGGCTCCAAGATGCTGCGAGCATGGTGCGAACAAGGGATTCAAGGCCAAAACGCTTTAAATACAATGCAGATTACATATTTAAGTTCCAAAACCCTGCAAATATTGACAAATAAGAAATTTCAGCTGCAAAAAATGCTCAAAGTACAGATTCGTAAGTTCCCCACCTGTCAGGTGAGGGTTGTTAGGTGTTTGCTGTTCTAAGGTTTTGAAAATAGTTTTCTATACGGACAGGTCATGCCAGATGGCTTTGATCTACAGATTGGCTGGCACAGTTTCAACCTGGTAAAGCACTGGGGGATTTATATGGTTATTTCAACATATTTTAACCTTTCGTTTGTGTCTGACATGGAAACCACGGGCTGGTCTCGACGAAGGCTGTGCGCTGGATAGCTGTGCCCCCTTTCTGGGCAGGTTTACATAAGGATTAATATATAGGTTTGTCTGAAAATTGGGGTACCTGAAAGTTCCATGCCTTAGCACCACTGTCACTCTTTGCCTTGGTAGTATAATACTTAGTCCTCGGATGTCCTCGGTGCCCACGTCCAAAAATGGTTTCGCCCAAGATTCACAAAGACCCATTGGGTGGATAGGATACTCGGGTTCCTGTGTGCTTTCCTGGGTTTTAACCCAGCGAAATCCAGCGAATATCAGAGAACATTGCTGGTTCAGCGACCCATTGCTGAAATTCGAAAAACATGTTTAGTGTTTTTGATTTTTTGCAATGGAAAGTGAAAAGTCCCACGATATTTTGCAGTTTTCAATCCATCTTCATTACTGAATTATGCTGAATTAATCTGATTTTCAATGTTTCAAGAAATCCCCTGTTAAATAACTGAGAAACTTCATGATCGATGATTGCGTCCCTTCCTACTGGCAGATTCGGAGACAATTCATCTTCATTTCGTTCTTTTTTTGTTTGTCAACCGTATGTTTGGTTGGCTCTTCAGCCCAGCACCACCAGCCCTCAGTAGCCAGGAGTGGTGCAAAACTGTGGATGTCATTGAGGACGAGTCAGGTGTCGCTGTGGAGGCCATCAAGGCCTGCGAAGGAGTTGATGGCTTGGTGGTTTGGATGGGGATTGGAACATCAAGAAATGGGCTTGTTGAACTGTAAGAATAGGGAGTACTAAGCTACGCAATGAACATGAGTGTGCTTATATCCAGTAGTCAACATGGGATGTACATTTCATATGATTTAATCGTAAGACGCATATTTTATGTATTTATAAATATATCACATATCAAGGTGCTGCTATAATTGCGGGGAGTTTGAAGATTTAATTCCCGCGTCGACATTTATGGCAAATTTCTCAGTGACGAATGTGATGCAATTCCAGTTTCTCGGAATTTCTCAGATGATGCCAATGCCAAGCAAGAAATAAACAACAGACTCATAAGGAATAGTAATTCATCTGCAGCGATGCCATTGCTACCAGTGAAGTAATCGCCATTGAGGCCCCGAAGAGTTTTGGGGTGTCCAGTCACTCCCCTGGAACTTTTCAGCAGGCGGTGGTGACTGGAGAGAGGCCATATCACTTCACTTTGCCGTTGGTGGAGGTGAATTCTGGGTTAGTGGCTGGATATATTCATGCCTCTTGGACGCACCCAATGCTGATTTTGCTTCGTCCTCATGTGAGGCACATGGGTTTCGCGGCTTCAGGATCTTGTGACACTGACCAAGCTTCAAGGAAGCTAATTCATGAGACATTTATTGCAGACATCGTGACTGTTTTGTTTTGAGCAGGCCATCTCAAAAATATTGTACACGCATATACTGTCTTGATCCGTATTGTATATGCATATTATTTTACAAATATATGTATATGCACGTTTTATACATATATATATATATATATTACATGTATACGCACTTGATGTCTCCACTGTGCCCATGCTGGTTCCTAAGGCGGAACGGAAGCCGAAGGAGCTGGCTATATTGCAGCTTAAAGCTGCTTGGAAGTTCTATCTACACTTGTTAGTTTCAGATAGGCATTGTTTTTGTCCCACTTATTGGAATATGCTACTGTTGGGATATCACTTCAATGGCCCAAATCACATCGTCCCGCCAAGGTGAAGAGCCCGCATATGAATCAAGGCTTGGGAAAGCTGCTGCTAGCAGCAGCTGAACGACACAGCCAAAGATGCTTGGCTACGGCAACCCGTGTGGCTGATCTAGTTCCTACACGTATACTACGCCATTGAAGTGCTGGGCCAGGGCCACATGAAGGCATGGGGCCGACATATTTTGGATCCAGCCCTATCAACGTAAGGAGCACGTTACAGGGACGACCGCTCAAGTTGGCTGATACCCCTATGATTGAAAAATTGTATATTAACATACATTAAAGATATGATAGAGAGATATGTGTCTTTCGCGTTTCACTTTTTACGTTTCAATTTTAACACCGTGCTGCAACCCACTGTGGGTCCTATCCTTACTTTGATCCATTGGCAGCGCAAGACCACCATGCTGTTGTCCTGAGGAATCGGGTGGAATCACCAGAGTACATACTTGCACGTATTGAAGGCGAACGTAACTCGGCTGATGCGACGAGAACTTGGAGTTTACCATAGTTTACCATTTGGCCGCGTGCTGAAAGGTCTTAAACTCAACTTTGGGATTGAAACAATGTCGATTGTTTTGTCTTCCTGGAGGCCATGGGGATCATCACAAATCGTCATGGTCCCTCATGTATCCCAGCAAACAAAACAGATTTGGCTTCCTTCTCGGGATGGTCCACTTTATCGTCCTAAATAAGTATTTTCCTTTGTTCCTTCCGTTTTTTGGGCTGGAGAACCTGAGCAATTTACCGAACCAGGTGGCCATATTGTCGAAGGAAGTTTAGAAGTCAAACTTCCGACAATATGGACAGATGAAAAGCAGAGTAGGGCAGAGGCAGAGAGAAGAGAAAGCTTAGAAGAGAGAAGAGTAGAAGAGAAAGAGTCAGAAGAAAGAAGATGCAGATGCGCGAAAAGGTAGGAAAGTCGCGAAACACTGTGTTTTTCCAATGATTTGTGGCCCCGGAGGGTCGAAAAGTAGGCTCGCTAAAGCGG